>JAEEGJ010013006.1_pt1 | contig 20380 bp, 19 predicted proteins | sample 8958761 | NCBI WGS metagenome assembly JAEEGJ01 (sample SAMN16246546, study PRJNA631951) | gut metagenome | biome: gut microbiome; feature: rumen; material: RS-attached | host: Bos | place: Iran: Karaj | collected 2018-10 | reverse complement strand
GCCGGGTATCCACGTTGGGTCAGGATAAGCGCTGAAAGCATCTAAGCGCGAAGCCGTCTTCAAGATGAGTTTTCCCTTGAGGGTCGTGGGAGACTACCACGTTGATAGGCAGGATGTGTAAGGTCGGTGACGGCCTCAGCAGACCTGTACTAATTGCCCGAAAGACTTTCGTTGAAGGAAAGAAAAATACGCCGAATGAAGCGAGATCTTTTGTGAAGCTGAATATTTATTCTCTCAAGTCATATATGCCGTGGCTATAGCGGTGAGGACCCACCTCTTCCCATTCCGAACAGAGAAGTTAAGCTCACCCGCGCTGATGGTACTGACCTACCAGTTGGGAGAGTAAGTCGCTGCGGTTTTTCGGAAGCCCCGATCGAGCAATCGACCGGGGCTTCTTTGTATTCCCCCGTCATTCCCGGCTCCGACCGGGAATCTATTTGAATCATCAAATATGTATATTTTCACCACAAATTTGCGTAATAATCATCAAATATGTATATTTGCCGTATGGATTACATTGAGCAGATACAAGACATATATGAGTTTTCTAACGGGGAAATCTCCTCTGTGCTAGGAGAGCGTTTCCGTAAGTGTCGCACAGCGTTAGGGCTGACCCAGAAAGAAGTGGCCTCCCATAGCGGAGTGTCGGTTATGACCATTGTCCGTTTTGAAAGAGGAGAGGCCGGGGCAATCCGTCTTGATAACTTCATTGCTCTTCTGAGGGCCATTCAGCGCTTGGACGACCTGTCAGGTGTTCTCCCTGAGATGCCGGACAGTCTGTACGCTAAAACAAGAAGAAAGTGAAAGACAATATTGTAAGTGTCCTTCTTTGGGGACAGGAAATATGCAAGTTGAAATGGGCGGGAGGATACAAGCAGCATTTTGGGAAACTGGGCTCGATTGTATCTTTTCACCCTGATTACGTGTCCTACGGCTGGGATCTGGATCCTATCGGCCCATATAATCATAGTATATATATGGTAAGGGAGGGGTTGTCGGACTGGTGCAGGGCTACGGAATATGAAGGTTTGCCCAGATTCCTTTCCGGTTCACTGCCGGATGATTGGGGAAACGCCGTTTTTTCGGCCTGGGCTGACAGCAGAAAGATTCGCCACGCCGATATTACGTCGGTGGATAAACTGGCTTTTATTGGGAAACGTGGAATGGGTGCGTTGGAATTTGTGCCGGCTCTTTATGATGGACTGGCCCCCGAGAGTTCTCTGGTACTTGAGGAACTGTATGAATTGTCTCAGGATATTCAGCGGAACAGGGAAGGAGTGTCAGTAGACCTGAGTACCCATCCGGGAATTGCGGAATTGATGGCGGTTGGAATGAGTGCCGGAGGTATGCACCCCAAAGCCATAATTGCAATCAATTGGAAGAGCGGTGAGGTAAAGTCCGGACAGTTCATTCTTCCGGAAGACTTTACGCATTATATTCTGAAGTTCAAAGACTCCGCAATCTGGCCCACAGCGGAAGTGGAATATGCATATTCCCAGATGGCATGTAAGTGCGGCATCAAGATGGAGAATTGCCAGTTGCTCAAGTTAGATGGCCAAAACCATTTCCTTACGGAACGTTATGACCGTAAAAACGGAGAGAAGCTTCACGTGGCCACACTTCAGGCTCTTAACGGCGAAACTGTTACCTATGAGCAGTTGATAAAGGTGTGCAGGAAGATGAGATTGTCGTATCAGGACCTGGAGCAGGTATTCAGAAGAGCGGTATTCAACTATCTTTCCGGAGTATGCGACGATCACGACAAAAATTTCTCCTTTATTCTCACTCCCGACGGAAAGTGGCGGTTGGCTCCGGCCTATGACGTTACGTTTACGGTAAATCTGATGAATAAGTTCATAGGGGATCGCCACGTTTTAAGCCTGTCAGGGCAGAACCGTCAGGTGACGCGCAGAGACATTATGAGTTTCGCAGAGCAAGGGGACATCAGGAATGCCGCATATATTCTGGAAGAGATTTCAGATGCCGTAAACTCATTCCAGGCAATTGCAACGGAGATAGGAATTGATGCTACTGTGGTTTCATTGATATCATCTCATATCAAGAGCCATATACCGGGAATATAGATACCCCGCCAGGAGGGAGAGTAAGTCGCTGCGGTTTTTGTTCTTTTTTACTATATTTGCATATTATGAAGAAAAACCTGGACAATAACGCACTGTGGAACGAGGCCGCCGTAACCGGACTGTTCTTTGCTGCCGTATCAATTGCATGCCTCATGGGAAAGCAGCTGGTTGCAGGAACAGGAAAGCTGTTCCTCATCCAGGTCGCCGGCGTCGTGCTGTGGCTTGCGGAGTTTGCAGGGTGCATCGTCCTTATGAGAAAAAGGATGATTCGCCTCAGGGACAGCTACAACGGCGTAACCATCCAGGATTCTTACAAATTTGGCCGAAGGGCGGCCCTACTGAGCGGTCTTCTGGTGGCATCGGCCCACGCCCTCATCATCATGAAGATGCCGGCGGACGCCATGGACACCATGATTGGCCAGCTGTCCCAGCAGCTGCAGTTATCGTCCTCGGAGATAGATTCCATGGGGCAGGTGGTGGACAAACTGCCGCTGGGAACCTTCATATTCGAGTGGCTGTACTGCTTCCTGTACGGGACTGTCTTATCGGCCATCATGTCCAGATACGTCTTTATCCAGAGGCTCTTCGACGGCACCCCTGACGACGACCCCAATGCTCCCGACGAACAATAGATTATGGATATCTCTATCGTAATACCCCTTCTTAACGAGCGCGAATCCCTGCCTGAACTCACCGCCTGGATAGACCGTGCGCTCGAGGACTTCTCCTACGAGATCATCTTCATTGACGATGGCTCCACGGACGGCTCCTGGGACTTCATCTCCAAACTTGCAAAAGACGGAAACCATATCCGCGGCATACGCTTCCGCCGCAACTATGGCAAATCGGCCGCCCTGTACGAGGGCTTCGCCGCCGCCGAAGGAGACATCGTGGTAACCATGGATGCAGACCTCCAGGACTCCCCGGAAGAGATCCCTGAAATGGTGCGCATGATACGCGAGGAAGGCTATGACCTTGTGTCCGGCTGGAAGCAGCACCGAAAGGACAACCCCGTCACCAAGAACCTTCCCTCAAAGCTCTACAACGCCACAGCCCGCCGCGTCACCGGCATCAAGCTGCACGACATGAACTGCGGCCTCAAGGCATATCGCCGCGATGTAGTAAAGAATATAGAGGTATACGGAGAGATGCACCGTTACATTCCTTACCTGGCAAAGAACGCAGGCTTCAACAGGATAGGGGAGAAGCCGGTAGTGCATCAGAAGCGCAAGTTCGGTAAGTCTAAATTTGGCATGGACCGCTTTGTGAACGGCTTTCTGGACCTCATGAGCCTTTGGTTCCTGTCCCGATTCGGCGGCAAGCCAATGCACTTTTTTGGGACAAGCGGCATCCTGATGTTCCTTGTGGGCTTTGTTATGGCCGTCTGGATAATTGTGGAGAAGCTGGTGCTCCAGGGCCAGGGCCTAAAGTACCGTGCCGTCACGGACCAGCCGCTCTTCTACCTTGCCCTGGTTGCCCTGGTACTTGGCGTAATGCTCTTCCTGGCCGGCTTCCTTGGCGAAATGGTCTCCCGTTCCGCCCCCGGCCGCAACAACTACCAGATCCGCGACCGCATCTGATTCCATCCTTCTATACGCTGCCGTCCCTGAAAAACGCCATTTTCAGGGATGGCGGTGCTGTTTTACCTCTTCCGTCCGCAAAAACGGCCATTTTTAGGGATGGCGGTGCTATTTTACCTCTTCCGTCCGCAAAAACGGCCATTTTTAGGGACGGCGGTGCTATTTTACCTCTTCCGTCCGCAAAAACGGCCATTTTCAGGGACGGCGCGGGGCTTGGCGGTGCAAGATTGGGGGAGACTATGATTTATCATTCAGATTGAATATATTTGCAGTATGAAAATAAGTATACTTATAGCAGTGCTCTTTGCGGGATGCGTGGCGGCATGCAATCCGGATCAGATAAAGGTCAAGGACCCTATCAAGGTTTCGTCTCCACAGCCAAAGGAGCAGATTACAAAGGTTAGTCTCACCACTCAGGAGGCCGCCATGGTGGGTTATGGCAATGAACTCACATTCAAGATGCTTCCTTTGCTCCGGGAGGAGAAAAAGAGTTTCATCTTCTCTCCTCTAAGCATTCAGTACGCCCTGGGCATGACGGCTAACGGCGCGTCCGGGGAAACGCTTGCCCAGATGCTGGGCGCCCTTGGCTTCTGGGATAAGAATCAGGAGCTTGTATCGTCCGATATCCAGGCAATGAACTCCCTGTGCAACAAGCTTTTGAACGAGCTCCCCGCAGTAGATCTTGACGTTAAGCTCCAGCTTGCCGATGCCATTCTGGTCAACGACCTGTACCCCCTGCATCCGGATTTCAAGCAGCTGGTGGAAAGCACCTACTACGCCGCCGTGGAGAACATGTCCTTTAACGACCCCACTTATGTTGCGGCCCGCATAAACGAGTGGGCTTCACGCAATACTAATGGCCTCATAAATAAGATGCTGGAAGCATCGGACATAGACCCGTCGGCACTTGCCTTCCTCATGAATGCACTGTACTTCAAAGCCCCTTGGGTGCCCAGGAATTCGGACCCGCTTTTCATGAAGGAATCTACCCGGGACCAGGAGTTCTTTACTGGGGGCTGTGATGCCACCATAGTTCCCACCATGCATACGTACCGTAACTTCAGATACGCAGACCTTGATTCTTTCCGTGTCCTTGAAATACCTTACGCCAGCGGAAAGTTCGCAATGTACATACTCCTGCCTGAAGGCGAATACGGCGGGGACATGCCGGAAGCCATGCCCTACATCTACACTTTCAGCAGCTTGTTAAAGGACTTTCCAACCCTTGACTGGAAGGCAATCCTCTCCAAACTTGATTACCGCACAGTCAATCTGAGCCTTCCCCGTTTCGAGACCTCCAGCAGCTACAGTCTGAACGAGGCCTTGCAGAAACTCGGCATGACTCAGGCATTTACCAGCGCCGCCCAGTTCGACCGCATGTTTGCCGATCCCGCCGTCCAGGCGTGTATAGATATGGTGATCCAGAAGGCACGTATCTCCGTCACGGAGTGGGGCACTGAGGCTGCCGCCGTCACCGTTGTGGGTATGAAGGAGTCCTCCGCATACAATCCCGAGCCCCCGGTAGATTTCATCTGCGACCACCCCTTCGCCTACCTCATTGCGGAAAAGACCTCCGGCACCATCCTCTTCGCCGGCGCCTACTGCGGTAACTAGTTTATTATAAGAATGTTAAGGCGCATATTGCTCATACTGTTCCTGGCTTTCGGCACAGCAGGAGTGATATGCGCCCAACCTGTTGTGAGCAAGCCCGATTCGCTGGCCGCAGAATACGATTACCGCGGCCAGAACATAGGAAGTGCATTGTCAGTTTTTGGGGGGTCAACATCTATTACCGGGGTTGCCCTTGGTGCCGTTGGCGGGGCTCTTTTTCTTGTAGAGGTGGCCAGGGCCGCAAAGGTGGATCCTGACAATCTGGCTTATCGGTATGACGATATGCTTGGTGCGCTTCTCCTAAGCGGCGCAGCCATTTTTGCCGCAGGAGGCATTATATGCCTGGCAGCAGGAATACCCGTCTATGTTATGGGCCGAAGTATGGTAAACAGCACGGCTTCGTGGCATAGTCCCAAAGGCAAAGATCCGTCCCAGACCGGCCTTGGAATAATACTGGAGGCGGTTCCTATGTTTTCTGCCATAAGGGTCCGGACCACAGTGGGCAAGCATTTCGGACGCCACATTTTCCTTGGCGGAGGCATTGCTCCCGGCCTGGTTTGGTTTAACAAACCGGAGGCATCTCTTCCCGTGTATGCCGATTTCCGCTGGAGCATCACCCGCGGCATGGTCTCACCCTATCTGGGCTTGTCGGCAGGCATAGACCTCCTTGAGTATCCGTACGAAATGTTCCCTCAGTACCTGTCCGCGGAAGCCGGTTTCCGCGTGAGGCTCTCTGACGCAAACACCAAATCCACCTGGGTCTCCATCCACGGCGAAGTAGGTGCCGGTTACGCCAATGCCGGCCTCAAACTAGGCTATTCCTTCTAGATTCAGCCTCCGTCCCTGAAATTGGGCGTTTTTGCGGACGGACGCCGCGTTTTGCCCCCTCCGTCCCTGAAATTGGCTGTTTTTGCGGACGGACACCGCGTTATGCCCCTCCGTCCCTGAAATTGGCCGTTTTTGCGGACGGACACCGCGTTTTGCCCCCTCTGTCCCTGAAATTGGCCGTTTTTGCGGACGGACGCCGCGTTTTGCCCCCTCCGTCCCTGGAATTGGCCGTTTTTGCGGACGGAGGGAGGGGTGGGACGAAAATTTTTTACGTTTCGCTATAATCGGTGGAAAAATTCTCTGAAATTTATACGATTCCACCGATTTGTATCAAGGGAAATGCATAAATTGCGGCGTCGGGTCATAAGGAATCCGGCGCTGTTTTTTATGAGATACTGTTCAACCTGCGAAATGCATTTCCAGGACGGGGGACCATTCTACCACGTGTGTACCAAAGGGGCCGAGACGGACATCTACTTCCGCAGCGAGGAGGATATGAACCTGGCCCTCAGCGTGATAGCGATTGCGGTGTTCGTCACAGGCTGCCGGCTGCTTGCCTTTGCCGTGATGAGCAATCATTTCCACTTTGTGATAGAAGACACCGTGGAAGCCTGCGTGGCGTTTTTCGAGGAGTTCAAGTCCCGCCTGTGCAAGGTTCTCCCTTCCGCCAGCGCCAGGGAGGAGGCCAGAAAGTGCACGGTGAGCTACATCAAGATTGAGGACCTCGCCCAGCTCAAGGCGGAAATCGCCTACGTGGTCCGCAATCCCTTCGTGGCCAACCGCAACGTGAATATGTTCTCCTACCCCTGGTGCTCCGGCTACCTCTGCTTCAACGGCACCCGCTCCCTTATGCGGGAAGGGGAAAGGGCGATAGATATGCCTCACGCCTTCCGCCGGGCGTTCCTGCATTCAAGGTCTGCCGACATTGACCCGAGGATTATGGTTTTGGACGGAGTTGCAATGCCGTCCTGCTTTGTGGATTACCGCAGAGCTGAGTCCTTCTTTGAAGACGCACGTGACTTCCAGCACTGCCTTCTGAAGAATGTGGAATCCCAGGTAGTCATAGCCAAGCGGATAGGGGAGACAGTATGTCTTGATGACTATGAGCTCAGAAGCATAATGTTTCAGAAATGTAACACGGTGTATCGCGTCTCAAGCCCCAAGGAGTTGAATAACACGGATTTTGTTAATCTTGCCAGAACGCTGAAATATGATTTTGGCGCCTCAAACGCCCAGCTCGCCCGCATACTTAATAAACCCCAGTCACAGATAGACCAAATCTTCCCCCTCTCTGCCCGTAAACCCTGATTCGTCCGCAAAAACGGCCAATTTCAGGGACGGCGGCCACCTTTTGCCCGCTCCGTCCGCAAAAACGGCCAATTTCAGGGACGGCGGGACCCCGTGAGGCCTTCCGTCCGCAAAAACGGGCATTTTCAGGGACGGCGGCAGGGCAGTTACTGGAAAAAGAGTTATATTTGTAGAGTTATGAGAGTTTGTGTCATAGGCGGGGCCAATGTGGACGTGACGGCCACAACGGCGGGCGCTTTCCGGGCCGGGGATTCCAATCCCGGGCGGGTGCACGTGAGCTGGGGGGGCGTGGGTCGCAACATTGCCCACAACCTGGCGCTGCTGGGGGACGAGGTTGAGCTGGTGACCATCTTCGGCGGCGGGGTCTTCGGCCCGGTCATCGAGACGGCGTGCAAGGAGATGGGCATCGGCACAAAGTACGCGGAGATTGCCTCCGAGGGCACCAATTCGTTCTTCGTCTCCATCAATGACGCCGATGGCGAACTCCTTGGCGGCGTGGCCGATATGTCCGCAACGGAGAGTATGGACTCCGCCTGGCTTTCCCGGAGGGTCCAGGCCATTGATGAGGCCGATGCCGTGGTCGCGGATTCCAACCTCTCGCCCCGGGCGCTGGCGTGGCTCATCGACAACTGCCGGAAGCCGCTGTACCTTGACGCCGTGTCCGTTGCCAAGGCCGGGCGCATTGCGGAAGCGATGGAACTCTCGCTTAAAAAGAACGTCTTCGCCCTCAAGTGCAACACGCTGGAATACAGTTTGTTGGAAGGCATCGCCGGAGTAACGCGCCTGTATGAGAGCGTGGGCGCCGACGGCCTTTTGGTCCACGCCGATGACCGCATTTACAGATTCCCCGCGCTGCCTTGCACCGTGAAAAACGTTACCGGCGGCGGCGATGCCCTGCTGGCCGGAATAGTCCACGCGGGGCCGGCGGCCTCGGTGGAGGAATCGGCAAGAATCGGCCTTCTGTGTGCCCGCTGCGCCGTGGAGAGCCCGGACGCCGTGAGTGAAGTAATAAAGTATCTTAACATATGAACAAGTACCTTGACCTGAGCCCGGAAGTGGCTGAAGCACTGGCCGTTGGCAAACCCGTGGTTGCGTTGGAATCAACCATCATCTCCCACGGGATGCCGTATCCCCAGAACGTTGAGACGGCTCTCCGGGTGGAGCAGACCATCCGTGAAGGCGGCGCCGTACCTGCAACCATCGCCGTGATAGGTGGGCGGCTCAAGGCGGGGCTCACCGGGGACCAGATAGAGTACCTCGGCCGAAAGGGCCGCGACGTTATCAAAGCCTCGCGCCGGGACCTGCCGGTACTTGTTGCACGCGGAGAAGACGGCGCCACCACCGTCACCACCACGATGATTATCGCCGCGATGGCCGGAATCAAGGTGTTCGCCACCGGAGGCATCGGCGGAGTGCACCGCGGGGCGGAGACCACGATGGACATCTCGGCAGACCTGGAGGAACTGGCAAAGACGCCCGTGATGGTGATCTGCGCCGGCGCCAAATCCATCCTGGACCTTGGGCTCACGCTTGAGTACCTGGAGACCAAGGGCGTCCCGGTAATCGGCTTTGGGACCGAGGAACTGCCGGCGTTTTACACTCGGCGGAGCGGGTTCAAGGTGGACTACAGGATAGACACGCCCGAGGAACTTGCAGCCGCATTCCGCACCAAACTGGAAATGGGCCTGGAGGGCGGAATGCTGGTAACCAACCCCATCCCGGAGGAATACTCGATGGACCCTGACCGCATCAACGCCGCCATCTCGGAGGCTCTGGCCGAGGCCGCCGCCCAGGGCATCCACGGCAAGGAAACCACCCCCTTCCTTCTTGCCCGCATCAAGGACATCACCGGCGGCGACTCCCTCGCCTCCAACATCCAACTCGTCCTCAGCAACGCCCGCCTCGCCGCCCGTACCGCCGCGCTGCTGTAAGTGACACCCTGGCAGTGGGTGCAGTCCGCAAAAACGGGCATTTTCAGGGACGGCGGCCACCTTTTGCCAGCTCCGTCCGCAAAAACGGGCATTTTCAGGGACGGCGGGCCGGAATTACATTAAAAATTGCTATATTTGCAAGCTATTCGCGCGGGCGGGCAGGGTTGCCCACGCGGGGATGGCGAGTGAAAGACATTGTAAGTAATAAACTCAAGTAATTATGATTGACATCAAGTTCCCGGATGGGAGTGTAAGACAGTATGAGTCCGGAGTTACCGGATATGACGTGGCAATGGGGATAAGCCCCAGGCTGGCAGAGCAGGTTCTGGCCGTGAATATAAAGAGGCCCGGTGAGCCGGAGACCTCAAAAGGCACAACCATTGACGTCACGCGTCCCATCACGGAGAACGTGGAGATACGTCTTCTCAAGTGGGAGGACGACGAGGCCAAGAAGGTTTTCTGGCATTCATCGTCCCACCTTATGGCAGAGGCGCTGGAGGCACTTTTCCCCGGCGTCAAGTTCGGAATAGGCCCTGCAATCGAGGCGGGTTTCTACTACGATGTGGACATGAACGGCCGCACCCTTACGGACGCGGACTTCAAGGCAATCGAGGACAAGATGCTGGAACTGGCACGCGGCAAGGAAGACTTCCGCCGCATAGAGGTCTCCAAGGCCGATGCCATGAAATACTTCACGGAGAAAGGCGACCAGTACAAGCAGGAACTCATCTCCGAGCTTGAAGACGGCACCATCACCTATTACACCAACGGTCACTTCACGGACCTCTGCCGTGGCCCTCACCTCAAGAACACCGAGGTTATCAAGGCCGTGAAGGTGCTCTCCCTTGCCGGTGCATACTGGAGGGGCGATGAAACCCGCCAGCAGCTCACCCGCATCTACGGCATCACCTTCCCCAAGAAGAGCATGCTGGACGAGTACCTAGTGGTCCTGGAAGAGGCCAAGAAGAGGGATCACCGCAAGATTGGCAAGGAAATGGAACTCTTCACCTTCTCCCAGAGGGTGGGTTCCGGCCTGCCCCTGTGGCTGCCAAGAGGCGCCGCCCTGCGCAACACCCTCCAGAGCTTCCTTGCAAAGAAGCAGGCGGAGTACGGCTACCTGCCGGTAGTGACTCCCCACATCGGCGCCAAGGAGCTTTACGTCACTTCCGGTCACTACGCCAAGTACGGAAAGGACTCCTTCCAACCCATCCACACCCCCCAGGAAGGCGAGGAATACCTCCTCAAACCCATGAACTGCCCCCACCACTGCGAGATCTACCGCAGCGCGCCCCGCAGCTACAGGGACCTTCCCCTCAGGTTCGCAGAGTTCGGCACCGTATACCGCTACGAGCAGTCCGGTGAGCTCCACGGCCTCACCCGCGTGCGCAGCTTCACCCAGGACGATGCCCACCTTTTCTGCCGCCAGGACCAGCTCCAGGAGGAGTTCGAGAAGGTGATAGACCTCATCCTGTACGTGTTCAAGACCCTCAAGTTCGACAAGTTCACCGCCCAGGTTTCCCTGCGGGATCCCAAGAACCCGTCCAAGTATATCGGCAGTGATGAGAACTGGAACAAGGCCGAACAGGGCATTATCGACGCCGCCAAGAAGAAGGGGCTTCCCTATGTGGTGGAAACCGGCGAGGCGGCCTTCTACGGCCCCAAGCTGGACTTCATGGTGAAGGACGCCATCGGCCGCAGCTGGCAGCTGGGCACCATCCAGGTAGACTACAACCTTCCGGAGCGCTTCGAACTGGAGTATGTGGATTCCGACGGTTCCCGCAAGCGTCCGGTGATGATCCACCGCGCCCCCTTCGGCTCGCTGGAGCGTTTTGTGGCCGTCCTGCTGGAGCATACCGCCGGTCATCTGCCCCTGTGGCTGCACCCGGATCAGGTTAAAGTGCTGCCCGTGAGCGAAAAATATGCAGATTATGCGAAAAAAGTTGTAAATCTGCTAAATAATTCCGAAATTCGCGCCTCTATTGATGACCGGAACGAAACGCTCGGCAAGAGAATCCGTGAGACTTCCCTCATGAGGGTTCCGCTGCTGGTTATCGTTGGAGAAAAGGAACAGGCCGAAGAGTCTGTCTCTGTGCGCCGTGGAGCCGTGGACCAGGGTTCCATGAGCGTGCCTCAGTTTGTGGAGTATGTCCGCAATGCCGTGGCAGAAGAACTGGCCCAGTAAAAGTTTAACGTTTTAAAGGAGCAAAACTATCGCAACGCCTTTCAAACCCAGACCTTCGGGTCCCAAAAAGAACGCTCGGGTGCAGCCCGGTCCCAAGCAGCAGGACGAAAACGCCCTGCGCATCAACCGTGAAATCACTGCATCCCAGGTGCGCCTGGTAGGGGACAACATCCCCGAGCAGGGCATTTACCCTTTTCTCAAGGCCCTCTCCCTGGCCGAAGAGCTGGAGCTGGACCTGGTGGAAATCAGCGCCAAGGCGGATCCGCCCGTGTGCAAGATCCTGGACTACCAGAAGTATCTGTACCAGCAGCGCAAACGGGCCAAGGAAATGAAAGCCAACGCTGCCAAGATAGTGATCAAGGAAATCCGCTTCGGCCCAAACACGGACGAACATGACTTCCAGTTCAAGCTCAAGCATGCAGAGGGATTCCTCAAGGAAGGGTCCAAGGTGAAGGCATCCATCTTCTTCCGCGGCCGTTCCATCCAGTTCGCCCAGCAGGGAGAGAAGCAGCTGCTTCGCTTCGCCGTAGAACTGGAAGAGTTTGGACGGGCAGAGAGTATGCCCACCCTGGAAGGCAAGCGCATGACTATGATGATCGCTCCCATTAAAAAGAAATAAGGTTTATCCTTATATGTATAATTATTAATTGTTTAACACAATGGCAAAGCTTAAAACCAACTCCGGTGCCAAAAAGCGCTTTACGCTTACCGGATCGGGAAAGATCAAGAGGAAGCACGCTTATCACAGCCACATCCTCACCAAGAAGACCACGAAGCAGAAACGCAACCTTGACCATTTCGCTATCCTGGACAAGGACGACGTAAAGCGCGTGAAAGAGCTCCTGGTCATGTAATTTATGTTTAACTGGAACGCAGTCCAAAGCGTTTTCTCCGGAAAGCCACTGCCTCCAAAATCAGTAAAAATTTATGCCTAGATCAGTTAATTCTGTTGCCTCCAGGGCACGCCGCAAGAAGATCCTCTCCAGGACCCGCGGTAATTTCCTCTCCCGCAAGAACGTCTGGACGGTTGCCAAGAACACCTACGAAAAAGGTCTCACTTATGCATACCGTGACAGAAAGGCCAAGAAGCGCGAATTCCGCTCTCTTTGGATCCAGCGTATCAACGCCGCTGCCCGTCAGCACGGCCTCACCTACTCCCAGCTCATGGGACGTCTTGCCAAGCAGAACATCGGTCTCAACCGTAAAGTTCTCGCAGACCTTGCTATGAACAATCCTCAGGCTTTTGAGGCTATTGTTAAATCTGTAAAGTAGTTCTTTGAAACAGTGAGCTGGAAGGATATCACTACCAACAAGTGGGTGAAGCTGGGCTTCTGGTCCGTGCTTTACATCGCCTGGGTAATCTGGCTCGGAAATTATTGGTGGCTTCTCGGCCTTGTCATCCTCTTCGACCTGTTCATCACGAAGAAGGTGAAGTGGCTCTTCTGGAAGAAAGAGTACAAGGAGGGGGAGAAGCACAATGTGTGGCTGGACTGGCTGGATGCCATCATCTTTGCCGTGGTCGTTGTCACCTTCATCAATATTTTCTTCTTCCAGGCCTTCAAGATTCCTTCCTCGTCCATGGAAAGTTCGCTCTATACGGGTGACCACCTGTTTGTGAGCAAGCTCACCTACGGACCGCGCGTGCCCCAGACTCCGCTCACCATTCCCTTCACGCACAATGTGGCCTTCGGGAAAGAGTCGTATTCTACTCTTATCCAGAATAAGTACCGCAGGCTCAAGGGATTCCGGAGCGTGGAGAGGGGAGATATCGTGGTCTTCTGCTTTCCCAACGGAGACACCGTCCTCACCAAGCGTCCGGCCGATGACTATTATGCCTGGGTGCGCACTTCCGGAAGGGAGTACACCATCAAGCATTTCGGCCCGGTGATTGTCCGCCCCGCGGATAAGAAGGACCATTATGTGAAGCGCTGTGTGGCCGTTGCCGGAGACACCCTGGTTGTGAAAGACGGCCTGGTGTGGGTGAACGGGCAAAAAGAGACGGACTATGCCGGAAGGCAGCTCACGTATAAGGTAACCACCACCGGTTCCCGTATCAACCAGCGCGTGCTGGAGGAAATGGGGCTCAACCTGGCGGAACTCTCCTTCGACCCGCGTCTTCCGGGCTATCCCTGGATGCCGCTCACGGATGAGATGCTCGCCAAAGTGAAGGCCCTGCAGATTGTGACGGACGTTACGCCCAATCTGGAAACCTTCCCCGCCATGGGCCAGGATACGGACATCTTCCCCTTCACGGGAAAGACCCGCTGGACGCGCGATTATTTCGGCCCGCTGTGGATTCCCGCCAAGGACGCCACTGTGGAGCTCACCCGGGAGAATCTGCCGCTGTACGAACGGATTATCCGCGACTACGAGCACAATTCCCTCCAGGTCACCGAAGAAGCCATCCTGGTTAACGGGGAGCCGGCCACCAGTTACACGTTTAAGCAGGACTACTATTTCATGATGGGAGACAACCGCCACAATTCCCTGGATTCCCGTTACTGGGGATTCGTTCCGGAAGACCATATAGTGGGCACCCCTTCCATCATCTGGCTCTCGACGGATGCCACCAAGGCATTCCCGGGGAGCATCCGGTGGAAACGATTCCTGAAGATCGTCAAAGCCAACAAGTAGAAACAATTAAAAAGTATAATAACTATGTCAAAGGTTTGTCAGATAACCGGTAGGAAGAGAATGATCGGCAACAACGTTGCCCATTCCAAGCTGCGCACCAAGCGCGACTTCTCCCTCAACCTCAAGACCAAGAAGTTCTGGTCGGAGGCCGAACAGCGTTTCGTCACCCTGAAGGTGACCACCAAGGGTATGCGTATCATCGAGAAGAATGGTCTCGACGCCACCCTCAAGGCCGCCCAGGAGAAAGGATACGTGAGCCTTGTTTAACCCTTAAACCCTAAAGTATTATGGCAAAGAAAGCTAAAGGTAACAGGGTGCAGGTCATCCTGGAGTGCACGGAACAGAAAGCCAGCGGTGTTCCCGGTATGTCCCGTTACATCACCACCAAGAACAAGAAGAACACCCCGGACCGCCTGGAGCGTATGAAGTACAACCCGTACCTCAAGAAAGTCACTCTTCACAAAGAGGTCAAATAATTAAAAGGAGATCTAAACTATGGCAAAAAAAGCAGTTGCTACCTTCGATGCTAAGGCTGGTGCCAAGCACATGGTGAAGGTGATCCGCATGGAAAAGAGCCCCAAGACCGGTGCCTACGTTTTCGTAGAGCAGCTTGTTGAAGAGGGTAAGGAAAAGGACTTTTTCGCCGCTAAGAAGTAAGCGAAGAATTCCAGTTAAAGAAGTGTCCGGGCGCGTTTTCGTGTCCGGACATTTGTTTTTCCTTGATGCAGTGGCAGCCCGGTGAAGGGGGCTGGGAACGACGTTCGTCGCTATGGCGGTATTTCCAACTGGAAGGGCTTGCCTGCGAACGTCTCTTTTCCCCCCTGACTCAACGTCGTGCGCATGCCGGTCGAAACCTATCCCCCTGTTGCACCGCTTTCGCTGAACACAGGCATCCCTCCGGCTTCGCCCGCGGGACCGCCCTCCAGTTGGCCGCCATTTAACGCTCCTCTCTATTGTTCCCAGCCCCCTTCACCTGGCTGGCCGATAATAGAAAGGCCAAGTCCTGCCGCCAATACACGTAGAATGCGTATAATGAGGTTTTCTTGGATTCGCGGCTAGAAAAGTGACATATTTGGTCCAAATCATTGCCGCCAGTGCACGCAGAATGAAATAGAGTGGCGTTTTTTTGGATTGGCGGCAATGACCGGGGATTCCTGGATGCCCGATCAGGTCGGGCATGACGGCTATTGAACGTAGTATGCCTTCCCGGCGGGGATGGAGGTGCCGGTGTACTGGTAGAAGCCCAGGACGCCGGCGTTGACGCTCAGAACGTACGGCGTGCCGTACACTGCGGGATCGGAGCCAGGAACCTGGACCTGGCCGACGGTTACTGTAACATCGGAGTTGGATCCATAGAGGATGTTGCCGCCGCCGTTTATGGTAACGGGAGAAGTGTCGTTGGTAAAGCTGTAGGATATTAAGGCATTGTCGGAAATGATGACTACGGCCACATCGGCGGGGATGGTCTTGCCGTCGGTGCCAAGACGGAAGAGATGATGGCTGGCGTCCATTGTGTAGGCCGTGGCGTCGCTCAAAACGAAGCTGTAGTTCTTGTTGTAGAAGGTGGCCCAGTAAAAGCCGTCGGCCGGCTGGGCGGTAATTGAAATTAACCGAATCACCAGGTGGAGTGTCGATTCCTTCTGGATGTTATAATCGCTTAGCGTCTTGCCCTCATCCAGCGTCTTTCCGGCGAAGATGAGCCGCTGATACTCAGGGGGAATACCTTCCTTCTCCTGAATCTTGGCCTTGATGGCCTCTATGCTGTCCGTTGGCTCCACTTCCAGCGTAATAGTCTTCCCCGAGAGCGTCTTTACAAAGATTTGCATGGCCATAGCAGTAGGTCCTGCTGCCAGAAGTAGCAGCAGGACCATTGCCAATTTGAGTCTTTTTGTCATTTCGAGCATAGTCGGGAAATCTCTACGGTGTCACCACGTAATAGGCCTTGCCGGCGGGGATGGAGGTACCGGTGAATTGGCGGAAACCGATGGTACCGGCGCTGACGCTTAGGACGTGGGGCGTACCGCTGAGGCCGGAAACAGTAACATCGGAGTCGGAGCCCTGGAGGATATTGCCGCCACCGTTCACTGTGACAGGAGTTGAACCTCCGTCAAGAGTGAGAGTAATGCCTGGCATATCGGAAATGATGACCACGGCTACGCCTGCGGGGATAATCTTGCCATCGGTGCCAAGGCGGTAGAGTTGTTTACTGCTACTCATGGTGTATGCGGTTGCCTCATTGGGCAGAACATAACGCTCTGTACCATTATAGAATGTGCACCAATACTTGGACTGTCCGTCAAAAGTCCCCTGTTTTGTAACTAGGACGATGGTGTTTCCGTCTTCACAAGTAACATCTACAATCACTTTGGCATCTGGCATTGTGAAGGCAAACACGCCATTGGAAGGGGTAATATCAATTGGAGATTCACCTTCCGGGGTGTATCTGGCCGACGTTATCACCTTGCCCTTTCCAGGAATCAAGGTTATGCGTTTCCCCTGCACGCAGGAGGATTTGCTGGCGGTGGCATTGCCATTGACGTCGATGTCGTGCGGTGTGCAGATAACAGCTTCTCCGTTGCTGTCGATGCCCAGGCCTTTATCGGTCACGTAAGGTGCCAGGATGAAATAATCCTCTGGATCCCTGCCGCTCATCATAGTGCTCCAGCCTCGGGTTATGTCTGCGTAATAGCTGTGTTCAAGGATGAGCACGGAAGGTGCAGTGGGGTAAATTGCAGAATCCAAATAAAGGCGGTAACGGTCGGTAACGTGATAGTCGCTGGGCTGGAGGTTGCTCCAGGAGTCCGTTTCGGCATCGTATGTTCCTTGCATATTGCCGCTGAGAGTATATGTACCGCTCAGGTGAACCTGACCGTAACCGATTCCACAGTAGAAGCCTAATCCAGCGCTTCCGCCTTGGGTTCTGCAAACATAGTTGCCGGTAATGACGGCACCTCCGCTTATATAAAGGCGTGCATTTTCTCCTCCGCTTCCATACACGGCACCGGCCTGTATTGCGCTGTTACCCTTTAAGTTGCCTTTATTGCCAGTAATGGTGCAGCCGGTAATATACAGGTTGCCCGAGAACCTGACGGCGCTACCTCCGGCTCCATTGACACGGTTGCCGGTGATGGTACCACCCTCCAGCCTTGTCGTCCCCTGGGTTGACAGGCCGCCACAGCCGACGGTACTCCATCCGCCTGTGACTGTACCGGTATGGCCAGGACTGCTGTCGCGGATGATTAAGGTAGTGTTCTGCTTAGATTCAAGAACATGACCATTGGCTACGGCTGCACTCAGGTTTCGGTTGATGGTATGACCGTTCAGGTCCAGCACCAGGTGATGATTTTTATCAAGGAAAAGGTAAGTGTCGCCGCTTGCAGCTGTATAATCTTGCGTAAGTGTAATGACAGTAGGATTCTCCGCATCCGTGCTTGCCGCAGCGAAAGCCTCACCAAGGGCCAGCCAGTCAAGATTCTGGAATGATGCCGATATAGTAACCTCAAAGTCCGGCATGATGAAACTGTACTTGGTAGCATCCTGCGGATCCTGGGTAAGCGACAGTGTCTGAATATTACTCTCAGCGTCGGTGTATTTTGCCGTTACCGAATCAGGCGTGAGCCTGTGGCCGGCCGCCGGAGTTATGGTAATTGTGACGGTATTGTTGATGTGGGCCATGGTGACATTCTCATTGTCGCCCACTTTGGCAGTTACGGTTCCAGCGGGGTCCGACGGAAGGTTCAGGTTGTAGTAGCCGGTCATCTTCCACTGGGCGTAGAGAGTTACGTTGCCGTTGTCTTCGGCCGTGAGGTTGCTCACGCTCGCGCCGTCGCTGTAGGATGTGCCGCTGCCGTCAGGGGCTGTGTTCCAGCCGACGAAGGAGTAATCCACACGGGAGAAAGCATTGGCGGTGAGATTTTGTTCCATATCGTAAGTGAAGGCCTGGGAGTCCATCGTCCCTGTTGCATCCTCGTGATTCTTGTCGAAGGTGACGGTGTAGGTGTGGGGCGTCCAGACATTGCTGATTGTAATATCGTCGGTACCTACGGTAAGGTAATAATAATTACCATAATACTTTTGTAATGTCTCGCCGCCGGTGCCTGAGGTGGTGAAACTGCCAAAAGTATAACCCTCCGGAGCATCCACGTGTGTAAGAGAAAGTGTTATATTTTCTGTTGCGCCGGCATAAACGGTACCGTTGTAAGAAAGATGGCCATAATGACCGGAACTATCCGGATACCTTTCATAACCGGTGATCCCGAAATAGCCGGTGGTATATTGCCGCCCGGATCCGGTATATGGCCCGATAGTTACACCGGAATCAGCGATAACGGCACGCGCCAGCGAAGCCTCGCCCTTTTTATCTGTGGGTACCGCGCCGCTCCCCGAAGAATAGGGAGAATAACCCACATTGGAAGACGCAGAACCTATGGTACAGTCCATATAATAGTTGTTATTGCCGGGGGAGCTGACTCCCACAGAGCCGGCAATGGCACCGCGGTTATTAACGGAAGGCATAGTAACGCCTATGGCAAGACAGTATTTGATTCTACCGGAAGAAGTATGCCCGACTACTCCGCCCCATTGTTTACAACTTGACGCTGAGCCTGCCCTGGAAAACTTGGCATGGCTGATGCAACGGATTATACTACCCTGATCGTAACCGGCTATGCCACCGTACTGGCTACTACCGGTTGTTACTGCATAGAAAGCAACATCTTCTCCTGCACAACAGTCTTCTACAGTCGTTTTGAGCCCGACAGAGCCTACGATACCTCCAACACTATGATAACCTGTGAAACGTGAATTCCTCAGATTGATGTTTTTAATAGTGACGGTGGTGTTCCCACTCGTTGAGCCGAAAAGGCCTAAATCTTCATTCTGGGTATATGTCGGGAAGTACATACGGATACCGCTGATGGTATGACCTTGTCCGTCGTATGAGCCATGGAATGGTTTAATAGGGTAAAAATTGGTTTCTTTGCCGGTGTCGTCGTTCCATGCATTGGTGTAGGGGAAGGCAATGTCGCAGGTTTGTTTGAATGTCACCCCCTCGGCACTGTTGCCGCCAGTTGTCAAAGCTGAAAGAAGGCCAAGGTCGTCGGCAGACGATATCCTGTATGATCCGTCACCGTTTTGGGTGAACATATTCAGCGTTACTTCGGTAATGGCAAAGGTGACGCTTGTTGTTCCGGTGAAATCGCCCATACCCGTTGCGGTTATGGTTGCGTCGTGATTGCCGCCCGTATAGTTGTCGGCATAGCTAAGTGTGTAATGCGTGCCTTCGGTGAGTACAAGGCCGTTCCAGGTTACCTTAGGTACGGGTTTAACGCCGCGTCCGTTTGCACGGTAAGATGCCGCCAATCCAGAGAATACAGATTCGTCAATGGGTAATTGGGTGTCTGTATAGGTGACAATCACCCTGTTGAATGCAAGCAGGCTTAATGTGTATTCGAATCTGCGTCCAATATTATAGGAGTCCACTATCAGATTATTGTCATAGTATAATTGGACATGCTTGATGCGATAAGATGAACTGGCATTACGGTAAACAAACGTAGTGCTTCCGGTTGATTTGAATGTATTCCCATTAATCACAGTCATATCTTTGGAAGGATTGGTTATCTCCAGATAATTATTGCCTTCGCAAACTATTCGGATAAAACTGTCAGTTCCTTTGGTCCAACTCTGTGAGTAGGTTCCATTGCCATTACCGGAAGCCGAAAGTGACATTGTTACGGAATTGCCATTGGCAGAGCCGCTCACGATGTAAGTGGTTGTATAATCTGTTGCCCATGCCTTAAGTCCTGCGGTGAGGAATAATGTCACCAAGGATACTATATATAATAATTTCTTCATATCTTTCACGGTTTAGAGGACTTCGATGGGATCATTTACATCGCCGCTGGCGGGACTGAAGTCCGGCTTGGTGGCACTCACGCTCTTGGCGCTGATGAACTTGCCGGGAACGTCCAGCACGGTGCCCGGGATTCCCTTGGAAGCCATATAGAGAGCGTCGTCCGATCCGGTGATAACGAAGCTGTAGGTGTCGTCCGTGGTCTGGTCATTCCGGATGGAAACATAGTAGAAGTGGTCGCCGGGGGCCGATGCCGGAGTGACGCCGATGTTGCCGTAAAGGGGTGTCCAGGCGCTGCCGTTCCAGCTCATGCTCTGCACCAGTTTGCCGCCAGTTGCGCTCACCGTGAAATCCTTGGGGTCGAAGTA
>JAEEGJ010013004.1_pt1 | contig 20381 bp, 8 predicted proteins | sample 8958761 | NCBI WGS metagenome assembly JAEEGJ01 (sample SAMN16246546, study PRJNA631951) | gut metagenome | biome: gut microbiome; feature: rumen; material: RS-attached | host: Bos | place: Iran: Karaj | collected 2018-10 | reverse complement strand
CCGCCGTCGTGGCGACCCACACCCCCTCCGGTACCACCTACGGTGCCGTGACCAACGGGGAAGGCCTCTATGCGATCCAGGGCATGCGTACCGGCGGTCCTTACGTCGTGGAGGTTTCCTGCCTCGGTTACCAGACCGTGAAATTTACGGACATCAAGCTCGCCCTCGGTGAGAACTATGTCCTGGACGGTTATCTGAACGACGATGTCGAGTCCTTGAACGAGGCCATCGTCGTCGCCGCCCCGCGCTCCCGCTTCGCCGCCACCAAGACCGGCGCCAGCACCAACATCTCCAATGAGGAAATGATGAACCTGCCGAACTCCGGCCGTTCCATCAGCGCCCTCACCAAGCTCAGCCCGTATGCCAGCGGCATGAGCTTCGCCGGTTCCGACGGCCGTTCCACGAACTTCACCGTGGACGGTGCGAACTTCAACAACAACTTCGGCCTCTCTGCCAACCTCCCGGGCGGCGGCACCCCGATCTCCCTCGACGCCATCGAGGAGGTCCAGCTGGTCGTGGCTCCCTATGACGTCCGTCAGTCCAACTTCGTGGGTGGCGGTATCAACGCCATCACCAAGTCCGGTACCAACACCTTCAAGGGCACGGCCTACACCTACTACACCAACCAGGCGCTCCGCGGCAACAAGCTGATGGGCAAGGACCTGGGCGAGCGCAAGGCGGAATCCGACCTCACCTACGGCTTCACCCTCGGCGGTCCGATCGTCAAGGACAAGCTGTTCTTCTTCGTGAACTTCGAAATGCAGAACAAGCCGGGCCAGACCATCCAGGACCAGCCCGACGCCTCCAAGCAGAAAGTCCTGCAGCAGGTCGCTGACAAACTCAAGAACGACTATGGCTACAATCCCGGTTCCTACACTGATTTCCCGGGCGGCATCCAGAACCGCAAGATTCTGGCCCGCATCGACTGGAACATCTCCGATGCCCACAAGCTGAGCCTCCGTTACAACAATACCACGAACGGTCAGTGGAACGCGCCGAACGGCAACTCCTGCGACGATAACTTCCGCAACCGCAACTACAACCGCGCCAGCAAGGAATCCCATCCGTTCGCGTACAACATGTACAGCCAGCAGAACGATGTCTGGTCCATCGCCGGTGAGCTCAACAGCCGCTTCTCCAACACGGTTTCCAACCGTTTCCTGGCGACTTATACGAACATCAACGACCAGCGCGGTTCCAAGTCCAGCCCGTTCCCGCACATCGACATCATGTCCGGTATCGACGAGAAGGGTGGCTATGTGCCTTACACCTCCCTCGGTTACGAGCTCTTCACCTACAACAACGGTGTGAAGAACACGGTCCTCAACGTGCAGGACAACCTGACCTTCTACCTGGGTTCCCACACTCTCACCGCCGGTGCCAGCTACGAGCACCAGATGGCCCACAACTCCTACATGCGTAACGGTACCGGTTACTACCGCTTCGCTACCGTGGAGGATTTCCTCCAGGGCAATCTGCCTATCAGCTTCGCTTACACCTACGGTAACAACGGTGTCGCCAGCCCGGCCGGCCGTATCAATTACGACCAGTACGGCGCCTACGTCCAGGATGAGTGGGCGGTCACCCGTAACTTCAAGCTCTCCTACGGCCTCCGTGCCGATATGCTCGCCTTCGACAACAAGGACCTGATGACCAACAACGCCATCAAGGCCATCAACTACGGCGGCAAGAGCGTCGATACCGGCCTGTGGCCCAAGACCCGCGTCCAGGTTTCGCCGCGCGTGGGCTTCAACTGGGATGTCTATGGTGACAAGAGCATCGTCGTCCGCGGCGGTACCGGCCTGTTCCAGGGCCGTCTCCCGCTCGTGTTCTTCACGAACATGCCGCAGAACGCCGGTATGATTCAGACGACCGTCAAGTACAGCCACAAACTTTCCGGCGGCGCCCTCGTGGAGGATCCGAACGTGACCTCTGTCCTGACCACCCTCAACGGCGGCAAGACCACCGGCGGTCACCTCATCACCAGCAACGAGGAGTACATCAAGGCCCTCGGCCTGAACACCACGGTCACTCCGCAGGACGGCCAGATCGGCGCCAGCGCCGATGTCAACGGTGTCGATCCGAACTTCCACATGCCGCAGATCTGGAAGAGCTCCCTCGCCCTCGACCTGCAGCTCCCGACCTCCTTCCCGTTCTCCATGACCGCGGAAGGCATGTTCAACAAGACCATCTGGGGCACCCGTCTCCAGGACTGGGATATCAACGAGAGCAAGGTCACCGGCCACTTCTCCGGTCCCGACCAGCGTCTGAAGTATGAGGGCGACTACCTCTACGGAAAGAACCACGCCTACATCCTGACCAACTCCCGTGAGGGCTGGGGCTACACCTTCAACTACACGGTGAAGGCCGAACCCATCCGCAACCTCAAGGCGATGTTCTCCTACACCCACACCGAGTCCAAGGAAATCTCCGGCATGCCGGGTTCCGCCGCCAGCTCCGCCTACCAGGGTCTCGCTTCCGTCAACGGTGCGAACTTCCTGACCCTCCAGCGCAGCCAGTATGTGGTTCCGGACAAGGTTTCCGCCGACCTCTCCTACTACATCGACCTCATCGGCGGTCTCCAGCTGGATCTCTACTACACCGGCTATTCCGCCTATGGCAACAGCTTCACCTACTCCAACGACATGAACGGCGACGGCCTGGCCACGGACCTGATCTACATCCCGGCCACCAAGGACGAGGTCGCTTTCACGACCGAAGCCGACCGCGACGCTTTCTGGAAGTTCGTCGAGCAGGACAGCTACCTGTCCAAGCATAAGGGTCAGTATGCCGAGGCCAATGCGGCCCGCGCCCCGTTCGTGCACCGCTTCGACCTCCGCGTGGCGAAGGACATCAAGTTCCGCATCGGTTCCACCAGCCACAAGTTCCAGATCAGCGCCTCCATCGACAACATCGGCAACATGATCAACAGCAGCTGGGGTGTCCGCAAGCTGGACTGCTACAACAAGAACAGCTTCACCGGCTTCATCAGCCCGCTCAAGTATGACGGTCTCAATGCCGCCGGTGTCCCGACCTTCTCCTTCAACAAGGCGGGTGACAACTACCCGACCAATACTTACTCGACCTACTACGAGAACACGGCCGAGTGCTGGAGAGTCCTGTTCGGTCTGAAGTACTTCTTCAACTAATCTGACTTTCCGTCAGCATCCCCGACGGGGCCCCTTAAAAAGGGGTCCCGTTTTTTATTGTGCTTTTGAGAAATATTGGTTAAATTCGCAAATTAGAGAAACTAAATACTAAACGAAGATAACCATGAACAATCCCTTCAAAAGCCTTGTACTCGCGTTCATTTCGGTGTTCGCAGGCATTGCTGCCTCCGCGCAGGTGACGACTTCGTCCCTCGGCGGCCGGGTCGTGGACCAGAACGGTGAGCCGGTCATCGGCGCCGCCGTCGTGGCCATCCACGAGCCTTCCGGCACCAGCTACGGCTCCGTGACCAACGTGGACGGTCTCTACACCATCCAGGGTATGCGTACCGGCGGTCCCTACCGGGTCGAGGTCTCCTGCCTCGGCTACCAGCAGGTGAACTACACGGACGTGACCCTCTCCCTGGCCGAAACGTTCAATCTGAACGCCCAGCTTCCGGAATCTTCCGAGTTCCTCTCGGAGGCCGTCGTCATCGCCGCCCCGACCTCCAAGTTCGCGGCCGTGGAGAAGACGGGCGCATCCACGAACATCTCCTCCCGCCAGATGATCGAGATGCCTACCATCAGCCGGAGTTTCTCCGACATGGCCAAGCTCTCGCCTTACGGTGGTAACAACATGAACTTCTCCGGAAGCTCCGGCCGTTCCACCAACTTCACCGTGGACGGCGCCAACGTGAACAACAACTTCGGCCTTTCGGCGGCCCTCCCGGGCGGCGGCAACCCGATTTCCATCGACGCCATCGAGGAAATGCAGGTCGTGGTGTCCCCGTATGACGTGCGTCAGTCGAACTTCATCGGCGGCGGTATCAACGCCATCACCAAGTCCGGTACGAACACGTTCAAGGGAACGGCCTATGTCTATTACCAGAACGAGAACATGCACGGCAACCGGGTGGACGGCGTGGACCTCGAGCGCACCCCGGAAAGCCAGACGACGTATGGCTTCACCCTCGGCGGCCCGATCATCAAGAACAAGTTGTTCTTCTTCGTCAATGCCGAGCGTACCCCGAGCCCTTCCGAGATCATCAAGTGGCGTACCTCCGAGGACGGCGTCGAGGATGAGACCCGGATGATCTCCCGGGTCCGGACGAGCGAGGCCGAGCAGATGAAGAATTTCCTCATCGACAAGTATGGCTATGACCCGGGTTCCTACAGCAGTTACAACAAGGACCAGGGCAACCTGAAACTCCTGGCGCGCCTGGACTGGAACATCAGCCAGAAGCACCACCTGTCCCTGCGGTACAACTATACCAACAACAACAAATGGACGGCTCCGTCCACCTCCCGTGACGTGTCCGGCATGACTTACAGCATGCTGTCGAAGTACGGCCTGGTCTTCTCGAACTCGCTGTACAACCAGATGAACAATCTCTGGACCGTCGCCGCCGACCTGAACAGCCGGCTGACGGACAAGATTTCCAACCAGCTCCTGGTCACCTACTCCGACATCCAGGATGTCCGCGGAAACGACGGCGGCTTCTTCCCCTTCGTGGAGATCCTCGCCGGCGACCTGGGCTCGGACCATGCCAAGGAGCCGTATATGGATTTCGGAACCGAACTGTTCACGTATCGCAACAAGGTGCAGAACACGGTGCTGAACGTCAAGGACGATGTCACCCTGTACCTGGGGGCTCACAAGGTGACCGCCGGCGCCAGCCTGGAGGCCCAGATGGCGCTCAACACGTACATGCGCAACGGCACCGGCATGTTCCGTTTCGCCAGCATGAGCGATTTCATGTCGGGCAACAATCCGATTGAAATGGCTTTCGACTGGGGTTTCGACGGGGAAGAGTTCCCTTCCGCCAAAGTCCGGTTCGCCCAGATCGGCGCTTATGTCCAGGACGAGTGGGCTGTCAACGACCGTTTCAAGCTGACCGCCGGCCTTCGGGTGGACAACCTGTCCTTCAACAACGCCGACGTGATGACGAACAACGCGACGCTGGCCCTCGACTACGGCGGCAAGCACGTGGACACCGGCAAGTGGCCCAAGACCAGCATCCAGGTGAGCCCCCGTCTGGGCTTCTCCTGGGATGTCTTCGGTGACAGGAGCCTGAAGGTCCGCGGCGGCACCGGCCTCTTCTCCGGCCGTATTCCGCTGGTGTTCTTCACCAATATGCCCACCAACGCCGGCATCGTGAAGGGCCGTCTCACCTACATGACGAACCCCGATGTCCTGAGCAAGATGATGCCCGGAGGAAAACTCGTCACCGACCGCTGGGAGATCCTGAGGATCCTCAACGGCATCGACCCGGACAAGTATGCGACTTCCATCACGCCCGCGACGGCGCCCGCTCCGAGCGAAGTCGCCGGCGTGGACTACAACTTCAAGATGCCCCAGGTGTGGAAGAGTTCCCTCGCGGTGGATTACACTTTCCCGTTCGACTTCCCGCTGACCGTCACCGCCGAGTACATCTTCAACAAGACCATCAACGGTGTGATGCTCACCAACTACAACATCCCCGAGGATAACGGCGGATGGGTGACCTTCAACGGGGCGGACAAGCGCCACATCTATCCTTCCGATTACCGGTACACCACCAAGGATGCTTACGTGCTCACCAACACGCACAAGGGTTATGGTTCCATCGCTACCGTCTCCCTGAACGCCCAGCCGGTGCAGAACATGAGCATCACCGCCTCTTACACCCATACCGTGAGCAAGGAAATCACCGGCATGCCGGGTTCCAACGCCTCCGCGGCCTGGAAGTACATCCCTTCCGTGGACGGCCCCAATTACAACATCCTGCACAATTCGTCCTACAACCTGCCCGACCGTTTCATGGCATCCATCGCCTACACGGACGCCGCCCACAACCACTGGAGCCTCTTCTATGAGGGCCTCCGCTATTCGGGCAACAGCTTCATCTACGGCAACGACCTGAACGGTGACGGTAACGCGTACGACCTGATGTATATCCCCAAGGACAAGAGCGAGATCCGGTTCGTCGACCAGGCAAGCGAGGAGGCTTACTGGACATTTGCAAACCAGGACGCCTACCTGACTGCCCATAAGGGCGGCTATGCCGAGGCCTATGCGGTGAACCAGCCGCTCCGCCACGTGTTCGACTTCCGCTTCGCCCATGACTTCATCGTGAAGGTGGGCAGTGTCCGCAATACCCTGCAGGTGAGCCTGGATGTCCAGAACGTGGGCAATCTGTTCAACTCCCGCTGGGGTGTCTCGAAGACGTTCAGCCCCGAAGTCCCCAAGGATACCAACGGCAACGCGAAGATTCTCAAGTACGAATACACCGATACCGACGGTGTCCCGGTGTTCTCCACGATGGTGGAGCCCGGTGCCAAGACGTGGGATTTCTCCCACACCCTGGGTAACTGCTGGTACATGCAGATCGGCGTCAAATACATGTTCAACTAACCTGTAAGCGCGTAACGATATGAAATTCAGATCTTTCTTCCTTTCCATCCTCGCCGGTGCGGCGCTCGCCGCCGGCTGCGCGCAGGAGCAGGTGGTTTCCTCCATCGCTGAATTCCGCGTGGAGAAGTCCTATATCGGCCTTCCGCTCGGAGGCGGCTCCAATTCCTCCGCCTATGAAGCCACGGCTTCCTGGTCCTTTGACACGTCGGCTATTCCCGACTGGCTTACCATTACGCCCACCAGCGGCGGCGCCGGCTCCGACTACATCGTCTTTTTCGCCGAACCGAACACTGGCAATGACGTCCGCACGGCGGATCTCCGGGTGACGGTGGGCGGCAAGCAGCAGCGTTTCACCATTTATCAGGCGGGACCGGGTGAAGTCGAAGCCCCGCTTTCGACCATCGCCGAAGTCATGGCCGGCAATGACGGCCAGACCTTCCGCGTCCGCGGCACCGTGACCTCCATCGTCAACACGAACTACGGCAACCTGTATATCGCCGACGAAACCGGTTCGATCTACATCTACGGCCTGTTCAACGCCAAGGGACAGTATCCGAAGGATGCCGGCGGCTGGGCCACCTTCGGGGTGGATGCCGGCGACGTCATCACCGTCCAGGGACCGCGTACCCTTTACAACGGAACCACCCTCGAACTGGTGGACGCTACGCTCATCAGCGTGGAGAAGTCCCTGATCGAGGTGGATCCCGCCGATGTCGCCGTGGGCAGCGAGGCCGGCACCTTCGAGGTCTCCGTCGTGTCCAAGGCCAACGGCATGGTCGTCCTTCCGTCCGAGAATTGGGTACGGGTGAAGGACATCGCCGCGGGTGAAGGGGACGCCGTCGTGTACTCCTTCGCCTATGACGCGAACACGACGACGGCTACGCGTTCCGCGACCATCCAGTTCAAGGCTGCCAACTCCGCCAAGAGCATCACCGTCACGCAGGAAGGCGTTCCGCCTACCGGCCAGTCCATCACCGAGATCGTGGCCCTGCCCGACAATTCCGGCGTGGAAACCCTCGAGTCCGTCGTGGTCGCCAAGACCGGACGCGGCTTCGTGGTTTCCGACGGGACCACCGCCATCTATGCCTATGACAGCGGCGCCAATGCCGTCCAGCCGGGTGACGTGGTGAAAGTGCTCGCCACCAAGACCACCTACAACGGCGTGCCCGAACTCGCCACGCTCACCAGCGTGGAGAAGACCGGTACCGCCGCCGTCAACCATCCTGCCGTCAAGGATGTAACGGCCTGCGCCCTCACCTATGAGGCCTCCGTCGCCGAATACATCCAGTTCACCGGCACCCTCAAGGTCTCCGGCAACTACTACAACGTGGAGATCGACGGTGTGGATCCTGCTGTCAAGCAGGGCAGCATCGTCTATCCGGTGGAATCCCTCGGCGCCGCCGACTTCAACGGACAGACCATCACCGTGACCGGCTACTACAACGGCCTTTCCAGTGGCGGCAAATACCTGAACGTCATCGCCACCAAGATCGTCGGGGCCAACGCCAAGGGTACCCTCACGAATCCCTACACTCCGGCCGAGGCGGCCGCGGCGGTCGCCGGCCTTTCCTGGACCTCCAATACGGAATACGAGTCCACGGACGACGTGTACGTGAAAGGCAAGATCTGCAGGATCGCCTCCGGCGGTACCTACACAGAGGGCGGCACATACGGAAATGCGTCCTTCTTCCTTTCCGCTGACGGTACGGGAGACGGCGAATTCCAGGTGTTCCGGGCCCTGTATCTCGGCAACAAGAAGTTCGAGGCCGGCAAGACCGACATCAAGGTGGGCGACGACGTCATCATCTTCGGCAAGCTGATGAACTATAAGGGCAACACCCCGGAGACAGTTTCCGGCAAGGCCTACCTGTATTCTCTCAACGGTAAAACTGAATAACCAATACTGTGTCTTATGAATATCAGAACACGCTTCCTTACGTTCCTGGCCGCGGCGGCCGCCGTTTTCACGGGCTGCCAGCAGCAGGAAGCCGACTTTGACCTCCCTTCCATCAAGATCGAAGGATCGGGAATCACGGTTGACAACGAAACCAAGAAGGCATCTTTCTCGGCTCCCAAGGACCTGACGGCCATCACCCTCAACGTGACGGCCACCCGCGACTGGAAGGCGGAAATCGAGTGGGATGCTGACGAGGTTCCGTGGATCAACGTCTCGCCCGAAGAGGGTGACGGCACCGGTCGTACGCAGGAGGTCAAGGTGACCATCCTGGACAATCCGGGCTACAACCGGGCCAAACAGATCAAGTTCAACATCAACTACGATTACAAGACCCTCTACATCACCCAGTCGGGCGAGAAGGGCGAGGAAATCGTGGGCACCCTGGAGAACCCGTTCACCGTGGCGGGCGTCAACAAGTACGTCAAGACCCTCGGCTCCGACGTGCAGAGTCCCAACGAGGTGTACGTAAAGGGCAAGATCTCCCAGATCGCCGATGCCGGCACCTTCTCCGAAGGCGGCACCTTCGGCAACGCCACGTTCTACATCTCCGACGACGGCACGCAGAACAACGAGTTCTACTGCTATCGCATCCTGTACCTCGGCAACAAGAAGTTCAAGGCCGGCCAGACCGACATCAAGGTGGGCGACGACGTCATCATCTGCGGCAAGGTCGTCAATTACAAGGGCAACACCCCGGAAACCGTCCAGAGTTCCGCGTTCCTGTATGAACTGAACGGGGTCAGCGACGGCGGCGAGCCCACACCTACCGGCGACCCGAAGGGTACCGGCACCGTGGACGATCCGTACAACCCGGCCGGCGCGGCCAATGCCGTGAAGGATCTGACCTGGACCTCCAACGAAGTGTATGACGCGACCGGCGATGTCTATGTGAAGGGTATCATCACCCGCATTGCGGACAAGGGTACCTTCACGGACGGCGGCACCTACGGAAACGCCTCCTTCTACATTTCCGAGGACGGCACCTCCGCTGGCGAATTCTACTGCTATCGCATCCTGTACCTCGGCAACAAGAAGTTCCAGTCCGGCCAGACCGACATCAAGGTGGGTGACGAAGTGATCATCTGCGGCCAGCTGATGAACTACCGCGGCAATACGCCCGAGACGGTGGCCGGCAAGGCTTACCTCTACTCCCTGAACGGAAAGACGGATGGTGGCGACACGCCTCCGGGACCTTCCGGCGAGGCGAAGGGTACCGGCACGCTCGACGATCCGTACAACGCGCTCGGCGCGGCAAATGCGGTGAAGGACCTCACCTGGACCTCCAACACCGAGTACCAGAGCACCGGAGACGTGTATATCAAGGGTAAGATTTCCCGCATCGCCAACAAGGGCACCTTCACCGAAGGCGGCACTTATGGCAATGCTTCGTTCTACATTTCCGACGACGGAAAGGAAGCCAACGAGTTCTATTGCTTCCGGGTCCTGTATCTCGGGAACAAGAAGTTCGAAGAGGGCCAGACCGACATCAAGGTCGGTGACGAGGTGGTTGTCTATGGCCAGCTCATGAACTATCAGGGCAATACGCCTGAGACGGTGGCCGGCAAGGCTTATCTCTATTCCCTGAACGGCAATGGCGGTGGTGGAGATACGCCCGGCGGCGAAATCAAGGCGATGACCATCGCAGCCTACCTGGCCGAGCCGGTGTCCACGACCCAGTGGTACGAGCTCACGGGTACGGTTTCCAATATCGCGAACACGACCTACGGCAACTTCGACCTGACCGATGACTCCGGCAAGGTGTACGTGTATGGCCTCTGCGCGACGAAGGTGGAGAAGAACGACAAGTCGTTTGCCTCCCTGGACATCAAGGAAGGGGACAACATCACGATCATCACCCTCCGTTCGGAGCATAACGGATCCCCGCAGGCGGGCGGCAACACGCCGGCCTACCTGAAGAGCAAGAACGGCGGCGGTACGCCTTCGACCGAAGGTACCGGTACCCTGGAGGATCCTTATACCGCAGTCGGTGCGGCCGCGGCGGTCAAGGACCTCACCTGGACCAGCAACACCGACTACCAGAAGACGGAAAAGGTGTACGTGAAGGGCAAGATTTCCCGCATCGCCAACAAGGGCACCTACACCGAAGGCGGCTCCTATGGCAACGCCTCCTACTACATCTCGGCGGACGGCACGGAGAACGGTGAGTTCTACATCTTCCGCAGCCTGTATTTCAACGGGGAGAAGTATACGGCCGGCACCGACATCAAGGTCGGTGACGAGGTAATCGTGTACGGTTCCCTGATGAACTACCAGGGCAAGACGCCGGAGACGGTGGCCGGTGAGAACTGGCTGTACTCGCTGAACGGCAAGACCGACGGCGGCGGCAGCGTCACGCCTTCCGGCGGCACCCTCGACAATCCGTACACCGTAGCCCAGGCGCTGGATGCGGTGAAGGATCTGACCTGGACTTCCAACACGGAGTACGAGAGTACGGACGAAGTCTATATGAAGGGCAAGATCTCCAAGATCGCCAGCAAGGGCACCTTCACCGAGGGCGGCTCCTACGGCAACGCTTCCTTCTATATCTCCGACGATGGCACGGAAACGAACGAGTTCTACTGCTTCCGCGTCCTGTATCTCGAGAACAAGAAGTTCGAGGAAGGCCAGACCGACATCAAGGTAGGAGACGAAGTGGTCATCTGCGGCAAGCTGATGAACTACAAGGGCAACACGCCCGAAACCGTTTCCGGCAAGGCGTACCTGTACTCGCTGAACGGTAAGACTGAGCCGGGCAGCGGCGGTGATACGCCGGCGGCCGGTACCGTCGACAATCCGTACACCGTGGCCCAGGCGCTGGATGCCGTGAAGGATCTGACCTGGACCTCCAATACGGAGTACGACAGCACGGACGACGTGTACATGAAGGGCAAGATCTCCAAGATTGCCAACAAGGGCACCTTCACCGAGGGCGGCTCTTACGGCAACGCTTCCTTCTACATTTCCGACGACGGCACGGAAACGAACGAGTTCTACTGCTTCCGCATCCTGTATCTCGGGAACAAGAAGTTCGAGGAAGGCCAGACCGACATCAAGGTCGGAGACGAAGTGGTTGTCTACGGCAAGCTGATGAACTACAAGGGCAACACCCCCGAGACCGTCTCCGGCAAGGCTTACCTGTACTCGCTGAACGGTAAAAACTGACCGTCGAGTTCGAATAAACCGCTGAAGCCACCACGGCAGTGAAACCCGCGAAAACCATATTCCGCATCCTGGGGATGGCGCTTCTGACTGCGCTGTCCCTCGGAACGGTGTCCTGTCACAAGGAACAGCCTGTGACGCCCGACCCCATTCTGACACTGGCAAAGACCGGCGTCCTCAGTGGAAAGGGCAGCCAGTTCGTCTCCGTCACGGCGGCGGGCACCTGGTCCCTTGCGTCGGATGCCGCCTGGGTACGGTTTACGCCGGCTTCCGGTACGGGGAACAGTTCGGATGTCATCCTCCAGTATGAGGCGAATTCCGGGGCAATCGCCCGTACGGCCGAAATCACCCTCTCCTGTGGCGGGAAGACGACAATCGTCTCTCTCCGCCAGAACGCTCCTTCCGAGGATCCGCAGCCGGAGTCGCATGCCGGAACTTCGACCAAGCGCCGCTGGATGGAACTTCCCGAAACGAAGGACAATGACGGGCTGTACTTCTACACGCACGACATGACCGTCGCTTCGAAGACCATCCGGAACTATTCCTTCTATTGGGATGACAAGGCGCTTGTGGCCCATTGGGTGGCTTATCCGCTGAACACCGCCCTGCGGGGCAGCGGCAGCCGCTCCGATGCCTGGGGGCTCGATCCGTTCCTGCCGGCCTCCAAGCAGCCCATCGTCACTTCGACGTTCCGGGGCGGCTGGACGCGGGGACACCAGATTCCCTCCGCCGACCGGCTGAACTACTCCGCGAATGTCGCTACGTTCTACGGGACCAACATGACGCCGCAGGAATACAATTTCAACGGCGAAATCTGGGCCCGGCTGGAAGGTTCCGTCCGCGGATGGGCGGGCCGGTGCGACACGTTGTATGTCGTTACCGGTTGCGTGGTGAAGGGGAGCACGGAGAAGGCCCAGGATGTGGACGGCAAGTCCATCACGGTCCCCGTCGCCTACTACAAGGCGGTTCTTGCCTACAGCAAGGCCAATGCGGCGAATGGGGGATATCGGGGATGCGCCGTCTATCTGCCCCACGACAGGGCCATCGCAGGTCAGACGGTCACGAAGGACCATTCTTCCGTGATGTCCGTCCGCGCCCTCGAGGAGAAACTCGGCATCAACCTGTTCGTGAACCTTCCCACGGCCGTCGGGAACGACGCCGCCGAAAAGATTGAAACGGAAAACCCGGCTTTAGTAAGCTGGTGGTGGTAAAAACGATTTTGCGATATGAAAAGATTGATCTATACCCTTTTGATTCTTCTGGTCCTTGCGCCGGCCTCGTCCTTCGCGCAGCGGAAGAAGAGTTACGTGATCGGTTTCTACAACCTGGAGAACCTCTTCGACACCTACCATGACGAAGGGAAGAACGACTACGAGTATCTCCCCGACGGGGCGAACGAATGGACCGACGTCAAGTACGAGAAGAAGCTCGCCAACATGGCCAAGGTCATCCGGGCCATGCGGGACGAGAACAATGCCTATCATGCCGTTCTCGGCGTGTCCGAAATCGAGAACCGCCATGTCCTGGAGGACTTGGTGATCCAGCCGGACATCGCCGACGCGAACTTCCAGATCGTCCACTACGACGGCCCCGACCGCCGCGGCGTCGATGTGGCCCTGCTGTACCGGCCGGAGCTCTTCACCGTCCTGGAATCGAAGTCCATCCCGTTCACGTTCGACAGCGACCTGGACTTCGGCATGACCAAGGAGGAGCAGGACGCCTTCCGCACCCGTGACCTCCTGATGGTCCGCGGCATGCTGGGCGGCGAAATGTTCGCCTTCTTCGTGGCTCACCTTCCGTCCCGGCTGGGCGAGAAGAGCGGCTCCCTCCGCTCCCGCGGCGGCCAGATGATGTACGAGGAGAGCGTGCGCCTGATGAAGGCCTATCCCGGCATCAAGATCGTGGCGATGGGTGACATGAACGACAACCCCACCGACGACAGCATGTTCGTGTACATGCACGGCCGTGAAAAGACGGAGGAGGTCGGCCCGATGGATTTCTTCTCCCCGTTCGTGTCGATGCTCAAGGCGGGCTACAGTTCCCTGTACTACCGCGGCGAGAACAACATCTATGACATCCTGGTGGTCAACGAGGCCCTCGTGAACGCCCCGGCGGGCACGCTGAAGATCCAGCCCATCGTCCGGAACAGGTACTATGCCCGCATCTTCAACCCGTCGTTCATGGTCCAGCAGGAAGGCCAGTATGCCGGCCAGCCCCTGCGCACCTTCTCCAACGGCGCTTTCGTGAACGGCTACAGCGACCACTTCCCGACCTATATCGTTGTAAGTAACAAGTAACTGGATATGAATAAGAAACTAACCTTAGCGCTTGTCGCCCTCCTGTGCACCCTGGGCCTGGCCGCCCAGGAGTTTACGGGCGGGGTCCGGGGAACGGTCGTGAGCCGTTCCGACAGGTCGCCGATCGCCGGCGCAGCGCTCGAACTGTACCAGGGTACGGAACTCGTCGCCGTCATGACGGCCGACGAAGCCGGCCGGTTCCTCTTCGAGGGCCTGGACAACGGCATCTACGACCTGGTCATCCGGGCGCAGGATTTCCTGGAGACGCGCGTCAACGTCACGGTCAACGACGGCTATGTCAAGAACATGTTCAACCTCTCCATGACCCGCGGCGCGGTCGTCAGTGAGGTGGACATCGACAACCTCATCGAGTTTGACCTGGAAGACAGCGGCTACAACGACAATCCGACCATCCTGTTCGGCCAGAATGACGTCTTCAACAACGTCGCAGGCTACAATTTCAGTTCGGTCCGGTTCCGGGTGAGGGGGTATTCCTCCGAGAGCCAGGACGTGTACCTGGCCGGCGTGAAGATGAACGACGCCATCACCGGGTATTCGCCGTTCTCGCTCTGGAGCGGCCTCAACGAGGCCACCCGCACCAAGTACACGGTCAACGGGGCGGAGATTTCCGACTACGGTATCGGCGGGTACAATGGTCTCACCAACATTCCGGTCAATGCCCTGTCCGTCCGCAAGGGCTGGCGGGGGAGCGTCCTCACCAACAGCCAGCTGTACCGGCTGCGCCTGATGTTGACGTATGCCTCCGGTCCGCAGGACAACGGTTGGTCGTATGCGGTCAACGTGTCGGCCCGCCTGGGTGGAAACGACTGGATCCAGGGTGTGTATTACCGTTCGTTCGCCTACTATGCGGCCGTCGAGAAGCAGTTCAACGACGCGCACAAGCTCGGCGCCGTCATCATGGGTACACCGGGTCAGCGCGGCGCGCAGAACTCGTCCACCCAGGAAGTGTACGACCTCATGGGCGACAACATGTACAACTCCAACTGGGGTTACCAGAACGGAAAGATGCGCAACTCCCGTGTCCGCAAGACGCACGAGCCCATTGCCATCCTCAAGTACGACTTCACCCCGTCCCATGCCTTCAACGCCGCCGCCACCGTGCTCTACCGTTTCGGCAAGAACGGTTACACGGCCCTGGACTGGTATGACGCGCAGGATCCCCGTCCGGACTACTACCGCAACCTGCCCAGTTACTTCTACATGGAGGATCCCGACTACAACCGCCTGAATCCGATGAAGGCGGCCTGGGCCCGCGAGGCCTGGGAGCAGAACCTGCCCAACTACGCCCATGTGAACTGGGACCGCCTGTACGACGTGAACAAGTCGAATTACGAAGACGGCGGGAACCGGTCCAAATACGCCCTCCAGGAGCGCCGCGTGGACCAGCGGGACCTGAACTTCGCCGTGAACTTCAAGTGGCGTCCGACCCGGATCTTCACCCTGACCGGCGGTGCCGACGCGAAGGTCAACCGTACCGAATACTATCAGCGTATGGACGACCTGCTGGGCGGCGACTATTTCTACAACATGGACTCCTTCGCCGAGCGCGACTATGCCGCTTTCCCCTACATGACCCAGAATGACCTGGGCTACTGGCTGGAGCACGGCCAGGCCCAGAAGATCCATGTCGGCGACAAGTACGGCTACGACTATTACGCCAACGTCCGGAAATGGAACGGCTGGCTCTCCGGAAAGGTTTCGCTCGGACCCTTCGAACTGACGGCCGGCGGCCGCGTGGGCCGCACCTCCTTCTGGCGTCACGGCCTGAACCGCAAGGGCCTGTTCCCGGGCCTGAACGACGACGGCACGCCGTTCTACATCAACGGAATGAATGTGACGACCTATGACCACGAGGGCAATGCCATCACCTCTTACGGCAAGTCGAAGGTCCTCAGCTTCCTCGAGTATGCCGGGAAGGTGAACCTGAACTATGTCATCCCGGGCGGTCACCGCATCTATGCCAATGCGGGCTATTTCAATGACGCGCCCAACTTCAGCCAGGCCTTCATGTCGCCTCGTACGCGCAACTCCGTCGCGCCGGACCTGACGACCGTGAAGACCCTCACCGGCGACATCAACTACCAGGTCTCCTCCAACGGCTGGAACTTCCGGCTCACGGGCTATTACACCGATATCATGGACCAGGGCAAGGTGATGAGCTTCTACGACGATTCGCAGAACTCCTTCACGAACTTCGCGCTGACGGGCATCGACGAACGGCATGTGGGTTTGGAGGCCGGCTTCAAGATTCCGTCCGGCATTCCGAACGTGGCGCTCCAGGGTGTGGTCGCCTATGGACAGTACTACTACACGTCCAACCCGAAGATGTATCAGACCATCGACAACAGCGCCAGCATCGTTGCGGATACCTATGGGGTCACCATCCCGTATTGGAAGAGCCATCCGGACCTGCAGGGCAACACGGTCCGCCATTATGTGGAATCCACGCCGCAGCTGGCCGTGAGCGCCGGCTTCGCTTGGAACTGGGATTACTGGTTCGTGGACGCCGATGTGGACTACTTCGCCGATTCCTACCTGTCGATGAACCCGCTCTACCGCACGGACTATGCGACTGCGGGCCCCGACCGGATCGTGACGCCCGAGGAGGTCGCGTACATGGCTTCCCAGGAGAAGTTCAAACCCGCGTGGCTGCTGAACGTCTCCGTTGGCAAGTCCTGGTACATCCAGCGGGTCTACCAGCTGGGCTTCTCCCTGAACGCCAAGAATCTCTTGAACAACACCTGGGTGAAGACCGGCGGCTACGAGCAGACGCGCATCGTGGAGAACACCGTGGCCAAGGAGCGGTTCTACCGCTTCGACTCCAAGTACTTCTACATGAGCGGCTTCAATTACATGTTGAACATCTATTTCCGATTCTAAGGCCATGAGAAAGACGATATACCTCTTTGCGGCGGCCCTTCTTGCCCTCGCTTCCTGCCAGGAATGGGAGCCCGTGTTCACGCTTTCCTACGGGGACGTGGAAGCGGCGGCGCCCCAGTCTCTCCAGGTGACGGCGACCATCGCCCAGCTCAAGGACCTCTATGAGAAGCACGGCGCCCTCAAGATCGAGGATGACAATATGGTCATCGCCGGCAAGGTCATCTCGGACGACCACTCCGGCAACATCTACCGCGAACTGTACATCAAGGACGACACCGGTGTGATCAGCGTCAAGATCGGCCTTTCCTCCCTGTACAGCGACTATCGGCTCGGACAGACGGTGTATGTCCGCTGCGGCGGTCTCACGATCGGCCAGTACAACGGCATGCCGCAGCTGGGCGTGGAAGACCCCACCGGCGAGTATGAAACGGCCTATCTGGACAGCCGTTACCTGATCGACGCCCATGTCGTGAAGGGCGCCCAGGGCGAGCCCGTACAGCCGCGCATCGTGACCGAGGCGGAATTGAACGAAGCCCTGCAGGTGGGCTACACCCACGAAATCTGGGGCCAGCTGGTCACCATTGCGGACCTGCAGTACGGCGCCAAGGGCAGCTATGCCTCCGACCATTTCAAGCGGATCTTCATCCTGCTGTACGTCGATCCGTTCAAGGACAAGAAGGCTTCGACCAACCGCGTGTTCTGCTCGTCCGAGACCTATGGCGTCACCACCTGGGCGATGTCCAAGAACAAGTTCCTGGAGTATCTGGATGCCGGTTGCTTCGACAAGTGCGGAACCTCTGACAAGGGGATGAACGATGTGTTCGACGAGCTGAGCGGGCTCACCGTGAAGGAGAGCATCCGTGCCAATGCATCCGCGGTCACCACCAGCCAGTACTTCCATCTGCCGAAAGGCCTGCCGGTCCAGATCCGGACGAGCGGCTTCGCCAAGTTCGCCGACACGGAGATCGATCCGGCCATCCTCGGCAATCCGGATGCGCAGGACGGCGCCCTCTGCACCGCCACCGGCATCGTTACCGTGTATAATGGCGCTGTCCAGCTCGCCCTGGTGGACGGGGACAGCGTAAAGGTTCAGTAAACCATGAAAAAGAATAGGATCCTGTTATTTGCATCGATGGCATTGACAATGACCGCCTGCGGCCCGAAGGCCGGACAGATTTTCAGTGAAGATTGGAATACACCGTACGGAACGGCCCCGTTCAGCAAGATTGCGGTCGCGGATTACAAGCCCGCCCTGCTCGCCGGTATCGAGGCTCAGAAGGCCGAAATCCGCGCGATCGTCGACAATCCGGACGCTCCCACGTTCGAGAACACGATTGCGGCTTACGAGCTCGCAGGAGACCTTCTTTCGAAGGCTTCCGGTGTCTTCTTCAACCTCTCCGAGTCGGACTCCACCCCGGAGATCCAGCAGATCGAGGAGGAACTTACCCCGATCATGACGGAGGCTTCCAATGCCATCTATATGGATGAAGGCCTTTTCGCCCGCGTGAAGGCCGTGTATGAAAACATGGACGGGCTGGACCGTGAGCAGCAGATGGCTACCAAGAAGCTCTACGACCGCTTCGTCCGCAACGGCGTCGGCCTGGACGGAGCCGCCAAGGCCCGCTTCGCGGAGATCAACACCCGCCTCGCCGTCCTCAGCCAGAAGTTCGGCCAGAACCTCCTGGCGGAGAACAACGCCTTCCGTGACGCCATCGGCGTGACCGTATCGGGCTATCCGGACTTCATGACTACCTGCGAGGACCGCGCCCTCCGCGAGAAGGCCTTCAAGGCCTACTCCAGCCGTTGCAACAACGGGGGAGAGCACGACAACAACGCCATCGCCCTGGAGATCATGAAACTCCGGACGGAGAAGGCGAACCTGCTGGGTTACAAGACCTCCGCCGAGTATCTCCTCGCCGACAAGATGGCCGGCGACCCGGAGACGGTGGATGCTTTCCTGAAACCCATCATGGACGCTTCCATGCGGAAAGCGAAGGAAGAACTGGCCGACATGGAAGCCCTTGCCGGCCACAAGATCGAGCCTTGGGACTGGTTCTACTATGCGGAGAAGGTGCGTGCGCAGAAGTATGACCTGGACGAGTCCGTCACCAAGCCGTATTTTACGGCCGACAGCGTGTCCAAGGGCGTATTCGCTGCGGCCGAGAAGGTGTACGGCATCCACATCGAGCCTGCGCCCGACGTGGAGGTATACAACCCCGTGGTCAAGGCCTACAAGCTTACGGATGCCGACGGCTCCCTCATCGGTATCTTTTATCAGGACTGGTTCTCCCGCGACACCAAGCGCGGGGGCGCGTGGATGAACAATTTCCGCGAGCAGTATGTCAAGGACGGCGTCGATGTCCGCCCGGTCATCGTCAATGTCTGCAACTTCCCGCCGCCCACGGAGGACACGCCGTCGATGCTCTCCATCGACAATGTCCAGACGGCTTTCCACGAGTTCGGCCACGCCCTGCACGGTTTCCTGTCCAAGTGCCATTATCCGAGTGTTTCCGGGACCGCCGTCACCCGCGACTTCGTGGAGACGTTCTCCCAGTTCAATGAGAACTGGGCGTTCGTGCCGGAGATCCTTGCCGTCTATGCCCACGACTACCGCACCGGCGAGGTCATCCCCGCTGACCTGGTGGAAAAGATCCGGAATTCGCTGAAGTTCAACATGGGCTTCACCACGGGCGAGCTCTGCGCCGCCTCCATCCTGGACATGAAGTGGCATGAACTCACGGCCGAGGACCTGGAGAAGTTCACCGACGCGCAGTCCATCCGCGACTTCGAGACGAAGGTCTGCGCCGACATGGGCCTTATCGACGAGATTATCCCGCGCTACCGCACGACCTACTTCAACCACATCTTCAACAGCGGCTACAGCGCCGGCTACTACAGCTACCTGTGGGCCGAAGTCCTGGACATGGACGCGTGGGAGAAATTCGTGGCGGACGGTGTCTTCAACCCCGCCACGGCGAAGGCTTTCCGCGAGACCTTCCTTGAGAAGGGCGGCTCCGAAGAGCCGATGGTCCTGTTCCGCGCCTTCCGCGGCGCGGATCCCGATCCTTCCGCCCTTCTCCGCGCCCGTGGCTTGGAGTAATCCGCTGACAGATGGCGCCTTAACGTTCGAGAGGTGCACCGCCAGGTGCACCTCTCGCCATTTATTAAGTTGTCAATCAATTACTTGATATAGCTCGTAATCACTTTCATGCCGCCGGCAGCGGGAGTGATGGTGACGCCGATGGAGGAAGCAGGGATGAGAACCGTTTCGCCCTGGCGGAGCGGGATAAGATGACCTTTGGTAGGACCCCGGCGGCCTTCGGCGTCGAAGACGGGTTCGGCATCGAGGAGGGTACCGTTGCCGGAAAGGCACATTACCACGAGGAAGGAGTCGATATCGGTGAGTTCCTTGTGTACCGCCTTGTCCAACTCGTACAGGCTGGTGGTGAAGTACTTGCAGGAAACCAGTTCGGTTTCCGCATCCTTGACGGGCGTGTACGCGGTCCGGTAGTCCGGATATACTTTGT
>JAEEGJ010013003.1_pt1 | contig 20382 bp, 13 predicted proteins | sample 8958761 | NCBI WGS metagenome assembly JAEEGJ01 (sample SAMN16246546, study PRJNA631951) | gut metagenome | biome: gut microbiome; feature: rumen; material: RS-attached | host: Bos | place: Iran: Karaj | collected 2018-10 | reverse complement strand
GGTTCTGGTCAACGCTATCAACTTTAAATGTCAGTGGATGAATAAGTTCAAGCCGAAAAACAGTTCGGGTAAAGATTTTTATTCAATCGACGGAACCACCAAAAACATAACCTTCATGTCGCAAATTGGTGATTTTGACTATTGTGAAACTGCTGATTTTAAGGCCGTTGAAATGCCATACGAAGGCGGCCGTTTTTCGATGCTCATTGTCATGCCCGTTGATGGGCAGTTTGGCAAGTTTGAAGCAGAACTCACATCGGATTTTGTTAGTTGTGTGGTTGATAGCCTTGACAATGAGCATGTTGCATTGTCGATACCGAAGTTCAACGCATCGTCGTCAGTCGATTTCGGGCAGATACTGAAAGCGATGGGTGTGGTTGAAGCATTCAGCGGCGCTGCTGATTTTTCGGGAATGTCGGGCCAACAGGATTTGCAACTGTCGAAAGTGGTGCAAAAGACTGTGGTTGAAGTGGATGAGTCTGGCACTGAAGCAGCGTCGGCCACGGCTGCCACAATGATGGTGAAGTCGGCGTATTTCCCTAAAACAAAGCATTTTGACATCGACCATCCGTTCGTCTATTTCATCCGCGACACGCAGACCAATATTATTTTGTTTGCAGGACGCTATGTCAAGGCTCAATAATCTCGCCTATAATTTCTTGACCGTCAGCGGTTAGCAGATATTTGCGCGAGAATGTCTCTTCGGGCAGTGAGCCTTGTCGGCCAACGAATGTGCAGCGTTGGGTGCGGCCGATTACGGAATTGCCCATTTGCTTGTATCTACCTATCTTACTGACAATTACATTCAAGCTTGTAGTTTCGGGCGCGTTGTTGTAGGCATCGATAATCTGCAAGGCGCGGCTGCGTTTGTTTTCCATCGACCTGATTCCTATGGCGATAGCCTTTTTCATTGCACCGTCGAGCTCGCTTTTGGCCTTGCTTTGTGCATCGGCAATGGAAACGGTAAGCGAGTCGATGAAATTCTGCTGAATACCAATAAGTTGCTCTTTCTGCCTTTGATATTCGGTGTTGCAGATGACAAGGCTGTCAGCCGCCGTGAATGTTTCTAATTCGCTGATTTCAAGAATCTTTGTAACCTTGATTTGATGCCGTTCCAATTCGTATCGCGCAACGTGACCTGGCACCTTCTCTGTGCAGGCCGATGCCATGGCGAGCAACGCAAAAAGCAATATTTTGAATGTGCGATTCATATCGGCGTAAAAATAAAAAAACCTTCAGAAAAATCTGAAGGTTGTTGGCGTACAGGGACTCGAACATTTATTTTTGAATAGATTTTAATTATAGTGTAACCGCCTGATTATCCATAATATAATATTTTTGCATCATCTATCCAAATCTATTAAAAGTTGATAAAATTCACAAAATGTTTCAGTATTGTTTCAGTGAAAAACCGACTTTTTTTATTTTTGAAGTGAATTAAAAATGATGTTATGGCAAAGATTCATTTCGGCATATTAGATGGTGTAACCACAAGGGATGGAAAGACAAAAGGAAAAAATGACAGAATAAAGTTGAGAAATGGCAATATTCCAATATATCTTACCATTTCACAAAACAGGAAACTTGCCAGATATAGAACTTCCGTGGAAATACCCTCGGCATCATTATGGAACCCTACGATAGGATTTGTAAGAGAAAATGCGCTTTTCCCTGAACATAGAGAGTTGAATGCTTATTTGAAAAGATTAAAGAAACAAGCAGAAGAAGCTGAAGAGAAAGTTAGAGCGAGCGGTGCTGAAGTTACGGCAAAGGCAATAATGGACGTTTTTAGAAAACTTGAGACAAACACTTATGAAACGAAATTTTCATTTGTAAAATATGCAGAGGAACACCTTCAGCACCTATATAATAATAATCAGTATGCACAGTTTAGGAGGCATGGCGTTTTTGTAAATAGACTGAAGTGTTTTATTAATGGTGTTAAGCCGAAAGATTACGAACTGGTCAGGTCTGTAGAATCAGGCAAGGACAAAGAACTTTTTTTTACAGAAATCACATATAAACTTGTTGCCGAATATGATGCGTACCTGCATAAGTTACCTAATCTCACAAGGAAAGGTTTGCTTTTGAACCAGAATACCATAAAAAAAGAGATGGAAATATTCAGGTCCATATTCACGCAAGGTGTAAACTACTATGAAGAAAAAGGTCTGAGAATTGAACGTAATCCATTCAGTAAGTATGAATTTAAAGGGACAGAGCCAAAAGAAAAACCAAAATTATCTTTTGCTGAAATTGAAGCTCTAAAAGCAATTGAACTGCCAGAACATTCAGCACTATGGAATGCGCGAAACTGTTTCTTATTCGCTTTCTACTGTGGTGGAACGAGATTCGGTGATAATGTTCAGATAAGGGGTTGCTATATTTCGGAAGAGGAAGGTTCGTACCGTTTGAAATACACGATGGATAAAACAGGAAAGAAAAAAAACATACTTCTTGTACCTGAAGCCGTTGAAATACTACAGCATTACATTTATCTTGATAATCTCACAACTGATTACGTGTTTCCATATCTTGACAATAATGCGTCTTATGCACATGCTGTAACACAAGAAGAAAAGCAAGCTCTTTCTCCTGATGAGACCAAACAATTAAAGAGAGACATCAGTGCAAAAAACGCTCTTGTGAATAAATACCTTAAAGTGCTTGCCAGAAAGGCAGGAATTTCAAAGAATATAAGCACGCATATTGCAAGGCATTCTTTTGCGGACCTGGCACGAAAAAACAATGGCGACATCTATGACATAAAAACCATTCTTGGACATTCCAGCATAAGTACTACGCAAACATACCTGAACAAGTTGGATACGGAAACGCAAGACAAAGCTCTTCAGAATGTTTTCCATCAAGACAATAAAGCAGACGAGATTGTTAAGCAACTAAAACAACTGGACAAAGATACTTTGAAAGGTATACTCGAACGGCTGAATGGTTGAGCATATATTAAAGTTGAATGCAGTAATTGCACAGAAATCACTTAATAATAGTTTGAATATTGTTGCATGTTTTAAATATGTAAGGTGGATATTATTATGATGATTTAATCTTCGACGGCACCCTCATATTTTACAATTTTTTCATTTTTTTTCAAAAAAAATCGTCTCTTACGCGGATGGCGCCTTGTTATTCTGGCCATTCGCCGTAGTTTGCCGCAATTTGCCGCATTTTTACCTTTTTCTGTGAGTATTATATTGATAATCAGTTGTATTTTTTTTAGTAAATGACACAAAACGCCGCGATTTGCCCTTCACAAATTCTCGATAGTAACCTATTATTGTGACGATTTGAGCTCGATACATTGTGTAACTAAATTAAAAAAAGGAAATGAGTCAAAAAGAGAACAAGCCACTATGGCAATTGTCTGTCGAAGAGTTGCGTGGAATAATTGCAGAAGTCGTTGATGATAAACTCCATTCGCAACTAATACAAGAGCAGAAGCAGAATACTCCACAATATGTATATGGGATAAAGGGCATCGCTCAATTATTCAATTGCTCTATCGCGACGGCCAACCAAATAAAGCACAGCGGTTTAATTGATGATGCTATCATGCAGATTAACAGGAAGATAATAGTAGATGCTGAGTTGGCGTTGCAAATACTAAAAAGAAAAGGAAATTTTAAATGAAAAGAGATTCTTTTGTATTTTATGCTTCTGACTATCAATCGATTAAAGGTATGTCAAACGAGCAGTTAGGTAGGTTTTTCCGGGCGGTCTGCGAATTCGCACTATATGGCACCGAAACAATCGATGACAAAGAGTTGAAATATGCCTTTAATTTATTGATTGACAAAATAAAACGCGACCAGGCAAAATTTGACATGGTATGTAAAAAGCGAAGTGACGCGGCCAAAAAAGCTTGGTCAATGCAAAAGCATGCATATGCTACTGATAGTATTAGTGAAGGTGTTAGTAATAGTGAAAGAGAAATATTTAGAATAAAATATATATTCTTTTTTGAAAAAAGAATATGTCCTGTAAATCAACAATTTGAAATATTTTGGAAGTATTATTGTAAACGCCAATGGCTTGATGATGACGGCGTACCCATAAAAGATAAAATATCCTGTGCAAAAGCTTGGATACCGCGGAAAGAATCTCAAACTCTGTGTAATGAATATGTAGCAGCTTTGAAAGCAATGTACACGAGATTGGAAAGGGAGCCTGCAAGCAAATTAATCGTGACTGATTTGTACAATATTATTCCACGTAATGGAACGCTAGAATTGTATGGCTCAGAAGAACTGCATTCTTTTTTGCAGGTGAACTATCATGCGATAAAGGACATTCTTCCGACTGCCTTCAATTGCCAAAGCATCACGTACCATTCAAAAAAATAGCAATCAAAAAGATGAATAATACTAATAATACCAATCTCAACCCAAAGAAGAATCCCAAAGGCGGACGTCCTTCGTTAAAAAATGGCAGGAAATGCCATCTGATACAATTTAATGTCGATGATGAGCAATTGCATTATCTTAAAGAAAAACTGAGGAACTCGCGTTATCATGGAATGTCGCAACTCATAAGAGAAATGCTTTTTCGACGTCACATTACGATAACGGTTGAAACCGCAAATGCTCGAGAGTTACAATTCGAACTGGCTAAAATCGGGGCGAACATCAACCAAATAGCTCACAGATGCAACATCGATGCCATAGGCGGCACAACATCTCGATTACATATATCGGATAAGTATATCATTAACAGCGCCCGCAAGGCAATTGATAATGCTCTTAAGAAAGGATTGTTATGATTCCCAAAATTAAATCAGGTAAATCATTTGGCGGCCTTGTCGGCTATAATGAGAAGAAAGTTGCCAAGGGTATGGCGGAACTTATCGGCATCGAGAATATTCCACTGCCGAATGTCATAAAACAAACATTGGAACAAGTCGCTTCATTCAATCCCCTTTGTCAGACCCCGACCTTCCATGTTTCGCTGTCTTTTCCTCCAAACGAAAGGACACTTGACAATGCAACGCTGCAAGCAATTGCCAATGAGTTCATGCAAGGCATGGGCTATCAAGACAATCCTTATGCCATTTACAGGCATTATGACACTGACAATCAGCACATCCATATTGTCTCAACAAGAATCGATTGGAACGGCAAGCGTGTAAGCGATTTTCAGGAACGGCGCAAGGCTGGCAAACTTGCGACGGAAATCGAAAGGAAATACGGACTAGTTGAAGTTGAGCGGAACAAAAAAAGCAAGAAGGAAACACTGGCTCGTAGAATAAAACCTGGGCCCGCCGACAAGGCTAATGCCAGACAGCACATTATAAATGCGATTGCCACTTGTCTGGAAATGAAGAACATAACTTCTATTGACGATTTTGGTGAACGCCTTAAAGATTATAGTGTCGGCATAAGAATTAGCGAGAAAAAGGCTGTATGCTATTTCATCGTTGATGAAACCGGGCGACAGGCAACACCAGCTGTGTCAGCATCGGCAATACCATTCAAGCCAACATATCGAAGGCTGGGCAACGTAATCGGAAGAAACAAAAAACTAATCACGCTGCGGCGGAACGAGTTGAAGCGGAAATTCAACTGGCTTCATAATTATTCTGCAGTTCGGCAAGAAACTTTCGACAAATTTCTTTCTGATAACCATCTCAAAATCAAGTATGCAGAGAATTCCGGCGGAATATACGGCGTCAGTTTCATCGACACCAAAAACGGCGTTGTTTTTAAGGGTAGCGAAATAGATTGTCCATACGCCTTTTTGAGAGAAATACTTTCGGGGAGGGCAACGATAAAGAAGGGCAACGAGCAAGCCTTCATTGAGAAATGCTACCGGGCTTTGATTGCTGCGAACAAACACCTTGGAGAAAGGGATTTGCTTGTAAAGGAAGAGTTTAGAGAATTATTCTACGAACAGATTAGGCGGTCTGCCAATGACTCTTTTGCCCTTTCATATCAGAAGGCGGCTGACGAATTCATCGATAGTCGGAAAGCGGAAATCGAAAAGACAGGGGGACATAAAAATGGCGGCAAGGGAGAAGCCATTAAGGAATCTCGTCATGGCTCGATAGTTGACACCCTTGCAAATTCAGCGCTGAAATCTGGCGGCGGCTTGTTGCGCGACTTAATGTCAGCGGCATCATCACAGCCTAAAGACGTCGTGCAAGACAATGACGAAGAAGAAGACAATGAGACGAGAATAAAAATCTTGTTGGGCAAACTAATCAAGTAGTTGCCGATAGAATTATTCTTCTATCGGGTCAATATCTTCAACATAGACAGAGCCTGTTCCGTCACAAAGCTTGCATTTGCAGATTTTTCCGTTACGCATATTAAGCAAGCCTTCACCACGGCACCTACTGCAAGTCTCGAGACGGTATCCAGGTTTCGGAAGGCGGCAAATCATAAATCCGTGCTTTTTATGCCAATTATCGTGGCAATCGACACAAAGCGTCTTAATCAGCTCCTGTGGATAATCCCAAATTTCTTTCCCTTCAATGTACAGCATGTGGTGTACGTGCAGTTCGTGAGCCGATTTCTTTTTGTTGCAGATTTGGCAAGTGTAATTGTCTCGTTCAAAAACTGTCTTTCTGAACTCATACCATTCAGGCATGTTCAGTAACTTTTTGTAGTTTGATTGCATACTTTTTCTGTTTTAGATAATTTTTTCCGTCCCGAAAACGCAGCCTGCATTTAAGCGAGCATTAAGATTTTATTTGGTCGGTTTAGGGCTCGCGGTTGTCAAGACGCGGCTGCCGCCGTCTTGACAATAAATGCACGCGGAGTTAGATTGGGAAAAGAATTATCGGGGAAAGTTCTTGTTGTCTATACGCAGAGCTTTTATGCCGTGAAAGACAAACATTGTCGCAACGTGTATGAATGTCAATATATTTCTATTACATTTGAGCCGTAAGGGATAATCCTTTTACAGGCGAACTAACTTCAAAAAATATGAATAAAATCACATTCATCAGCATTGCCATGGTGTTGGCGGTGCATAACATTTATGCGGCTGACGCATGGAATGGCACCATGGAAGAATTTACAGAAGGCGACGGAAGCAAAGAATCGCCATATATTATTGGGTCTGCTAACCAACTGGCGTTTATGTCGTATGTAGTCAGTGCCGGGACGCAGGGATTCGATACTTTGCACTACAAACTAATTGCGGACATCGACCTGAACAACCAACCGTGGTTTAGCATTGGCGGCGCAATGAATCCATTTAAAGGTGATTTTGACGGCAATAATCACACCATTTCGAATATGAATGTTGCCGACAGTTCGGCAGAAACGCGCAGCATCGGATTATTCGGATATGCGAGTGGTGCAACCATAAAAAACATCACGGTAAAAGGTATTGTTAAATCTAAAAGAAGCCAATCAATAACATCGTATTGTGGCGGTGTTTGCGGTTATGCGAGCAGTACGTTTTTTTACAATTGCCACAACGAGTGCATTATTACTGACAATGCGGAAAATGAAACGCAGTTCGGAAGCATTGACAGTTCCTTTGTGGGCGGAATTTGCGGTTTTGCTGAGAAATCGGATTTGGCCTTCTGCCACAATGCAGGGAATCTTGCCACTGAATCAGTCACTGAATATACCAATGAGTCCATACTACATGTAGGTGGTATCTGTGGCAAATCGAACAACACCCGAATCAAATGTTGCTACAACAATTCGACCATTTTGGTTAAATCTGCTCAAACAAGCGATTACGTAACTTGCTATAACAGAACCTATCACTATGCTGGTGGCATTTGTGGTTGCATGAGCAATAATTCTGATATCAATTCGACTTACAATGTTGGCAAATTAACAAACAACTATCTGTCGGCAAGAAATGGCAATGACATGCCTTCGACAAAATACGCCGGCGGCATTTGCGGCTTTGCCAACCAGTTGTCGACCACAACAAACTCGTCGTTTGAAGAGCATTGCTGTGAGTCGAGCACATACGGCGGCACAAAAACCAATGCTGGCAGTATGCAGACAAGCGCCTTTATAACGACATTAAACAGCGAGAATTCGTGTGCGTTTGTTTCTGACAATCAGTCGCAAAATGGTGGCTACCCGGTATTGAACACCATTTATGAAATCATAACTGAAACGAAAGCCGGCGAAGGAATAACCGTTAATGGCGCTGATTTTTTCAATGGTAAAGAGATTACAATCAAAGCACATCCCGCTGTTGGCTATCATTTTGTAAAATGGACCGACGGCAACGATATTACTGACAGTGTGCGGAATATCATCGTGTCGCGCGACAGCGTTTTTGGCGCGATTTTCGAAATCAACCAATACACTGTTTCTGTTGATTTTAATGAAGGCATGGGCACAGTTTCGGGTGCCGCCGAATACAATCACGGAGATACCGTCAGCCTTGTGGCTGCAGCGAAGATTGGCTATAAGTTCGCAAATTGGAACGGCGGCATTCAAGTTGATTCAATCAGTTTCATTATAGAAAACGATACCACAATAACAGCCAATTTCGACAAACTGTTCAAAGTATCGGCGGCCACAAGCGATTCGGCCAAAGGTCTGGTAGCAATTGCCGGACCTGACAATAACGGATTCTGCGGGAAGGATTCTGTTGCCACTTTCACAGCGAATGCCAAAGAAGGATTCCGTTTTGTGAAATGGACCGACGGTGACACAGCAAATCCACGTGCAGTCAGCATAAAATCAGACACTACACTGAATGCTTATTTTGCCAAATGCCATACTGTTACGACATTGTCGGACAATGAGTGGGGATATGTTGAAGGCGGTGGCATATATGAGCACGATTCCACAGCTCTGCTGCTGGCAGTAGCCACACAATATGTGACTGGCGGATTCGGTTTCCTGAAATGGAATGACGGCAACAGAGAGAACCCACGTCGGATAACTGTCACCAAAGACACTTTGCTTGCCGCAATCTTTACAACACATGATACTGTTTATGTTCATGATACGACATACATCCATGATACCATAAACGTAACTTCTGTTACTAGTAAGGAAGCGATAGACGTCAGCATTTATCCGAACCCAACCATATCTTTTGTCAATGTGAGCGCTTCAAAGTTCTTCTCATATATTCTGACCGACGTCCGCGGTGTGGTGCTTAAGCGTGAAGACGAGAACACTTCGTTCATCATTGATATGTCGGAATATGCTGACGGCGTATATTTTATTACTACATCGGACGGCATTACGCACAAAATTGTGAAGAATTAAAAATCTCCGTTCCAGTGGCATTTGCCATCGGTGCGCTTTATGCCGCAACTGAAGTTGTAGGTGTAGGTCAAATTGAGAGAGTATTGCGGACTGCCGGGTTTAGAGTTATTGGTAAGCGCCGAATAATTCAGACTGACATTGTGGTGCTCCAGAAACGAGTAGTCGAGCGTGGCGCGCAAGTTAGTAATGGCATAGTCGGTTTCCGATTTCACAGTGTTGTAGGTTGCAGAAAAACTGGCCCTTAGATTCTTCACAAACGAATTGCTCAAAGTGGCACTATAGGTAGCCACATCGGTTTTCTGCGGTGCCGCATCGGTGCGGTTGAAGTTAGCCGACAGCGACAGTGTCGTCTTTGAGTCGGAATGCGAAATTTGATACGACAGGTTCAGATTGTGAAGGCGCGTATCAGTAAAATCATCGCTATACTTCTGCTCATGCGACGTTTTCTGGTAACTGTAACTGGTAGATATGGTTTGTGATAATGCTTGCGGGTCGCCGAAAGTGTAGCTGGCGGTGCCGTTGGTGCTGAAGTTTAACTCTGTGTAGCTCAGCGTATCAAGATTCTGATACTGATTGGTTTCCGTGGCTTTCTCAACAACATCTTTTATATAGACATACGACTGGATGTTCGATACCGAACCACTCAGCGACAGCCTTTCGATGGGTGTCAGCTGCAGCCCTACATTGTAAATAGCCTGCGTATTGGTGTTCACGTCCTGATTCTCAAGATTGTCGCGCTGATAGCCCACACTGCCGCTAATGTTGGCAAATTTGCCTATCCGTGCAGCAAAGTCGGCGGTCAGATTTCGGAAATCATCGGTGTTGTAGTACGAGCTGAAAGTGGCGTAATTGGGCGATACCTGCTCGTACGACACACCCAACGAGCCAAAGCTGACCGATTGGCTGGCCGACACCTTGAAAGCTTGATACCGGTAGGTGTCGTCGTCTTTTGACAGAATGCCTTGCGACAAGTTGGTGCTGTCATCTTTCGAACAATTGTTGTCGATAATGCTTGTGGCGTACTGCACCGATACGGTTGTGGCTTCGAATGGGCGAGCGTTGGCAGTCACACCCAACGCAACATTGCCTTTCGGCGCAACATAGTTCGTATCCGACCTGTCGGGCGAAATTGAGTTCTCAATATCGGCAGAGCGCACCGCATTGACACTTACATCAAACATATCGGCTTTGTAGCCAATCATCATGCCACCGCTCATGCGCCTGTAAAGGGGCTGCATCAGAGCGCTGTCGAACTCAACAGCCTTGTTAAACCGTCCGTAGTAGGCGCTGAACGACAACGGGAAATCGGGCGGGGTGAGTTCAACACCGCCACCCATAAACTCCCGCCCCGACATAGTGTAGGGCGAGAACGACATTGTTGAGTAGCCTATGTAGGTTTTTATCCACCGGTACGACGGCGCTAACGAAAATCTGTTGAATGGATAGGCAATTGTTGACGCATACTCGTTGTTGGTGTATGAGAAGCTCATCGGAACTGACACAACTCCGAAAAATGTTGTATTCAGACTGCCCGACAGATAATAGGAATACGGCAAGTCGGTTTTCAAAGAATCTTTGGGCCATGTGAAAATGTTGCTCATGGTTATGGCACCCGAACTTTTCCATGGGTCGGCTTTCACAACCTGTTCAACATCTTGCGTTCGTCCGCAAACAGCCCATGTCAGTATAAAAAGTGTCAATATGAATCGGATTGGCCGGTTCATAAGTGTTATTTTATCGCTTTAATTTCACTCAGCAACGATTCTCCGCCATCGGTATACACGGCTTTCACCGCATAGCGGTATTTGTGACCGGCTGTGGTATGTCCGTCGGCATAATTGCACTGTCCGACATTGTCGTACGGCTTCAGCGGTCCGTCATCGGTGGCGCGAAACACCACATATTGCGCTACGCTTTTGGCCGATGGTGTCCACTGCAGCCGCACTTGCCCGGCATCGTGCTTGACTGTGAGCGCAATATGCTCAACAATGTCGAACACAAAACGTTGCGGCTCCGACGGCTCAGAGCGGTTGCCCGACTCATCGACCGCCACGACCTGATAGACATAGGTGCCGGTGGTTGTCAGAGTGCTGTCGGTCCACTCGCTGATTGCGCCTTGCGGAACTGTCTTAACATCGGTATAAGCACTGTCGGTCAATGCTTTGCGCATTACGGCATAGGCTGCAACATCGGAACTGCTACTGACTACCCAGACAAGTTTCGGCAATCCGCCCGAAACGACGTCTACAGACTTGAGTACAGGTGCTGTGGGCGGTATGGTATCTGGGCGGGTCAGCACAAGTGTCTCCGACGGCTCCGAAAGGTTGTCGCGCGCATCAATGGCTCGCACCTGATAGTACACTTTGCGAGTCAGTGTATTCAAATTTACTTTTGTGTAAAACACTGTGTCCTTGATTATTGAGTTGGATAGTAAGGCAAATTCCGTATTGGGCAGGTTCGACGTGTAGACGCGGTAGCCGTTCAAATCGCTTTCGGTGTTGGCTCGCCAACTTATTGTGGCTATTCCGGTGGTGTCGATTTCGCCATGCAGCGCAACAGGCGGCGCAGGCGGGAAACTGTCTATCAGCCCCACGTAGGTGACGTATGGCGACAGTTTCTCAGTTTCGGTGTTGTAGGCCGACACTTTATAGTAGTTGGTCATTCCGGGCATCAGGTCGGTGAAATGGCGCTGGCTCGGGTTGTTGCCGTCGAAAATCCTGCGCAGCGGCACATTGGGCCCGCTCTGCGAATAGACGCGGAATCCAAATACGCTTGACTCAAGGCTATCAGGAAAATACCACTCCAACTCAACACTGCGGTTGTCGATAACATTATAGTTGACAATGGTTGGCGCCATATCCAGCGGCGGTGCGGCACAGGCCTCAACTGAATCTGACGGCTGGCTTATGCGTCCGAAACAGTCAACTCCGCGAATGCGGTATAGAAATGGCACGTTGTTGACCGGCAGCGAGTCGGTGTAATAAACCATATTGGCACTGCGTGGCGAGTCGCCGGTGATGCTGACAACATTCTCATCAGACAGAGCCTGGAATGTGGCGCCGCCATCGTCGGAACGCTCAACAATGTATGCTGTGTAGTAGTCTCTCATGATTGTAATATCCCATTGCAGGTTGACTGCATGGTTGCCGCTTCTGGCTTCGGGTGCCGGCAGATTGGCCATTGGGGTCTCAATGCCGGGGTTCACAAAATCCATGGCGGTGTCCTGCCTGATGGTGTCGGGCAGGTTGGCCAGAAAGACATGATACAGATACTTCTCGTTTTTGTTCACGCGCGCATCGGTATACATCAATCCCGACAGCTCGGCGGCTTTGGGCGACATGTCGGCGGCGTAGAGCGCAAAAGCGAAGCGCTGCTGCTGCTGACGATACTGCTGATAGATGGCACGGGCTGTTGACGCCGCTGTTGACGGTTCCACCTCGCCATAAAGACACTCGGCGGCAATGGCAACATACTTGTCGTCGGCAAAGGGTTCCCATTGGTCAATCGGTGCAACCTTGACGTGAGCTGTAAGTATGTTGGCCGGATTCTGAATCTCTTCGGGTGCAAGCACCTCACCGTTGCGCAGTATGGTGTAGCGCTTAATGGTGTAGCCCATGGTGTCGGCAATGCGCCACGTGGCATAATCGGCGGGCGCCCAACGCAGCACCACACCGCTGCCCGTCACGCAGTGCCGTATTTTGGTGGTGTAGGTTTGCCCCGCAGCCGTGCCGCATGCAGCGCATAGCATTATGAGAATTAGTTTTTTAAGGTTTGGCATAGTTAGTTGCTATTGCTTATCAATTTTTTTTGTGCTTATCTGATGCGTTTGATAAATTCTTTCATTCCCATCAACCATCAGTTTTTTCAGTTGCTCAATGTCGGGAAGGGCGTTGCGTAAATTTTCGGGCAAGTCTTTTGTTGTGCGGTAGGTTGCCACACCCATCGGTTTCGATGTGTCGGAAAACGACAATTCCACTATTTCCTCGTTTTTCGATTTGCAAAGAATGATGCCGATTGATGGATTCTCGTCGGGCAAACGGACGTAACGGTCGAGCGCCGCAAGATAGAAATTCATCTTTCCTGTGTATTCGGGTTTGAACTCGCCTCGCTTGAGTTCGAAGGCAACAAGGCTTCGCAGACGGCGCGAGAAGAACAGCAAATCAACTGCAAACTCCTTCCCCGCCACCTCCAAACGGTATTGGTTGCCAATGAACGAGAAATCCTGACCGAAAGCCATAATGAAATTCTTGACATTCAACACAATGCTCTGTTCAATCTCTCTCTCGTCGATTTGTTCGGAATCTTCAATATTGATGAAATCGAGCATATATTCGTCTTTGAACGACTGCAAGGCCCGTTTCTTGAAATCGGGCTCGCTGATTGTGCTTTCAAAATTGGTCTGTTGGATTGCGCCCTGTTTTGCATAAAGACCTTCGGATAGGTGGTATTTGGCTTGTTCAAAAGTCCAAAATTCTTTTGCGCTACGACGTATGTAATACAGGCGTTCTTCCAACGTGGAAGTTTTCCTGATGATTTCCCTGTGAATTGAGAATCCAACTCTAAGAAAACAGTCGTAATCTTCTTCGCTCAAATCGGCAGACGTTATCTGCCGATTTACCAAATCGTTCATATCCAACTGTTTGTTCAAATCGGCAGATGTCAACTGCCGATTTAAAACGGGGCACCACGTTTCGTAAAACGTGCGCATATTCTTAATGTTGGTTTCCGAAAAACCTGTCAAACCGGGCAATTCCTGCTGAAGCATTTTTGATATGGCTGCGATGGCATTGGTGTTCCAAGCATCGACGCGGCTGTGCACCGACACATAGTTGCCCACCCAATAGTAAAGGGCAAGCATCTCCTTGTTAACCAATTTTGCGGCACGATAGCGGCTTTCTAGAATTGCCTGCTTGATGGCTCTGACAGCCAACGTGTATTCCGCCGAAATTTTAATTTGATCCATCGCTTACTATTTTGATACCATGTTTTTTGTCGCAATGTAGCGTTTTTCATCAAAAACGGGAATTATTACTGCTATCTATTTTCTCTGTACCCGCCCCTCGCTGCCTGCACAAACGCGGCGCGCCACGTCTCTACGTTGGGTGCACCCGATTTTAACCCTGCAAGGCCGCCATTTCCGGCAGCCCTGCGGTATTTTCCATTGTGTTTTTTCCTTCACGGGTGGCCCTAATAATCAATACCCAAATAAAAAATATTGTTATTTTTGTTAGTGGTTATTGATAGAGAAACGAATTTCTATAGGAATTACGGCTATCAATGAGCGGATTTATAACTTAAAGTTTAGTCAGATATGAAGAATTTAGGTGTAATAATACTAATCGTTTTGTTGAGCCTTTCTTCTTGTAAAAAGGGAAACACATCGTGGCACTACCTTTTGCGTCCTGCAAATAAGGCCACCAATATTGCAAAAGACAAACAGCCTGCATCTTATACTAAAAAGTACGAAGCCGAAGTGTTTTCCAAAACAGAACTGCCTGATTCCGGTGAGTTTAAATGCTACAATGTTAAAATACGGCTGCCAAAAGACACCATCAACTACCTTCCGCTTATTAAAATTTTTTTACCGGGTATGATTGACATTGAAAACATTCCATATGCAAAGGTGGATGCCGATTTCTTCATGCACAACGACACTGTAAATAAATACAATTCAGTTATTTGGGTTTACAAAAACGGATTCCCCTATAGTAGCGCACAGCACTAAGAGAATTATTATTTAAGGGTTGGAATAGTTTGGTTGTTATTGGTTTTATGTCTTATTGGTTTTATTGTTGGTAATTTCCGCAAAACCAAGTAATAGCAATATATGGAAACTGTGACAGGGTATTAATTAGTCTTCCCAAACAAAAGTATCAAATCGTTCTTTAAGAAAATTGATATAAAAATCAACGAGTTCTACGCATGGCGTACAATACCATTCTCTGTCCATATCAGGAATGGAATCAACGATTCCCTTATGAATATCATTCTCCCATGAAAAATTGGAAGGATATGTATTGTTCTTGTAAATGCGCAATTCAAAATCACTTTTGTGTTTTATAAATTCTATATCAATAGAATTGTATTTATATGCTATTTCAAATGCACAATTCGGCAATTCTTCATATTCACACAAAAATTCTTTCCATAAAGGGAATGCGTCCTTTATTTTTCTCCTTATATATTTAATATATTCAAAATTGTTTTTTAATCTTGTTACCATGATAATTTCCAATAATTCCCAATTTTATCAAATTTTGCAGGCCTATTATATTTTTCTAAAATAAGTTTTCTTAACAACTCGACTTCTCTAGGAAATGAAGTTCCTGTTGCTTTTTCTGGATTATGAGAAAAGTAGAAATCTTTTCCTTGTTGGAAATTGTCTGTAATAAATCTTTCATTCAATTTCCACATTTCACTGCTATTTTCATTAACCAAATGCAATAAATCATCATAATTGTCCACTTGATAGAAAGTGTATTCAGAACCTGCTGCGCGTTCATATGAGACTTTAGATAAATCTTTTTCAAAATGGCCTAACATAACCTTATCTGCATCAGCATTTTTTGTTGCAGATTTTACTATGGCTAGTATTTGTTCTTCGGTGAAAGCATCTATTGTCTTGCCGTCATATGTAACAATTTTTCCATCCGTAACAGTAAGTTGCGGGTATTTTTTATCAGAAGCGTCTATACGACGAATATATTTCTTGCCGTATCTATGAAAGAATCTATAACCATCTGGTGGAACCTGTAAGTCATCAATATTTTTGCCTAAATATTCTATCCATTCAATCCCTGCATTTTTAACTATTGTCGACTGTAACTCTCCAATATTATCAACAGCACCTATTTCAACACCTTCTTTTTTTAATGATTCAATAGCGGTATTGACACAATCCTCAATTTTCCTAAAATTTTCCTTACCAATAGCATCAACCAACAGCTTGCTCGATTGGGCGTCTTTACTATAATTTTTGCACAATGAATTCCAACTATCCAAAAATTCGGTAACACCTTTTGTGTTGTTTTTTATAATTTTATCAGCGCCAAAGGTAGTAGCCCCTAAAATGGCACTAAAAACTGAGTAACCATTCAGGAATTCTTCACCACCATAAAGTTTTTTAATATCATTTTCTGACCATATTATGGCAATATCTACCGCTGAAGAAATGGCATCAATGATACTTATCACTTTTGCGGCTGCTGTCACTGCAGCTTTTATTTCCCCTACTGCGAAAAAGAGTGAAAATACGTCAACTGACGTTTTAATAGCTGCTATTGTAACAGCTGTTAATTTCTTGGTCTGCAATGCCATCAGGTAAATCGCCGGAACATAAGTCACGTTTCCTTCGGGATGACCAATATTGGGCAAATACTGTGATTCTCCTCTGTATCTGACAGGAATCCATGTGAACGGATCAACATCTTTCAGACTTCTTTCTACATCAAATTCTTTTGTAATGGTATATAACCCTTCTACATATATTGTTTTGTATACATCAATATGCAAATTGCCATCTTTCTGGAATCCAATTACATAATTACCATCTTCTAATAATTGATTTATGAAACTATCATCCCAAATATAAATATTATCAACGTTAACTTTAAGGGGATCACTGTGTAATGCTAATTCAGATAGCATTAGGATAAAGGTCGTAAAATTATCCCTTCCTCCCTGATCATCAATTTTTTTATATAGATTCTCTAGAGTGTTATCATCTTTAAGCAAATCAACAAGTTTTCCGGCATCTTCACTTGGAACTGTTTTTATAAGATTTAATGCCAAATATTCCTGTCCATTACCAAACAACGGGTTTCCATACATGGAACTTTTACTAAGCTTGTTTAATATATAATGCCTTGTTTCAACAGATATACTTGCATAATACTTCTCAACTAGCATCCAAGCTATAATTGTGAACTTGTTCTCATTGTCTTCATATTGTTTCAATAATTGTTCAAGTTCATCTTTCCCCTTGGTATAGGCATTCAATGATTTTTCGAGTATCTCATATCTTTCTTCAGGGGGCCAAACACCTTTATCCCAATAATTGGAGTTGGATTTTCCTGCAAAATCCTTATAGTCGTTGTACAGATTGTAACCACATTTATCAATTAACTTGGCAACATTGAATATTTTGTTTAACAAATCTTCATCAGTTACATTTTCAGCATGCTCGCTATAAAATTTCAAACCGAGTTCACCCAAACAAGATTTGTTGTGTGAATGTATAGCATACACCGGTTCACCAAGTGGCTCTATTGCCAAAGCATCCGGCACCATATCATCACCCTTGTTGTCTGTTTGAGCTTCTTTTAAGACACCACAAGTGGTAACATACAATTCCAAATCACACCCGGGATCTAATCCTAAAAGCACTTTTGCAGACATTCCCAATTTCGAACTTAGGTTCTCTGTATAGTATTCATCGGTATATACATCACCATTTTTTTTACGATACCCAAGGAAATAATAATTACCATCTTTTACAGATATATGGGCTCCCCAATAATTACCGCTTGCATCATTGAAACTAAATAGAACTCCATCAGGCACTCTTGGTATTACTTTTTCTTTGCTCTTAGACTTTACAAAAGTTCCTGTAAAATTCGGTTTGAAAGAAATTGGTAAAGTTATGAAACGTCCTCCTGGGGTCACATAAGTTATTTCTGTTTTACCTTTGAATATCTCATGTAAATCACGGAATTTATCTGTAGTAAAATCCACATAATAAGTTTCAAAAATAGCTTCAGCATCTTCCTCATCCGCCAAGAACCCAAACAGCCCGCTGCCATGCTTCTCATGCATCCAACTCCATTGCTTATAGTTAAGGGTTGCGCCTTCGGCGTAATCCATAAGGTTGTTGGTGGTGCCTTCGTTGGCATGGAAGCTCTCTGTATTGGCCGAGAAGGTGTGGTGCAGTGCAAACGCGCCGTGCGAGAGCTCGTGGGCAATGGTGCGCGCAACATCAAACTGCTCAAAAATGAAACCGTGCTGGTAGCCAACCGGCATGTAGCCTGAAACAACGGTGTTGTTGCCGTCGGCATCGAGTTTGGTAACGTTTTTTACCAAGAACAGATAGTAGGTGTCGTCGTTGGCATCGGTCAGGGCGTTTATGGCGGCTTTCTCATCGTCGCTGTAAACGGTGAGCGGGCCGCTGCCGCCGTGCACAAAGCCGCTGCCGTTGGCGTAGGCAATGGTTATGCCGCTGTGGGTGCTGAGTTTAACGCTTGCCACGGCGGGTTTGAAAATCTTATTCAGCTCTTTTTCAAGCGTTTGTATGTCTGGCAGAGTTGCGCCATTTACAGGCACAAGGCAGACGCTTATCTCGCGCGGCTCAAAGGTGAGCAGATTGAGTTTGCCCACCACTTTTGTGGTGCTGTCGGTTTCGGCCACATGGGCATAGACAGGCGTTTCGCCGGTCAGCGGCTCTCCGCGCAGAACTATATCGCCATTCACTATTGCGTATGGCACGCCCATATTAGTGCGGAAGGTTACGCCGTCCATTGGGTCGGCGGCAACCCTGTCCTGCTGCCACTGCGCCACGCTCTTGTAGGCCGGGCGGTAGCTGCCGCCTTCAAGCACCGAGTATATTTCGGGGTGGTTGTTGGTGGAAGCATCGTAAGCATCAAAGCCGTACTGCTGGTTGCCGCTCGGCTTGAAAATCACTTCGCCGCTTGCGGCTATCTGCTTGTCTTTGGCCTGGCTGTCGTTTTTCAACAAGGTGTTGTTCTTGCCGGTTTTGTGGTACTGCTCGGCGCTCATCAGGCGGTGGTCGCCAGTAACGGCCATCTGGTTGCCTTCAGAGTCCTCAATAAGTGTGTGGCCGGCGTTGCTCAGCCGTTGCGTAACGTCCAACTCGGTGCCATCGGCAAGCACGGCTATGTAGTTGTCGTTCTGGTCTTTATAAATGGTCTGTATCGGATAGGTGAATTTGACGGTGTCGCGGATATAGTTGTCGTAGGTGGCGGCGGCAACGTTGTTTTTAATGCTCTCAATAGCTTCGGCAACGGCTGCGGGGTTCACCATCAGGCCGTCGTTGCGCACGCTGCGCCACTGGCCGTCGAAAATCACTCCGTCGGTGTTGACCTTCAGGTCGGTGTAGTCGCAGCGCACCTTGGTCTTCCACAGCTCGAGCCAAATATAGAACTGACCGTTGTATGAGCCGTCGCCGTTGGGCACTGCCGTTAGCACAATGAAGCGCGTGCGGCCGGTGCGGTTCTCAATGGTGTCGCCCTCGTGCAGCTCCTTCAGCTCGTAATTGGTTATGTTGCGCTTGGCGGGCGCGTCGTCGCAGCCGCAGTTGGGGCACTCCTCGGGCGTGGGCGGTGTTCCGGGCGGGTCTATCTCAAAGTCGCTCCACGGCGACCAGTCGGCTTCCAGTCCGCCACTGCACTCGCCGCGCACGCGCACCTTCCAGGTGCTGCCCTGCGGGAAGTCGTATAGCTTGAACTGGCTGTCGTAGCAGTCGTTGAGCTCCGACACGCCGTTGTCGCCAACCAGCTCAACCTGGAAGTGGGTGTGATACGGCGACGGTGTCCAGCTGAAATCGACGCGGGCGTTGTGCACCGTGGCTGTCACCTCGTCAACAGCAGGGCATGTGTGCAGGTAGGTGAACTCGCGCACCTCCGACTGTCCGTTCTTGTTTATAACCGCCTTCCCGCTCGGGTCGGACACCGTTACGCGCCAGCAGTACTGCAATCCGGGCTCAAGGTTCATGGCGGCCGGTATGGCTGTGTAGGTGGTGGCGGCGGTGGTTGTCTCGAAGATTGGCGTCATGCTTGCTGCCACGGTCTGTGCCGGAACGCCCTGCATGCGCATCTCCCACACCTGCAGTCTGTACTGCACAGCCGCCGTTCCGCCGGTTTGCTTGCTGGGCTGCCAGTTGAAGATGAGCGGCAGCGATGCGTTGTCGGGCGCCTCGGTGCCGTTGCGCGGTGCTGTTAGCTCGGGCGGGTCGTAGATGCTCACCCACACGGTTGCCGTGCCTCGGTTCGAGAGCACGCGGTGGTTATGGAAGTGGTGCACTTCGACGGTCAGCCGCCACATGCCGCCTGGCAGTTGGCCGGTCTGGCGGTACTGCTCCTTGCTGTAGCCGCGGAAGTCGAGATTGTCAAGACGCAGATACTGCGCCATGTCGCTGCCGGTGAGCACCAGAGTC
>JAEEGJ010013002.1_pt1 | contig 20382 bp, 21 predicted proteins | sample 8958761 | NCBI WGS metagenome assembly JAEEGJ01 (sample SAMN16246546, study PRJNA631951) | gut metagenome | biome: gut microbiome; feature: rumen; material: RS-attached | host: Bos | place: Iran: Karaj | collected 2018-10 | reverse complement strand
CACCGCAGTCGACGGGCGGGGTGTAACACGGCTTGGTCTTGCCACGAAGGACAAGCGCCACGCGGGAAGCGAGACGACCAAGAGCGAGATCAGTCGCGTCAATGACAACCCACTTCTTGTCAACAGTCGCTTTGTTAAGCGAAACAGTTTTGTAGCTTTGTGTGTCCACTGTCTTGATCTTTAATTAGTTAATAAAAATTGCGATCCCTACACAAAATAGGGACCGCAAAGGTAAGAATTAATTCTGAAAAAACAAACAGCGCTACGCCAGCGCGGCACCCCAGCCCCAATGGGCCTGGGTGAAGGCGTTGACGGCCGTGGCGACGAAAAGCAGCACGATCAGGGTGGCGACGATCACGCCGATGACCTTGATGCGCTTGAACCAGGTCTTTCCGTTCCAGCCCACGGTCTGGAACATGCTCCAGAAGCCGTGCACCAGGTGGAACCAGATGGCGCAGAACCAGACTATGTAGAGCGCCAGGACCCACCATTTGCCGAAGGTCGCGACCAGCAGGCAGTAGGGATTGTTCTCGAAATGGCCGATGCCGAACATCTCGGGCAGCTGCATCTTGGCCCAGAAATGGGTCAGGTGGAAGCCCAGCAGACCCAGGATCATGATGCCGAGCACGAACATGTTCTTGGCGGACCAGGAATCCGCCTCGCCCCTGGCAGACACTTCATAGCGTTTCCATCCGCCGCGGGCACGGATGTTCTGCCAGGTCAGCCAGCAGCCGTACAGGATATGCACGGCGAAACCGAGCGCCAGGATCGGCACCATGATGTCGATGACGGGCGTGGACATGAAGTCGCAGCCGAGCTTGAACAGGCCGTCTCCCTTGCTGAAGATCGCCTCGTCCGCGGCGACCGCACCGAACTTGCCGGTGAAGGCGTCGATGACAGAGAAGAAATTGATCACTCCGTGAATCAACAGGAACAGGATGAGGAAGGCTCCGCTCACCGCCTGGATGAATTTCCTGCCGATAGAAGAATTGAAGATGAACATCGTCTTTGCGTTATGTCTGGTCTAGACTGCAAATATAGGCTGATTCTTGCAAGTTTCATAATTTTCCAATATTTTTGTTTTCCGCAAAAAGAAACCACTATGAGAGTATTGCTAAAACTCAGCGGAGAGAGTCTGGGAGGCCCTGAAGGGAAAGGAATCGACGAGAAATACCTCGTCCGTTATGCCCGCGAAATCGTAGATGCCGTGAAGGCCGGACACCAGATAGCGCTGGTCAACGGCGGCGGCAATTTCTTCCGCGGCCTGCAGGGCGTCGGCAAGGGCTTCGACCGCATCACGGGAGACCGGATGGGGATGCTCGCCACCGTGATGAACGCCCTGGCGCTCGCCGGCGCGATCCGCAGCCTCGGCGTGGAGGCGGAGGTCTTCACCGCCACCCCGATGCGCCCCATAGCCCTTTATTACCGCAAGGAGGAGGCCGTGGCCGTGCTGGAGCGCGGCGGCGTCGCCATCATCGCCGGGGGGACCGGCAATCCTTTCTTCACCACCGACTCGGGCGCCGCGCTGCGCGCCCTCGAGATCGGCGCGGACGCGCTGCTCAAGGGCACCCGCGTGGACGGCGTGTACACCGCCGACCCGGAGAAGGACCCCACCGCCACCCGCTATGAGGAGCTCACTTTCAGCAAGGCCATCTCCGACAAGCTCCGGGTGATGGACCTGACCGCCTTCGCCCTGTGCGAGCAGGGGCCCGTGCCCATCATCGTCTTCAACGTAGAGGAGGACGGCAATCTGGCACGCCTGTTGAATGGGGAGAAGATCGGCACCGTGGTGCACGCGTAATCATAATAGGACAAAAACGAAAAAGATATGTTGACTGACAGAGCAAAAGAGATCGTCGCCCAGACCGACGACAAGATGCAGGAGGCCCTGAACTTCCTCGAGGAGGATCTCAAGACCTACCGCGTCGGCAAGGCCAATCCGGCCATATTCAACAATGTGACCGTGGACTACTACGGCACCCCCACCCCGCTTCACCAGGTGGCTTCCATCTCGGCCCCGGACGTCAAGACCCTGGCCCTGCAGCCCTGGGAGAAGAATCTTATCCCGAAGATCGAGAAGGCCATTATGGACGCCAACCTCGGACTCACGCCGCAGAACAACGGCGAGATCATCCGCTGCACCGTCCCGGCCCTGACCGAGGAGCGCCGCCGCGACCTCATCAAGAAGGCCAAGAACGCGGGCGAAAACGCCAAGATCGTGGTGCGCAACGCGCGCCGCGACGGCATCGAGCTGCTCAAGAAGGCCCAGAAGAACGAGAATATGCCCGAGGACACCGAGAAAGAGGCCGAGGCCGAGGTCCAGAAGATCACGGACAAGAACGTCAAGCGGGTCGACGAGATCGTCGCCGCCAAGGAGAAAGAGATCCTGACGGTCTAGACGCTCACGATAAAGTCCTTGAATATCTCCCTCTCGTCCTCAGAGAGGAAATCCACCGTAATCGGAACGTAGAAGAGCCGCTGCATCAGGCTCTCCGGCATTCCAGTATAGTCCAGCAGGCGCTGGGCGTCTTTCTCCGTCGTCACGACCGCGGCCGTAGGGTTGCGGTCGATGACGTCCTGGATGCGGCTGATGTCCTTCCACGTATAGCGGTGGTGATCCGGGAAACTGAAGCGCTTGATGATCTTATAGAAGTCGCTCAAGTAAGCGCGCAGCGGGCCGTCCGAGGCGATGCCCGTCGCGAGCACGATCTTCTTCGCGTAGAGGTAGCGCGGCTCCGTGGTGGAATACAGCCCGGTGGCCTGCCCGTAGTTCACGCCCGTGAAAAAGACCAGCTGCCGGTGTCCCTTGGGGTTCACCGCCTCGCAGGTGGAGGGGAGGTAGTCGGTGAATCCCATCTTCTCCAGGAATTCGGCCTTCTCGGAGCGCTCCAGCGTGGCGGGACATTTGGTCACGATGACCGCATCGGCATCGTAGATGCGCTCGGGCAGGTCGCGCAGGCGGCCCAGGGGCAGGAGCAAGTCCTTGTGGACCGGACGGTTCCAGTTGACCAGCACGACGCTTTTGTTCGTCTTGAGCTTGCGGTACTGGAAGGCGTCGTCCAGCACGATGTAGTCCGCCGCGGGAAACTCGCGGTTCCAGCAACGCTTGGCGTATTTGCGCCCCTTGAGCTTCTCCGGATGCGCCAGCAGGTCGCAGCCTTCCACCCGGTTCTTGTCCACGACGACCGTCACGCCGGGGAATTTCTTCTTGATCTGCAGCGGCTCGTCGCCGAACGCGGTCGCGCCGCCGGTCGCCACCACCTGCTGGAAGCCCTTGCTCTCGCGCTTGTAGCCCAGCGATAGGACGGCGAGCTGTTTGTCGCCCCATTCCGGGCTCTCCTGCAGCAGGCGGAGCACCATCTCCACGTGGGGGGTCTTGCCCGTGCCGCCCACGGTCACGTTGCCGACGCACAAGGTCGGCTTCTCGGCATACTGGAATTTCGCCCCCGGCCGGCCGTAGCGGCGGTTCCGCAGCTTCAGCGAGAGGAAATAGGGGAAGAGGAGGATCTTGTCAAGCATATTGTGTCTCTATGAGGTCGAAGATTTCGTGCAGCTCGGCCACGTCCAGGGTCGTGACCATACGCATCCGGATGGGCTTGAAGTCGGGCAGGCCCTTGAAATAGCAGGACAGGTGCCGGCGCATCTCGTAGATGCCGCGCGGCTCGCCCTTGTACTGCAGCGAGAGGGCGAGGTGGCGGCGCGCCAGGGCCACCTTCTCCGAGAGGGAGGGCTCGGGCATCGCCTCGCCGTGCTCCAGGTAGTATTTGATCTCCCGGAAGATCCAGGGATGGCCGTAGGTCGCGCGGCCTATCATAATCCCGTCCACGCCGTAGCGCTCGAAAGCCTGCTTCGCGGAAGGGCCGTCGGTGATGTCGCCGTTGCCTATGATGGGGATGTGCATCCGAGGGTTCGCCTTGACCGCGCCGATCAGGGTCCAGTCGGCTTCGCCCTTGTAGAGCTGGCAGCGGGTCCGGCCGTGGATCGTCAGTGCGCTGATGCCCGCATCCTGCAGGCGCTCGGCGAGTTCGACGATGATCTTGCTGTTCTCGTCCCATCCCAGGCGGGTCTTGACCGTGACCGGCTTGCCCACGGCCTCCACGACGGCCTTGGTGATGGCCACCATCTTGTCCGGCTCGCGCATCATCCCGGAGCCGGCGCCGCGGCCGGCGATCTTGCTCACCGGACAGCCGAAATTGATGTCGATCAGGTCGGCTCCGTGGCCGCCGGCGAGCTCCGCCGCCCGGTCGGCCATCCGCGCCGCCTCCACCATCGCGTCGGGATGCTGCCCGTAGATCTGGATGCCCACGGGCGCCTCCTCTTCGAGGGTCTTCATCTTGGCGATGGTGCGCGGGACGTCTCGGATCAGTCCGTCGGAATTGACAAATTCGGTATAGACCACGTCGGCGCCCTGTTCGCGGCACAGTATGCGGAAGGAGACGTCCGTGACATCTTCCATCGGCGCGAGCAGCAGCGGGCGCTCTCCCAGGTCCAGCGGTCCGATCTTCATAACGTACAAAAATAAACATTATATTTGTAACTATGGACAGAATCGAACTGCTGCGCAGCCTGATGCGCGCCAAAGGCTGGGACGCCGTGGTCGTCACCGGCTCGGATCCCCACCAGAGCGAATACCCCGCCGAGCGCTGGAAGCAGGTGGAGTGGCTCTCCGGCTTCACCGGCGAGGCGGGCGACCTGGTGGTCACCCTGGACCACGCCGGCCTGTGGACCGACACCCGTTATTTCATCCAGGCCGAGCAGCAGCTCGCCGGCACGGGCATCGTCCTCCACAAGACCCGCGTGCCGGAGCAGGTCCTGATCCCGGAATGGCTGGATCGGCAGTTCGGCGGCGACGGCATCGTCGCCGTGGACGGCCTGTGCGTCGGGACCGGTTTCGCGCAGTCGCTGCCGGGGACCGTCATCAGCATCCCGGACCTGCTGAGCCGCTTCTGGGAGGACCGCCCCGGCATTCCCCAGACCCCGGTGTTCACCGTCGATCCCGGCGAGAGCCGCCGGGAGAAGCTCGCCTGGATCCGCGCCTTCCTGCAGGAGCGGGACTGCGACGCGATCCTGTTGACCGCCCTGGACGAGATCGCCTGGATGCTCAACGTCCGGGCTTCCGACATCGAATACAACCCGCTGGTGATCAGCTATCTGATGATCACGCAGACGGGACTTGACTGGTATGTGCTCAAGGATGAGGTCGAAGACCCGGAGACCAAGGCCACCTTCAGCATCCTGGAGGCCGACGGGGTGCGGCTGCTCCCCTACGGCGACATCGACTACCTGCCTTCGGAGTTCTTGGGACGCCTGTTCGTGGACGACGCGACCCTCAACTACCAGCTTTACAGCAGCCTGACGGCCGCAGGCGTGGCCCTGGAGCGGGGCACGAGCCCCGTGGGCCTGCGCAAGGCCGTCAAGAACGCCCGGGAGATCGCCGGGATGCGCGAAGCGCACCTGCAGGACGCCGTGGCGATGGAGCGTTTCCTGTACTGGCTGGAGAAGTCCGTCGAATGCGGACGCGAGATCAGCGAATGGGACGCCGCCGTCAAGCTCGGGCAGCTGCGCGCCGACCTGCCCGACTACCTCGGCGACAGCTTCGAGACCATCTCCGCGTACGGACCCGGCGCCGCCCTGCCGCACTATATCACCCCGCACGTCCACGCGCCGGTCCTCCGCGAAGGCGGCCTGTACCTGTGCGATTCCGGCGGCCAGTACACCTGCGGCACCACGGACATCACGCGCACCGTTCCGCTGGGAGAATGTTCCGCGCTGGAGCGCGAAGACTACACGCTCGTGCTCAAGGGGCACATCGACCTGGCGATGGCCGTCTTCCCCGAAGGCACGCCGGGCTGCCGCATCGACGCCCTCGCCCGCGAGCCGCTCTGGCGCAGCAAGCGCAATTTCGGCCACGGCACCGGCCACGGCATAGGCTGGTTCCTCGGGGTTCACGAAGGGCCGCACGACGTGCGGCAGAACCTCAACCCCACGCCCCTGCAGCCGGGTATGATCCTCTCCGACGAGCCCGGCATCTACCGCGAGGGCAGGCACGGCGTCCGCCACGAGAACCTGCTGCTGGTCGTCCCCGCCGGGGAAAATGAATTCGGCCGCTGGCTGGCCTTCGAGCCGCTGACGCTCTGCCATTTCGACACGGATGCGCTGGTGCTCCCGCTGCTGGACCGCAGCGAAATCGAATGGCTCGACGCCTATCACGAAAAAGTCTGGCAGGCGCTCGCCCCCAGACTCCCTCAGGAAGTGGCCGACTGGCTCCGCGACAAGACCTTGCCGCTCGCGGAGCGGTAGCGGTAGTATTCGTGGACGAGGCTTCGGTAACCCAGTGCCTTCAAATCCTTGTACCGGATGCGGTAGTTCGCCTTCGTGTGGCGGCCGGTCGCCAGGTGGCGCAGCTCCTGCTGCATATAATGGTCCAGCTCCGAGAGACCCTCCGTCCGGTTGATGACCGGGAAGAACCAGCGGGACCAGGTGAGCACCGCGGGGTCTTCGCCGCCGAAGTATTTGTCGTTGAACTGCCGGATCAGCGCCTTCATCGCCTGTTCGGCGCCAAGGCCTTTGCGGGCACGCCAGCGCATCAGGGCGCGCGACGCCCGGCGGATCTTGCCCTTCATCTTGTCCATCGTCGCCGATGAGATCCCGATTTCGCTGCCGTGGCAGCGGAAACCCAGGAATTCGAAAGGCTCGTCGGGGGTGTAGAGCCGCTCCTTGTCCGGATTGACCTCCAGGCCATAGCGCTCGAGAAAACCCAGCAGCGTGGCCTTGTGCGCCTCCAGCTCGCTCCGGTCGGGGGCGAACAGGATGATGTCGTCGGAATAGCGGGCGTAGATCACCCCCGCATCCGCGAAATGGCGGTCCACCTCCATCAGGTACACATCCGCGAGGAAGGGGGCCGTCGGCGTGCCCGCCATCACTCCGCGGGGTTCCCGGACGATCTCCCCGCGGCAGAGCGCCCGGTCGTCGGAGAGCAGCCGCTCGAAGAACGCATACAGCGGCGGGTCGTCCGAGAGCAGTTCGCGCAGGATGGGCAGCAGCCGGGGAATGGGGATGGAATTGAAATAATCGTGGATATCCAGCTTGTACGCCCACATCCGCCGGCCGCGCAGGGCCTTGCGCAGGTTGTAGATGGCGTCGCTGGCCCGCAGGCCGCGACGGAAGGCGTAGCAGCCCGGGGCGAAGCGGTCGTCGTAGCGGTAGAGCAGGTGGGCGATCAGCTTGAGCACGGCCATCTCCTCGGGCGCGAAGCTGTACACGACCCGCTTCTTGCCCGAGCCCATCTTGTTCACGACCTTCTTCTGCGGGAGCTCCGGTCCCTCGCCCCGCCGCAACCGCTCCACGGTCTGCAGGTAGGCCTCGGTGGCCACGAAGGTGTCGGCATCATCGAATTCGTGCCAGGTAAAACGACCCTGCAGCAGGCGGCGGGCCAGAAACTCCTCCCAGACCGCTTGCTGCGACAGCAGGTCGATGATGCTCTCCATAAATGAAAAAAGGAAAAAGGGGAAGGAATTTGAATCCGCAAAATTGCGGTTCACGAGACGGTACACCACCCGGCCGCCTGCAAGGCACTGCGCTGGTGTGGGAGGTGCTGCGTCCTCCGCAGGCGCAGCCATCCGGCTGCATCCCCTTTTTCCAATAAAAAACTAACCCAGGAACTTCCGGATGCGGGAGATGACATAGTCCCGCTCGTTGGGCATCTGCGTGTAGAAGTTGATGTACGGCAGACCCAGTTTCTTGGCATACGCCCGGGAGATCAGGTACTTGACATTGCTGCAGTGGCTGTGGCCGTCGCCCAGCATCACGATGCCCTTTGCTCCGCCGTCCGCATAGAGGACGAAGGTGTACGGGGCGCCCCATTCTGCCTTGTAGGCCTGGTAGGGGCGGGTCTCGTAGAGCTGGAACGAGTCGTTCGCGAAGCCGGCCAGATCCGTCACGGGGACATTTTCGGCGACGCCGTACTGCGGGAACTCCGTCGCGATGATCTCGGCGAAATACGACTTGGGCTTGATCTCGCCCGTGTTCTCCGGATAGGTCTGGCGGACCGCAGGCTGCGGTGCATTCTGGGGACGCTCCAATCCGGCGTCCTTCAACTGGCTGGATATCTGGTCAGACGCATCCTTGAGCGCGTCCTGTACCTGGGAAACGGCCTTGCCGACTTTCCCCAAGAGATCAAAAAGTCCCATAAGAATCAGTGCTTTATGTAGTGGGAAGTAAAAATACAATGAATGCGCGAATAATGCAAGCGAATTCCCCCGGGAATTGATTATATTTGTAAGGATAACCAATTACATATGAAAACCCTCTTTGCTTTTTCCCTCCTACTTCCGCTGATCGGCGGGCTGGGCACCAAGGCCACAGGCTCCAATCCCAGGCCGGACGGACCCTGCCGCTCGTATGAATACCAGTACAACAGCACGATGATGTACCCCATCACATACTATGACGTGAAGCGGGACGAATCGGGCGCCGTCCGCATCGCCTGGCTGAAGGACCACGCCCACGAAGTGACCGTCATCGCCGGTCCGCACGATCTCTTCGAACGGATCGACGGGATCGTCGAGCAGTACAAGCTTCACAGGCTGAAGAACACCTACACTCCCATCGCGGACGTCCGGGACGGCTATATGTGGCACGCCTACATCCGTTTCCAGAAGAATTCCATCTCCTCCAGCGGCTCCAACGCCTGGCCGAAGGAGAAGCTCTGGGACGGCATCAAGGCCATCAACGAATATATCCAGTCCGTGATCGACAATGCCCCGGAATCCGACTTTATCGAAACCGTCGATTATCGCACATATACAAAATACTAAGCTATGACCAGACACATCCTCACCTGCTGCCTCGCCGCCCTGTTCGGCCTGGCCCTTTCCGCCCAAGTGTATGACGACGGACTCCCCCGGAGTACCCCGGAAGCCGAAGGCATCCCGTCCGAGGTGATCGCGGACTTCTTCCGTGCCCTGGACGACGCCGGCTACGAAGTCCACGGCCTGATGATCCTGCGACACGACAAGGTCGTGGCGGAGCATTGGTGGCGCCCCTACGGGCCGCAGTATCCGCACGCGATGTACTCCGCCACCAAGACCTTCACCGCCGCCGCGGTCGGTTTCGCCGTACAGGAAGGCCTGCTCAAGGTCAGCGACAAGGTCCAGTCCTTCTTCCCGGACCTGATGCCGGCGCACCCGGCGCCGGAACTGTCGCGCCTGACGGTCGAGCACCTGCTCTCGATGTCCGCCGGCCACGCCCGGACGCAGTATGCCGGCTCCGGCACGGACCAGATCCGCTCCTTCCTCGCTGCGGACTTCGCCTACGAGCCGGGCACCCACTTCGAATACAATGTCACCTGCACGCATATGCTCTCCAACATCATCACGCGCGTGACGGGACTGACCCTTTATGAATACATCAAACCGCGCCTGTTCGACCCGCTGGGGATCAGGGACGTGACCTGGGAGATGGACCTCGACGGGCGCACCGTGGGCAACGGCGGTATGCACAGCAAGACTTCCGACCTTGCCAAGTTCGGCGTCTTCCTGAAGAACAAGGGCAAATGGCAGGGCCGCCAGCTGCTCGCGCCCGAGTGGATCGACGCGATGACCACAGCGCATATCTACCAGCATCCGGAGCGGAGCGACGAGGAGAACGACAAGGACGACACCGGCAAGGGCTACGGCTATCAGACCTGGCTGGGCCGGCACAATTCATTCCGCGCCATCGGCGCGCAGAACCAGTTGATCATGGTGATCCCGGACTACGACCTGGTCGTCGCGACCAACTGCCAGGTCGGCGACGAGACCGGATTCAACAACCAGATCTACAATATGCTGGACAAGATGAGCCCGAAGAAGCTCAAGCCCAACAAGAATTTCGACCTGCAGGCCGCCATCGGCGGCTACGAGCTCAAGCATCCCTTCCCGGAGCCCTCGCTCGATCCTTCCGAGCGTTCCCGGACCTTGCGTTACAAGATGCACCAGAACAGCTACGGCCTGACGGGCATCGCCTTCCGCTTCGATGCGGAGGGCAATATGACGCTTACCCTCGAATCCGGATCGGCCATCCACAACATTCCCTTCGGGCTGAACGACTGGCAGATGGGCAGCACCGACCGGACCCTGCTGTTCCCCGGGACAACGTATGCCAATACGATGAACACCACGCCGATGACCACGGCGGGCTGGTGCTGTTGGACGGCCCCGGACGAGCTGGGCGCCTATTATCTGTCTTTATTCAACAACGGCTGCCAGGAGCGTTTCCGCTTCAGTTTCAGCCCCGACCGCGACGAGCTGACGATCACCTTCGTCGCGCCGGAGCTGCGCCGTTTCCCGGGAAATCAGGCCCCCGCGCCTTCCACGCGCGACATCACCTTGACGGCCTCGCGGATCAAGACTACCTACTGAAACAGCATCGGGGCGAACTGGTGCAGCGAACGGCGCCAGGTGAGCCATTCGTGGCCCGTGCCCGGAGACTCGTAGTAGAAGTGGTTGACGCCCAGGCTGTCCAGGGCGCAGTGCAGGTCGTAAATGCCCTGGTACATACTCGCGGGCTCGTCGGTACCGATGCTGATGTACAGCAGGTGGTACTGGTCGTTGATGGATGTGGGGTACATCTCGCTGTCGCGGCGGTCGCCGGGGCCGCGGCCGGAGCCGCTGAAGCCGCCGATCCAGCCGAAGAGCTCGGGATGGTCCAGGCCGATGGTGTAGGACTGGAAGCCGCCCAGCGAGAGGCCGCAGATGGCGCGGTGCTCGCGGTCGGCGAGCGTGCGGAAGCGGGCGTCGAAGGTCGGGACGGACTCCTCGACCATCACTTTCTCGAAAGCGTCGAAATTGAACAGGTTGAAACCCGCCGCCGGCTCGGCGCCGACCAGCGTGGCCACGGCGTGCTCGCAGACGATGATCATCGGGACGCATTCCCCGGCGGCGATCAGGTTGTCCATGATGTCGCGCATCTTGCCCTGGGTGGCCCAGCCGGTCTCGTCCTCGCCGGCGCCGTGCATCAGGTAGAGCACCGGGAAGCGCCGGTCGGGCTCGGAGGCGTACTGCGGCGGCAGATAGACATAGCAGGTCCGCTCAGCGCCGGTCAGTCTGGAATCGTATTTCTCGATGCGGATCTCGCCGTGCGGGACCTTTTTCTCCAGATAGTAATCTACGCCCGCTTCAGGGATCTCGATGCCGCTGGACCAGTAGCCGGAGCCGAAATACTGATGTGTGTTGGGGTCGGGCACACGTTTGCCGTCCACCGTGAGCATATAGTAATGGAAGCCCGGCACAAGGGGTTCCGTGGCGACCTCCCAGAGGCCGTCGGCGCCCTTGGCCATGTCGTAATTTTTGCCGCCGACACCTACGGCAACGGCCTGGGCGTCCGGAAAATCTACGCGGAAGACGGCGCTCAGGTCGGGATTGACCAGCGGATAATCGTGGCCGGGAAGGTTGGTGACGGAAGGGGTCGGCCTGGTCAGGACGCCGACCTGGTTCTGCCCCGCGCAGGAGGCGAGGAGGGCGGCCGCGAACAGCAGCCCGAGGGTGAAACGGTTTTTCATATAGGTCAATAAGTGGATTTGATCCGGGATGCGGTCAGGGTGATGTCGCGCGAAGCCGCGGGAGCGGCGCCGGGGCGTCCGCGCTGCTCCGGACCTACGATCGTGATCGTCAGCTCGTCGCGGTCGGGGCTGAAGTTGAAGCGGAAACGCTCGGCGGCGCCCCCGTTGAACAGCGACAGATAATAGGCCCCCAGTTCATCCTTGCCCGTCCAGCTGCACCAGCCGGCGGTGGTCACGGGCGTGGTGTTCATCGTGTTGGGGTAGACCGAGCGGCTGAACATCAGGGTCCGGTCCGTGCTGCCCATCTGCCAGTCGTCCAGCCCGAAGGGGATGTTGTGGACGGCGGAGGGAGTCTCGAGCGTGAGGGTCATATTGCCCTTCGAATCGAAACGGAAGGCGATGCCGGTGAAACCGTAGCTGTTCTGGTGCATCTTGTAACGCAAGGTCCTGGAGCACTCGAAGGGCCCCTGCGAGGGCGCCGGGAAGGGATGCTTGAGCTCGTAGCCGCCGATGGCGGCCTGCAGGTCGAAGTTCTTACTGGGCTTGAGCTTCTTCGGGCTCATCTTGTCCAGCATATTGTATATCAACTGGTTAAAACCGGCTTCGTCGCCGATCTGCCCATTGGAGGCGACGGTCAGGTCGTATTCCGGGATGACCATGATCAGCTGGTTCTGGCCGCCGATGGCGCGGAAGGAATTGCGCCGGCCCATCCAGACCTGGTAGCCGTAGCCCTTGCCGCTGTCGTCTTTCTCGTTCTCCTCGTCGCTGAGTTCCGGCCGCTGGAAGATGTGCGGCGTGGTCATCTTCTCCACCCATTCGCGGTTCAGCAGCTGGCGCCCCTGCCAGGCGCCCTTGTTCTTGAGGAAGATGCCGAATTTGGCGAGGTCGGAGGTCTTGCCGTGCATGCCGCCGTTGCCCATGTTGCGTCCGTCGAGATCCATCTCCCAGGTCACGTCCCTGATCCCCAGCGGGTCGAACAGGCGGGGCTTGAGGTACTCGTAGAGGGTGATCCCCGTCAGGCGGGTGATGATCTGCGAGAGCATGTGCGAGCAGGTGATGTTGTACTCGAAGTGCGTGCCCGGCTCATAGGCGTAATCCATCGCAAGGAAGGAGCGGATCTGGTCCGTGCCGGAACCGGGATACTGTGTCCTGGCGTGGCCGGCGGACATCGTGAGCAAGTGCTCCACCGTCAGTCGCGACAGCTCCGCGGCCGGGTGCTCCGGCATCAGTTCCGGGAAGAAATCCTTCACCTTGTCGCTGATCCTGAGCAACCCCTCCTGCACGGCGAAGCCTATGGCCGCTCCGGTGAAGGATTTGGTGGCGGAGTACATCGCGTGCGGGTACTGCGGCCCGTAGGGGCGCCACCAATGCTCTGCCACGACCTTGTCGTGCCGCAGGATCATCAGGCCGTGGACTTCGTAGCCGCCCTCATCCAGGGCGCGGAAGAAGTCCGCGATCACCTCGGACGGGATGCCTTCGGCCTCCGGCGTGCTGCGGGGCAGACCGTCGTCAAAAGATTGCGCCAAAGCGGGAATTCCCAGCAACACGGCCGCCAGGAAGGGGAGCAAAAGTTTCTGGATCATGGTTATCGTTTCGTTCTGGGGTTATTGACTTTACTCGCCACCGGGAACGACGCTGTACAGGGTGTGGCCGTCCGGCTCGCACTTCAGCCGGGCGAACAGCTCCGCCACGGTCACGAAGGTATATCCCTGCTCTTTCAGCACCGGGATGGCCTCGTCGAGGGCTTCGACCGTCGCCTCGTTGCCTTCGAAGTCGTGCAGGAGATAGATGGCTCCGGGTTCCGCGTTGGCGATGATCCCTTCTCGGCGGGCTTCCTTGCCGACCGAGGCCTCCCAGTCCTGGCAGCCCTTGCCGCAGATGAAGGTCAGGTCGATCCAGTCATAGAGTTCAGGCTTGACGTCGATGTACGGCGGGCGGAAGAATTTCGGGCGCTCTCCCGTGATCTTCTCGATGAGCGCGGACGTGGTCTCGACTTCCTCCCGAACCTGCGCTTCGTCCAGCTCGGACATCTTCGGGTGGGAGAACGAGTGGTTGCCGATCTCGCAGCCCTGCCTGATGGCGCGTTTCATATTCTCCGCGGTCTCGTCGGTGATGTTATTTCCTATGACGAAGAAGGTCGCCGGCACCTCGTGTTTGGCGAGGACGTCGAGCATCTTCGACTCGGTGGTCAGGTTGGGCCCGTCGTCGAAGGAGAGAGCGAGATATTTGACCGGCTCCTTGGGAGCGCAGCCCATCGCCAGGGCGGAAAGGCAGATCATCACGGAGAGCTTGAGGGTTCGTTTCATAAGGACTGATTATATTCTCCTCAAAGATAACAATTAATCGCTACCATTCTTACTGCTTGAATGCTTGCAGCGACAGGTTCCCGGGATAAGGAATATGTAGAACCTGACTGTTTCCGCCAGGCAATTCGGAGGCGAAGCCGACCGGGGGGAGCTCGAGGGGTCCGCCCCCTCGTTCATCAAGGCCCGAAGGGCACGCGCGCAATGCAGAACGGTGCTAAAAGGAAGAACGCCAGCAGTCCAAGGCTGTTTCCTCGAAGTGCTGACGTTCGCTGCGCGTGCCCCAAGCGGGAATCGAACCCGCACGGCTTTAAAGGCCACTGGATTTTGAGTCCAGCGCGTCTACCAATTCCGCCATCAGGGCCAGTAGGGATTGCAAAGGTATTCAAAAATCGTCATTTATCAAATTTTTGGCGTATCTTAGCTATCCGTATGGAGAAGAAAAGCATCTACGTGATTTACGACCGCAACGTCGAATCTTTCGCGCTGAAACTCGCCGAAGGACGCCCGTCGCTGGCCATCATCGCCGACGAGGAGCACAAGACGATGGACACCGTGCTGGACATCTGCCGCTGGCTGCTCGCGCAGGGCGCGAACCGCGACGCCATCGTCTGGGCCGTGGGCGGCGGCGTGACCACCGACCTGGTGGGCTTCGCCGCCAGCATCTACAAGCGCGGCGTGCGCTACGCCAACTACCCCACCACCCTGCTCAGCCAGGTGGACGCGGGCGTAGGCGGCAAGACCGGCGTCAACCTGGACGGCTACAAGAACATGATCGGCGTCACCAAGTTCCCGATCTATACCCGCATCCTGCCGGAAGTGCTGCAGAGCCTGCCGGCCCGGGAGCTCCGCTCCGGCGCCGCCGAGATGCTCAAGACCTTCATCATCGACAACAAGGGCGGCCGCTACGAAAAGGCCGTCAAGCTCCTCTCCGAGCCCAAAATCGACTTCAACGCCCTCGCACCGCTGATCGAGGCGGCCGCCGCCGTCAAGCGCAAGATCGTGGAGCAGGATCCCTACGAAGAGAACATCCGCCGCTACCTCAACCTCGGCCACACCTACGCCCACGCCATCGAATGGTACCAGCACACACACGACGTGGCCGACCCGATGACGCACGGCGAAGCCGTCGCCGTGGGCATGGTCCAGGCCGCGCTCCTGTCCGAGCGCCTGGGCGTCTGCCAGCCCGGGCTGGCGGACCGCCTGCGCACGGACCTGCAGGCCTGCGGCCTCCCGACGGAGCTGCCCTGCCCGGAAAGCGAGCTCGAAGCCGCCCTCTGGAAAGACAAGAAAGCCGAAAAAGGAATCCTCCACTTCGTCCTGATCAAGAAGATCGGCAAAGTGATAATCAAAGACCTGGATGATTTGCACCAGCCTGCAGAATAAGACCTACGCGCAGATCCTCGAAATCCTCGAGGACCCGACGGTCGAGATGGCGGAAATCCGCCTGGACCTCTGTCCCCTCTCGGACGAGGAGATCGAAGAACTCTTCAGCGAATCCGACACGCCGCTCATCGCGACCTGCCGGCTCGACGGCTGCGCCTCGCCGGACGACGCGACGCACCGCCTCTACCTGGCCATCGCGTCCGGCGCCCGCTTCGCCGACCTCGAGATCGAGGCCCCGGCGCAGGTGAGCAAGGATTTTCAGCACCTCTGCCGCAAAAACGGCACGGAAATCATCCGTTCCTACCATAATTTCGACGACACGCCGGACATCGAGATCCTGCAGATGGCCCTCGCGCGCTGCTTCCGCTATGGCGCGGACATCGCCAAGGTCGTGACGACCTGCCATTCGGCCGAAGACGCCGCGCGCATCGAATCCCTCTATTCCGTCGTCCTCGAAGGCGTCGACTCCCTGCAGGGGAAGCTCGTGGCCTTCGGCATGGGCGAGGCGGGCCGCGACACGCGCATGGAATGCCTCAAGCGCGGCGCCCCCTTCACCTACGCCTGCCGCACGGAAGAAGAAGCCACCGCGCCCGGACAGTGGTCCGTCGCGGAAATGTACGGCACGCTCTACGGCGACCGCAAGCCCTACCGGGCGGAAGGCCGCAAGATGCCTGCCTCCAAGAGCTTCGCGCAGCGGGCAATCCTCGCCGCGGCGCTCGCCGAAGGCACCTCGCACCTGGGCGGCTACAGCCCCTGCGGCGACTCCGAGGCGGCCCTGGCGCTCGCCGCCGCGCTCGGCGCCACGGTGCGCAAGGAAGGCTCCACGCTGGCCATTACCGGCATCGGCGCCCGCTGCCGTCAGCTGCAGCCCGGCACCGTCGACACCGGCGAATCCGGCCTGCTCACGCGCCTGACCATCCCTGTCCTCGCCGCCGTCGGCGACGGCAATTTCACCGTCACCGGGCGCGGCACCCTGCTGCGGCGGCCCTTGAGCGGCGCCGCCGACATCATGGCCGCCTTCGGCGTGCTGCTCGCCAGCGAGGCGGAAGGCACCGGCAAGGAAGTCCACATTCCCGCCATCGTCAAGGGCCACCTCATCCCCGGGACAGCAGAAGTCCCCGGCCAGGGCGGCTCCCAGCTCATCTCCGGCCTGCTGATGGCCCTGCCGCTGTGCGACAAGGATTCGCTCCTGCGCGTCAGCGAGCCCAAGAGCATCCCCTATATGTACATCACCCTGGACGTGCTGCGGCACTTCGGCATCCAGACGCGCAGCGAGATGGAAGGCGACGCCGAGATGCTCGAGGCGGACGACTGGTCCGGCTGCACCGGCATCAGCTTCAAGGTCCGCGGCCGCCAGCACTACCGCGCCGCCGACTTCGACATCGAAGGCGACTGGAGCGCGGCCGCCAACCTGCTCGTGGCAGGTGCCGTCTTCGGCTCCGCCGAGCTGGTGGGGATGGACACCAAATCGCTGCAGGCGGACCTGACCATCATCGACATCCTGGTCGAGGCGGGCGCCGTGGTCTCGCAGCTCGAAGAGGGCACCGTGTGCGTGCGCAAGGCGCCGCTGGAGGCCTTCCAGCAGGATCTCAACAACGCCCCCGACCTCTTCCCGATCGTGGCCGTGCTCGCCGCCTTCTGCGCGGGCGAGAGCCGCATCGCCGGCGTCGGCCGCCTCGCCACCAAGGAATCCAACCGCGCCGAGGCCATCCTGCAGATGCTCCTGCAGATGGGCGTGGAGGCGCGCGTCGAAGGCGACGAGCTCGTCGTCTGGGGCGAGTCGCTCGCGGCGCGCCTGCTCGGCGGCCGCCTCCTCAAGGGCGGCGCCTACACCTCGCGCCACGACCACCGCATGGTCATGGCCCTCAAGGTGGCCTCCCTGGGAGCAGAAAGCCCCATCGTCATCGACGATGAGGCTTGCGTAGGGAAATCCTTCCCGGATTTTCAGTTATAAAAAAATCGCCGGCTGTTGACCGGCGATTTTCTTTTTATTCAGCCTTCGCTTCTTCAGCAGGAGCTTCGGCCTTCTTGGCCTTGGGGGCCTTCGGAGCCTTGGGAGCCTCAGCGGCCTCGGCAGGAGCCTCGACAGCGGCCTCCGGAGCAGCCTCGGCCTTCTTGGCGCGGCTACGGCGGGTGGTCTTCTTGGCAGCGGCCTTGGTGTTGGCGAGCGCGGCCTCGTTGAAGTCAACGAGCTCGATCAGCGCCATCTCGGCGGCGTCACCCTGACGGAAACCGACGTGCAGCACGCGGGTGTATCCGCCCGGACGGTCGGCGATCTTCTGGGAGATCACGCCGAACAGTTCCTTCACGGCCTCCTTGTCCTTGAGGTAGCTGAACACGATACGACGGTTGTGGGTCGTGTCATCCTTGGACTTGGTGATCAGCGGCTCGACATAGCTCTTCAGGGCCTTCGCCTTCGCCACGGTGGTGGTGATGCGCTTCTTCAGGATGAGGGAAGAGGCCATGTTGGCGAGCATCGCCTTACGGTGACCGCTCTGACGACCAAGATGATTGATAGCTTTATTGTGTCTCATCTTTTATACGTTCTTTTTCTTGGGTTCGATATTATACTTGGTGACGTCCATTCCGAACGAAAGCTTCATCTTCTCGACCAGGAGATCGATCTCGTTGAGAGACTTGCGACCGAAATTGCGGAACTTCATCAGCTCGGGACGGGAATAGGACACGAGATCCGCGAACGTGTCGATCTCAGCTGCCTTGAGGCAGTTGAAGGCACGCACGGACAGGCCCACGTCGGAGAGCTTGGTGAGGAGGAGGTGACGCATGTGCAGCGACTCCTCGTCCAGTTCCTTGCTGTCGGTCTCCACGGTGCTCTCGAGCGACATCTTCTTGTCGTCGGTGAAGAGCTTGAAGTGGTAGATCAGGATGTTGGCCGCCTCGTGAAGGGCTGCGTTCGGGGAAATGGAACCGTCCGTCACGATCTCAAGATTGAGTTTCTCGTAATCCGTCTTCTGCTCGACACGCCAGTTCTCCACGCTCCAGTTGACCTTGCGGATCGGAGTGTAGATCGCATCGACCGGAATGGTACCGATCGGCGTGTTCTCGTCGCGGAGCTCCTCAGCCGGCACGAAACCACGGCCCTTCGTGATGGAGAGCGTGATCTCGAGCTTGACGGAAGGCTCGAGCGAGCAGATGTGCAATTCGGGATTCAACACCATGAAAGAAGACAATCCTTTGGAGATATCTTCTGCCGTAAACTCCTGCTTGCCGCTGATGACGATGTTCGCGGTCTCAGTCTCGACGGTCTCGACCATGCGGCGAAAACGCACCTGCTTGAGGTTCAGGATGATGTCCTGCATCCCCTCGATGACGCCGGGGATGGTCTGGAACTCCTGGTCCACGCCGGAGATCTTGATCTGACTGATAGCAAACCCCTCCAGGGAGGCCAGCAAGATGCGACGAAGAGCGTTACCGATCGTCTGGCCGTAACCCGGCTCAAGCGGCCGGAATTCGAAACGGCCGACAGTGTCGGTGCTTTCGAGCATAATCACCTTGTCCGGTTTCTGAAATGCTAAGATTGCCATATTACAGAGGTGTTAAATTTTACTTGGAATAGAGGTCGACGATGAGCTGCTCGTTGATGTTCTCGGGGATTTCCGCACGGGTCGGAACGTTGAGGAACTTACCACTGAGGGTCTTGGTGTCAAAGTCCAGCCAGGAGTACTTGGTCACGGAGGCCACGCTGTTCTGGATCACCTCGAGGCTCTTGGAGCGCTCGCGCACGGCCACGGTGTCGCCGGCCTTCACCTGGGTGGAGGGGATGCTGCACACATTGCCGTTGAGGGTGATGTGGTGGTGCGAGACAAGCTGGCGGGCCGCAGCGCGGGTAGGGGCGATGCCCATACGGTACACGATGTTGTCGAGGCGGGACTCGAGGAGAATCACGAGGTTCTCACCCTTCTGGCCGGCCATGCGGGAAGCCTTGTCGTAGGTGTTGTGGAACTGACGCTCGAGCACACCGTACATGTACTTGACTTTCTGCTTCTCCTTCAGCTGGGTCGCATATTCCTTGGACTTCTTGCGCTTCGCGGCGAGGCCGTGCTGTCCCGGAGGATAGTTGCGCTTCTCAAAATATTTGTCAGAACCGAAGATCGGCTCGCCGAACTTACGGGCGATTTTGGTGCTGGGACCTGTATATCTTGCCATAGTAGTCTTTCTTTAAAAAATTAAACTTTACGACGGCCCTTAGGACGGCACCCGTTGTGCGGCATCGGCGTGACGTCGACGATCTCGGTCACGGTGATACCGGCGTTGTTGATGGTACGGATAGCGGACTCACGGCCGGAGCCCGGACCCTTGACGTAGCACTTGACGCGACGCAGACCGGCGTCGAAGGCCGTCTTGGCGGCGTCCTCGGCGGCCATCTGGGCAGCGTACGGAGTGTTCTTCTTGGAGCCTCTGAAGCCGCACTTACCGGCGGAGCCCCAGCTGATCACCTGACCCTGAGCGTTGGTGAGGGACACGATGACGTTGTTGAAGGTCGATGAAATATGGGCTTCGCCATAAGCTTCAACCTTGACAACTCTCTTGGATGTTGTAGTTTTCTTTGCCATAATTCATCTATGATTACTTGGTAGCCTTCTTCTTGTTGGCAACGGTCTTCTTGCGACCCTTGCGCGTACGGGCGTTGTTCTTGGTGCTCTGGCCACGGACAGGAAGTCCGAGACGATGGCGGATTCCGCGATAGCAACCGATATCCATGAGGCGCTTGATGTCCATCTGGACGGAGGAGCGGAGCTCGCCCTCGATCTTGTACTCCTCGTTGATCTCGGTACGGATCTTGGCGATCTGGTCGTCATTCCAGTCGCCCACTTTGATGGTAGGGTCGATCCCGCACTTCTCGAGGATACGCTTCGCAGAAGAGCGGCCGATACCGAAGATATAGGTCAGACCTATCTCTCCCTGTTTGTTGTTCGGTAAATCTACACCGGCGATTCTAGCCATAATTATACTTTACTTAATTTGTTACTGATTGATTATCCTTGGCGCATCTTGAACTTGGGGTTCTTCTTGCAGATGACATACAGGCGGCCTTTGCGTCTGACGATCTTGCAATCCTCGCTGCGCTTCTTGATGGATGTCTTGACTTTCATATCTATGCGTTTTTATTTGTATCTGAAAGATATTCTGCCT
>JAEEGJ010013001.1_pt1 | contig 20383 bp, 19 predicted proteins | sample 8958761 | NCBI WGS metagenome assembly JAEEGJ01 (sample SAMN16246546, study PRJNA631951) | gut metagenome | biome: gut microbiome; feature: rumen; material: RS-attached | host: Bos | place: Iran: Karaj | collected 2018-10 | reverse complement strand
CGGGAACAGAATAACAAATTAAGGAGATTAAAACGATGGCTAGAATCAAATTAGTAGAACAGAACGAAGTAACAGGTGCAGAGAAGGAGCGCTATGATGAGCTCGCAGGAAGAAATGCAGTAACGAACATGAAGAGAGGTCTTCTCAACGATGCAGCAACATACGATGCATTCATGGGCTGGTATACTTCCTGGAACCGCCTCGTAGAAGTGATCGGTGAGAAGGATGCCGTGCTCTATGCACATGCGATCTCCACGACCAACTCCTGCCAGCTGTGCTCCCTTTTCTTCATCAGTGACGTGAAGGGCTTAGGCCGTGATCCGAATAACCTGGTTTACGATGAGAAGGAGCAGGTGCTCTTTGATCTCGGACAGGCGATCGTTAAGGATCCGACATCCGTATCCGATGAGATCTTCGACCGTTTGAGAAAGTTCTTCAACGATGTCGAGATCGTTGTAATCGTGGGCTTCGCAGGTCAGATGATCGCTACCAACAACTTCAACTCTGTTCTTAAAATCGATGTGGACCAGAGACTGCTGCCGATCATTAACGAGTTTAAGCCGGCAACCTGGAGAAAAGATATTAAGTAATTGATCCCAAACGGATCAGACGGCGCTATGCTTGACGGCAATCGGGTGCTTCATGGTATCATGTGAGAAGTTTATATGAACTGAAGGGAAACTGCACATGAAACATATCCGGTTGAAAGTCGCCATAGCGTCGTTTTTTATATTCTTCTTCATCCGCTTCGGATGGGCATGGGTATGCGGCGGACTAATGCTTCTTTTCGGAAAAGATAACCGTGCGCTTCAGGCGATCGGTCTGGGCCTTGTCGCCTTCTCCATTATCGCCTCCATTATCGAGTCGATAAAAAACTATATCTCGATGGGAAAAGCCATGAAAGATGGAAATCCGCTGAGTGCGCTGTTTGCCGGCGGCAAATTCAATGGTGATGCGGGCATGTACGAGAACATGGACTTCGATGCCGCAATCGAGAAGAGTAACAGCGAGATCTTCGAGATGCCGGAAGCACTATCCGGACGCCGCTGTGTCGAAAGGCTCAGAGAAGAACTAAAGGAAGCGAGCTCGATCGAAGAGTGTGTAGATGCTTTTGAAAAAGAGTGCAGGGATCAGCTTGATCCGGATGAGACGATCCTGTTCGAGTGCGGGAGCTATCCGTGGAACAAAGGCCAGTTCTCTTTCTCGCTTACCCGCCAGTATCCGGATGGAATTGATGATGAATTCTTTCAGGTAAAACTGGAGGTGCTTTTCGATTCGGACGAGGCGAATGAAAAACTCTTCGACTCTGCCTGGGATGAACAGCTGAAAGAGGATATCTTCGACTATATCCGCCGCTCGAAGTCGTACCACTACGCGCAGGAGAATAAATTCAGCAAGATCCGGATCTACATGTCACAGACCTAATCAGATATCAGCAAAAGAACGAAAATGGGTTATCTCAAGAAAATATCGGGATAACCCATTTTTTTATTCCACAGGTATTGACATGAGAAACAAATCGTATTATTGTACTAATCAAGTAGTACAGTTTAGGAAGCGAAAGATCTGATCTTTCCTGAACAGATCTTTCCGGGAGGGGAGGTAAGAACATGCCGTGGGCTTTTAAAGAAAACAAGCCGATTTTTCAGCAGATTTGCGACATGATCGTGATCCGTATCTTAAACGGCATATACCCGATGGGATCCAAGCTTCCTTCTGTCCGTGAAATGGCCGAAGAGGCGGGAGTGAATCCGAACACTATGCAGAGAGCGATGTCTCATCTGGAAGAGAAAGGACTTGCCATCACGAACCGTACCAGCGGCCGTACCGTTACCACGGACGAAGAAATACTAAAGAGAACCAAGCGGGAATATGCTGTGGCCGCAGCAGAGGATTTTCTTCAGGAGATGAAGAAACTCGGAATGTCACAGAACGAAGCAGTTTCCCTGATTCAAGATATCGGAGGTGAAAAGAAATGAGTGATCTGCTAAGTATAAGCAACCTGACTCGTACATATGGAAATAAGAAGGTCTTAGACGGGCTCGATCTTAAGATCGGAACCGGAAAGATCGTCGGACTGCTCGCACCGAACGGAGAAGGAAAGACAACATTATTCCGCCTCATGGCAGGCCTTCTGACGAAGAATGATGGAGAGATCCTGATCGATGGACAGGAACCGTCCGAAATCACGAACAGTTATGTAAGTTTTCTTCCGGACCACTATGTTCTCGGGGGCTTCCACTCGATCCGGGGTGCCATGAAGCATATGAAGAAGTACTTCTCGGATTTTGATGAGGCAAAAGCACTTTCCCTCATGAAGCGTCTGAAGTTTACACCGAACCAGCGTCTGGCGTCGCTTTCGAAAGGACAGAAGGAGCAGGTCCAGCTGATCCTTTTCCTCAGCAGGAAAGCAAAGCTCTTCCTGCTCGATGAGCCTCTGGCTGCGGTCGATCCGGCCACGAGAGATTTCATCGTGCAGACGATTTTAAGTTCTTTTGGCGAAGATAACACGGTCATCATCAGCACGCACGTGGTGCTGGATATCGAGCTGATCCTCGATGAAATCGTCATGCTGAAGAACGGAAAAGTACATCTTCAGGGAGAAGCGGATGAACTCCGCTCAAAGTACGGGATGACCATCAATGACATCTTCAAGGAGGAATTCCGTTTCGTGGAAGGAGGAAGTGAAAATGAGTGATATGGCAGCTGAATATAAAGCACCGAATAATCTGAAAACGGGTCTTATAGCTTTTGGTGATGAGATCAAAAAACTCATTGTCATCGGTATTATCGTTCCGCTTCTGATGTTGCTTCCGTCGATCTATATGCAGACCCGGTGGGTCAAATACGATAAGATCATTGATAAGCAGGTGACTGAAGAATATTCTTCAGATCCTTTCAGTGATTTAACAGAAGAAGAGATGGATTTCATTAATGAAATGGAAAATGGCTCGATTCTGTATGAACTGAAAATAGGCGTAAGCTTCGCGGCTTTTATACTTTGGGGAGCCCTGATCGTTCTTACTGTCGGGAATCTTATCAAGAGTTTCTTCGGTTCGCAGGCAGAGATGACTCTCGGCGTTCCATGCAAAAAAACGATACTCTTTGTCGGGAAGTTCGTCTCTACTATGATCGTTATGGGAATCGCTTTTTTCCTGTTCGAGATCCAGACGAATCTGATGGACTACGGTATCAAATTCAGAGATGGCGGCTTCTACAAGATTATAGATTCCTACGGGAAAGAAGGGGATTCATTGATAAAACTGATCCGATCCTATGAACCGGTCGAGTTCGGTGGATTCGTCTTCCCCTTTATGATGGTGATGGTGATCTGGCTGGGTCTGGCATTCCTGATGGCCCTGATCGGAAAACTTCAGAAACACTATAGTTCCGCTCTCGTTGCCGTCATTATCGTCATAGCAACGATACTGGTCCTTTTCGTGTCCGTCGCTACTCTCTATTATGGAGATATGTATAACAGCCTGCTGCTTATGTTAGTTGCACCGGTCCTTCTGTTTGTGGCTGATCTTCTGATGGTCAGCAATTACGACAGAGTGTCCTCGTAAACAAAAGCGGCAAAGGATCTCTTCGTTTAGTTCCGGATGAGATATGCCCGGCAGGGGGCGCCGTCGCAGCCGCCAAGGTTCAGGGGCGCGGCACTTAGGAAGTATTTTCCTTCCTTTACATCTTTCAGAACGACGCCTTCCAGGAGCGTGATCTCCTTGCCGAGCAGAACCAGATGGACATCTTTCGGGGCCATGAGCGGACCGACGGTCTGACTTTCATTACCAAGTAAAAGTATGCCGGATCCGGCAAAAACCTCCGCTGCAGGAAGTGTCACGGTAGCGTCTCCTCCGATGAGGATGCGCTCGGATGCACCTGCGGCGGCTGCTTTTTGCATAATATTTTCTGCGTCTTCTTTCGTTACATCTCCATCGTGGCGGGCGACATAGCAGTCTCCGACATAGGGGACAAGTCCCATCTCATCGATCGTTTTGCCGTCGCCGAGAAAGTGGAACGGCGCATCGACATGGGTGCCGTTATGGGCGCACATGTCAAAACGGGTGAGGTTACACATATCTCCGTTTTCCGTGCTCTGTACCCGCTGCATCTCCGGCTGCGGGTCGCCGGGATATACATTACAAGTGAAAAGTTCCTGCGTGATGTCGATGATCTCCATAATTATGCCCTTCCGATCCTGCCTTAATGGTATGATTATATCATTAGGAAACTATCTTGAGAGATGGCTGTTCTTCCTCATAAGAAATTGCATATTTGCACTTGCACATTTCAAGAAATAGTTTAAAATAGAAAGGTGACTCTTTTTGAGGGTCATGCGGAAATCAGGGCCGCAGGGAGGTAGGATCGCTCTATGAACGAGAATATAACGAAGAGAAATGAACTTCTTGCTCAGAAGGTCATCCAGGGTCTAAAGTCCCGTAATATGACCGGATACTATGCGAAGAATAAGGAAAAAGCACTTCAGATCGCGCTTGACCTCATTCCGGAAGGCGCTTCCGTCACGAAGGGCGGATGCATGAGTGCCAGGGAGATCGGACTGATCGATGCGATCAGCGAAGGCGATTATAATTTCATCGATAGAGATAATTACGCGGATAAACGCGCGGCGATGCTCATGGCATATGACGCAGACGTTTTCATCAGTTCCGCAAATGCGATGACCGACGACGGCATCCTCGTGAATATCGACGGAAACGCGAACAGGGTTTCCGCGATCGCACAGGGTCCGAAGAAGGTCATTTTTATTGTCGGTATGAATAAGATCTGTGACGATATCGACGGTGCAATGAAGCGTGCCAGAAATGTGGCGGCGCCGATCAATGCACAGAGATTCGGTCTGGATACGCCCTGCACGAAGACCGGTGCCTGCATGAACTGCAAGTCTCCGGACACGATCTGCTGCCAGTTCCTCATCACGAGATACTCGCGGCATAAAGACAGGATCCATGTGATCCTGGTCAATGACGATCTGGGCTTCTGATTGAGATATTGACGGGTAATTCTAAAGAAACAGGAAACAAGAGAAATGACTTCAGAGAAATTAAAAGCAGCTTTGGAAGCTTCAGAGAAGAAGAAAAATAAGACGGTAACTTCCAGTGAGGATACCGTATTATCCATTATCTGCAAAAATGTATTCACCTATTTTAACCTCGTATTTGCGATCATCGCGGTGCTTCTGATCATCGCCAGATCTTACCGGAGCCTGACGTTCCTGCCGATCATCATCGCAAACACGGGCATCGGTATTTTCCAGCAGCTCCGGTCGAAAAAAGTACTGGATAACCTGAACGTTCTTGCGCAGGCTTCCTACGAGGTCGATAGGGACGGCGAGACGATCACGGTGCCGATGGATCAGCTGACGGAAGGGGACATCATCCACCTGGCCGGCGGACAGCAGATCCCGGCGGACGGCGAGGTCGTCGATGGTACTCTGAATGTTAATGAATCGCTTCTTACCGGTGAAGCGGATGAGATCGAAAAGACAGCGGGCGCCAATCTCATGTCCGGTTCTTTCGTTGTCTCGGGAAAAGCAACCGCCCGGCTTACTGCGGTAGGCAGTGACTGTTATGCTGCCCAGCTGACGACCAAGGCCCGTGAGATCAAAAATAAGAAATCCGAGATGGTAAACAATATCGAGCTGATCATCAAGGTTGCCGGTATCATGATCATCCCGATCGGCGTGGCACTCTTTGTCGAGGCGATCTCTCTAAACGGTAAGACGATCAGTGAAGCGATCGTTTCGATGGTCGGCGCGATCATTGGCATGATCCCGGAAGGCCTTTATCTCCTTCTTACTGTTGCCCTTGCACTCGGTGCGATGTATCTGGCACAGAAGAAAGTCCTTCTCCACGACATGAGAAGTATCGAGACACTTGCCCGTGTCGATGTGCTCTGTGTCGATAAGACCGGTACGATCACCTCAAATGAGATGAGCGTTACGGAAGTATTCCTTCCGGGCACTGTGCCGGACATAGTGCCGTCCGAGACGGAAACCGAGACAGATCCGGGGTCCGGCACGGAAACAGATGCGGAGGCTGATCCGGAAGCGGTGCATGAGGCTTCTGCTGAAATACCTGCAGAACCGGAAGACCCGGAGATCACAGCGAAAAAGTCGATCATCTCCCGCTATATCGCGACTGTGGATGACGGCAATATCACCATGAATGCACTGGTCGATTATTTCGGAAAAGGTGAAGTATATACTGATGCGGAAGTTACTCCTTTTACATCGAAACTGAAGTATTCCGAAGTGAAGATGAAGGGTGTGACATACCGTCTCGGCGCGCCGGATATCCTGCTTGCTGAAGAAGATTTCAATAAGAGCCGTGAAGCAATCGAGGCCAGAGCAGAGACGGGACTTCGTGTTCTCGTTTTTGCCGAGGTCGAGGAGAACGGACATATCGAACCTGTACTCTTTATCGCACTGAAAAACGGCATCCGTAAGAATGCGCCGGAAACTTTTGAATACTTTAAGAAACAGGGTGTCGAGGTCAAGGTCATCTCCGGTGATAACCCGCTGACTGTATCGAAGATCGCGCATCAGGTAGGCATCCCGCATGCGGACCGCTATGTTGATGCGAATACGCTTGAGACAGAAGAAGCGATTGAAGAAGCCGTTCAGAAATATACGATCTTCGGCCGTGTAAAACCGGAACAGAAGAAGAGTATCGTACTTGCGCTGAAGAAGCATGGACTGAAAGTCGCGATGACCGGTGACGGTGTCAACGATATCCTCGCGATGAAAGAAGCCGACTGCTCGATCGCTATGGGTAATGGATCGGATGCGGCCCGCCAGGCAGCGCAGGTAGTGCTTCTCGATTCCGACTTCTCGAGAATGGAGGATATCGTATCCAGAGGCCGCCAGATCATCAACAATATCACGAGATCCGCGACGGTATTCCTCTTTAAGAATATCTTCTCGATGCTCCTGGCGATCATCGCGATCATCGCTACATTTAACTATCCGCTGGTTCCTTCGCAGGTATCGCTCGTTACACTGTTTAATACAGGTGTGCCGGCCTTCCTTCTCTCACTGGAACCGAATACCAGAAAACAGAAGAAGAGCTTCTTCCGGACGATCTTTGCTGCTGCCGGACCTGCGGCGGTTACGGCGTTCGGCACGATCGCCGTGCTCTCTGTGTATGGAGAAAAGAACCACATGAATACCAGCAGCCTCGGCGTCATCGCGACGTATCTTATGGCGATCGCAGCATATCTGCTCTTAGTCCATATCTCACGTCCGTTCAACACATACCGCTCGATCGTCGTGCAGCTGATGTTCTTCGGATTCTTCCTGTTCCTGCTTGTGCCCTTTACCCGTGATCTTTATATGATGCACGGTCTTAGTACAGAAGAACTTCGTGTGCTTGCGATCTTTGCCATTGCTGAGATCATAATCATCAAGATCCTGATGCTTATCTTCGAGCATGTACGTAAGATGAAGCGTCTGGAAAAAGTGAAAGCCGAGGGCAGATGGAATAAGTAAAGGAGGGGTATGCTATGTCGTTGGTCGATAAAATCAAGGGGTTAACCAAGAAACAGAAGATCATTTCCATTAGCGTGATCGCAGTGGTAATTATCGCTGCTATTGTGGCCTGCGTCCTTCTTTTCGGAAAGAAGGGCTATGTAGCAACGACAATGCGTCTCCTTCGCGTGGAGGGAACTGTCAATATCGAAGACTCCAAAGGGAACTCGAAGCCGGTGATCGATAATATCCGTTTTCAGAGCGGTGACGCTCTGAATACCGGAGCTGACGGACTCGCTTCCGTCGGCCTGGACGACGCCAAGATCGTTACCCTCCAGAATGACAGCCGTGCCGAGTTTAAAAAGAAAAACAAGCAGCTCGAACTGAAACTTACCAAGGGTGCGATCTTCTTCGAAGTCACGGAGAAGCTTTCAGACGATGAGAAGTTCGAGATCAAGACATCGACCATGACAGTTGGTATCCGCGGTACTTCCGGCTATGTCTTCTACGATGAAGACGGTAGGGAAGCACTGGTCATTACCGATGGTGTGGTCCATGTCGTTGCAGTTAATCCGGTGACCGGAGAGGTCAAAGAGGAAGATGTTCCCGCCGGAAAGAAGATCAAGGTATATCACTATAATGACCGCAAGGAAAACAGCGTCGAGTTCTTCCTCGAAGAACTTGAAGAAGATGAGATCCCGGCTTTTTCTCTGACGATGCTCGCCGAGAATGAAGCACTTCTGAATAAGGTCTGCGCGGATACCGGCTGGTCGAAGGAAACGATCCTGGAACTGGTGGAGAAGATTAAGAATGGAGAGCCGATCGATGATCCGGTACTGACTCCGACACCGGAACCGACTCCGGAAGTCACAATGACACCGACACCGGTACCAACACCGGAACCGACTCCGGAAGTATCCCCGACGCCGGACCCGGAGGAGACAGTGACACCGACACCGAAGCCGAAGAAGACGCCGACGCCTACGCCGGAAGCTACGGCTACCCCGACGCCGGTACCAACTGCGACTCCGACGGCCACACCGACTCCGACACCTACGCCGACGGCCACACCGACGCCTACGCCGATTCCGACTCCGACTCCGCCGCCGGTCCCGGATCCTGACAGCGTTCCGGATGGCTATTATGAAGAAGTAAAGTGGGATGAGGATAACAAGATCTTCATTTATGCCGGACATGATCCTTCTGACACGGAAGGTGATGAAATGGGATTTGTAGGCTATGTCGATGGAAAGTGGATCAAACTTGATCATGAGTTTGATGCAGGCGGTCAGCCGACCGGTGTTCCGGGTGAAACTACTCCGGCTAGCGATATTTACTGCTACACGAAGAATGGTTCGAAGGTTGTATATTATCAGGAATTCTGGGGATGAATTAACGGATGAGTGAAAACAATAAAAAACTTATATTCTCGCTGATCGGAGCCCTTGTCGTTACATTTTTGTGCGGCAAAGGGCTCTTTCGGCGTTTTGACATCATGATGCAGGATGCGCTTTTCCAAAAGCGTGCTTCTGTTCCCGGTGATATTGTTCTTATCGGGATCGATGAAGACGACATAAAGAAATATGGCCCGTATAATACCTGGGACAGACATATGATCGCATCTGTTCTGGATAAACTGGCGGAGGATCCGGATCCGGATCACCGTCCTGCTGCCGTCGCGATCGACGCCCTGTATGCAGGGACGACCGATCCGGCCGCGGACGCGCATCTGGCCAAAGCGGCGGAGAAACTGGGAAATGTTATCGTTGCCTCCACGGCGTATTTCGGAACGGATATCCGTTTCGGATCCGATTCTGTCGTAATGGATACTTATTCGGTAGTGAACTACGAAGAACCGTACGATGAACTAAAGAAGGTTACGACCCAGGGCCATATCAACACCATGAGTGATGACGACGGTGTCGTAAGACATGCGCTTCTGTATGTGGAGCCGGACGGACAGAGGGTATACTCGATGGCATATCAGGCCGCCAATATGTACGCTAAGAAAAACGGCTATTCGATCGCGATGCCGCCGATCAATGAAAGAGGACAGTATTTCGTCCAGTTCATCGGAAAACCGGGTGATTTTTCCGATGGCGTATCGATCCATGAGGTATTAGATGGAACCGTGAAACCGGAATTCTTTGCCGGCAAGATCGTCATGATCGGCCCATATGCCGCAGCTTTTCAGGACTCGTATTTTACTGCGATCGATAAGTCGTCCCGCATGTACGGAGTCGAGATCCAGGCCAATATCGTCCAGTATCTGCTGGATGGGAAATATAAGGAAACGGTACCTGATTATATCCAGCTGATGGTATTAGGACTCGTCAGCTTCGCGTTCTTCTATTTCTGCAATAACAAGAAGCTTCGCGTATCTGTCCCGCTTCTGGCACTGTTCCTCCTGATGGGGATCGGCGGATCGCTGATGCTTTATTCCGGAGGATATATTACGCACGCCGTGTGGATCCCGGCCGGAGTCTTCATGCTGTTTATCATCACGGTCGCATCCCACTACATCCGTGCCGCGATCGCCAAGCAGAATGTCACGAAGACATTTGAGCGATATGTCGCACCGAGCATCGTAAACGAGATCCTGAAAGAAGGCACCGACAGCCTGAAACTCGGCGGAAAACTCTGCGACATCGCAGTGCTTTTCGTAGATATCCGAGGATTTACGACGATGTCCGAGCGTCTCTCGCCGGAGGAAGTCGTCAACATCTTAAACCAGTACCTGTCGATGACATCGGCGTGCATCGAAAAGAATAAGGGCACGCTCGATAAATTCGTCGGTGATGCGACGATGGCATTCTGGGGCGCCCCGCTTCCGGAAGAAGATCCGGTATATCTTGCTGCGCTGACTGCGCTTGATATCGTAAAGGGCGCGGAGGAACTGTCCAAGAAACTGAAAGAAGAGATCAACGAAGAACTGCATGTCGGTGTCGGCGTCCACTACGGACCGGCCGTCGTCGGTAACATGGGCTCGGAAAAGCGCATGGACTACACGGCGATCGGCGACACCGTCAATACCTCGGCACGCCTGGAAGCCAACGCTCCGGGAGGAATGGTCTATATCAGCCGTGCCGTCGCAGATAAACTCGAAGGCCGTATGCGATTTACATCGCTCGGAGATTCTATTAAACTGAAAGGTAAGGCAGAGGGCTTCGAAGTCCTCAAACTCGAAGGACCGGTGGAGGAATGATGCTTCGTTTTCTGGGAAGAGGATCCGCATTTGCAGATGAGCATAACTGCGCGTATTTCACCGCAGGCGATGACCTCGTGCTCCTCGACTGCCCGATGAGTGCTTTTACCAAATTAAAACAAAAAGACCTCAAAGCATATGAGGATATCTATGTCCTGATCACGCATACCCACGGCGACCATATCGGCGGCGCCGCGATGCTGATCGACTACGTCCACTTCGTATTCCACTCGAAGGTGACGGTCGTCGCGCCGTCGGAACAAGTGAAAAACGACCTGAAATACTGGCTTTCGAATCTCGAAGGATGCGGCGATGACTGGTATGACATGATACTTGCTTCTGACATCAAGAAGGACTGGATGGGAGAAGCGATCCCGACGACACACGCGGCACAGCTTGCCGGCAAATGCTTCGGCTACCGGCTGATCCTGGACGGGAAGACTGTCATCTACACGGGCGATTCAAATACGCTTGCGCCCTATGAGCAGTACCTGGTCCCGGGAGTGTATCTCTATACGGAGGTGTCCGCGTATAAGACGGAAGTGCACCTTTACTGCGAAGATATCAAGGAGAAGGTCAGAAGCTTCGTGGAGCAGGGGATCCACGTCTATCTCATGCATATGGATGATGAGACGGTAATTAGAATAATCATGGAAGGAACGGGTGCGGAATTCGCCCCGCTGGAGGAGGATACTATGAACGGCAACGGAACGATTATGGATGCGGTGTTTGGGATCACGGACAGCCTGTATAAGGATATGTGCATGAATAAGTCGAAAGACCATGGACTTCTGTTCTCCTATCTCACCAAGCTCAGCATGACGCTGGTCAACGCAGACCGCGCAAGCTTCTGGAAATGGGATAAGAGAAAACATGTGCTCTGGACAATGACGGCGATCGACGTTGATAAGATCGAGATCCCGGATGATAAAGGTCTCGTCGGAAAAGCACTCCGCACTGAGAAAACAGTAGTCACGAACGATCCGTATTCCGATCCGGACTTTAACAGCAATGTAGATAAGCAGACCGGCTATGTCACGAAGTCTGTCCTCGTTCTTCCGGTTGCGGACGTAAACGGCAACTTCATCGGCGCGCTGCAGCTTCTGAATAAGCTCGACGGTACCGGCTTTGATGAAGTGGAAGACGTGAAGAAACTGTCGCTGGCAGCACTTGTCTGCGGTATCGCGCTCGAGTCCGAGACATTCCTTCAGGATTCGCATCACGACCGTCTGACGGGACTTAAGAACAGAATGGGATTCTTCTACGATTTCGGCGGTGAGTTTAAGGACTATCTCGATCCGAATGCCGGAAAGACCATGTCTGTATTCATCTGCGATATCGATAAGTTCAAGCGTGTCAACGATACCTACGGCCACAACGCCGGTGACGACGTGCTCTCTTTTACTGCACAGCTCATCGAGTCCGCATGCGGTGAGAAGGACAGTGTCTACCGCTGGGGCGGCGAGGAGTTCGTCATGGTGCTTCGGGATACTGATCTTGAGGGCGCCGCGGCAAAAGCCGAGGAGATCCGTGTGAAACTGATGAATTCCGATATCGATGCGGACGGAACGATGATCCGCTGCACATTAAGCTTCGGTGTCGCGCTTTTTGATCCGAAGAAGTCGATCGAGGATAATATCAGTGTGGCTGATGGCCGCCTCTATACCGCAAAGGAGACCGGCCGCAACCGTGTCTGCAAGGAAGACGTGTGAGGAAGGCGTGTGAGGATAGGATTAACCTAGGAGAATCGCGCAGAAGGATCCTATCGTATTTCTACGTAGTAGGATCATGAGAGAAGAATCTTCAAAATGATCCTATCAATTCTTGGTTTGGATAGGATCAAGTCTTCTAAAACTCGAAAATGATCCTACCTTATTGGGTTCCCGATAGGATCAAATCATGTAAATTCAACATAAGATCCTACATTGCATTTGAAAATGTAGGATCTTTTCGCGAAAAACAAAGAAATGATCCTATCTGCTATTTCTTTAAGTAGGATCTTTGGGAATAAAACAAAGAAATGATCCTATCTTGTTCCTGTAATGATAGGATCTAATCGAAAAATGATATCATTTGATCCTATTTTATGAAATTAAGCCCTTTGATCGTAGGATCTCATTGCGAAGAGCATGGGCATGTGCTAAAATACACCCGACAAACAAAGCAGGGGAGCTTGTGAAACAGGCTGAGAGGAAGGATATTACCTTCGACCCGTAACCTGATTTGGATAATGCCAACGTAGGGATGCCCGATATATAGGTATTTACGAGGAGTTACCCAGATCATATGAGGTAACTCTTTTTATTTGGAGGAATACACATATGAGTAATCGAAAAGCACTTGGTGAATGTCTGAATGCGGTACACGCGACCACTCCGCTGGTCCATAACATCACGAACTATGTCACGGTCAACGACGTGGCAAATGTCCTTCTTGCCTGCGGCGGAAGCCCGATCATGTCGGATGAGCCGAAGGATGTCTATGACATCACTTCGATCTGCGGCGGCTTAAATATCAACATCGGAACGCTGAATGAGCGCTCGATCGAAGCGATGATGATCGCCGGTATGCGTGCAAAAGAACTGGGACATGTCGTGCTTCTGGATCCGGTCGGAGCTGGTGCGAGCTTTCTTCGTACGAAGACGGCACAGAGCATCGTAGAGGAAGTGAAGCCGGATATCATCCGCGGAAATATCTCGGAGATCAAGACACTGGCAAAGGGCTCCGGTACGACGAAGGGCGTCGATGCCGATGCGGCGGATACGGTAACCGAGGAAAACCTCGATGAGATGGTCGCATTTGTGAAGGCTTTTGCCGAGAAGACCGGTGCCGTGATCGCGATTACCGGCGCGATCGATCTGGTCGCGGACGCTGAGGTCTGCTACGTGATCCGTAACGGACGCAAGGAAATGAGCCGTATTACAGGTACAGGCTGCCAGCTTTCCGGTATGACGACAGCGTATGCCGTTGCCAATCCGGACAATAAAGTGGATGCGGTTGCAGCGGCTGTCTGCCTGATGGGTCTTGCCGGTGAGATCGGCTGGTCCCGCATGCAGGAGGGCGATGGTAACTCGACATATAGAAACAGAATTATTGATGCGATCTTTAATATCGATGCAAAAACACTGGAAGAAGGTGCGAAGTATGAAATCCGATGAGAATATGAATCTGGAGACCCAGACAAAGCTGTTCGGCATGTCCGAAGCGATGAAGCAGGGCATGAACCTCGGCCTCGAACTGGGGGAAAAAGCTGCGGGTGAGAAGGGAACTGTCGGTACCGCAAGTTTCCGTATGCCGGAAGATAAGAAGAAAAACCTGAAAGAAACCCTTCTTCTTTATGCAGTGACGGACCGCCGCTGGACAGGAGAGAAGACACTTCTTCAGCAGGTGGAGGAAGCGATCCTCGGAGGAGCGACTTTTATCCAGCTTCGGGAAAAGGACCTCGGCGAAAGCGCATTTGAAGAGGAAGCGGTCGAGATCCAAAAGCTCTGCAGAAAGTACGGCGTACCTTTTGTAGTAAACGATAACGTCGATATCGCAAAGAGAATGGGCGCAGACGGTGTGCATGTCGGTCAGAGCGATATGGAAGCGGGCGATGTTCGTGCGATGTTAGGACCGGATGCGATCCTGGGAGTATCGGCTTCGACTGTCGAGCAGGCAATCCTTGCCGAGAAGCGCGGTGCGGATTATCTCGGTGTCGGTGCGGTATTCCCGACCGGCTCGAAGGACGATGCAGTAGAGGTGCCGCATGAGACGCTGAAGGCGATCTGTGAAGCGGTATCGATCCCGGTCATCGCCATCGGCGGAATCAGCGCTGAGAATGTACATGAACTCTCCGGATCGGGGATCTGCGGTATTGCCGTAATCTCAGCGATCTTCGGACAGAAGGATATAAAGGCGGCCACTGCTGACCTTAAGAAAAAGACCTTGGAAATGGTAGGAAAATGATTATGAAAACAGCCTTAACGATCGCCGGCAGTGACTGTTCCGGCGGCGCCGGGATCCAGGCGGATATCAAGACGATGACCATGAACGGTATCTACGCCATGAGCTGTATTACGGCACTTACGGCGCAGAACACGACCGGTGTGACGGGGATCATGGAAGTAAGTCCGGAGTTTCTCAAGCAGCAGATCGATGCCGTGTTTACGGATATTTTCCCGGATGCGGTGAAGATCGGTATGGTATCTTCTCCGGACCTGATCAAAGTGATCGCCGAGAGACTGACCTTCTATAACGCCAAAAACATCGCAGTGGATCCGGTCATGGTCGCAACATCCGGGTCGAAGCTGATCGCGGATGATGCCATCGAAGTCCTGATCGATAAGCTGATGCCGCTGGCAACCGTAGTTACACCGAACATCCCGGAAGGAGAGATCCTGTCGGGCATGAAGATCACTTCAAAGGAAGAGATGGAAGAAGCGGCGAAGAAGATTTCCGAGAAACTGGGAGGCTCTGTTTCCGTGCTTCTTAAGGGTGGGCACAGTATCTGTGATGCCGATGATCTTCTGTATGCAGAAGGACAAAAGATGTGGTATCAGGGAAAACGGATCGATAATCCCAATACCCATGGAACAGGATGCACCTTATCCTCCGCGATCGCAGCCAACCTGGCCGGCGGAAAGAGCCTTTCCGACAGTGTCCGGAATGCCAAGACCTATATCTCGGAAGCCCTGGAAGCAGGACTCGATCTGGGTAAGGGAAGCGGACCGCTGATGCATAATTACCGCTTGTTTGAAGAACAGTAAATAAGTGATTGATTGTTAGAAAACTAATTAACAATCGTTTTGAAGAGATACGTAAAAAAGCTTCTTGTAAGCAAAAAATAGAAATGTGAGGAAGAAAAGATGAGTGAGTACACGACGCAGATGGATGCAGCAAGAAAAGGGATCATTACACCGGAGATGAAAAAGGTGGCGGAGAAGGAGTACCGTACCGAGGAGGAGATCCGCCAGTGGGTCGCAGAAGGAAAAGTCGCGATCTGCTGTAATAAGAACCATAAGTGCATCGATCCAAATGGTGTCGGTTCTATGCTGAGAACGAAGATCAACGTCAACCTGGGTGTATCGAAGGACTGCAAGGACTACGATATCGAGATGCAGAAAGTCATGGCGGCAGTAGATATGGGTGCGGAGGCGATCATGGACCTGTCTTCCCACGGAAATACACAGCCGTTTCGAAGAAAGCTCACCAGCGAGTGTCCGGCCATGATCGGTACGGTTCCGGTATATGACTCCGTTATCCACTACCAGAGAGATCTCGCGACGCTGACGGCGAAGGATTTCATCGATGTAGTACGTCTTCACGCGGAAGACGGCGTGGACTTCGTAACTCTCCACTGCGGTATCACCAGAAAGACCATCGATCAGATCAAGAAGCACGGCAGAAAGATGAATATCGTTTCCCGTGGCGGTTCTCTCGTATTTGCATGGATGTGCATGACCGGTGAGGAGAATCCTTTCTATGAGTATTACGATGAGATCCTGGATATCTGCCGCGAGTATGATGTCACGATCTCTCTCGGTGATGCCTGCCGTCCGGGATGCCTGGCGGATTCTTCCGATGTGTGCCAGATCGAAGAACTGGTCCGTCTCGGTGAACTGACCAAGCGTGCATGGGCAAAGGATGTCCAGGTCATGGTCGAAGGTCCCGGACATATGGCAATGGATGAGATCGAAGCGAATATGAAGATCCAGCAGCGCATCTGCCAGGGTGCTCCGTTCTATGTTCTCGGGCCGCTCGTTACGGATATCGCTCCGGGTTATGATCACATCACTTCTGCGATCGGTGGTGCCATCGCAGCGAAAGCCGGTGCGGCTTTCCTCTGCTATGTCACTCCGGCTGAGCACCTTGCTCTCCCGAATGTAGATGACGTTAAGCAGGGCATCATTGCTTCCCGTATCGCAGCACATGCGGCGGACATTGCCAAGAAGATCCCGCACGCCAGAGATATCGATGACCGTATGGCAGATGCCAGAAGAAAGTTTGACTGGGAAGAGCAGTGGAACTGTGCCATCGATCCGGAAACGGCAAAAACGATCCGTGCCGACAGATCTCCGGAGATCGAAGAGAGCTGCTCTATGTGCGGTAAGTTCTGTGCCGTAAGATCCATGAATAAGGCGCTCGCAGGAGAATATATCGATATTCTCTAAAAACTTTCCGAAAGGTATTTTATTCTTTCATTTATCTGTTAGAATGTAACCTATGGATTTAGTAGGTATTATCGACAAACTGAAAAATACACGTGAGCTTTCCGACGACGAATGGGAAGCGCTGCTTTCTGCGGAAGATGAAGATACACTTGCGTATCTTTCTTCCTGCGCAAGGCAGGTGCGTGAGAGTATCTACGGAAAGGCCGTGTATATCCGCGGCCTGATCGAGTTCACGAACTATTGTAAGAACGGCTGCTATTACTGCGGGATCAACCGAAGTAACAAAAACTGCGACCGTTACCGTCTTACCGAAGAACAGATCCTTGCCTGCGTACGTGAAGGATATGAACTGGGTTTCCGAACTGTCGTACTGCAGGGCGGAGAAGACCCGTACTTTACAGACGATAAGATCGTCTCCCTGGTCCGTGCGATCAAAAAGATGCATCCGGATATCGCCGTGACACTGTCGATCGGAGAAAAGAGCGAAGAGAGCTACCGGGCATATTTTGAAGCTGGTGCAGACAGATATCTTCTGCGTCATGAGACCGCGACAGAAGAGCATTATGCGAAGCTTCACCCGTCGGATCTCTCTCTCAGTAACCGCATGAACTGCCTTCGCACGCTCCGTAAGATCGGCTATCAGGTCGGATGCGGCTTTATGGTCGGATCTCCTTATCAGACGACGAAGAACATCATTGCCGATCTTCGTTTCATCAAGGAGTTCCATCCTGATATGTGCGGCATCGGTCCTTTTATCCCGCAGAAAGATACTATCTTTAAAGATGAACCAGCGGGAACTGTTCAGATGACACTGAAACTTCTTTCGATCATCCGGCTTCTGGTCCCGGATGTCCTGCTTCCGGCAACGACAGCGCTCGGTACAGTCGATCCTCTCGGAAGAGAGAAGGGCCTCAAGGCCGGCGCAAATGTCGTAATGCCGAACCTTTCTCCTGTCGTAGTAAGAAGCAAGTATGCTCTTTATGACGGGAAGATCTGCCTGGACAGTGAATCTGCGGAATGTATTCACTGCCTTTCTGCCCGGGTCGCCTCCGCGGGCTATGAGATCGTAGTCGATCGCGGCGACCATAAAAACGCATAAAACTACAGTTTCTGGATATCTGTAAAACATCTCAAAATGCTATTGCATCAGCGTTTTGGACGCGTTACTATCTACTGGTTTAGCAAATAAACCATATCCAAAAATTGAAGGAGGAATCCGGGTATGAAAAAGGGTTCAATGACAAAAAGAGGTTTTTCACTTTTAGAGATGGTTATCGTAATTGCTATTATCTGTATCCTTGCAGGAGCAGTCGTGCTGAATGCCAAGTGGATCTTTAATCTTCTGGATCAATTCACTGTCTGATTAGTAGCCGAAAAGATCGAAAGTACCGAAAAACGAAAGATCCATCCCCGGGATTCTGCTCACCAGCACTTTTGATGAGCGGATCTATCCTGTGGTATAATCGCCTTATTAGGGGTTGGTATATATGGAATACAAAAGCTATAATTCGCTTTGCATTGCCGGATTCGTTCTGGCTGTGACATTTCCTGTCCTTATATTTTTTCCGGTTATCGGTATGATTGCTTTGGTCTTACCCGCGGTAGGACTGGCCTTATCTGTCGCCGGGGTGGCGAAATTCAAACCTGAATCTGAACGAGGTCAAGGACTTGGTATTGCAGGCATCGTGATCTCCGCGGTTGATCTTGTTATTGCTATTGCAATTGTCATGTTATTTTCTGCTATTGTCGTGAATTGGAGACCGAAAAGAGACAGAATCATAAAGGATACTAGTGATGTAACCGTTGTTTCCGTTGAGACGGATGGCCGGGAAATGACTGATGTTTCGGAGTCGTGACGGATCATTCAATTTTTTTCTAATTAACCTATTGACACGGTAGGTAAAATGGTTTATCATTCAAACAACCTAGTCAGTAACTAGGTGAAACAAAAGACACAAGGATGATAAACGATGAGAGAACTTCTTATCCAACTGAATAGACAGAATTATCGTTTCGGACGAATGTGTCGCTGTATCTGACCGGTCCCGCTCCGATTCTTTTATCGGATTGAACGCCCGGCCATCGGCGGACCATATGTGATGGCGATTCCCACATTGCGTGACATCACGCGATCCCTATAAGAAAAGCACAAGAATACATAGCGTAACTCACGTGGCGTTCCTTCCTACGTCTACATATGCCTCGTCACGTGAGAAGTACGCTGTAGTAACAGCAACACATTTTTTGATTTCGAAAGGATAATATAACTATGAGCAACTATAAATTTGAAACATTACAGATCCATGTAGGCCAGGAACACGCAGACCCGACAACCGACTCCCGTGCGGTACCGATCTATGCTACCACTTCTTACGTATTTAAAGATGCAGCACAGGCTGCTAACCGCTTCGGTCTTACTGAAGGCGGTAACATCTACACAAGAATCATGAACCCGACATCCGATGTTCTCGAGCAGAGAATCGCAGCCCTCGAAGGTGGTGTAGCGGCTCTGGCAGTAGCATCCGGTGCAGCAGCTATCACATATGCAATTACAAACATCGCAGTAGCAGGTGACCACGTCGTTGCTTCCAAGAACATCTACGGCGGTTCCTACAACCTCCTCGAGCACACACTCGAAGATCAGGGCATCAAGACAACATTCGTTGATCCGGCAGATCCGGAGAACTTCAGAAAAGCGGTCCAGCCGAATACCAAGCTTTTCTTCGCTGAGACACTCGGCAACCCGAACTCTGATGTTCTTGATATCGAAGCAGTTTCCAAGATTGCTCACGAGAACGGTGTTCCGCTTATCGTAGATAACACATTCGCAACCCCTTACAATCTCCGTCCGATCGAGCACGGTGCAGATATCGTTGTACACTCTGCTACGAAGTTCATCGGCGGCCACGGCACAACAATGGGTGGTCTCATCGTCGATGGCGGTAAGTTCGACTGGGCACAGAACGATAAGTTCCCGGGTCTTTCTAAGCCGAATCCGTCCTACCACGGCGTAGTATTCACACAGGCTGTAGGCAACATCGCTTACATCATCAAGGCAAGAACTACTCTTCTTCGTGACGAGGGTGCTGCGATCTCTCCGTTCAACTCCTTCCTGCTCCTGCAGGGTCTCGAGACACTGTCTCTCCGTGTGGAGCGTCATGTTGAGAATGCACTGAAGGTTGTTGATTTCCTGAAGAATCATCCGAAGGTCGAGAAGGTCAATCATCCGGCTGTCGATCCTTCGCAAAAAGCACTGTACGACCGTTACTTCCCGAAGGGCGCAGGTTCCATCTTCACATTCGAACTGAAGGGAACCGCGGATCAGGCAAGAAAGTTCACTGAGGATCTCGAACTGTTCTCGCTCCTGGCAAACGTTGCTGACGTGAAGTCTCTGGTTATCCACCCGGCTTCCACGACACACTCCCAGCTGTCTGAGGAAGAACTTCTGAATGCAGGCATCAAGCCGACCACGATCCGTCTGTCCATCGGTACAGAGCACATCGACGATATCATCGCGGATCTTGAGAGTGCTTTTGCCAA
>JAEEGJ010013000.1_pt1 | contig 20386 bp, 14 predicted proteins | sample 8958761 | NCBI WGS metagenome assembly JAEEGJ01 (sample SAMN16246546, study PRJNA631951) | gut metagenome | biome: gut microbiome; feature: rumen; material: RS-attached | host: Bos | place: Iran: Karaj | collected 2018-10 | reverse complement strand
TCGCCTCGTCGCAGCCGAGGTGGAAGAAGGGTGGGTTCTCAAAGATGTCGAGAAGATCCTTCACGAGGTCGGTGAGGAAGGCGCGCGTGGCGGGATTGCTGAGGCACCAGCTCCAGCCGTCGGGCTCGAAGAGCGGGGCGAATTCGGGGTGGAAGTCGAGGAGCGTGTGCTTGTGGTTGCTGCCGCGCGCGGCCGAAGCGTGGCCGAAAAGGTTGATCTGCGGGATGGGCGTGAGACCGAGGTCCTTGGCGAGTCGGACAAGCCGCCGGAATTCGCCGGGGGCGAGGGAATGGCCGGGCCAGGAGAATTCGGGATGCGACGGGTAGCGGAGCGTGCCCCAGGGCTCGATGACGACGTAGTTGAACTTGAAATAGGCGGCGAGACGGATCTGCCGCTCGATTTCGACGTAGGTCGTCTCGGGCGTCGGGAAGAAGCAGAAGTGCATGCCGCGCCACGCGGTGGCCGGGGCGTCTTCAATCGCCACGCAGGGCAGGATGAACGACGCCCTGGCCGTTTGGACGCCGCGCTCGGACTCTGCGAGCTGGCGGAGGGTGGAGAAGGCGTAGCGGAGACCGCGGAGCGTCTTGGCCGCAATGGTGGCCTTCGAGGCGGCAATGCGGATTGCGTAGCCTTCGTCGTTTTCGGGAAGATCCTTTGCCGTTCCCGCGCCGACGCGCGCCGTGACCTGCCAGAAATCCTTTGCGAGCTTTTCGGCGAGGGCGGTCGCGCCCTCGTCGGGGCAGTTCACCTCGAACTTGCAGCCGTCGACGACTTTGAAAAACTTCTCCGAAGTGAGCTTGAGCGAGCGAACCGGCGGTATGAGGCGGCTGCTGAGGAAGGCTTCTTCGTTTTCTTTGAAAGACTTGTCCATGTGCGTATTCTCCTGAAAGGGTTGAAAGGTTGAAGGGTTGAAGGGTTGAACCGACTAACTGACTAACCGACTAACTGACAAACCGACTAACTGACAAACTGACCAACTGACAAACTGACCAACTGACAAACTGCCTACCGCCGCTCTGAGCGGCGGTAGTCCTTGCGGTAGGGCGGGCGTCCGCCACCAAAGTGTCCGCCGCCGTATCCACCGCCGAAATGGCCGCCACCGTAGGGTTTCTTCGGGCGGGGCGAGGAAGAGCCGCGCGCGGGCATGGTGTCTGCGTCGCGGATGTCGACGGGCTGCCCGTCGAGGTCGGCGCCGCGGACCTTCTCGCGAACGGCGTCGGCCGCAGCTGCGTCGACCTGGAAGAAGGAGGTCTCTTCTCCAAGGGTGATGTGGCCAATCTGGCGCGACTGGATGCCGGCGTTGTCGCAGACGAGTCGGACAATGGCGCCGGGATTGATGTGGTCGGCGCGTCCAACGTTGATTTCGAAGATGCACATGCCTTCTTCCGGTCCCTCGCGGCGGCTGTCGTGGTCGGGGGCTGGACGCGGTCCGCGTTCGTCGCGCACGGGGGCTTGGCGCGGACCACGGTCTTCGCGTCGTTCATGCCTGTCTTCGCGTCGTTCCTCACGGCGGTCATCTCGCCTGTCGCGGCGGTCGTCGCGCTTCTCGAAGCGCTTCTTGCCGGTATCGGCGTTGAGGTTCTGGTGCGAGACGTGCTCGCCCTTGAGATTCTTGAGTTCGCGGGCGAGGAGTCCCTTGATGAGGTCTTCGCGGGTGACCGTTTCGAAGGCCTCGATCACGTCGGGGTAGAACTTCGCGATGCGCTCGTCATCAATCACGTGGTCCTTGATTGTGGCCGCAAGGCGGATGAGGCGCTGGCGGCAGACATCGATACCGTCGGGGACGAGCTTGGCGTTGAAGTGGATGCGGAGGCGGCGCTCGAGCTGGCCGAGACGGTAGCGTTCGGCGGGGCTGACGAAGACGATGGAGCAGCCCTGCTTGCCGGCGCGGGCGGTACGGCCGCTGCGGTGGGTGTAGATTTCGAGGTCGTCGGGGAGGTCGTAGTGGATGACGTGCGTGATGTCGTCGACGTCGAGGCCGCGGGCGGCGACGTCCGTCGCAATGAGGATCTTCAGCTGCTTGCGGCGGAAGCGCCCCATGACGTTGTCGCGCTGCGCCTGCGAGAGGTCGCCGTGGAGGGCCTCCACGGCATAGCCGTCGCGGCAGAGCATGTCCGCGAGCTCCTGCGTCTCGACGCGTGTGCGGCGGAAGATGAGCGCGTACATGTCGGGAATCATGTCGAGCAGCCGGCGGAGGCTGTGGTAGCGGTGCTCGGGCTTGACGATGTAGCAGTCGTGCGTGATGTTGTCGGCGGTCTGGTTGCGCGTGCCGACAGTCACCTCGACGGGGTCGTTGAGGTAGCTTTCGGCAATGCCCTGGACCTCGCGCCCCATGGTGGCCGAGAACATCCATGTGAGGTGTTCCTCGGGGATGGCCTTGAAAATCTGGTCGATGTCCTCCTGGAAGCCCATGTCGAGCATCTCGTCGGCCTCGTCGAGGATGAGGACCGAGACGGCGTCGAGGTCGACCACGCCGCGCGACATCATGTCGAGGAGCCGGCCGGGGGTCGCGACGATGACATGCGCGCCGCGACGGAGCTGGTTGATCTGCGTGTTGATGCTGGCGCCGCCGTAGACGGGGACGACGTTCACGCCCTTGAGGTGCGCCGCGAACTGGCGCATGTCGAGGACGATCTGCATGCAGAGCTCGCGGGTGGGGCAGAGGACGACACCCTGCGGGCGGCGGTCTTCTGGCGCGATGCGCGCGAGAAGCGGCAGGCCATAGGCGCAGGTCTTGCCTGTGCCGGTCTGCGCGAGGCCGACGAAGTCAGTGTCCTTGCCGAGAAGGACCGGTATGGTCTTCTCCTGGATTTCGGTGGGGGTCTCAAATCCAAGGTCCGCGACGGCCTGGAGGAGTGCTTCGCTAAGTCCGAGTTCTGTGAAGTTCATAAGCGTTCGTTGGTGGTGGTTGAAAGGGTTGAAAGGTTAATCTGATGCCAGAAGTCGGTTCGCGACAAGCCAACGGCCGTTTTTGCGCGCACCGACCCGAAAGACCGCTCCCATCTCCTTGAGCATGGCAATTGCATCTTTGACCGCGCCGTTGGAAAGTCCTGTACATGTGCAAATCCGCGTACTTGTGACATGCTGATCAAGGACAATTTCCGAAAACACCTTGAGCAGGTTCTCCCGTGCATCCGAACGCATTCCACTTGGCAGCCGTTTGGCAAAACTTTCAGCACTCTCGTGTCGGAAGCGGATTTATTATCCGACTTTGTGGATTTATTGGCCGACTTGGCCTCCATTTTATTGGCCGACTTCGCAGTTTTATTGGCCGACTTAGCATCCTTTTTATTGGCCGACTTCGCAGTTTTATTGGCCGACTTCGCAGTTTTATTGGCCGACTTGGCACCATTCACAGTCCGCTTGAACACAATTCGCACACAGCCGTTGCGCTCCTCGACATTCGGGGCTTCGCGTCCCTCACTTCTGCATGACGAGAAAATCAACCCCATGCCGCGCCCCCATGCCTCAATCGTCTTTCGGAGGTAGAGGATGCGGGCCATGACCGGGTTGTGCGGAAACGAATCGTCGGAAGTTGACGGTGATGTCAACGGAAACTCAGGAGGAAAACTGCCGGGATTAACGATTTCCACTCTGTCGTCGAATATCGCCACCGACACCGAGCCGCCTGGATTTGAATAATCACGGTGCGCTAGCGCATTGATTATCGACTCGCGTAAGGCGTCGACAGGGATTTCAAGAGCTTCGTCGCGCTTGAGGCGTCCTTTTGTTTTCCCACTTAGATTCAGGTGCTTAAAGCAGAACGCAACTGCTTCGTTGGCAAGCAGGAAGAGATTCCCCTGCACATTGCGGCTATCGACAAATTCCGTCTTGTCCGTTCCTGAGAATCTTGCCATCCGGATGTAGCATTGCGGATAATCGACTAACTCACGTCCGAAAAGGACAGCTGCGCCATTCAGCAGAAGCTCTCCTTTCATCAATCCGAATTTGCGTAAAAGCCTTTTTGGGTCGGTGACTTCAGCCATTGCGTCGAGGCGTCCGTACGCGACACCCATCCGCGCTGTCTCACATATCAATTCCGAATCAAGCATCTCAAGATTTATGTTGTGGTTTGGCTCAAGTTCCCACATGCTGCGAAAACCTCCCCTTTCGGCAAGCATGGACTCATACTGCCGCTGCGTCATTGCGCAGGTGGAGGACTGAATCCTTCGGTAGGCCCGTCCGTCGTACTGATATGGAAGTGCCCTTCCTTGCTGCGCGCGCACGACGATTGCCGCATGGGTGTCATCGACAAGCACAAACTCTACAGGTAGTTCTACTCCTGGCTCGAACTTCACGAACTCTGCTGCGAGATCCTTTCGCGTCGAATCTGAAACCAGTTGACCGGTAAGCTGCCCTTTGCGCGAAACGCCGAACACGACGATGCCGCCATTTCCGTTGAGAAAGGCGCACAAAGTCCGACAGGCATCGCACCGACGGCCTGTAGTCTCCTTGAGCTCCAGATGGTCGTTTTCGCCACCCATCACTAGTTTCTTTAGTTCTTCAAGCGTCATCATGTTGTTAGTTAAGCGGTTAAGCATTCCCACGGCGTCGCTACGCGCGGCTATGGCCGCGCGTAGCGACGCCTGGCCTTGAACTCGTCGTAGATGTCCTCCTTCGGGACGAGGCGCACGGTGTTGCGGCCGAGGAGCTTCTCAATCTCGTCGATGACGTGGAAGTCGAGCTCGACCTTGTGCGACGGGCCGGCGTCGATGACGGCGCGGTCGCCGTTCTCGCCGGTGATCTGGAGCTTGAGGCGCGATTTCCCGGGATGGGCGGAGATAATGTCCGCGAGGTTGTGGAGCTGCTCCTTCATCTTGTCGGGCTCGGTGTAGGGTACGATGATGACGGCGTCATCCGTGAAGAGCCTGATGGCGTCGGAGAGATGGAAAATCTCGTTGACGTAGAAGGCTGGCTTGCCGTCCTTGAGCTGGAGTTCGCCGCAGGCCATGAGGGGCTGGCCCTCCTGGAGCGCCTCGGCGTTCTTGCCAAACTTGTAGGCGTTCGGGAAGAGAACGGCCTCCATCTTCTCGTTCTCGGCTTCAAGCGTGACGATGGCCATGTCCTCGTTGTTCTTGCGCGTCATCTTGTGGGCGACCGAGGTCGCGAGGCCGCAGACGCGGAGGTCGACGCTGTTGTCGCCCTTGAACGCGAGCATGGAGGGCAGGGATTTGGTGGAGAGGTCCTTGATGAACGTGGCGTAGCGGTCAAGCGGGTTGCCGGTGACGTAGACGCCGAGAAGTTCGCGCTCGTAGCCGAGCTTTTCCTTTGTCGGCCACTCGGGCATCGGTGGCAGGTCCTCGTCCTTGGAGCCGCTGCCGGAGTCGACGTTGAAGGCCTCGAAGAGGTTTCCCTGCCCGGTGGCGCGTTCGTGCTGCTTCTCCTGGGCGCGGGCGAGGGCGAATTCGATACCGTTCAGCATCCTGGCGCGGGCCAGTCCGAATCCGTCAAAGGCGCCGGCCTTGATGAGGGCTTCAAGGGCACGCTTGTTTATGACTGTCGTGTCCATGCGCTCGAAGAAGTCCATGAAGCTCTTGTAGAGGCCGTTCTTCTTGCGCTCGTTGACGATTGCCTCGCCCGCCTGTGTGCCGACGCCCTTGATGCCGCCGAGCCCGTAGCGGATGGCGTTGTCGCCGGGGGAGAAGCGGGAGAGCGAGAAGTTGACGTCGGGCGGCTGGACCTTGAGTCCGAGGTCGGAGGCTTCGGCGACGAGGCCGGGGAGCTTGTCGAAGTTGCCGAATTCGGAGTCGATCTGCGCGCACATGAACTCGGCCTTGTAGTGGGCCTTGAGGTAGCCGGTCTGGTAGGCGACGTAGGCGTAGCAGACGGCGTGCGACTTGTTGAAGGCGTAGGAGGCGAAGTTGCGCCAGTCGTCCCAGACCTTGTCGATGAGCTTGCGGGCGCCGGCCTCGTCGCGGCACGGCCCGTAGGCGCGGAACTCCTTGTTGGCGAGGCAACCTGCGACGAACTTGACCTTGAGCTCCTCCATGACGTCGAGCTTCTTCTTGCCCATCGCCTTGCGGAGCGAGTCGGACTGCCCGCGCGTGAAGCCGCCGAGGAGTCGCGAGAGGAGCATCACCTGCTCCTGGTAGACGCAGACCCCGTAGGTCGTGCTCAGGTACTTGGACATGAGCGGGTGGTCGTAGACGATCGGTTCGCGCCCGTGCTTGCGGTTGATGAACTGCGGGATGTACTGCATCGGCCCAGGACGGAAAAGGGCGTTCATGGCCACGAGGTCTTCAAGGCAGGTCGGCTTAAGCTCGCGGAGGTACTTCTTCATGCCCTCCGATTCAAACTGGAAGAGGCCGGTCGTCTCGCCGCGTGAGAAGAGCGCGTAGGTTTCCTTGTCGTCGAGCGGGATCGAGTCGATGTCGAGTTCGATTCCGTAATCCTCCCTGATGTTGTCGAGGCACTCCTTGATGACGGTGAGAGTCTTGAGCCCGAGGAAGTCCATTTTGAGGAGGCCGATCGGCTCCACGAAGTGACCGTCGTACTGGGTCGTGAGGAGCGATTCGCCCTCCGTCGGCATCACGGGGATCGTCTCGGTAAGGGGGTCGCGCGAAATGATGACGCCGCAGGCGTGGATTCCGGGCTGGCGCAATGTCCCGTCAAGCTTGCGCGCGAGGTTGAGGGCCTGGTGGATGGTCGGATTCGGGCTGTTCATCTCCTGGCGGAGCTGTTCGCTTTCCTCCAGGGCCTTGTCGAAGGTGATCTTGGGCGCCTCGGGCACGAGGCCGGCGAGGCGGTTCGACTCGTCGAGCGGGATGTCCATGACACGGCAGACATCCTTGATGGCGCTCTTCGGGGCCATCTGTCCGAAGGTGACGATGTGGGCGACGTGGTCGACGCCGTACTTCTTCGTGACCCATTCGAGGACGCGGCCGCGCCCGTCGTCGTCGAAGTCGACGTCGAAGTCGGGCATCGAAATGCGGTCGGGGTTGAGGAAGCGCTCGAAGAGGAGATCGTATTTGAGCGGGTCGATGTTGGTGATGCCGAGGCAGTAGGCGACGATGCTGCCGGCGCCGGAGCCGCGTCCAGGGCCTACTGAAACGCCCATGCCGCGCGCGGCGGCGATGTAGTCCTGCACGATGAGGAAGTAGCCGGGGAATCCCATCGACTTGATGGTGTTCAGCTCGAATGCGAGGCGTTCCTCTATTTCCGGGGTCAGACCTTCCGGCCAGCGGCGGGCTGCGCCCTGGCGGGCCAGGTGTTCGAGGTAGTCGGCCTCGAACTTGATTCGGATGACCTTGTCGAGGCCGGCCTTTGCAAGCTTGTCGAAGCGGTCGCCGAATTCGGGGCGGAGGTTCTCGGCGTTGTAGCGGGCGCGGTAGTCCTCCTCTTTGCCGAATGATTCGGGAATGGGGAAGACGGGCAGGATGGGGTCGCTGTCGAGGACGTACGTGCCGACCTTGTCCGCGATTTCGACGGTGTTGTGGATTTGCTCGATGTTGTCGGGCAGGTTCGCGCACATCTCGTCGTACGACTTGAACCACTCCTGCCGCGTGTAGCGCAGACGCTTCTCGTCCGTGACCTTCTTGCCTGTTCCAAGGCAGAGAAGAATGTCATGGGCCTCGGCGTCGTCCTCGCGCAGGAAATGGACGTCATTTGTGGCGATGACCTTAATGCCAAGCTTCTTGCCAAGCTCGAGAAGGGCGGCGTTGGAACGCGCCTCGCGGACATGTATTGGCTCTTCGCCAGGCTCGTCGCCGGTCGGGACGCCAGGCGCGGCTTTGTGGTACATGATCTCCAGGTAGAAGTCGTCGCCAAAGAGGTCCTTGTACCACTGCGCCTCCTTTTCGGCGTCGGCGAGGCGGTTTTCGAGTATGAGGCGGGGAATGGGGCCGGCGATGCAGGCCGAAGAGCAGATGAGGCCTTCGTGGTACTTTTCGAGAAGCTTCTTGTCGATGCGGGGGCGGTAGTACATCCCTTCGACATAGGCGATGGAAATCAGCTTGACGAGGTTGTGGTAGCCGACGAGGTTCTTGGCAAGGAGGATGAGGTGGTGCTGCGTGTGGTAGTCCTTGTCCTTGACCGTGTGGTCCTCGTCCGAGATGTAGGCCTCGCAGCCGAGGATGGGCTTGATTTTAGCCTTGTTACAGAGGTCGTAGAAGGCCTTGAGGCCGAAAAGGTTGCCGTGGTCGGTGATTGCGCACGCCGACATTCCCAACTCCTTGACGCGCTTCACGAGCGGTTCGAGCTGCGTTGCGCCGTCGAGGAGGCTATAGGTCGTGTGGACGTGCAGGTGTACGAAGGGGCAGGTGGATGTTGCTGCTTCTGGCATGTCGATTTTTGTTCTTAGGCAAGTTCTTAAACAATTAGATTATAGCAAATGAGGGGCGCGCTTTGAAGAAAACAGTGCGTCCCACCATCGTCGATGTGGTAATATTATTATCCAAATCCGCCGAAATGAAAGCTTCCGAACAACTCGCCGCAAAGTGCGTCTTCACGGCCATCGACTTTGAGACAACCGGGACGGTACCCGGCTGGCCTGTCGAGCCGTGGCAAATCGGCTTGTGCGAGATTTCATGCGAGGGCGGCGTGACCGGCGGTTTCTCGTCGCTGCTTGGCGTTTCCGCCGACCGCCCGTTCAACCGCTTTGCTCCCGGACGCCATGCCCTGATCCGCGACGAACTCGCCTTGTCCCCGACGTTGCCGGAGATTTGGGACGAGCTTGCCCCGCGTCTTGTTGGAACTCCGCTTGTCGCCCACAACGTCGGCACGGAGCGGACAATGCTCCGCAAGGCGGCGCCCCTCCACGCGCTAGGTCCGTGGATTGACACGCTAAAACTGTCCCGCATCGTCGCGCCTGGGCTGGCGTCGTACGCGCTTGGCGACGTCATAGCTCATTTTGGTCTCACGGACGCTGTCGACGCAGCATGTCCAAACCTTTGTGCTCACGACGCCTACTACGACGCCGTCGCCTGCGGACTCCTCCTGCTCCACTTCCTCTCTCTCCCCGGATGGCGCGGTGCGACCCTCGGCCAGCTAACAAGCGCCTAATCCCCGACCGACCACTAACCACTAATCACTAACCACTAACGACATGTCTCGAGACTTTTCCGAACGACAGGCCCTAATCGCCTTGAACATGACGCAGGGCATGGGGGCTATAACAGCTAAAAACCTCATCGAGTTCTTCGGTTCCGCAGCGGAGATATTCAATGCCGAGCCGGCCGACTTGGCGCGTGTCCAGGGCGTAGGCAAGGTCAAGGCCGATGCTTTTGCAGAAGCCTTTTCGCGTGTCGACCCCGTAGCCGAGGAGGATCGGGCAAAGAGATGCACCGCCTCAATCATCACCTGGGACGACCCGGACTATCCGTCTAGACTGAAGGAAATCTACGATCCACCGCTCGTCCTCTATATCTGCGGCGACCGCAAGGCCTTTTCCAGAACCGGCATAGCCATCATCGGCACAAGGAACGCCACGCGGTACGGAATCGAAACAGCCTTTCGATTCGGATACCAGCTCGCCTCGGCCGGCTATTCCATTGTCAGCGGCATGGCCCGCGGAATCGACACAGAGGGCCATCGCGGCGCGGTCGAGGCGCACGGAATCACGATTGGCGTCCTTGGCGGCGCGCTTGACAAGTTCTACCCCGCCGAAAACCGCAAGCTTGCGCACAGGGTGATCGACGAGGGTGGCGCCATCATTTCCGAATACCCTTTTGGTCGTGAGCCCGACAGGCAGACTTTTCCTATGCGCAACCGCATCGTGAGCGGACTCTCCGCCGGCGTCCTCGTCGTCGAGGCCGCCATGGCAAGCGGCACGATGATCACGGTCGATCAGGCGCTGGAGCAGGGGAGGGCGGTCATGGCGGTGCCGGGGCGCGTCGACTCACCGACGTCGCAGGGGTGCCACAAGCTCATCCGTAGTGGCGCGCGCCTCGTCACCTGCGCCGACGACGTGATTGATGAACTGGGGACATTCCTCCCGTCCGCGCGTCCAGCCGACGGCAAGCTCCACCTTGAGACCGAGGCGCCGTTGCAGCGTCCCTCAAACGCGCCATCGCTGAGCGAGGAGGAGAATCGAATCCTCGCCGCAATTGGAGGCGAGGAGCGCTTCGTCGATGAGCTTGTCGCCTCCACCGGCATTGAGGCCGGCCGCCTCAACGGCCTGCTTGTGGCCCTTCAGATCAAACGCTTTGTCAAACTTCTTCCGGGTGGCGTCGTAGCCCCCTCCCTGTAGCATGAAAACCAACCCCACTCGTATCGAAACCGCACTCAACATCTCCCTTGGACGGCAACTCTTCGTCGACGACTTCCTTGTCGAATCGACGAAGGGCGTTGTCCGTCACTGGAACAAGCCCGTGAAGCGGGAGGACCCTGTGGTATGGCCCGGCCTCCCCGGTGCCGTTCCAAAGGCCACGGACCTCGCCACGCGCGAAGATCAGCCGAATCTCACCTGCGCGACCGACGGCGGCCTCTGGTGGGATCCGACGCGCCGCAAGTTCCGGCTCTGGTACAATGTCGACTGGCTTGGCGACATTTGCTACGCCGAATCAGACAACGGCCTTGCCTGGGAATTCCCCGACCTCGGCATCGTCCCCGGCACGAACCGCATCTTCGCCCGTGACGTCATCGACAGCTGGAGCGTCACGCCAAACTATGCGGCGAACAATCCCTACGCCGACTGGAAGCTTCACATTTCCTCTCCGGGCGGCATAACCGATGATCGGTTGTGGACCTCCCCGGACGGCATCCACTTCGAGCCGCTGGGCCTTGCGGGGCGCTCCGACGACCGCTCCACCTCCTACTACGACCCCTTCCGCGGCGTGTGGGTCTTCTCCCTGCGCAACTGGGAGCGGCGTGACAACATCGGCCGCTGCCGGCGCTATTTCGCTTCGCACGACTTCGGCGGTGACGGCTGCCGCTGGCGCTGGTCAGGCTGGCCGGAGGACAAGGATCACGAGGCCTTTAGGGGATGTCCCGAACCAGAGCCGTGGCTTGTGGTCGACAATGGCTCGCGCCGCTCGCTTTACAGCTTCAACGCCGTCGCCTACGAGTCCGTCATGCTCGGCGTGATGGAGATCCTCTACAACACGCCCCGCGACAACACCGATGGAATGGAAGCGGGGCTTCCCAAGCAGACGGGACTCCACTTCTGCTTCTCGCGCGACGGCAAGACGTTTGTGCCGCGCGTCGAGGCCGACATCGCGCCGGAAGGGTGGGGGAGCGGCAAATGGGATACCGGCTATCTTTCGGCGACTGGCGGCATCTGCGTTATCCGTGACGAGCGCCTTTGGTTCTACTATTCCGGCCTTCGCGGCGACGGTACGCGACTCACGAAAATAGAAAAGCCAGAGTTCTGCCGTCTCAACGGCATGTACTCCAACGGCTCGATCGGCGTGGCCACCCTGCGCCGCGACGGCTTCGCGGGAATGGTTGCCGACGCGCGCGGCGAAATCATGACAAAGCCGCTCGTCTTCAACGGCGGACATCTCTTCGTCAATGCCGAATGCCGCTTCGGTTCGCTCGTGGCCGAAATCCTCGGCGAGGACGGCAAACCGCTTCCCGGCTTCTCGGCGGCCGACTGCTCCGTTTTCCGTCAGGCCGACTCGACCAAGACCGAATTGCGCTTTGCGGGCGGCGATCTAACGGCGATTGCGGGCCGCCCGGTATGCTTCCGCTTCCTCCTCCACTGCGCCACGCTTTACTCCTTCTGGATTGCGCCATCTGAACGCGGCGAATCGCGCGGCTACGTCGCCGCCGGCGGTCCGGCCTATCCTGGACTTAGGGATTTGTAGGACAGCACTTCTTCGATGGTGTTCCGTCACGAAATCCTTGATTTTAGGATTTCGTGACGGAAATGATTGAATTCCGTGAAGACTTGTGGTATGATTGTCACTGTTGGCATGCATACTGGGACAAGGAGTCATCATGGATTTCGTCGGACGCATTTCCCTGGAATTGGAAGTCGGGGAGCTTCCCGCGAGGGACTGCCTTGGTTTCTGGCGCCAGATGCGAGGCTCGGTTTCGCCGAAGGAGGTCTTTGACATGCTGTCCGTGACCGGTGGGGTGCCAAATCGACCTTTTGCTTCAACTGAAACAGGCGATGTATGTCGTCGAGGTGAAAAGGCGCGCGACAATCGACGCCTCCGTCACGGACGACGTGCAAAAAAAGATTGAGCGCCTTCCCAATCCGCACGGGCTGTCAGTCCGTCCCGTCCTTGTCTACGAGGGTGATCTTTCGCCCGCCGTGAACGAAAACGGGTTCTTCGCCGCGATGCTGTGCGCTTCAGACTTGCTTCTGAGGTAATCTATGGCTAGATGCGGCTCGAGGCGGTCACGCGCGCCGGTTTCAAGGCGACGAGTGGCCCATGGCGCGCAGGGCATCTACTACTTCGTGTATGCGCTGAAGGGCGCCTGGTCGTCTGTCGGCTCCGACGAGACCGACCTCGCCCTGCCCAAGGGCGGCGGCTTCCTGCTGCGGTTGGCGAAGTGAGGCTTGCGAGTCATGGGCACGATTGTCGGATTTCCGCATAATCGTGCCCGTTTTTCTTATTTTGAAAACGGGCACGTTTGCGCAAAAAACTCGTAATCGTGCCCGAAATTTGGTTGACATGAGAAATTAGATTTGGCATAATTAATGACTCAATCGAGGCGAGCAATGAAAGATTTCTTTGGCAGAACAGACCTTATTGACGCAATGAAAACGCTTTGGGCAAAGCGTGTTCCGTCGCTTGTCACCTGTCGCGGACGCCGCCGCATCGGCAAATCAACGCTCATCGAGGAGTTCGCCAGACGCAGCGGCGCCGTTTTCATAAAGATTGAGGGATTGCGCCCGAAGCCTGGGCTGTCGAACAAGGACGAGCTTGAATACTTCGCCTCGTCGCTGTCTCGGCAGACTGGATGCGACAAATCGCGTCCTGACGACTGGCTCTCGGCCTTTTCACGCCTTGACCGCGAAATCCCAGCCGGGAGGAGAACCGTTGTCTTGCTGGACGAGATTTCATGGATGGCCCATTTCGACAAAACCTTCCCCGAAGTCCTCAAGACGGCATGGGACGACTTGTTCAAGAAACATCCCAGGCTGGTGCTTGTCCTGTGCGGAAGCGTTTCAATGTGGATAAAGGAGAACATCATCGACAATGGCGCGTTCGCCGGCAGGCGCTCGTTCGACTTCGCGGTTCCCGAACTGCCGCTCCGGGATTGCGTCAAATTCTGGGGAGGGGCGGCGCGCAGGGAGAATGCGGGCGACATCCTTGATGTGCTTTCGGTGACGGGCGGTGTCCCACGCTATCTTGAGGAGATAAACCCCGCGCTTTCGGCCGACGAGAACATCCGCCGCCTTGCGTATCTTCCGAAGAGCGTCCTTGCTGAAGACTTCGAGGACATGTTCCGCGACGTCATCACGGGGGAACCGGGGATAAGGGCGGACATTCTGCGAGTCCTGTCGGGTGGACCGAAAAACGTCTCGGAGATATTCGAGGCCCTTGGGAAAAAGAAGAACGGGCATCTTGCACCAGCCCTCGAGGAACTAGCCGAGGCCGGGTTCATCGCGGCGGATCCGGGAATCAACCCCGAAACCGGCAAGGCATCAAACGCCGTCCGCTACAGGATCAAGGACAACTACACCCGGTTCTATCTCCGCTACATAGAACCGTTCGCGGGCACGATAGGCAGCGGGGCGTTCGCATTCATTTCGCTCGCTCAGTTCGCTGGCTGGAAGTCCATGGAGGGGCTTGCGTTCGAGAATCTCGTCGTGAACAACTTCCGCGAGTTCCTCGGCCAGCTGGGGCTGGAGAAGTCGCTAATAGTCTCGGCGTCGCCGTTCCGCAAGGACAGCCGCTCCGGAGGCGATGGCGTCCAGGTCGATCTGATGCTGCAGACGGCTCTCGGCGTTTATTTCGTGGAGATTAAGCGCCAGTCGGAAATCGGGGGCGAGGTCATAGGCGAAATGGCCGAAAAGGTCAAGCGGGTGCGCGTCCCGCGCGGGAAGGCCGTGAAGACCGCGCTCATATATTGCGGCCACCTTGCGCCCGTTGTCGAAGCACAGGGCTACTTCAACGCGGTAATTGACATCCGCGACATTCTCTTTTGAGTAAAATGGACGATGGGCGCTACACGTAATCCGCCCCGTCAGGCCTGCGGCCGATCTGGCGGACGAGTTCCTTGAGCTCCTGGGCCTTGGCCTTCGGGCAGACGAGCGTGGCCTTGGCGGTCTGCACGACGATGAGGTCGTCGCAGCCGAGAAGGGCGACAATCCTGTCGCCGTCGCCGACGATGATGTTCCGCGACGAGTCCCGCGTCTCGGCCTTGCCGATGACGATGTTGCCGTTGGCGTCAGGTGTGAAGTGCTTTTCAATCGACGGCCATGACCCCACGTCATCCCAGCCGAAGGCCCCGCCGGCCATGATGATGTTGTCGCATTTCTCCATCACGGCGTAGTCGACGGAAATCTTGCGGAGGCCCGGATAGAGTTCGGCGAGGCTGGCGTCGAGCGCGGCCGGAGTAGAGGAGGCGGCAGGGGCGTCAACCAGCGGCAGGAGGTCTGGCGCGTGCGCCGCGATGGCGTCGCGCATCGTGCGCACGTGCCAGATGAACATGCCTGCGTTCCAACGGTAGTTGCCGGCCTCGATGTAGCGGGCCGCAGTCTCCGCATCGGGCTTTTCGACGAAGCGCCTCGCCTTGCGGAATTCGGTTGCTGTTCCGAAGTCGATCTTGTCGCCTCCGTCGATGTAGCCGAAGCCCGTGGCGGGATAGTCGGGAACGACGCCAATGGTGACGATGGAAGAAGAGCGAGAAGCCGCCTCGAAGCTGTCCGAGAGGATTTGGCGGAAGGCCGGCGCGTCGGCCATGATCTGGTCGGCGGTGAGAATCGCAGCAATGCCTTCAGGGTCGCGCGCGGCGACGAGGCCGCAGGAAAGCGCGCAGGCGGCGGCGGTGTCGCGGCGGCATGGTTCGCCGATGACGTTTTCAGGCGGGAGATTGTCGCACGCCTCGCGCGAGGCTTCCGCGAGGGCCGCCGATGTGACGATGATGATGCGTTCTGGCGGCACAAGGCCGTCGAGACGGTCGACCGCGTGTCTGATGAGGGGCTTGCCCCCGAAAAGCGTTACGAACTGCTTTGGACGGGCGCTTGTGCTGAGCGGCCAGAAACGTTCGCCGCTTCCCCCGGCCATGATTACTGCGAATTGGTGTTGATTCATGAAATGATTATAGCACAATCGCGGTTGACGGTTGCCGCTCCATGCGCTAGAATTGTTGTGCCAGCTTCGCCGTCACCTGCGGCGGAATAGCCCCTTGAGCCACTTCCCGAAGAGCCAGAAGGCAAAACGGAGCCGTGCCAGGGGCGAAGGCTTTGAACTGGGCTTTTTGAGCCCCTTCATGTAGTCTCTGTCTGCAAGTCCCATTGAAACAAGCCGCGATGAACGAAAAAAAAGAATCAGGCGCCTCGGAGTCCATCCGCCTCCAGCTCGCAATCGCGCGGGCCGGGGTGGCCTCGCGTCGCCATGCCGAGGAGTTGATACGCGACGGACTCGTCCGCGTCAACGGTAAGATTATCACCGAAATGGGGACGCGTGTCAACCCCTCAGTCGACAAAATCGAGGTCGAAGGGCGTCCGCTGCCCGCCGCGCCCCGACGCCACTGGACAGTCATGCTCAACAAGCCCGTCGGCTACCTCAGCGCGGCAAGCGACCGTCGCGGAGGGCGCGTCGTCACGGAACTCGTGGCGGACATTCCCGCGAGGCTCGTCCCTGCCGGGCGCCTCGACTGCGACAGCTGCGGACTCCTCATCCTCTCCGACGACGGCGACCTCGTGGCCCGCATTACGCACCCCCGCTACGGACACCGCAAGGTCTACCTCGTGGAAGTCTCGGGACTGTGCAGCGAGGAGGTCGTGGCCCGCCTCCGTGAGCCGATGAACATCGACGGCTACCAGATTCATCCCGTCGGCGTGAGGTTCCTGCGTCGCGAGGGGCGGCACTCCATCCTCCGCTTCGTCCTCCACGAAGGGCGCAACCGCCAAATCCGCAAAATGTGCGCGCAGGTCGGGCTGAACGTCGTATCCCTCATGCGCATCGCGCACGACAATCTCCAGCTTGGCGACCTCGAGCCTGGCAAATGGCGCGAGCTAACACCCCAGGAAGTGGCCGAACTGAGGCACGATTAGTTTCATCGCGATTCAACCAGAGCCCCAGCTTAGCGCCGCAATCCGTAGAGCAGTCCGCTGCGGCGGATGGCGCCGTTGTCCGCGGAGAGTTCGTAGCGGTAGAGTTTGGCGGGGCCGGCGTGGGTTTCCGTCGGTTGCGTGACCACGGTGCGGGTTGGGCCGGAGAGGTTGACGGCGCCATCAGGCGCTTCAGCGCCGAAAAGGAGCTCCCGCTCGGTTTCGGAGTAGAGGTTTTCCAACGTCAGCTCAACGTCGAGTGTCTGGCGCAGGCGCGTTGTCGCGGCGAGGTGCGCGTGGAAGGCGAGCACTGCGGGTACGATTGCCGCGACGAGCACGGCCGAGGCGAAGAGCGCCTCGATCAGCGAAAAGCCAGACCTGGAACGTCCGTCACGCATCGGCCTTGCGGCTCCTGCGCTTCTTCTTGAGCGGGATTGCGATATCCTCGAGCTTCTCCTCGCGGCCGACTTCGAGGTCCTTGACGCCGATGTCGGGAAGCCGCATGGAGACAATCTTGGAGACGCCCTTCTCCGGCATCGTCACGCCGTACACGATGCTTGAGTTGGCAATCGAGTGCTGGTTGTGCGTGATGATGAGGAATTGCGACTGCGAGAGGAAGTCCTTGAGCGCCTGCACGAAGCGGCCGATGTTGGAGTCGTCGAGCGCGGCGTCGAGCTCGTCCAGCAGGCAGAAGGGACTCGGCTTGATCATGTAGATCGCGAAGAGCAGGCTCACCGCGGTCATCGTGCGCTCGCCGCCGGAGAGCAGCGAGATCGACTGGAGCCGCTTGCCGGGAGGACGCGCGATGATTTCGACGCCGCATTCGAGCGGGTCGTCGGGGTTCTCGACCATGACCAGCTTCGCGGTGCCGCCGCTGAAGAGCTTTGCGAACATCGTCTCGAAGTTGGCGTTTGCCTGCTCGAAGGTCTCCTTGAACATCTCGGAGCTCTTCTGGTTGATCATCTTGACGAGTTCGAGAAGTTCCTCCTTGGCCTTCAGAAGGTCGTCCTCCTGCGCCTTTTCGAGGTTGTAGCGCTCTTCGAGCGCCTGGCACTCCTCGATGGCGACCAGGTTGACGTTGCCGAGGGCCTCGATCGCCTGGCTGAGTTCGGCAATGTGCTTTTCGGCCTCCTCAAGCGTTGGCTCGCCCTTCTCGCCCCATTCGGGTGGCGGCTCCGCAAGGAGCTGCTCGTAGGAGAGGCCGTATTCGTTCTGGATAAGGTCGATGCGGTTCTGGCGGCGGACGGAGAGTTCGGCGCGTTCGACGTCGATGCGGTTGCGGCGGTTGCGGATGGTGTCGACGCCCTGCCGCGCGGCGGCGAGGGCGTTCTCGGCGCGGTTGAATTCGGCGTTCTTCTCGGCGCGCGCGGCCTTGAGGGCTTCGAGTTCCGCACGGGATTTTTCGGCGCGCTGTCGCATGGGTTCAAGGCCGGCGCGGGTGCGCTCTATGTCCTCGGTGAGCTTGGCGATGCTTTCGTCGTAGCCCTTGACGCCCTTGGAGCGGCCTTCCAGCGACTGGCCTAGTTCGACCTTGCGCGACTGGTAGATTTCGATCTGGCCGTTGGCCTGCGTCAGCTCTTGCGAGCGGTTGGCCTCGCGGAGGCGGATTTCCGTCAGCTCCTGGTTGTGGTCGTTGTATTCGGACTCGCGCTCCTGGAGCGTCCTCTGCATCTCGGAGAGTTCGTCGAGGAAGCCGCCGCGCTCGGCGATGAGGTCGCGGAGTTCGTCGGCCAACGCGGCCTTTTCCTCGTCGGCCTCGCGCGTCTGCTCGCGCGCCTGGCGGATTTCCTCGGCCACGACGGAGAGACGTTCCTCGCAGCGTGCGTAGTCACGCTTGGCGCTGTTGAGTTCGCCCTCCTTCTGGGCGGCGAAACGCTGGAAGTTGTCGTACTCGCGGCGCGATTCGGAAAGGGACGTGAGGTAGGCCGATTCGCGCGCGGAGGCCTCCTCGAGGTCGGCCTTGAGGCTGGAGACGCGGTCTTCGCCGGCGGAAATCAGCTCTTCGCCGTCGGAGATGGCGAGGCGGCGGGCGAGGGGACTGGCGGCCTGTCCCTCGGGCATCCACAGCTCGAAGCACCCGTCGGCGCGGAAGACGGCGCCGTCGAGTGTGACGATGGTGCATCCGGCAGGAACGGGGGAGGGGACTGAGTCGGGCGAGTCGGCAAGGTAGACGCCTGCAAGGAGCGTCCTTGCGCCTTCGCGGAAGTCATGCGAGACCTGGACCAGTGAAAGGAGCGGCGTGAGACCGGCCGGGGGTGCGGGGATCTTAATGTTGACGCCGCTTGCGGCGACGAGTCGCGAGGATGCGGGTTTCCCGGTGGCAAGGAGTCGTTTGACGACGTCGGCGGCGTCGGCGGCGTCGCGAAGGACGACGGCGTCGATCCATGCGCGCAGCACGGCCTCGAGGGCGGGGCGGTACTTCGGCGGGGCGCGGAATTTGTCCGCGAGCGGCCCCAGAACTGTTCCGTCCGCGAGCGAAAGGGGATTCGACGGGTCGAGGAGCATCTTCGAGCCGCCCTGCATGGCCTCTGCGCTCTCCTCCTGTTCGCGGAGGAGGTCGATCTTGGCCTTCTGCGAGGCGATGTCCGTGAGGACGGCGTTGAGCTCGTCGCGCTTCGCGGACATCTTCTCGCGGAGTTCGGCGAGGTCGGCCTCGATATCCTCGCAGCGGTCATGCGCCTCCTCGGCGCGGGAGAGAAGGGCCTCGTGCTCGTCGGCGGCGACGTCGCAGGTCTCCTTCAGCTGGGCGAGATCGGCCTGGAGCTTGTCATGCTCGCCTGTGAGTCGCTCGCGCTGGAGGCTCGCGCTGCGGAGGCTGGCCTCCATTTCGCCGAGCTGGTTCTGGAGGTAGGCGGTGCGGCGCTCGCGCTCCATGCTTTCGTCGCGCTTGCCGGAGAGGTCGCGGCGGAGCTGGTCGAGCGCGGCCTTTTCCTCGTTGACGCGGCGCTGGGCGGTCTCGCGCTCTTCGGCGGCGGCCCGCACCTTTTCAGTGAGGGCCTCGCGGGCGTTTTCGAGTTCGGTGATGCGGTTTTCAAGCTGGACGAGCTGGAGCTTGATCTGCGAGGCCTCCATCGTGTCGCGCTCGGCCCACGAACGGTACTCCTCGATGCGCTGCTCGCCGATCTTGATGATGTCCTTCGAATGCTGGAGGTTGCCCTCGTCCTGCGCTGCCGATTCCGTCGCGGCGTTGATCTTCTCCTCGTCCTCGGAGAGCTGGAGGCGCAGGTCGGCGGTGCGGTTTTCGGCGGCGGCTATTGCGGCGACTCCCTGCTCCTCGCGGGAGGTCAGCTCGGCGATTTCCTTGTCGATGGCGTCGATGCGGATGTTGAGCGCGGAAAGGTGGTGCTTTGCGGCGAAGATGTCGATGCCGCGAAGTTCCGCCTTGAGTTCCTGGAAGTGCTTCGCCTTTTCGACCTGGCGCTGGAGGGAGCCGATCTGCCGCTTGACCTCGCGGATGACGTCGGCCAGGCGCACGAGGTTGGCCTCGGTTTGCTCGAGTTTGCGGAGGGCCTCCTTGCGGTCGGCCTTGTACTTGGTGATGCCGGCGGCCTCCTCGAAGATTGTGCGTCGGTCCTCGGGGCGGGAGGAGAGGATGGCGTCGATCTGCCCCTGGGCCATCACCGAATAGCTGGTGGTGCCGATGCCGGTGCCCATGAAGAGACGCTGGATGTCCTTGAGGCGGCAGGGGGATTTGTTGATGTAGTAGCCGCTGTCGCCGGTGCGGAAGACCCGGCGGGTAACTGTGACCTCGTCGAACTCGGTGTCGAGCGTCTTGTCGCACTCCGCGAAGGTGATGCTCACCTCGGCCATGGCCATCTGCTTGCGGCTGTCGGTGCCGTTGAAGACGACGTCGAGCATCTTCGAGCCGCGAAGGGCGGAGGGGCGCTGCTCGCCGAGGACCCAGCGGATGGCGTCGGAAACGTTGCTCTTGCCGCACCCGTTAGGGCCGACAATTGCAATCAGGCCAGGCTCGAAGATGAGCTTCGTCCTGTCGGCGAAGCTCTTGAAGCCGCACATTTCCAACGATTTTAGATACACGCGGGGTCCTTGGAAAAGGGAGGGCGCGAAAGAACCTGAGTCCTTTTGCGCCCCGGTAAAGGAAATGGTCGGACCGTCGGGATTCGAACCCGAGACCTTTTGCACCCCAAGCAAACGCGCTACCAGGCTGCGCTACGGTCCGAATTACGAGAAAAGATGATACCACGCCCCGCCATTTCGGTCAAGTGCGAAATCAAGTTTCGACCGCCGGCAAAAAGATTTTTGAAAAAAGTGTTG
>JAEEGJ010012999.1_pt1 | contig 20386 bp, 19 predicted proteins | sample 8958761 | NCBI WGS metagenome assembly JAEEGJ01 (sample SAMN16246546, study PRJNA631951) | gut metagenome | biome: gut microbiome; feature: rumen; material: RS-attached | host: Bos | place: Iran: Karaj | collected 2018-10 | reverse complement strand
CGGCGAACTGGTCGCAAGGGAAGCCGACGATCACCAGCCCCTGGTCCTTGTACTTCTGATAGAGGGCCTCCAGACCGTCGTACTGCGGCGTGAAGCCGCACTTGGAAGCGGTGTTGACAATCATGAGGACTTTGCCTTCGAACTGCGCGAAGTCTACCTCTGCGCCCTTGTTGCTGCGGGTCTTGAAATCATAGATCTTTGCCATAGCTGTGTGTATTTATAGTTTATTTATATCGTTCGCGATACAAATATACGACTTTCCTTTTATATCGCAAGCGATATTTTAGAAAAAGTGACAAAAAAGGCAAAAACAGGGGAGTAATCAGACAGTCTTGGCCCCGTAGACGCTTTGAGAGATGTTGATAATGAAATCCCCCATCTTCTCGATACAGTTCACCACATCCATATAGAAGGAGCCCGTTTCGTAGGGATAGGAAGACTTCTCGATGTTCGTGAGGTGTTCGTTGCGGAGGGTATCCCGATACGCATTGATGGCGGATTCTGCCTCCTCCGCATTGTGGATATCGGTGATTTCAACAAGTGGCGTGGAGAGATTATGGTCCATGGCGACATAGGCATCGTCCAACAGGTCCAGCAAGTGATTCAACTGCTGCAGCATGTGGTCCGTGAAATGGCATTTGTGCTCCCAGACACGCTGAAGGATCTTGCCGATGGTCTCGCCGCTGTCGCCCAGGGACTCCATCTCGCCGATCACCCGATAAAACTCACGGATGCGCGCAAGACCGCCGATACTCATCTCATTCTTGGAGACGTCCCGAAGGTAGGTCGCGATTTCGCGCTCGACATTGTCGGTGATCTCTTCATAGTGGACCAGCTTCTTGTCTGCCTCCTCGAATTCGGCCAATGTGCCGGCATTGATGGCATTCCGGATATAGCCGAGGTCACGGCGACAGAGACGGCCGAACTCCACGACTTCCATCTTGGCGCTGTTGAGCGCCAGGTCGCCCGTGGCGATGTTGCCGATGCCGATATACTTCAGCCGGTAGACTTCCTTTTCTTCGCCCTTGTTCGGAACCATCCAGGTCACCATCTTGACCAACTGCGGAATGAACCAGACCAGGATGAGCGTCGTAATGACGTTGAAAACCGTATGAAGGACGGCGACGCTGTAAGGCAGTGATGCGACCAGCGATTCCTGTGTGGCGGCGTCAGCGCTTGCAAAGTCGACCGCAACAGGGTTGGGGAAGCCCAGCGCTTCCACGGTCAAACCTACGAGTTTGATGAACGGTTTGAAGAAGATCAGCGTCAGGATGACACCGAACAGGTTGAACAGGAAGTGAGCCCGGGCCGTCCGTTTCGCGCTTTGGTTCGCCACGGCTGCGGCAATATTGGAAGTAACCGTCGTGCCCAGGTTGCTGCCCAGGACCATGGCGGTCGCCATGGTGAAGGGGATGTACCCCTGTGCTACAAGCACCATCGTGATGGCCGTGGCGGTGGCGGAACTCTGCAGCATGAGCGTGATGGCGGCGCCTGCCACCATGAACAGGAAGATACTCCAGATACCGTATCCGGACAGCGTGGAAAGGAAGGTGCGCACACCCTCGTTGTCCAGGAGCACCGTCGATGTCTCTTTCAGGGTGGAAAGGCCCAGGAACAGGAGGGCGAAGCCCATCAGGAACTCACCGAAATTCGCATATTTCTTGATGCTCATCGCGATGAAGGCGAAGAACATCAGCGGGACGGCAATCGTGGCGATGCTCCAGCTTCCGCCGCCGAAACTCAGGGCGAAGATCCAGGCGGTCACGGTCGTACCGATGTTGGCGCCCATGATCACGGCGATGGCACTGCCCAGCGCCAGCAGACCCGCATTGACGAAACTCACGATCAGGAGGGTCGTCGCCGTCGAACTCTGCACCATGGCGGTGACCACGATGCCGGTCAGGATGCACTTGAAGGTGTTGGATGTCATTTTGGCCATGAACACCCGCAAACGGTTTCCGGCCATTTTCTGCAGACCGCCGCTCATCAGGGACATGCCGTAGAGGAACATGGCCAGGGAGCCGAGTAGGGTCAGGATCTGTAACAACATCTGGATCTGGGTTTGGTTTCAGTTTATGCGTATTCTACTCTTTCCCGGAATAGCGGATGGCCAGCATCGTCAGGTCGTCGCTCTGCTCCGCAGGACCGACGAACCCATGGACGGGAAGGGAATATGAGCAGAGCATCACCTTGGCTCCGTCCTTGTCCAGATGGGGATCGAGCCAGACGTCGGTCCCTTTCGTGAGGGTCAAGTTGAACAGGGGCGAGTCGCTGTAGTTCTGCTCCGGGACACTAAGCTGGCGGCGTTCCATGCTTCCGTCTGCCCTGCGGCAGACAGAGGGCTCGAACCAAGGGCCTTCTGTCGGAAAAAAATCGGCAGCAAAGGCGATGGCGCAGCCCCCGAGATGGACATTCAGCCCCAATTCCCGTTCCAGGGAGGCATAGACGGCATCCGGACTGGAGAGATCCCGTTCCACGCCTTCTCGTACGTTGACGGCCGACACTTCGACCGAGCGCAGGATCCCCTGCACCTTCTCATTGGTCAAATCCAGGACGTCCGCGTAATGGGCATCGGAAAGCCCGGTCATCCCCGATTCGGCCTTGAGGTAGACGATGGCGGCCACGGCCGACATCATCAGGATCCACAGCAGGAGAATCCGTCGCGTCAGCCGGCCGGCAAAGGAGTGCATGGGCTTTTTCATGCCTCCCGCGGCGATTATTCCGTGAATTTCTTACCGGATCCCCAGGCTTGGCCCACGACCTCGCCGAGGGCGCGGTACGTATTGGCTGCCGCATCGAAGACGATGGGCTGGAGCTTGCCGAGATCGACCTTGCCGTCCGTGAGGATGCATTCGTCGGCGCTCATGTTCACGACCTCACCGACAAGGATGCCATCCTTCCAGCTGATGACCTTGCACTCCAGGGTCAGGGGATACTGGTCGATGATGGGCGCGTCCACATTCGGGCTGGGGGAGACCGTGAAACCGACCTTGGCCACCTTGTCCGGAACCTTGGTGCCGCTTACGAGGCCCAGATAGTCGGACTCCGCGACCGTACGGACATCGGCAAAACTGACGGTGAAGGCACCAGTCAGTTCGATGTTCTCGGTGGTCTTATGCTTGGACATGCTTACTACGATCTGGTTGTAGTCGTATTGTCCTGCCCATGCCGCCATCATGACGTCGGGTGTATGTTCCTTGTCCCACGTAGCGATCATCACGCAGGGTTGGGGCGTGGTCATGAGGGCATGGGCCGGTCCGAAATTCTTGCGTCCGGCGACTTCCTGGAAAGGTGCGTTGGTATTCATCGTTGCTTCGTTCTTTTAGATTTGTAAATATAGTGAAAAATACGGAATGATTTTCCCCACTTTCTTTGGCAGCCCGCCTTTTTTGTGTATATTTATCAGCAAATGAATCATTTACCCACATCATGAAACGCACTGTCCTTTTTGTCCTGATGCTTGCCGCATGGTCTGCGGCAGCGCAGCAGCGGAACCCCGTCGTTCCTTCCTTCACCGGAGCCGTTGAAGATTTCAAGCCGAACGTCACCAACCAGCTGGGTCACCAGTATCCCATGGTGAACTCCCAGGGCGCGGTCCGGGCGCAGCTGCGGGCCCCGCAGGCCCAGGCCGTCCAACTGGACATCGCCGGCAAGCGGTACGAAATGACCAAGGATGAGAACGGCGTCTGGACCGGCACGTCCGACCCCCAGGATGTCGGATTCCACTACTATCAGCTGAATGTCGACGGTGCCTCGGTGCCCGATCCCGGCAGCATCTATTTCTTCGGCGCCGGTCGCTGGGGCAGCGGCATCGAAATCCCTTCCGCCGACATGGATTTCTGGCAGGTCAAGAACGTGCCGCAGGGTGTTATCGAAGAAAGATATTACTGGTCCAAGGCGACCGAGAGCATGCGGCACTGCTTCGTCTATCTGCCCGCGGAGTACCAGAAGAACCTGAATAAGAAATACCCTGTCCTGTACCTCCAGCATGGCAACGCCGAGAATGAGCAGGGTTGGTCCGCGCAGGGCCATACCGGTCAGATCCTGGACAACCTGATTGCCGAGGGCAAGGCGGTTCCGTTCATCGTGGTGATGGACTACGGCCAGGGCCAGAACATCCACCTCGTCGGGGACTATGCCAAGCAGGTGCCCGCACCCGAGCCGGGACGGCGCGGCGGCAACGACAATTTCCAGGTGGTCCTCCTGACGGACATCATCCCGATGGTGGAGAAAGAATACCGCGTGATTGCCGATGCGCAGCACCGCGCCATGGCCGGTCTGTCCATGGGTGGCGGCCAGACCCGCCGGATCACCCTGGCCAATCCGACGACCTTCGCCTATGTAGGCATGTTCAGCGGCGGTGTCATGAGCGTGGAAGAGATCCAGAACGCCGCGGGCTTCCAGAAGACGAACAAGGTGGTCTTCATGAGCTCCGGCAGCAAGGAGAATCCCCGCGTGATGGAAGCGGCCGAAAACCTGAAGAAGATCGGCATCAACGCCGTCGGCTATGTCTCCGAAGGTACGGCGCACGAGTGGCATACCTGGCGCCGCAGCCTCTATCAGTTCGCCCAGCTGCTCTTCAAGTAGCGCCTATCCCAATACGACATCGAGCACCATCATCAGGATGAAGCCCAAAGCAAATCCGATGGTGCCGATGTTTGAGTGCTCGCCCTGGGAATATTCCGGGACGAGCTCTTCGACTACCACATAGAGCATGGCGCCCGCCGCGAAGGCCAGCATATATGGCATGATGCCCAGGATAGAGGTTGCCAGGAACAGAACCAACGCGCCGCCAATGGGTTCGACAATGCCGCTCAGCGCACCGATTCCGAACGATCTCCAGCGGGAGTTGCCCTCCGCCCGGAGCGGCATCGAAATGATGGCTCCTTCCGGTACGTTCTGGATGGCGATTCCCAGCGACAGGGCCAGGGCGCCGGCCATGTTGAAATCGGCCGTCAGGGCGCCTGCGATGGCGACGCCAACGGCCATTCCCTCCGGGAAGTTATGGATGGTGACCGCCAAAGCCAGCTTCGTGGTGCGCGATAGACGGCTCTCCGGGCCTTCCGGACCACCGACCGGGTGGATGTGCGGGGTAATGTAGTCAATCAGCAGCAGGAAGGCGAATCCGGCGAGCAAGCCGACGGCGGGCGGGATGACGGCCGCGGCACCGCTTCCCATTTCGATGGACGGGATGATGAGCGACCATACGGAAGCTGCCACCATCACGCCGGAAGCGAATCCCAGCAGGACTTTCTGCAGCAGGGGCGGCATCTCCCGTTTCATGAAGAACACGAAGGCCGATCCCAGGGCTGTCCCCAGGAACGGAATCAATAAAGCGGTCAGGACCGGGCTCATGGCAGGCTGTTTTTTCTCGATGCAAAGATAGGGATTATCCCACGGTTGGACAATCCCTATCTCTGGTGATTTCAAATGCCGGCGCCGTCCAGGAACTCTTCCTGGCTCCTTCCCTGAAGGATTCTCGAGTGGGGCGGGACGCTGTGCGTGAGCCAAACGTTACCTCCGATGACGGAACCTTCCCCGATCGTGATCCTTCCCAGGAGGGAAGCGTTGCTGTAAACGGTGACATTGTCCTCGATGATGGGGTGGCGCGGTACGTTCCTCGGCCTTCCCGACTCATCATACTTGAAGTTCTTTGCACCCACGGTCACTCCCTGGTAAAGGGTTACCCGGTTCCCGATGACGGCGGTCTGCCCGATGACGACGCCGGTACCATGGTCGATCGCAAAATGATGGCCGATCTTTGCCTGGGGATGGATGTCTATCCCGGTCTCGGAGTGGGCATACTCTGTGAGCATCCGCGGGATGACGCCGATCCCCAGGGCATCCAGTTCATGCGCGACCCGGTAATGGACCATGGCGGTGACAGCCGGGTAGCAGTAAACGATCTCCTGGGTATCACTGGCCGCCGGGTCATTCCCGCCGATCGCTTCGACATCGTGGGCCAGAAGTTCCGCCAGGAAAGGGATCCTTTTCCGGAACAGTTCAGCCTTTTCCGTGCCGCAGAGGCTGGAGAGGGCCTGGACGGCCTCGTTTACCGAGTATTCGTAAGAGTTGGGGCTGTACTCCGGGAAAAAGGCGTCATAAAGGGACTCCATCATGGACCGGAGTGTCATCCTCATGGTTTTTATCGGGATGTCCATGTGCGGGAATGCTAGACGTTTCTGTTGAACAGGCCGGTGGACAGGTATCTTTCACCCGTATCCGGAAGGAGGGCTACGATCATTTTGCCGGCGAATCTTTCATCGCGGGCGAGGGTGAGCGCGGCGAAAAAGGCGGCACCCGAGGAGATGCCCACCAGGAGTCCTTCCTTCGATGCAAGAAGCCTGGAAGAGGCAGCGGCATCCTCATCGGAGACCGGAATGACCTGGTCGACGGCCGAAGCATCGAACGTCTGCGGAACGAATCCCGCTCCGATTCCCTGGATCTTATGGCTTCCGCTCCGGCCTTCGGACAGGACGGGACTTCCGGAAGGTTCCACGGCAACGACCTGCACGGAGGGTTTGTGCCTTTTCAGGGCTCTTCCCGTTCCACTGACGGTTCCGCCGGTCCCGACACCGCCGACGAAGACATCGACGGCTCCGTCGGTATCCCGCCAGATTTCTTCGGCGGTCGTCCGTTCATGGGCGAGGGGATTGGACGGATTGACAAACTGTCCGAGGATGATCGAGCCGGGGATGGACTCTTTCAGTTCATGGGCTTTCGCGATCGCCCCTTTCATTCCCTGGGAGGCCGGGGTGAGTTCGAGCTTTGCCCCGAGGGCCGCCAGCAGGTTCCTTCTTTCCAGGCTCATCGACTCGGGCATGGTAAGGATCACTTTGTATCCTTTCGAGGTACCGACCCAGGCAAGGCCTACGCCTGTGTTGCCGCTGGTGGGTTCGATGATGGTGGCTCCTTCTTTCAGGATGCCCTCCTTTTCGGCATCCTGGATCATTTGGAGGGCAATCCGGTCCTTGACGGAACCACCGGGGTTGAACGCTTCGATTTTCAGGACGAGGCGGGCTTTCTGCCCTTCGAATCCGCTGACCTCCAGGAGGGGAGTGTTCCCGATGAGGTCCGTGAGCTTGTTGTAAATCATGGCTTGTTCGTTTTATAATGGATGATAGTATTGTCTGTAAGGCATAAAAAAGATGCACCGCCCTTTTCAGGATGATGCATCATATACTTTTCCGCGTACGGGAAATCTGCCAGAGATAACCTATGGACATAGCGTGCACCATCCTTCGGGGAAGGTACAACAACAGTTCATATGAAGATTCTGACGCACAGCGTTGTTTCTCTTGGGCAAAGTAAATAAAATATTTACAAAATTCCAAATAATCCTAAAACAAACTGAAAACAGGCCGTTCATCCCGGGGGGAATGACGTAATAATCAATTATTTTTCTTACATTTGAGGCATGTTAGTCAAGTGTATTCTCCTCATCCTGTTCTTTGCCGTGATGATCGGGGTCGGCGTGTATTGCCGCCGGACCGCATCAGATGTGCAGGGTTTTGTCCTGGGAGGCCGCAATGTCGGCTCCTGGCTTACGGCATTCGCATTCGGTACGTCTTACTTTTCGGCGGTCATTTTCGTCGGCTACGCCGGCCAGTTCGGCTGGAAGTATGGCTTGGCCGCCACCTGGATCGGCCTGGGCAATGCGCTCATCGGCTCGCTCCTGGCCTGGCGGATCCTGGGGCGCCGGACGCGCCTGATGACGCAGCATCTGCAGAGCGCCACCATGCCTGACTTCTTCGGAAAGCGTTTTTTCAGCAACCCTTTGAAAGTTGCCGCGTCCGTCATTGTATTCATCTTCCTCATTCCTTATACGGCTTCGCTCTATAACGGCCTGTCGCGGCTTTTCAGCATGGCTTTCCACGTGGATTACGTCTGGTGCGTGCTTGGCATGGCCGTCCTCACCGGTATTTATGTCGTGGTAGGCGGTTATATGGCGACGGCCGTGAACGACTTCATCCAGGGGCTGATCATGCTGGTGGGTATCTGTGCCGTCATCGCGTCCGTACTCAACGGAAATGGCGGATTCACCGCGGCGGTGGAGAGTCTGTCACAGATTCCGTCCGAGTCGGCACCTGCGCTGAACGGCGCGTTCGTCTCCTTCCTGGGGCCGCAGCCCATCTACCTGCTGGGTGTCGTCATGCTGACCTCCCTGGGAACCTGGGGACTGCCGCAGATGGTGGGCAAGTTCTACGCCATCCGCAACGAAGCGGCCATCCGCAAGGGAACGTTCATCTCGACCTTCTTCGCCATCATCGTGGCGGGCGGATGCTATTTCCTGGGCGGTTTCGGGCGGCTTTACGGCGGCAGCATCGAGTACACGGCGGCCGGCACTCCGGTTTACGACAGCATCGTCCCCTCCATGCTGGCCACCCTTCCGGACCTGATGATCGGCGTCGTCATCATCCTGGTTCTCTCCGCGTCCATGTCGACCTTATCCTCGCTGGTGCTCACCTCCGGGTCCACGCTGACGCTGGACATCATCGACCCGGCCATGGCCAAGGCCCGCAAAGGCACGCATATGCATGAGCGGAACAAACTGCTTTGCATCCGTCTGCTCGTGCTGTTTTTCATCATCGTATCTTCCGTGATCGCCATCATCCAGGCCAAGAGTTCCGTGACCTTCATCGCGCAGCTCATGGGCATCTCCTGGGGTGCGCTGGCCGGCGCTTTCCTGGCTCCGTTCCTGTACGGCCTTTACTGGAAGCGCACGACTTCCGCCTCGGTCTGGGCCTCTTTCATCGTGGGTGTGGGCGTCATGTGCGGCTGCATGTACTGCACATTCACGGGCAAGACTTTCATCAGCCCTTACTTCACCTCGCCGATCAATGCCGGCATGCTGGCGATGTTGCTGGGCCTGGTGGTCGTGCCCATCGTCAGCCTCTGCTCCAGACAGAACCGGAAAGCAGAGGTCGACGAGATGTTCAGCTGCTACAGCAGTACGGTGAAGGTCCGCGCCACGGACGCCCTGTCCGAGGAAGTGGAACAGCAGGACTAGAAAACGAACGTGTAACCGATACCCAACGTGTGACAGGCGGCCGTCAGGCCGCCTTTGTCGTACAGGTGGAACATGTAGAAGAAATCCAGCCCATGGCCTTTCCCAAGGCTGATTTCCGTACCGGCATAATGCAGGGAGCGCACCCATTTGCCCGTGTCGAAGCTGCTGAAGAACTCGTACATCAGATAGGGCGTAAACCGGCTCTCCGGAGCCTTGTATTGCGCACGGAGCCGGGTCCGGAGGGTGTTAGTAAATGATTCGGCATCCGGATTGAAGGCCAGTTCGTACTTCTCCCGGAGGGCAACGGCGAGACCTTCACGTTTGAGGGTCTCGGTAAGGCTGAGCACTGCCTTATGCTGGACCATGTCCCCGGCCGCCGGAATCTGCCAGTACTCGTAGCTCAGGTCGCCCTTGAGCCAGCTGTTGAAGTTGTATCCGCCGCCGGCCATGGCGAACCAGCACTCCGTGCCGTGGATGTGGTCATAGGAACGGTGTTCCAGACGGGCCATGGCATACGGTGCCCCGAAGGATTTGACGAGTTGGACGCTGCTCCAGGTTCCGAGGTCGGAGGTTGTCTGCGCAGAGGTCCGTGCGGCGCATAGCGCGAGCATGGACAGGAGGGTGACAAATACTTTTTTCATACACTACTAACTATCAATGATATAGGCGCAAAAAACCGGACGACTACCGCTTCGGTTTGATATTCAGGTTCACGCCCAGGACATCTTCCGTATCCACGATGGTCCAGCTGCTGCCCGGATAGACGCCGATGGTGCGCTCGGTATCAAAGCCCAGAGCCTTCAGTTCCCGGATCACCTCGTCGCGGTCGTCGCCGACCTCGAATCCCAGGTGATGGACCCCAAACCCATGCTTGTCCTGGAATTCACGGAAGGTGCTCGGCGTTCCGTCGACCTGATGCAGTTCCAGCACCCAGCTGCCCATATCGAAGACACACATCTCCAGGTCGCAAGGGATATCCTGGCCGCGATAGGTGTACGGATACTCTCCATTGGTCTGCAGGTGGTTCACCCAGATCTCGGGTTCAGGAACACCCAGCAGGGCGGCCCATGCCTGGGCGGAACGATGGATATCGTCAACGATGATATTGATCTGGATGAACTGCTCCTTCTTCAGCGGCGTGGCCAGCGGCTCGAACTTGGCAGGGGAGACCTCTTTCGGTTTACCGGCCAGATACGATTTCATTTTCTCGATGCCGTACTTGGCCACAACCAGATCATCTTCCGAGGTGGCGCCGCTAAAGGCGAAAGCCATCTTGCAGCCTTCGAACTCGTCATAGGCGCCCCCGACAAAGCCCAGCTCTCCCATGATCGTCTGATGGTCCGGATTGCCGCTGTCGGCCCCGGTAGCGATCACTTCGCCGCACTTGGACCAGGCGATGGCGACCAGGTTCCAGCCTTCTTTCTCGTTGCAGGGCGTACCCACAACCTTCATTTCACCCATCCAGTCATCCGTTTCGCCTTTGTTGAGGACTGAGGCAACAGCCACGCCCTGGATGCCCATTTCGACGGCCTTGGCTTTCATCTCGTCCAGGGCTTTCACGATCTTGTTTCTCAATTGGTCGTTGTTCATATCGCGGAGACTTGTTTGGGTAACGGCCGTGTCGCCGCCTTGCCGCGGATCCACGTTGCCGGTGCAACCGATGGCGCAAAGAGCGACCATGATAGCGAGTATCTTCTTCATGGATACGAAGTTATGAATAATCAACGGATTTGCCAAATCCTGGAAATGACTCAAAGCAACTTTAAGGCGATGTATGCGCAGGCCTCGGCATCAGCGAGAGCATGGTGGTGGTTCTTGAGGTCGTAGCCGCAGGCGGTGGCGACGGTCTGTAGCTGGTGGTTGGGGAGCAACCGGCCATAGTGCCTTCTGGATGCAGCCAGGGTGTCGTAGAACACGTAGTCCGGATAGTCCATCCGGTACACGCGGAACACCTGCCTGAGACAGCCTTCATCGAAGCGGGCATTGTGGGCGACCAGGGGAAGCCCCTCGATCAGCGGTTCGATCTTCTCCCAGACATCGGGAAAGACAGGCGCATCCTCCGTATCCTCCGGGCCCAGGCCATGGACCTGCCGGCAGAACCATTGGTAGTACTCCGGCTCCGGATGGATCAGGCTGTAGAACCGGTCCACAATCTCCCCGCCGCGTACGACCACGATTCCCACGCTGCAGACGCTGCTCGGCCACTCGTTGGCCGTCTCGAAATCGATTGCCGCGAAATCCCTCATTGTCCGAGCGTGATGCTGTCGATTCTCAGGCGCAGGGTTCCGGAAGGGACTTGCGCCTCGGCGATATCACCGACCTTCTTGCCCATCAGGGCGGCGCCGATCGGGGATTTCAGCGAAATCTTGCCGGCCTCGAGGTCCATCTCGTGGGGGCTGACGATCTCGAATGTCATGCGGGTATTTGTAGTGAGGTTCGTAAATTCGACCCGGCTCAGTAGGCTGACCCTGTCCTTGGGAAGGACGTCAGGATCGATTACGCGGGAATGCTCCAGGATCTTCTGCAGGAAACGGATCCGGCTGATGGTCTTCCCTTGGATCCGCCGCGCTTCCCGGTATCCCGCATTATCGCTCCGGTCCCCTTGGGCGCTGGCCTCCGCGAGGTCATCCTTCACCTTGGGATAGACCTCGTTGATCAGATGCTTCAATTCGGCCGCAATCTCGTCGTATCGTTGCTTCGACAGGTATTCCATGCTCCAAATTTACGCATTTTTTGACGAAACGACTCATCGCTGCCGCCTTTATTAACGGTATTGATCATAGAACGAAAGACAAGTAAATTCGGTTTTATCGACATAATGAATTCGGGGCAGACGTTTCGAATGACGTCTGCCCCGAATAAAATAGAGATCGTAAGAGCCTAAGCCTTATTGAACTTCGTCTTGGGCTGTTTGCAGCGCGGGCAGCGCCAGTCGTCCGGGAGGTCTTCAAAAGCGACTCCATCGTGCTCTGCAGGATCATACACATAACCGCAGATAGAGCAGACATATTTACCGGAAGCCTCCTGCTTGGAAAAGTCAACCTCCGCCAAGACTGTCGGAACAGGATGATCCAAATCCATCACGCGTTTGGCCTCCAGGTTCTCATAGCCCTGCGGGGTATGGGTGCCGCAATAGACGGTGGGGTGATTGCGGATGAACTCCCGGATACGGTCTTGGGTTTCACGGGTGGCAGGAAGGTCATCATAGACGACGGACAGCTTGTCTTCATACAGGGCTTCATCCACATAGGTGATGTCTCCGTGAAACATATAGAACAAACCCTCCATCTCTGCGATTACAATGCTGTTGCCCTTGGTATGGCCCGTGGCTTTGATGAGGTAGATGCCGTCTGCAATCTTCTGGCTCTCCGGGAAATTGTAGTATGCCCCGGCGCTGAAATTCACCGGGACAAGGTTTGAAAGCCCCTGGAGTTCAGCGGCGTCCATCTCGTTCTGGTTCACATAGACCTTTGCAGAGGGGAAACTCTTCAGCTCGCCACTGTGGTCGGCATGGCGGTGGGTGAGGAGGATCTTCGTCACCTGCTCGGGTTTGTAGCCTAGGGCCGCCAGCGCTTCCATATAGGTGCAAATATCCTTGCCGGTGTAAGCCAGGCTGTTCTCGTCGGGCACTTCCTCGGGCGTTCCCGCAGGAAGTCCGGTATCGACAAGGATTACCTCACTGCCGGTGTCGATCAGATAATTCTGCAGGCTGCCGCGATAACGAACGTTTTTGTCGAACTTGTCCATCCCATCCTCGCCGCCGAAGGCGAAAGGCTGGGAGTAGAAACCGTCTTTCCTGAATTTTACAACTTTGATTTCCATCGCCGACTTATTTTGCGGGTTCCCACTTGCAGCGGACGGGAGAGACGATGGCGCCTTCTTTTTTCAGTTCGGCAAAGGCTTTGTCGACATCCTTGCGGTCCAGGCCGGTGATTTCTGCAATCTTGCCGGCGTTCACGGGCGCGCCGAATTCGCGCATGGCTTTCAATACTTGCTCTTTCATGGCATTATTAGTTTAAAGTGTGAATAATCCTTGTCGTTTCTTCTGCCCAAAAGGACAATTACAAAGATAAGTCTTTTCGCGAAAGGACATGCGAGCAAGATAAAAAAAGACAGATACATAACAAGATAGCAGTCTTTATCCGACATCATTCCGAGTGATTCTCATACTCAAGGCCAGGATGGCCGTCAGGATGCCGCTGGCGATGGCGGAGATGGTCGGCATGAGCCAGACACCGTTCAGGCCGAAGATGGGCGTGATCAGGTAAAGGCAGGCTATCGGGAAGAACAGGGTTCCGAAAAAGGACACCGTCAAGGATCGTCCGGGTCGTTCAAGTGCCGTGAAATAAGAAGAGAAGCACATGTCGATCCAACCGACCAGATAGGAGAAGGAGAACAGTTTGATGGCGGTTACGCTCATCTCGGCGAGTGTCGTGTCGCCGGGTTTGATGAAGATCATCGCCACGTGACGACCGGCCAGCAGCATGAAAAGGAAGGCGATGGCCGAAGTGATGACCGAAGCCGCCAGCACCCGTCTGAAGATGCTCTTCATCCTGTCAATCAGTCCCGCGCCGTAGCAATAACTGACGGCCGGCTGGAGGGAGTCGCAAATCCCGAAACAGACCATGCCGATGATACTGTCCACGTACATCAGGATGGAGAATGCGGCAACAGCCGTGGTCCCGCCATACTTGAGGAGGAACAGGTTCATGACGATGCTCATCACGGATGCCGCGATGTTGCTGAACAGTTCGCTCGAGCCATTGGCAAGGATGCGGAAGAACCGGACGGAAGAGATGTTCTTACGGGTATAGTAGACATCCATCCGTTTCCCCGTGAACAGGGCAAGCATTACGACTGATCCCAAGGCGATGGAAAGACAACTGGCCAGCGCCGCCGCCCTGATTCCCTGATGCAGCACCGCAATCAGGATGAAATCCAGCAGGACATTGAGTCCCTGCGAAGCAATTCCGATGAACATGCTGAGCCGCTGCTTCCCGCAGACACGCAGATAGTTGTCGACGGCAAAATATACAGGGATCAGCGGGCCGAACAGCGCATAAACTTTCAAGTACTCCGTTCCGAAAGAAATGGCATTCTCCGTCGCCCCGGGGGCGATGACTGTTATGAACTGCCTGGCGAAAACAAATCCAAGCACCGACAGGACGAGAGAGAATGCCAGGATGAACTTGATGGAAAAAGAGAAGACCCGTGAAGCCTTTTCGCGGTTGCCCTTGCCCAGCAGAACCGACATTTGGACCGAGGCCCCGGTGGCAATCATGTTGGAGATGGCCTCGATGATCAGGATGACGGGCATGATCAGATTGACGGCCGCCAGGGCATCTTCGCCCAGGAAGCGTCCGACGAAAAGTCCGTCGACAACCGAGTACAGTGCACCGAAGACCGCCGTGACTACCTCAGGCAGCGCACAGCGGAAGAAAAGCCTCGTCGGAGGCATGGTGGCGAACATCTCCGAATCCATCGTCCTGCTTGCTTAGAATGCCATTTCCCACATCGCCTGCTCGACCTTGCTGCTCCGGGCGGCATTCATCCGTCCGAAATTGAAGGTCACGCCGAACAAGAAATATCGGCCCAGGACGATCCGGTTCACATCCTCCACATATTCGGCGGAGGTGGTCCTGTGCAGCGACTTCTGCTGACCCAGGATATCGGCCACCTTGAGACTGAAGGTGAACGCCTTGATGTCCTTCGCGATACCTGCGTTCCAGATCAATTCCGGGTCGCCGTATCCCTTCGAATACCCCTTGTAGAAGTTATAGCCGATGTCGGTGTTAAACTGCCAATTGTGTCTGGTCGTGAACAGGAGTTCTCCCGTAGTATTGAAGTCCCACGTATTCATATCGGCCGTCTTGTCAAGCGAATACCGGGTCCTGCTGTTCGTGGCAAAGCCCATCAGGGAGATGCTCAGGTTGTCCAGTTTGTACTGCAGTGTCGGGAACAGGGAATAACTGAGCGTCTTCGTTGTACTCTCGGAAAAGCCGCTTTTCCCGGAATAGAACAAGTTTCCCTCACTGTCGCCCCAGAACCAGTCCATCAGCGTCCCATAATCGAATCTCTCCTTGTCGATGGGGGAGAGGCGGGAGGTTGTCTGGAAACCGGTATTGGCGGAATAGCTGATGTCGCCATCCAGCGAGAACGTGAAGTTCTTCTCTTTTCCAAACGGCTGGTTGTATGAAGCAAATAAAGACAGGTTCGATCCGGGCTTGCGGGAGTTCACGGGGATGGAATACCGGATTCCCTGCTGGTCGAACCAGTTGGCGGAAACGATGGGACGCATGCCTAGGGAAGCGTTCAGGTACAGTTCCAGGAAAGAATAGCTCTTCGGATTCCCGGTCCTGAAGCTGGCCGACGCACTGTGCGTGAACTGCGGCCGGAGATAGACATTTCCGACAGACACTTGCACGGGATTGCTCAGATTCAGGGCAGGAATGATATTTGACCCGGAAGGTGTGCCGGAGCGTCCTCTGTACTGGAAACGGAAAGTCGTCAGGTCATTTTTCGCCACGAAATCCACATAAGGCGCCCAGTTGAAGATCCAAACGTCTTTGCCCGTGGTAGACTCGACACCCAAATACTTCGCCGTCGTTACGTTCCGTTCCTCATTGGTCTGGAAACCGAACAGCAGGGAAGTCTCATTCACTTTATACTGCAGAAGCAGGCGCTGACGCACGTCGAAGTCATCGTTCTTCGAGAATGAACTGAAATTGCCATTGACAGAGCCGTCTGCGCCGTTGAACGCGTCTCTCGTCATTCTGTTGCCGTTGTAAGCACCGGCCACCCGGGCCTGGATGGACCATTGTTCACCGAGGGGTTCGACATAAGACAATTCCAGTTCGTGTCCGGACATGAAACTGTGATTGTCGTACTTGAGATCCTGCAACTCTTCGGCCGCCTGATAGCGGACCCGAGATGTCTGGCGGCTGTTGCCGAGGGTGTTGTCCAGGAAAGATTCGGCCGTGAGGGTAAGACTCCTCCGTTCTTTTCCCATATCTTTTATACCCGTTTCCAGTTCGCTGAAAAAAGAGAGGTTGTTGTTATGGGACGAAGATGAGGTTGAACTGGAATTATCAAACTCTTCACCGGTCTTCGTGCTGGATTCCTTCGTTGAATGGCTGTCCGTCCCTGAATACATGAGGTATGGCCTGAACGTGAACAGGTACTTGCTCTTGTCGGAATTCTTCAACTCGCCCGAGAAAGAAAGGTTGTTGCTCGTGCTGACGCCGCTGATGGAACCATCCGTGAATATAGGCGGCAACTCTCCCTGGAAGGACTGCCTCGAGGACGTCTCGTCCACATTCTTTTTCAGGAAGTTATAGCTCAGGCTGGCGGTGGTCTCCAGTCCCTTCAGGCGCGTGGTGTTGTAGTTGACTCCGGCCTGTCCGGTGGTCTGGAGTCCCTGCTTCATGGACAGGTCGTCCAGGTCGGACCCGGACAGGACGTCAAAGCCGAAACCATCGTCCATAGACCAACTGCCTGGCTCGGTCGCGTTCTTGGCGCTGGAAAGGAAAACCACCTGGTCGGTCGGATTGTAGTGGGAAATCATCGCATTCCCGTTGAAAAGCGCCGGGCTTTGGCCTTCAGGTTGTTTTTCGCCGTTAAGTGTCGCTCCGCCGCTGATCTTGACATTGCCGAACCAGCCCTTCTGGTACTCGTCTTTGAGCATCACGTCCATCACCTTCTCCTGGTCCTCTTTGGACCCGACGCCAGTGAATTCGGCATCATCCTTTGCCTTGTCGATGACCTGGATCCTGTCGACGATTTTGGCCGGAAGGCTCTTGACGGCCAGTCCGGGGTCTTTCTGGAAGAAGGTCTTTCCTCCGACCGTCAGCCGGTCCACCTTTTCTCCGTTCACTTTGATAGAGCCGTCGGACCCGACTTTGATTCCCGGCATTTTCTTCAGGAGATCCGCCAGCATCGCATTCTCGACGGTACGGTATGCATTGGCATTGAAGACAAGCGTGTCTTTTTTGACCACTACTGGATTACCAGCGGCGGAAACGGATGCCGCGTTCAGGAACTCGAGATTCTGTTCGAGTTGGATCTTTCCGAGGTTCTTCTCCCGTTCGAAGTCTCCGAGCTTGATATCAACCTGTTTCTTGAAGGGTACATAGCCCAGGAGTTCCACGTTCAAGTCGTATTTTCCCTGGGCGACCTCATCGATGACGGCGAGACCGTCGCCGTCGGTCAGGGCGAAGTTCGTAATGACCGTATCTCCCTGGTGGCAGAGATAGACCGTGGCGTAATCGACCGGATTGCCCGTCTTGGCGTCCACGACGTTGACCCGGACCTTCGCTGTCCGGTACCTGTTCATCATCCCGAAGTCCTGTCCCTGGCAGACCAGACCGGCCAGACAGAAGAGGAGGACCATCATCATGTTTGTTATTTCGCGTTTCATGCCGCGAAGTTGGCGCAAGAATCCCGCGGAATCAAATAACAGTTCATGAACCGTGCAAAAAGGCCCGTGAACCCGACATCGGCCTTTTTCAGTACCGAAAATGATGCGTACCTTTGCACCATGGACATCAACATCTTTTCATCGGACGAATCGAAACCGGGAGTGGCGGCAAGAAGGCATCTGCTTACCTTGCTGACGGCCATCCTGCTCAATCTGGCATTCTGGTTCATCCAGAGCATCGGCGCACCCGAAACGGGGGAGCCCGGGGGATGGCGCACGTTCCTGCGGGAAATCTTCAGCACCATCTTGGAAATGGTGATCCTGATGGAAGCCTCGTTTGCCGTGAGCAAGCTGGTTATCAAAGCTTTCTGGAAGGTCCGGTACTCCTTCGCTTCGCTGGTTGCCCAGAACATTCTGCTGCTCATCGGTGTCGTGCTCATCGCAAGCCTGATTTCCATGGCCTATGCTTACCTGTTCCCGGAAATCGGATGGCTGTCCTGGGATGTGTTCCTGTGCGATGTCCTGATCGCCTATTTCCTCACTTCCTTGTTTTTCTCGTCCTATCTGTCCAACCGGTATCAGCAGGAAAAGTCCCTTGCCCAGCAGGTGACCATCGAAAAACTTAAGTTGAAGACGGACAATCACTTTGTATTCAACTCTTTAGCTACGCTTGGTACACTTATCGACACCGATCCGGAAGCGGCCGCGTCATTCAACCGCTCCATGAGCCGCATGTACCGGTATATCGTATCGAAAGGGGATGCCACCCTTGTCTCGCTCTCCGAGGAACTGGCTTTTATGGAGGAATACCGGAAGAATCTGGCCGTCCGCCATGCGGATATTTCAATCCACGTGGACGATCAATTGTCCAGGCACCTTTCGCTCATCCCGCCGCTGACTCTCCAGGGACTCGTGGAGAATGCCGTCAAGCATAACCGCCATGGGAGCAGGTGCCCTTTGAACATCGACATTTCGCTTAATGGGGACGGGTCGATGATTACCATATCCAACAACAAGGCACCGATAGAGCGAGCCATTGAAGACAGCCCCCGCAGCGGGCTGGAAACCCTGGATCTCAGGTATCAGACTATCTGCGGCAAGGGAATCATCGTTGAAGAGGGAGGGGATACCTTTACCGTTTCCCTTCCTGTCATCCTTCAAGCCGACCTGCTATGTTAAGGGTCATCATCATCGAAGACGAGGCTCCGCTTGCTGCGGGGTTGACTGCCAACCTGCGGAAACTGAGGCCGGACATCCAAATCGTGGCCACAGCCACAGGCGTGCAGGAGGCTGTCGATGCCATACGGAGGCATCCGGATATCGACCTTGTCTTTGCCGATATCCGCCTCAGCGACGGATACAGTTTCGACGTGTTCGACCAGGTCCGGACCGACGCGATGATCGTGTTCACGACCGCCTTTGACGAGTATGCCTTGAAGGCCTTCGACTACGACTGCATCGACTATCTGCTGAAACCCTACGACCTCAAGGATCTTGAAGATGCGCTCGGAAGGTATGAGAAAAGGATGCCTTCCACCCATGTCGACGATTCCAGGCGCGTCGCTTCCCGTCTATTTTCAGGAAATAAAGCCTTCCGCTCCAGACTGGAACTGAACAGGGTCGATTCGACCATCATCGTCGACACCCAAGACATCTGCTACGTGGAGTATGATCTGGGCAATGTGAAAGTGTTCTGCCGGAACGGGATGTACGGAACCACGCCCTTGTCTCTGACCAGGCTTGCGGCTGAACTGGATCCCTCCCGGTTCATCAAGGTCTCCAGGACTCATATCGTCAACTTGGAGGAAATCTTGATGATCAAACCCACGCTGCGTAGAAACAAGACGCTCGTCCTGAAAGAACCCTATGAAAACGTCAACATCACTGTCACTTCTGAAATGATCCGGGAGCTCAGACAGCGAATCGATTGAATGCTCACGTCACCTGCGAAGACGGGCTTTCAGGCTTTGCGGATGGCAGCAGGCCGGAACGATACTCATAGAACAGGAAATCCGTCCAGCCGGTATTCTCTGCCATGAGATGCTGACGGCCTCGACAGACGAACCCCAGCCGCTCGTAAAGCCGCTGGGCCGGGGTGTTGGAGAGAAGGGTGTCAAGACGGAGGGACTTCTTTCCCTGTTCCTCGGCGATGCGGACCGCCTCCCGGACCATCTGCTCGCCGACGCCTTCTCCCTGCCTGTCCGGACTGACGGCCAGGATATGGATCACCGCCACTTCATCATCCGCCAGATCCCGGAGCCACTCGACGGAATGATAATCCTCACCTTGGTACGGGGTGAGGGCCATCGCAGCGATGATCGCCCGGTCATCCCGGCACAGGTACATGCTGCCCTCCTCGATATAGGCGCGGACGCCCTCGGCGGTGGGGTGCTTCCCCTTTTGCCACCAGGCATGACGCCCGATCTCCGGCGTGCGGTCTATCACGTCATCGTAGAAGGCAAGGATGGACCCGTAGTCCGAAAGGGCGGCTTGCTGCACTCTCAAAATCATCAGATTTGCTTTGGAACAAAGCTAAGCATTTTCACCGAACTGTTCAAATAAGGATGCCCTCCCGGCACCGCTATTCTCACTGCGGTCTTGGGGAGCGACACTCAAATTGCTGTTTCCCGATGCAAATGATCCTCATCAAGGGTGCTTTATCGACTCGGGTATAATAAACGTCTGTTTTCAGGCTTCTGGAGTCGCGTCAAGTTTTTGTAACGTGACTGTCAATATCTTGCGCAAATAAAAAAAATTAAAAAAGTTTTTGCTTTTTAAAAATTTTGCGTAACTTGCACCCGGAAAAGGTTAGGAACGCAGTGTTACGCACCCTTAATAATTTCTCTCAGCAGCAGTCTTGGAACCAGCAGGTCCCGAGCGCTTCTGCGTGTGTATAAACCCCAGCCTTATGCTGCGCATCCAAATAGAAGCAAATAGAAATCGAAGATAGTTCAGAGGCT
>JAEEGJ010012997.1_pt1 | contig 20392 bp, 15 predicted proteins | sample 8958761 | NCBI WGS metagenome assembly JAEEGJ01 (sample SAMN16246546, study PRJNA631951) | gut metagenome | biome: gut microbiome; feature: rumen; material: RS-attached | host: Bos | place: Iran: Karaj | collected 2018-10 | reverse complement strand
ATGCGCCGTACTTTCGTACTGCTGGCGCACGCGATCGTCTCGGCCTGCCCGAAAAACATAGTTATTTTAATAATAAAATCACTTAAAGTATAGATGATACTTCGTTGTTATAATTCACAGTAATGTCAATTCCGGGGAACTTCTCCGAAAGCAGTTTTGCCATCTTCGGAAGATAAGCCTGTTCTGTAGCCGAGTGTCCTGCAATTATCGTATTTACTCCCATCTGCCCCAAGCCTACGCATATGTGATGCTTGATCTCGCCGGAAACAACAGTATCGATACCGTTCTTTAGAATGGTATCAACTGAATCCTCGTCAAACGAACCTCCCTGTATAAAGACCTTATTTACTTTATTCTGAGGGTCATTGATGGTGATTATGCCACTGCACTTAAGTTCTGCAGCGACTTTTCTGCAATAGTCTTTCAAAGTTACAGGCTCTTCGGAATCAAGTTCATAGTAAACACCGCAAACTGCTCCGTCCAAGTGCTTTGCATCTTTGGCACCTAATAGTTCGGCGATAGCGAGGTTTCCGAATTCATCAGTAAGATCGAGATTTGTATGGCAGCTGATTACTGAGATGCCGGACTTGATCAGCTCTACCAGCGTCCTTCCTACATAATCGTCCATTGTAAGGGCTTTGATGCCGCCGAAGATGATCGGATGATGAGTAACAATAAGGTTAGCGCCGCAGGCTTTAGCAGCCTGTATAGATTTACTCGTAAGATCCAAAGATACCAATATCGCTGAAACAACCTTATCCCTGTTGCCTGCAATAAGACCGACATTATCGTAGTCGAGGGCATTTTCCGGCGGAAATACTTCATTTAAGAATTTCTCGATATCATTTACCTGCATTTCTTTTCCTCTCTTCTAAAGCTGCTTTAACCGTCGGGTTGCTTCTTTGCCTTATTTCAAAGATCTCATCCAGGTGCTGATAGTAAGCTGAAACCTGGGGATCCCCGTTTTGGAATTTCTTAAGGAGCTTAGGGCCGTAGCATGCTTCTTCGTCAGTGATAGTAGTACTTATCCCCTTAAAGACTACCCGCATACAATTATAGAATATATCCCTGTCATAACAAACACTCTCGTCCTCAAATACAAAGCCCGCTTTGGCAAGATATTTTCTTACTATGTCATTTGATTTCTGGGGCTGAAGGACGAAAGTAACGTTCTCAAGAACATGATAGCCGTTATCTTTAAGAGCTCTTGAGATGATATCGATTATATTAAGTCCGCCCATGCCTGCCATTACGACTGTATCGCCTGCCATAAGCGGCACGCCCTTAAGACCGTCTGTTATATAGACTTCGGAACGGTCTTCGAAACCTGCTTCGATGAGGGCATCTTCAGATCTTTGAGCCGGAGCCTTATGTATCTCGGTGCAGATAGCAAAATCAGCCAATTCTTCTTCAAGACACCTGATCGCGAGATACCCGTGGTCAGAACCTACATCGATTATCCTTCCGGCATGATCATCCTGTCTGGCATATCTTACCTGACCCAAAACCATTGTCAGTCTTTCGGTAAGTTCCTGCATCAGAGTTCTCCAATCCTTTTCCTTAATGACAGCTTATAGTCTGAAAGGCGGCTGAGCATACCGTCGATCTTTTTCTTCTCGTCCGGGCCTGCGTTTCCTCTCATAACGATAAGGCGTTCTTCCTCGCGGTTGATGATCGACTCCCTTACCTTTAAGAGGAGAGCTAAATACATATCGCTCTTAACGTGAACATCTGCGCACTTGTCGGCAGCTTCAACGGCTCTGAGCATTACATCTTCAGCAGGCATGCCATTGATCGTAAGCTTGGAAAAATATTCACTCATCTTCGCAAATAAAGTCTCATTCTTACCGTCGAACATATTAAGAAAGATCTTAACGAGTTCTCTTAAGGTATCACCCGAGAAATCATCAGGTCTTATAATATCTGTCTTTTGAATTACTGCATTCTTCGAAAGAGCGCTTCCCAAAGATAACGCATATGCGAAAAGGTCGATCTCTTCTTTTGTGGCAGAATCGTTTACCTTCTTAAATACTGGCTGCTCAGGCACAACTTCAGAAGGTCCTTCCTGTGGAATATCTTCAAATTCTTCAGCACTGTTCCTGTGGCTGATATCTTCCCTTCTCTGGCGTTCTAAAGCTCTCGAATCCGCCTGTTCCTGCTTTCTGTCTTCAGCATTCTGGAACTTGATCATTTGATTCATTACAGCCTGAGGCGCTGCACCTAAAAGCGGAGAAGCTACACCTGCCATCCTGCTCATCTTGATCTCGTCATTCATCCAGGAACCGTAGGTGCAGATATCCTTCTGGTATCTTCCCCTGTCGAGTTCGCCTGTCTCAGGATCCGTGTTATCGTTCTTAGCCCTTTCGAGCAGATAGTCTTCAACATAGAGAGCATTCTTTACGACGTCTTTGAATTTCTCGGCACCATTAGTCTTAATATATTCATCAGGGTCCTTTCCGTCAGGGACCTTTGCAATCCTGATACGGATATTGATGCCCGTGAGCTTTTTAAGATAATCCATCATCATCTGGATGGCTCTTAATGCCGCTTTCTGTCCAGCGTTATCAGCGTCAAAGAAGAATACAACTTCTTCAGCATATCTTGAGCAGAGCTTTAACTGGCTGTCAGTAAAAGAAGTACCCAAAGCTGCAACAGTATTCTTAAATCCGGCTGAATGCATAGCAATAGCATCCATGTAACCTTCTACGACGATAAGCTGCTTGGACTGCTCTTTTCTTGCAAAGTTCATCGCATAGAGATGATTTTGCTTGTTATATACAAGTGAATCAGGTGAATTGATATATTTGGGCTTTTCATCACCCAAAGCTCTTCCGCCGAAAGCGATTATGGTTCCGAATGAATCAAAGATCGGAAACATCAGTCTTCCGCGGAAAAGATCATATGGCTTATTTGTTTTTTGAGACTTGGCAAAGATACCGGAATTTAAGAGTTCCTCGTCCTTATAACCCTTCTGCTTCAGATGGTCATATAAAGCTGACCAGTTCATTGGTGAATAACCGATACCGAAATTATCCAATGTCTGCTTTGTAAGGCCTCTTTTAGCGGCATAGTCCCTCGCGGGCTTACCGATATTCTCATCGTTAAAAGCCTTGTAGTAGAACTTTGCAGCTTCTTTAAGGATGTCCTTAACGCGGTCCTTTTCTTCTTTCTGAATATTGTCTCCCGAATAACCTGTCTCAGGGATCTCAACACCATAAAGGCCGCCTAAATGCCTGATTGCCTCAGGATAGCTTAAATGCTCGATCTCCATTATGAAGCTTATTGCATTGCCGCCCTTGCCGCAGCCGAAACACTTATAGATTCCCTTTGCGGGATTTACCGAGAAAGATGCAGTCTTCTCTGAATGAAAAGGACAAAGGCCCCAGAGATTGCCGCCCGAGCGCTTCAAGAGCACATAGCGGCCTACAACGGATTCTATATCCGCCCTGGTAAGTACTTCATCAATAACATTATCAGGTATCAGTCCCATATAAGCCTCTGTCATTTAATTAAAAGGCCCGGTAAGTTCCGGGCCTGATAGAAAAGCCGAAAATTAAAGGAATTACTCTTCCTCTTTCTTTTCCTTCTTCTTACCGAAAAGGCTGACCTTTTCAGGATTCTCAGACTTCTTGACAGTTCCGTCGGGATTAAGCTGATCACGCTTAACAACTGACTGGATAGCACTCTTTGTGAAAGTAACAAGAGTATTAGCTGCAGAAGTTGAGATAGTTACCTGGTCGTCTTTGATGTTTGCAACGAAACCCACAAGACCGCCGATAGTTACAACTCTGTCGCCTACTGAGAGCTTGCTCATCTGCTCCTTTAATTCCTTATCCTTCTTACGCTGAGGTCTGATGAGGATAAAGTAGAAGATCGCAAACATTACGATGAGAACAGCAAAAGATGTAAGTGATCCCATCCAATCCTGTCCTGATAAACCCAGAGCTGTGTCCGTAAAATTGAACATTTATATTTCCTCCAAAAATTAATCACCAATATACTGGGCTATAACATCTGACATTGTGAAATAGCCTTTCTCTTTGTCTGCCATAAACTTGGCAGCTGTAAGAGCACCCTTTGCGAAGACATCCCTGGTCTGAGCGCTGTGGCTGATAGTAAGGATCTCCTCATCACTGATGAACATTGCGGAATGCTCACCTACGATATTACCGCCTCTAATTGACTGAATACCTATCTCGTTCTTAGATCTTGCCTTGTTTACGCTGTGTCTGTCATAGACATACTCAACATTCTCATCGATCTCTTCCTTGATACCGTTAGCGATCATGATGGCTGTACCGGAAGGAGCATCGAGCTTTCTGTTGTGATGAGCTTCAACGATCTCGATATCGAATTCGGGATAAAGGATTCTTGTTGCCTGCTTGCAGAGCTCTACCATCATGTTGATGCCGAGGCTCATGTTAGCTGACTTAAATACTGCAATAGTCTCAGATGCTTCAAGGATCGAAGATACTGTCTCATCTGAAAGAGCTGTTGTGCAGCAGATAAAAGGCTTTTTGCGGTTTAATGCAAACTCAAGGATTGCAGGAACAGCCTTTGCATTGGAGAAATCGATTATTACATCAAAATCTTCAGTGCACTCGTTAAGGCTCGTATATACAGGAAAATCGTAAGAATCATTAGAGATGATGTCTCCGCCTGCTACGATCTTATAATCAGGGTTGTTGTTGCAAAGGCATGCAATAGCCTTGCCCATTCTTCCGCAACAACCGTTAAGAAAAATCTTTACCATCTTCTACTCCTTGAGATAAGAATCAAAGGTATTTCTTCATTGCAGATGTATCGTAAGTCTTGAGGACTTCGACAACCTTATCATGGTTTGAGGGAACCATGTCGCAAAGAGGAAGTCTGCAGGGACCGACGTTCCAGCCGAGGATATTCATTGCTTCCTTTACAGGGATCGGGTTAACTTCACAGAACATAGCCTTAACAAGAGGAATGAACTTGATCTGTGCTTCCCTGGCAGCCTCTGTATTTCCGTCGATATAATCGTGGATCATCTTGGATGTCTCACGGGGCTGAATGTTAGCGATAACTGAGATAACGCCCTTAGCGCCTAAAGATACCATAGGAACTGCAAGTCCGTCCTCACCGGAATACAGAGCATATCTGTCACCGCAGAGGCTGTAGATCTCAGGTACCTGGCCGAAGTTACACTCCTTAACGCCTACGATGTTATCGAAAACAGCAAGCCTCTTCAAAAGCTCAGGGCTGATATTAACGTTTGTTCTGGAAGGAACGTTATAAAGGATAATGGGAAGTTCCGGAACTGCAGCTGCGATCTTTGCGTAGTGGAGGTAAAGTCCTTCCTGTGTGCACTTGTTGTAATAAGGTGTAACGAGCAAAGCAGCGTCGGCGCCAAGCTCATATGCCTTTTTGGTAAGCTCAACACCGAATGCAGTATCATTAGAACCTGTTCCTGCGATTACGGGAACACGTCCTGCAACTGTATCTACAGCGAACTTGATAGCTTCTATATGCTCTTCTTCAGTCATGGTAGCAGCTTCGCCGGTAGAACCGCAGATTACGATGGAATCGATGCCTTCTGCAATCTGGAATTCGATAAGCTTCTTGAGCTCATCGAAATTGATTCCGCCATCTTTATAAAACGGAGTAACGATAGCTACAGCAGCACCAACAAATACAGGCTTGGACATATAAATGCCTCCCAATAAATTATTCGAAAAAAGTGGTTAAAATGCAGATAAGCGCATTCTGACTAGTGGATTTTATCACCATATATTATAAATAGTCAATTTATACTTCTGGGGTGCACAGATGTACTTCCACAGCGTACACTTCGGGCATTTTAACCGTCCTGAGGGTCGTTATCATACGACATCGGATACTTGGTATGGTCAAAGTCAGCAATGAGTCTTTTGAACACTCCGTTTATAGCAGATTTATTGACCGCCTTTATTACAAAACTCATCCTGTACCTGCCTCTTAGTTCATAGATAACGCAAGGCATAGGTCCGTAAACTTCAAATTTATATTTCTTATCCTGAAAACCCAAAAAGTCATTCAAGTATTTTGCAAGTTCATTGGCTCTCTTGATCAGGAGATCTTCTTCGGGCAAAGACAGGACGATCTCGCCCAAAGCCTTATACGGCGGGAGATTAAGTTTCTGCCTGTATTCAATCTCCTGTTCGTAGAATGCCCTGTAATTCTGGGTGCAGGCAAACTGGAGCAAAGGCTGATCCGGCCTGTAGCTCTGGATAAAGACTTTTCCGGGCGTTTCTCCCCTGCCCGCTCTTCCTGCAGCCTGGGTTATCAGCTGGAAAGCCCTCTCGGAAGCCTTAAAAGAAGATGATGCGAGCATCAGATCGGCTCCCAGAACACCTACAACTGTTACATCCGGGAAATCCAGACCCTTAGCGATCATCTGTGTTCCGATAAGTATCGAAGCTTCTTTTGCTGCAAACTTCTCAATTATCTCTTTGTGCGCGCCGGGAGTCATAGTAGAATCCTGGTCCATTCTCAATACCTTCTCGTGCGGGAAAACACTGTGAAGGAATTCTTCCAACTGCTGGGTACCAAAGCCTGCCTTTGTGAAGTGATTAGAGTTACAGAAAGAACACCTCGCTTCATAAGAAGGAATCGTATATCCGCAGTAGTGGCAGATAAGGCTCTGCGTGCCGTTACGCCTGTTGTTATGAAGAGTCATTGCAACAGAACAGTTCTTGCAGGTTACGGGCTCACCGCAGTCTTCACAGACCAATGTCCTTGAAAAGCCTCGCCTGTTAAGAAGAAGGATTACCTGCTTATTCTGAGAAAAGGCAACAGACATAGCCTGTCTTAACGGCAATGACAGCATATCACCGCTGCCGAGTTTAACCTGTTCTTTCATATCGACAGGGATTATCTCAGGGAGCGTAGCTTCCTGCCTTGCTCTTGATTTAAGTTCCAAAAGCTTATATGCACCTGCATTTGCTGCATAAAAGCTCTCGACAGAAGGTGTGGCAGATCCTAAGACTACGCTCGCACCTGTTATCTTTGATCTCATCCTTGCTATATCTCTTGCAGAATATCTCGGATGTGATTCAGCCTTATAAGAACCGTCATGTTCCTCATCAAGGATAATGAGTCTTAAGTTTACGGCCGGCGCGAAAACGCCGCTTCTGGGTCCGACGATAACTCTCGCTTTTCCGGTCCTTATGTTGTTCCACTGTTCATAGCGCTGCTTATCAGTTAGCCTGCTGTGGAGGACCGCAACGCTGTCACCTAATCTTCCTTTAATCCAGTTAATAGTCTGTGGAGTAAGGGAGATTTCCGGAACCATGTAAATGACGCTTCCACCCTCACTTATCACCTTCTTGGCAATATTCAGATAAACCTCTGTCTTGCCGCTTCCGGTAATTCCGAATACGAGATAAGTATTGTCTTTCTTTTCATCTATGCCTTTTAAGATCTCACCGATCGCAGTCTCCTGTTCATCACTCAGATCGTATTCTTCAGTAAACTTGCCTTCAGGAACACCTCCGGAAACAGAGATCACAGGAACTTCGTTATCAGATGTCTCTTTAACGAGCCTTACAAGGCCTTTATCTTCAAGAGCCTTAACCTGTGCAGAAGAACATGAGAGCGAAGACATGAGTTCTTTTCTCGTGCATTTACCGCGCTCCAAGAGATATTCCAGAATATTTATGTGGGCAACTGATCTTAATGTCTCGCTGTCTAATACTTCCTGTGCTGTTTCTTTGGATACAAGTTCTGCAAAAACTTCAACAGGGTTCTTGTGGTTAACGACACAGGAAGGAACCATAAGTTCCACAACATCACCTTTTGTGCAGTTAAATCTCTCACTAATCTTATCTATCAGGGCGATCTGGTCACTGTTCAAAACAGGCAATGAAGAAATTACCGAAGCAATATCTTTGATAACTCCTTCATCACCTTCAAATGAATCAGTTATATCAACCACAACAGCGCATCTTTCAGAGTCGCCTTTTCCGAAAGGCACATAAATCAATGATCCGCAATTTACATCAGACCGCATTTCTTCAGGAATGCGGTAAGTATATAAATTGTCAGTCTGTCTGACTGAACCTCTAAGGATCACACTGCAATACATGTAGTTATCCTCACAACAGGTCGAAAAGGTTTATCTGTGCGCTCTCGGGAAGATCGTCAAGGATTCCTCCGTAATCAAGGAGTTTCTGAACAACAGACTGGCCTACGCCTGTCCTTTTCATAAACTCATCGCGGTTCTTGAATTCACCGTCTTTTCTCGCATTCTCGATATCAAGTCCGTTTGCTTCAGATACACCTGCGATAGCGCAGAACGGAGGTCTTATGAGCTTGTCACCGGCTTTAGTAAACTTCTTGCCCATGGAATCTTTAAGAGTAATTGGCGCAAAGGTAATTCCTCTGGCATACATCTCCTCAATGAGCTCATAGAAATAGTACTTGAGCTTGGTGTTGGGATCGCCTTTAGCGTGCATCTCGTCAGCAAGTTCGATCCTTCTCTTCTTAACTTTTTCCGGACCGTTACACATCTGCTCGGCATCGAATAATCCTTCACCTCTGTGAGTAAAGAATGAGCAGTAATATTCTTCAGGATAGTAAACCTTAAACCAAGCAACTCTCAATGTTGAAATGGAATAAGCTGCAGCATGCGCCTTAGGGAACATGTATTTGATCTTCTGGCAGGATTCAATATACCAGTCAGGAACACCGCAGGTCTTCATCTCTTCAACATACTGAGGCCATTTTTCAACCTTGCCTGCTGCAACCTTACCTTTACGTACACCTTCCATGATGTCGAAAGCATCCTTATTGGGAAGTCCCCAATAGATAAGGCTCGTCATGATGGAGTCACGGCATCCGATAACTGAGTTAAGGTCGCACGTACCGGCTCTGATAAGATCCTGTGCGTTGCCTGTCCATACGTCAGTACCATGTGAAAGTCCCATGAGCTGGACAAGATCGTAGAATCTCGTAGGCTTTGTTTCCTTGATCATGCCGCGCGCCATGTTGGTACCAAGTTCTGAAAGGCCTAAAGTAGCTGAACCGGCATCAGTTGCTTCTACCGGGAATCCCAAAGCATCGGTGCTTACGAGCAGGCTCATAACCTTTTCATCAGGTATCGGAATATCAGTGATATTTACGCCTGTAATATCACTTAACATTCTTAATACGGTAGGATCCGCGTGGCCTAAGATATCGAGTTTTAAGATCGTATCGTGCATTGCACGGAAGTCGAAGTGCGTAGTGATGATTCCGCAGTCGGTCTTATTTGCCGGGAACTGGATAGGAGTAAATTCATAGATATCCATTTCCTTTGCAATAACGACGATACCACCAGGATGCTGGGATGTGGTCCTCTTAACACCGATGATATCCCTTGCCATGAATGCCAGATGTGCCTGAGTAAAAGGCTCACCCTTTTCTTCACATATCTTGCGGCATACACCATATGCGTTCTTATCCTGGTAAGCACCGATCGTTCCGGCCTTAAAAGTATGCGTTCCACCGAAAAGCACGCCTACATATGCGTGAGCTCTAGGCTGGTATTCACCTGAGAAGTTAAGATCGATATCAGGCTGCTTGTCGCCTTTGAATCCTAAGAATGTCTCGAAAGGAATATCCTGTCCGTCAGGTATCAGCTTTTCACCGCATTCAGGACAAACCTTGGGAGGCAGATCGTAACCCGAACCGTATTTACCGGTGTTATCAAACTCAGCATAGTTGCACTTGGGACATCTGTAATGCGGAGGCAGAGGGTTAACTTCGGAAATACCGCACATCGTCGCAGCAAACGAAGAGCCTACTGAACCTCTGGATCCAACAACGTAACCGTCGTTATTTGACTTCTTAACAAGTCTGTAAGCAATGTAATACATGATCGCATAGCCGTTACCGATAATGGATTCAAGCTCTCTGTCGAGTCTTGCCTTGACAACTTCGTTGAGTACGCCGTTATGACGGTACATACGGTTTGCCTTTGTATATGCGATATCTCTTACATCCGCAGCGGCTCTAGCGATCTGAGGCGGATAAGATCCGTCCGGGAACGGCTTGATACCAAACTCAATAAGGTCTGCGATCTTATTGGTATTGTCGACAACGACCTCCATCGCCTTTTCTTCACCAAGATACTTGAACTCATCGAGCATCTCGTCAGTCGTTCTGAAGTAGAGGTCACTTTGCATCTCTGCATCACTGAAGCCCATGCTCATAAGCATGTACTTTCTGTAACGTCCGTCTTCCTTGTTGAGGAAGTGCGAGTCTGTCGTGGCACAGCACATCATTCCGTGGTCATCAGCTGTCTCAACGAGCAGTTCATTTATAACCTGTATGTCATCTTCATTCATCGCGACCGGTCCGGTATCAGATTTTGCCGGATCCTGCCTTGAAAGGAATACATTATTGCAAAGAGGCTGGATCTCAACATAGTCGTAAAGATCAAGTATCTTCTGGAAAACAGAATCAGTCTTAAGGAATTCTCTTGTGGCCTTTCTGTCCTTGCCGAGTTTCTTATAAGTTGAGATTACATATCTGTAGATCTCACCACGCTCGCAGGCACCGCCGACGATAATGCCGGACTTGAAATACTTCAAAAGGCTCTTTGGCGTTCTTGGTCTTCTCGAATAATAATGTATCTGTGATTCAGACACGATATGGTAAAGGTTATAAAGACCCATATTCGAGCGGACAAGATAGATTATGTGATACGTAGGAGCTTCAGAGAACGCTCCGTTCTTCTTCGTCGATTTGATCTTCTCAGGTGTAAGATGCCCGGAAGAATAGTTTATCGATAACGCATCAACGGTACCGGCATCCTTAAGGCACGAAACAAGCAACGAAGCAGATTTATAGCAGAGTGTGAACATCTCATCGAATTCATCATCTGAAGGCTTGAAAATAAAGTCAGCACCCTTAGCGGAAAGCAGTTCATCTACTGTTTTATATTCGTCCTTGTAAAAAGTCTCAAGTATATCTTCATCCGAAGTAGCAGGCATAAGGAACTTATGTCTGTAATATACGTGATCTTCAATATTTATTCCGTAACCGGCACGGCGCAAGAAAGCCAAAGTCGTGAATATATCCGGACCTGTGACATAAGAATCGCCGATGAATTCCAATAATTCACCCATGGCAAAATAAGAGTCACAAGGTTCTCCTGTACCCGGATAGATGATATCTTCAAATTCGGCATGGAAATCTGCTACATGCTCAAATACCAGTTCAGACGGAATAACCTCATCACTACCGTCAGCATACTCGCCGTTAATATCAAGGTCGATATTACAAGCTTCGCCTAAAGGTTCGTGGGGTTCTAACGGCTTAACGCTGATATTTTCATCAGTAAGTGCTTCAGGGATCTCATCCGGATTCCAAAGGGATTTGTCGATATCGTGAGATGCAAATTCCATTGCATCCTGGTCAGATTCACCCTCTTCTTCAGGCCTTACTGCTTTATAGCCTTTAAGCCTGAACTTTGATGCGCATACCGTCGTGAATGTATCTTTAAGTGCATCATCGCCATTGCGCTTTATTACAATGGAAACGAAAGAACCTACAGACTTAGGCTTCTCAATAAAATTCAGAGAAGCATCATCATCAACATCAGATGGCTTGATCTTATCGTTCTTTACATCATAAGGAAGGTTATAGAAAACCGTAGGTCCGTCATCAACAAGATAACCCTCACAGCCGAGGATACATTTGATCGGAGCTTCTCCCGTATCCTTACGCTTCTTGTTTATTCCTTTTGCAGCCTCGAAAACATGAGGGAATGCCTGTACGACTCCGTGGTCAGTTACAGCACATGCGGTGTGACCGAACTGTGCTGCAAGCTTGATAAGATCAGCAGGCTCTGTCGTAGCGTCACTTTCACTCATCTTGGTGTGAACATGAAGTTCTACTCGTTTCCGCTCAGCTTTATCTTTTCTCTTAGGCGGTTTTTCCGCACTGAAAAAACCTGATACTTTCAGCATCTTATCGCCTGTGAAGGAATCATTCTCAACATTTCCCTGAATACCGATAAAGCCGCCTTTGCCGTATTCTTTCTGGAAACTGTCAGCCTCTTCAGGCTTTAAGAATGCGATACAGGAAATACCGTCTGTGTCATCAAGGCACATGAACTTAACGATTACACTCTTGCCTGTCTTTGCAAGCTTGAATGAATCCTCGTTAAAAGAAATATCACCTGCGATATTTACATCGAAGCAGCCAACCGTAAGATTAGCTATCTTCATGAAGGTAGCCTGCTTCTTTACACGGCCGTAAAGCTGATTCTCGGCATTTTCCTTAGCCTTATAGAAAGACTGCTTGTCCTCCTGTTTGGCTTCTTTTCTTACCTGCTCAGCCTTGGCAGCCCAGGAATCCTTTCCTGCAGGCTTGGCATCAGGAGCCTTATCTTTATCGGTCTTCTTTTTTCCTGTCCCTTTGCCTGCTTTTTCTTCAACAGGCTCTTCTTCCGGAAATTCCATCCTGCCTTCTTCGATAGCCTTTAAGATATCATCTACTGGAGCTCCGTCACTTCCGGCAACTTCAGGATTGCTGTTTACGATCTCATAGTTAAAACCGACCCGGTCTGCAACACAGATATTTATTGCATCACCTACCGACTCTTTGAGTTCCTTCTTCTCGGAATCACTTAACATTGAAGACCAACCGGACGGAATGTCGATATTTACCGTCTCATAATCACCGCCAAAGCTTAAGTTGATAAAATCGACCATGTCGCATACACCACCGGAACTGTCACGGGCAATGTAATGCTTTATAAGACCTCTTAACTGTTCGTACAGATTAGGAAAATTATCCTGGTTAACACCTTTGAACGTGAAATTGACCTTTGTACCGAAATCACGTTCAAGTTCTTCGACAAAAGCAACAAGGCATCTGTTGTCTTTAATGGTATCGATACCTTCAAGAATAAGATTGATGGATGCTTTGGCCTTGTAAATATCGACCTTAACTACTGTAAGGTCTACTAAATCTTTAAATCTGTCATCATCTACATTGAATAATTCAAGTAGCTTTACGCTTTTCTTCTCCAACTCTGATCACTTCCCTTACAAATTCGTCAACTGCCACGGCTGCAGGAATCTTCCTGACCGGGACACCTTTTTCAAATAAAACAAATTCATCGATGCCGCCGGCTAATCCGATATCGCATTCACGAGCCTCTCCCGGTCCGTTGACTACGCATCCCATGACTGCGACTTTAAGGTTATAGGGAAGTTTGGAGACTTTATCTTCTATCTGTCCTGCAAGTTCGATCAGAGGGACCTGAGTCCTTCCGCATGTGGGACAGGAAATAAAAGTAATACCGCCATCTCTTAAGTCAAGAGCTTTAAGGATCTGCTTTGCAGTGATAACTTCATCAACAGGATTTCCGGTAAGTGATACTCTGATGGTATCGCCTATGCCTTCTGCAAGAAGCGCTCCAATACCTACTGCAGACTTTATAGCACCTTCGCGAACGGTGCCTGCCTCAGTAACTCCGACATGCAGAGGATAATCACAGGTCTTGGACAAGATCCTGTAAGTGTCGATAGTAAGCCTGGGTGAAGATGACTTGATGGAAATTACGATATCGTCAAAATTCTGGTCTTCCAGGAGCTTAACTGCGCCTAAAGCGCTCTCGGTCATAGCATCAGCATTTACTTCACCATATTTGGCAAGAATATCCCTGGAGATCGAACCGGAATTAACGCCGACTCTGATCGGAATATGGCGCTCCTTACACTTGTCAGCGACAAGCTTAACTTTGTCAGGTCCGCCGATATTTCCGGGATTGATCCTGATCTTCGCAGCACCGTTGTCTGCCGCTGCGAGAGCAAGTCTGTAATCGAAATGGATATCTGCAACAACAGGGATCGGAGAATTATTTGTAATCTCTTTAAGACTCTCTGCGGCCGCCATATCAGGGATGGCTACTCGGGTGATATCACAACCGTTATCCGCCAATTCCCTGATCTGAGCAAGAGTTGCCTTGGCATCCCTGGTATCAGTATTATTCATCGACTGGATCTTAACAGAAGATCCGCCGCCGACTTCAACATTACCGATTAAGACTTTCTTAGTCATAAAAGCACGCTCCAATCGATCAGTAACCGAAAATGATCCTTAGAATATCTGAAACGAAGGCAAAAATCAGAAGCAGTACAATGAAGATGAATCCTACCACTGTAAGCCTTGCTTCTGCCTTATCCGACAACCTGCGTCCGATGACCATCTCGACAACGATAAACACGATCTGAATACCGTCGAGACCGGGTATCGGAAGAAGGTTCGAAAATGCCAGTGCAATTGAAATAACGGCACTAAGCATAATGAGAACATAGGCCTTATCAGCAAAGGTATCCTGCTCATCCGCTACCACGTCATTGACCATAGTTGTGATTCCTATGGGACCTGATACCAAATTATAAGCTTTTACCTTTCCTGCGATAATATCTTTTATGCCCCTAATGCTGATATTCATGATCGAAGCCGGCATTTTGGCCGCATAACCTAACGCGAGGAAAAATCTGCCGGCAGTATTGACCTTATAGTTAAGCAAAGTGATACCTCTGGAATTGACGGTATCGACATACTTGGGAACGAGCTCGTCCTCATGGACTTCACCGTCTCTTACATAAGTAACGGTAACCACTTCATCTGTAATGTTATATAAGAAGTCTTCGAAGTCCTCTTCATCAACTGACTTGCCGTTGATATGGGTAACATAATCTCCGGGCTTGATCACTGGATTGCCGTTATTCTGTTCTTCACTTACCGAATATACTTTCCAGCCGTTATATTCGTTTGTTACGAGCTTGTTTTCAACTGTGATGAGGAGCATAGGCCTTGCTCTTATAATAGGCTCTAATGTAACAGTATAATTCTTGCCGCTCTCTTTGGATTTGATCGTTACATCAAGGTCTTTGGATGGATCAGCAGAATCGAGCTCGAAAATAAGATCAAAAGAAGTATAAACATTTACGCCGTTGATAGCCTTGACAGTATCGCCGTCACCTACCATTTCAGTATAAGCTGCGAGCTGGGAACCTTTTTCGGGCTTAATGATGTGAGTGCTCGTAAAACCTGTTGTCCAGAACATGATAAGAAAGATCAGTATTCCCAGGACAAGGTTCATCGCAGGACCTGCAAGTGCAACTATGAGTCTTTTGATCCTTGGCTGGTTGATAAGAAGATCCGGATCTTTGCTCTCAACGGCTTTACCTTCTTCGTCTATCTCGGTAAATCTTACATAAGCACCGACAGGGATCATTCTTAGAGCAAAATCAACATCCTTATGCTTCCACTTAAGGAGCTTTGGGCCTACAAAGATAGATACTTCAAAGACTTTGATCTTAAGAAGCCTTGCCACCCAATAATGTCCGAGCTCGTGTAAGGTAGCGAGCACTCCGAGCATTATCAAAACAAAAATTATACTTGCAACAATATTCATTAGTCTTTCTTTCCGTCAATTATCTCATCGGCATAGATCCTGGCATCACTGTCTGCCTGCTCGATGGTTTCTATGGTAAGAGGTGAATCCTTAATGATAGGATCCATCTTTTCAACAGTTTCAAAAACAGTTCTCTCGATATCTAAGAATTTGATCTTTCCCTTAAGATAGCTCCTTACGGCAGACTCGTTTGCAGCATTCATAACCGTAGGATAAAGTCCGCCCTTATCACCTGTCTCGTAAGCAAGCTTAACAAGCCTGAAAACTTCGGTATCACAAGGCTCAAATGTAAGATTATTCATGCCCGGCGCAAAAGGATCGAACTCAGTTACGATCGAAGGTCCCCTTTCAGGATAGTAAAGAGCAACTTCGATAGGAAGAACCATGGATGGCTTTCCCATCTGGGCCAAAACAGAACCGTCCTTAAGCCTTATCATGGAATGGATAATGCTCTGGGGATGAACTACAACGTCGATCTTAGAGCAAGCGATACCGTAAAGATGATGAGCCTCAATGATCTCAAGGCCTTTATTCATCATGGTTGCTGAATCAATTGTGATCTTGCCGCCCATATTCCATGTCGGATGATGAAGAGCGTCCTCTAAAGTAACATTTTCAAGCTCATCCCTCTTCATTCCTCTGAAAGGTCCGCCTGAAGCAGTAATGAGGATCCTGTCCAAGTCAGCCCTCTTTTCGCCCTTAAGGCACTGCCAGATAGCGGAATGCTCGCTGTCGATAGGAAGCATCCCAACGCCCATTTTCTTTATCAAAGGCATGATGATGTCACCGCCTGCAACAAGGGTTTCCTTGTTTGCAAGAGCAATGTCTTTTCCTTTTAAGACTGCGTGATAAACAGGCTCAAGACCTGCAAAACCGACGATCGCGCCGACGATAGTATCGATAGAATCCAAAGTGGCAATAACGATATTGCCTTCTTTTCCGGTAAGGACTTCAGTATCAATGTTTGATGCTTTAAGCCTTTCGGAAAGCTCTAACGCTTTTTTCTCATTTACGACCGAACATACTTTGGGTCTGAATTCTTCGATCTGGCCATAAAGAGTATCTATGTCGCTGTCACAGGAAAGCGCTTCAACAGTAAAATCAGAAGGCGCTTTTCTTGCAACTTCGAGGGTCTGTTTACCGATAGAACCGGTTGAACCCAATATTGACAGTTTTCGCATTTTAAATCTCCCAAATTCCCTTAAACTTAAGATCCGTTCCTATCAGTACAGGTTGTTCGCAAATAAAGCCAGAAGAAGTGCCACAGGAAGAGTAAAGAATGTACTGTCAAACCGATCTAACATTCCGCCGTGACCCGGGAACAGATTGCTGAAATCCTTTATTCCCGTCCTTCTCTTTATTACCGAGCAGAACCAGTCTCCGAGCTGGGACATTACTGAGATCAAAAGTCCCAGGAAGAACGTAAGGACCGCATAAGGCACGATACCTATAGCGATCTCATCAATTCTATAAATAACGAGGCAGCAATATACCGTTACGCAGATGGCACAGAATATAGAACCGCCGATACAGCCTTCCCATGTCTTCTTGGGCGAGATATGAGGCACGATCTTGTGCTTGCCCAAAGTGACACCTGTAAAGTATGCAAAAGTATCTGTTCCCCAGGGAGCGAAAAGACCTATAACCATGTAATACCAGCCATGGGGAACAAAAAGCAGTCCGCATACAAGGCAGAACAAAGGGAATGAAATATAAAAGATCATTCCGCCTGTAAAGATGCCGTTTAAGAAGGACTTTTCATCATCAGGTCTTACCAGAGGCAGATTGATACCGCACGATACACAATACATGCACACGACGATAAGGTATAAAGCCATTGTATTTTCGACTTTAAGGTCGAATAAAAGGCCGCAGAAGACAACCAAAGTTGCAAGGCTCATTCCAATTATAAGGAGCAGTCTCGAAGGATGGTATCCACCGTGCTTAAGAGCCTTATACATCTCGATACAGGCGAAAACTCCGATAGCTACAGCCATTGCCACACCGGTAATCGGGAAAAACAATGCCGGCACAAAAAGTGACAGCACGATCACCGTGAAAATAATGCCTGTAATAACTCTCTGTCTCAATTTAAGCCTTACTGTCTTTCTTTGACAGGCCGCCAAAACGTCTGTCTCTTCCTGCAAAATCCCTGAATGCCTGTGTCAGGTCATCGTAACCGAAGTCCGGCCACAATGTATCAGAGACCCAGAATTCCGAATATGCACTTTCCCACAAGAGGAAATTGGATAATCTCATCTCGCCGCTGGGCCTGATTATGAGCTCCGGATCAGGTACATCCGGAAGATACATATTATCTGAGATCATCTGTTCTGTTATATCGTTAGGATCCAAAGATCCGTCCTTAACTTTTTCAGCGAGCTTACGGAAAGAAGATACGATCTCTCTTCTGCCACCGTAGTTTAATGCAACGATAAGCTGCATGTTGGGACGGTCCTTTGACCTCTCTTCTGCTGTCTTGCATACTTCCCTAACCTTTTCAGGGAGTTCGGAATCATCACCTGTAAATCTTACTCCGATTCCTTCTTCTGCAAGTTCAGCATCGTACTTGTCGAAAAGCTCGACAAAAAGCTTCATCAAAAAATCGACTTCGGGCTGGGGTCTTGCCCAGTTCTCGGTCGAAAAAGCATAAACCGTAAGATACTTAACGCCATATCTTACGCAGTTTCTGCAGAGTTCTTTAAGATTCTCCGCACCGACCTTATGTCCGGCTGATCTCGGAAGATGTCTTTGTGTAGCCCATCTCCCGTTGCCGTCCATTATTACACCCAAAGATACGGGGACCTTAAGGTCTCCCGTATCATAAGTCTTTTCCTGTTTATTACCAAATAAGGCCATCAGATCTCCATCAATTCCTTATTCTTTGCTTCGCAGACCTTGTCTACTTCAGCAGTGAACTTATCTGTGATCTTCTGGATCTTTTCTTCGAATTCCTTAAGAAGGTCATCTGTAAGTTCCTTCTTCTTGTTAGCAGCACGCATCTTATCGATAGCGTCACGGCGGTTATTACGAACAACTACCTTAGTCTCGTCGCCGTAAACCTTAACCTGCTTTACAAGATCCTTACGTCTTTCCTCTGTAAGCATAGGGAAAACGAGTCTGATCATCTTGCCGTCATTTGTAGGATTGATGCCGAGATCGGAAGCCTGGATAGCATGCTCGATTTCTTTAAGCATCTTCGGATCCCAAGGTGACAATGTGATCATACGTGCTTCAGGAACCTGAATATTAGCTACAGCATTAAGCGGAGACATTGCACCGTAATACTCTACCTGGATCTTATCCAAAACGTGCGGATTAGCACGTCCTGCACGGATCGTGTTGAGGTTCTCCTGAAGGTTATCGATGCACTTCTGCATTTTTGCTTCGATATCATCGTAATCTTTCTTTGTGATCTCGATCATAGCCATAATTCAAGCCTCCTATTATTTAAATTTATTCTTTTACAACGAGTGTTCCGAGGTTTTCGCCCTTTACGATCCTGACGATGTTTTCGGGATCTTCCATAGAGAAAACAAGCATCTTGGTACGGTTATCACGGCAGTGGGCTGCAGCAGTTGCATCCATTACCTTGAGGTCATTCTTAAGGACTTCATCGTAAGTAACCTTCTCGTACTTAACAGCATCAGGGAACTTCTTAGGATCCTTGTCATATACACCGTCAACCATCGTAGCCTTAAGCAATACGTCAGCACCGATCTCAGTAGCTCTTAAAGCAGCACCTGAATCTGTTGAGAAATAAGGGTTACCTGTTCCGCATGCGAAGATTACGATACGGCCCTTCTCCAAGTGTCTTACCGCTCTCTTTCTGATATAAGGCTCTGCCATCTGTCTTACTTCGATTGCAGACAGGACTCTCGTAACTGCACCAAGCTGCTCCAAAGCGTCAGAAAGAGCGAGTGAGTTCATAAGAGTAGCAAGCATTCCCATGTGGTCTGCTGTAACTCTGTCCATCTGCTCAGAAGATCTTCCTCTCCAGAAGTTACCGCCGCCAACGACTACGGCAACCTGAACGCCGAGATCAGAAACTGCTTTGATGCTTGAAGAGATTTCTTTAAGAACATCGTCGTTGATACCCATCTTGGCATCGCCTGCCAAAGCCTCACCGGATATCTTCAAAAGAATACGCTTATACTTTGTATCACCCATAAAGGTATTTACCTCCGCGAAAATATCTTTCAATAGATTTTATCAATAATTTGTCCCAAGGTGAACCTTAATATTAATAAATATAATAGTAATCGCAAATTCGCCCCACAGGGTTAATCATGATTATCGAAACCTATCCTGATTGCCCTGATATGCGGCCACTTCGATGAACTTTTTCGAAAAAATCAACCTAGTGGCCGCAAAACGGGGTCATTCCGATGAATTTTCGTCGGCTGGCACAAAAAATCACGCCCAAAAGAAAAACCCCGCACAATAATGTGCGGGGCTGATTGCTGATTTAATATCAGGCGGTCTATTAGAGACCAGCCTGCTTTCTAACTTCTTCTGCGAAGTCATCAACCTTCTTCTCGATACCTTCGCCAAGACCGAATCTTGTGAAACGTACAACGGAAACGTTAGCGCCGATAGCCTTGATTGACTGGTCGATGTACTGAGCGATTGTGAGGTCGTCATCTCTGAAGAATTCCTGGTCAACGAGGCAGTTGAGCTTGTAGAAGTTCTTGATCTGGCCGGGAACGATTCTCTCCATAACGATCTTCTCAGGCTTACCCTCTTCGAGAGCCTTATTCTTGATGATCTCTGTTTCCTTGTCGAGCTCTGCCTGAGGTACTTCATCCTCTGTAACCCAGTTAGGTCTCATGGATGCAACCTGCATGCCGATGTTCTTAGCGAAATCAGCGAACTCAGGCTTGTTGATAACAGAATCATCATCTGTTGTAACCTCAACGAAAACGCCTACCTTACCACCCATGTGGATGTAAGAAGCAACAG
>JAEEGJ010012992.1_pt1 | contig 20400 bp, 14 predicted proteins | sample 8958761 | NCBI WGS metagenome assembly JAEEGJ01 (sample SAMN16246546, study PRJNA631951) | gut metagenome | biome: gut microbiome; feature: rumen; material: RS-attached | host: Bos | place: Iran: Karaj | collected 2018-10 | reverse complement strand
AACATTTTGAATCGCTTTATAATGAAGGTAACTTAAAGAATAAGAAAGGAGGTGTTACTATGTGCGATATTGTTCAGGGATTTGTAGATGAAGGAAGAGAAAAAGAAAGAGAAGAACTTATCAAAAAAATGCTGGATGCCAATCTGGTAACTCCAGAGCAGATAGCAAGCCTTCTTAAAATTTCTGTAGCTGAAGTTAAAAAGATTGCTAAAAAGGTACCTGTAGAGGCATAAAGTTCTCAGGTTTTCTAACATAATTAATTCTGTAAGAAGACGGAGTACAAATAATGTATTCCGTCTTTTTTTATCAAAGCAAGTAAAGAAATATGAGCGAATTTTTTGATGAATTAATGACAGAATTGAATTAAGAAGTTGCTATTGAGCATGATAAATTAAAAGGCCGTAAAACAGTTTATGAAAATCAGTTCTTCAATTATCGTCCAGTCGAAAATCCATTAATCATATCAGCAACTTTGCTGGTGGCAGAAAGATTTCTGTCTGATGCTGTGGCTGCTGCTTCTGCGGTAGACTTCATTTCTTCCATTCGCTGTGTTACATTGTTAGATTTATATAAGGTGCTTTCTGCAAGATTGTTGAGGGCTCTGATTCCTTCGAATACGTTTTCACTTTCGCCTTTCATATGGGCAGAGGCAGAGGTGATGTCTTTTGTTGTTCCTTCGAGGGTGAGCATTGAATTAAGTATGTTTTCAGCGCCTATTCGTTCTTCGTTCATACCGGCTTGAACTTCATCAATAAGCTGCTGAAGATGCTGGATTTTTTCACCTACGCTTGCAAAGTTTTTAGATGATTTATCTGAGGAATCAACAATGCCGTTTATTGCATCTGTTATACTCTGAAGTAGTTGAGAAATTGAACTTGATTGATTTGCCGAAGTTTCAGCAAGTTTTCTGATTTCTGCTGCAACAACTGCAAAGCCTTTTCCCGCTTCACCTGCATGAGAAGCTTCGATTGCTGCATTCATAGCAAGCAGGTTAGTTTGATTTGCGATTGATGCAATAGATGTGTTTGCTTCAAGCAACTGAGCACTCTGTTGAGCAATATTACCAACTTGTGTACTTACACTTTTCTGCTGAGCCTGGCCATCATTTGCTTCCTGAACAAGTAACTTATATTCCTCAAGAATTTCATTTACATTCTTGTCAACTGATTTTATATTTGCTGTAATTTCTTCTATTACTGAAGAAGACTGCTGTATTGCTTCTGATTGCTGTGTAAGTTTCTGATTTAGACTATTTATTTCACTTTCAACAGATTGCATTCCACTTGTGATACCTTCAACCTTTTCTGATTGCTCTGTAATACTAGCAGAAATATCTATGATATCTCTGTTTGCAGCTTCGAGAACCTGTACGTGATCTGTCATTTTTGAAGAAAGTTCACTACCAGTTTCATTTAGAATGCCAGTTTCACCCTGTAATTGGGATATAAGGGTATTCAAACTTTTTATTACGCCATTACAATGACTTGCAAGGGTAGAAAGTTCATTATTTCCCTGTTCTGGTACTCTAAATGTTAAATCCGCTTTTCCAGATGCAATCTTTTCCATTGCAACAGAAATGGTTTTCATAGTGCCAAATATTCTGTTCGTAAAAAGAAATAAAAGAATTATACCAATTGCAAGAACAATAATGCTTACAATGATAATGCTGATAACTCGATGAATCAGCATTTGAAGAATTGTTTCTACATTAAAATCAATTCCAATAAACCCTACAACTTCTCCGGAAGAGTTTTTGATTCCCCGATATGTAGAAATTGTATATCCCCATTTATCCTGTTTTTCAAGACCTGAAGAATAAGTTCCTCCATCTTCCATTGCCTTGAAAGGACCTTCTCCATAATCTCTAATATCTTCATGAGTACCTAAAGGAGAGAAATTTTCAGTATCACTAGGATCACATGAACCATCAATAATGTATTTAAAGATTGTCCCGCCAGAAGGTGACATAGTGTATAAATACTGACAGTTTGCAGCTTCTTTTATAGTAAGAAGTGCACGCCGTGTTTCTTCATAATAAGGATCATTAACGGTAGAGTTTTTTGCAAGTGTTTCAAATTTGTCGCCATCAATTAATTCAGAAACCTTATCTGCTATAGGCACACCCTGTTCAGCACACAGAGCTACTCCAGTATTAATAATACTGAATGCAGAAAATGCTCCCATTATGGAGCTGGAAAGAAGAATAAAAAGTCCAAAAATTATAATAAAACGAGCTTTTAAAGAATGCATAAAAAACCTCGGTGCAATAATACTTATATTTTACACCGAGGTTTCTGCTTTTTCAAATAATAATTTGTCATATTCGGGAGGAACCCGAATATCAATTATATTGTAGTACCTTTTTCTTCGTTTTTCTTCTGAACATAAGCAATGAAATCTTCAATCTTCATTGTCTTCTGTTCAAGACCGCTGTTCTGGCGGAAGCGAACGGTTACAGTACCTTCCTTCTGTTCATTTTCACCAACAATCAGGATGTAAGGAGTTTTGTGCTCCTTTGTGATTGTCTTGATCTTGTTTCTCATGTTGTCTGTAGAAAGATATGCATTAGCACGGATATCAGCTCCAATAAGAGTATCATATACCTTCTTAGCATAATCATCAAAATCATTTGAGACTGGAACAATTGCTGCCTGCTCAAAAGCAAGCCAGGTAGGGAAGTTACCTGCAAAGTTTTCAATGAGGATTCCAAGGAAGCGTTCGAAAGAACCAAGGATAGCGCGGTGAAGCATAACAGGATGATGCTTCTGGTTATCAGCACCAATGTAGGTTGCGTCAAGGCGTTCAGCACTTGGAAGCTGATAGTCTACCTGGATTGTACCGCACTGCCATTCACGGCCGATGCAATCGTAAAGCTTAAACTCAAGCTTTGGACCATAGAAGGCTCCTTCACCAGGCTGAATTTCAAATTCAAGGCCAGCTTCATGGCAGGCATCAGCAAGAGCCTTTTCAGCGCGTTCCCAGGTTGCAAGATCACCAACGTGATCTTCAGGCATTGTAGAGAATTTTACTACGAGCTCATTAAAGCCGAAGTCATGGTAAACATTCTTCAAAAGTTTACAGAACTTTGCAACTTCAGAACCAATCTGTTCTTCTGTACAAAGAATATGAGCATCATCCTGAACAAAGCCGCGTACACGCATTACACCGTGGAGAGTTCCACTTGGTTCGTTACGAACGTCATGTCCGAACTCTGCGAGACGGAGAGGAAGATCCTTGTATGAGCGCTGTCGGCTCTTGAAAATCTCAAGGGCTCCAGGACAGTTCATAGGCTTAATAGCGAACATGCGTTTTTCAGATTCAGTGATAAACATGTTCTGCTGGTAGTGACCCCAGTGACCAGAGCGCTCCCAAAGAGTGCGTGGCATGATAGCTGGAGTATTTACTTCCTGATAGCCGTCGCGACGAACCATCTTGCGCATATAATCCTGCATTACAGTGTAGATTGTCCATCCGTTTGGATGCCAGAAAATCTGACCCGGGTCTTCAGGATCAAGGTGGAAAAGATCCATTTCCTGACCAAGCTTACGGTGGTCGCGTTTTTCTGCCTCAGCCAGCATAGCAAGATAATCTTTAAGATCATTTGGCTTTTCAAAACAGAGAGCGTATACGCGGGTAAGCATAGTGCGGTTTGAATCACCACGCCAGTAAGCACCGGCAACACGGTCGAGTTTGAATGCCTGTCCGTTGATTTCTTTTGTAGATGCAACGTGTGGACCACGGCAAAGGTCAAGATAACCATCCTGCTCGTATGTAGAGATAGTTTCACCTTCCGGTAAATCGTTAATCAGTTCAATTTTATATGGCTGGTCAGCGAAAAGCTTGAGCGCCTCTTCCTTTGAAATTTCCTTGCGAACAAATTCGTGATTTCCGGCAAGGATTCTTCTCATCTCTTTTTCAACGGTAGCAAAATCGGTCTCGGTGAATTTGGTCTCGGTTGGGAATTCAAAGTCATAGTAAAATCCGTTTTCGATAGCAGGTCCGATAGCAATCTTAGTGCCCGGGTAAAGCTTCAAAATAGCTTCTGCCATCACATGAGCGCAGCTGTGTCTTACAGTCTGCAAGTGTTCATCAATAGCCATTTTTGTACCTCTTTAATTTAAAAATGTTTATCTATTATATCGCTTTGATTGTAAGTATTCAATAAATCAACTATATTATATGCATGATTAAAGCACAAATAACAGATAAAGAGCTTACTGCTCATTTAGATAAAATTGAAGCCGACCAGCTGCGTATTTTTACAATGGCTGACGGTCGTATTCGCGGAGCTCTTTTTCACGGAACCCGCTTTGTAAACCAGATGAGAGCCCAGCATAAGCTTGGGATTCTCGAAACCTATATTCTTGGGCAGGCCAGCCTTTGCGGTGCCCTTACTATTCCTATGATGAAGGATATGGAGCATACCCTGATTCGTTTTGAAGGAACCGGTCCCGCAGAAGGCTATACTGTAGAAGCTGATTCAACAGGTTATGTAAGAAGCTATCTGGAAAATGAACATATTCCGCTAGATAAACCTCTTGAGAACTGGAATCTTAAGCCTTTCCTGGGAGTTGGCAATATTACTTTTTCCCGCATTCACAAGGATGATAAATTTCCTCAGTCTTCTACGGTAGATGTTGATGGTGAAAATATTGCCCGCGACTTTGCAACTTACTTTGCACAGAGTGAACAAATTAACACAGCCTTTAATTCAAGCATTCAGTTTGATAAAGCGGGCAGGGTAGTTGGAGCCGGTGCAATGTACATTCAGGTAATGCCGAAAACTGGTGGTACTGCAGAGCTCGGTTCTCAGGTAGACAGCCATCAGAAAGAGGATGATGAGGAAGAAAAGCTTTTGCAGAAGGTTGAAAACGCGTTTAAGGCTTGTCCAAGTATAGGACTTCTTTATAGTGAAGGGGAAGTTGATTCAGAAGATATTATTCTGGGACTCTTCCGTGAATTCCAGCCGACTATTACAATGAAACGCGACATTATTTTTGACTGTCCTTGCAGCAAAGAATACTACATTGAACATATTCGTGGTCTTCCGGCAAAGGACTTGGAAGATATCCGCAAAAACGGCCCGGATCCGCTGGAGGTTGTCTGCCGTAAATGTGGAAGTGTTTACCATATACCGGTGAGCGAGATATAGTTAAAATAAAAAAATGCTTCGTGTTATGAGCCGGTGATGTGCGAGTTTTGGCAAAGCCAAAACTCGTTAAATAAAAATAACTTCAGCAAAGCTGAAGTTATTTTTATTTGGAGGTGGGGAGAATTGAACTGGGTTCCGCGATAAAACCTCCTGTTTTATCGCTCCACCCCGTCTTCGTTCGCTGTCGGTGCCATCCATGGCACCTTTTCCTCCCTATTCGGTCGGCGCTCACTTCGCGGAGTTCAATTCTCCCGAAATACTGCTAAATAAAAAAAATGCTTCGTGTTTTTACGAAGCATTTAATGGAGGTGGGGAGAATTGAACTCCCGTCCGAAAAAGTAAACCAGGTATATCTACAAGTTTAGTTATGCGAGGTGGTTGTCGGGAGCCGGTAGCAGCATAACAAGCGTCGCCTCCGTATTCTGATTAAGAGTCCCGCGCAAAGACCAGACACAATGCGCAGCAAGTCCCGATAAGGTAAAAGAATGTCAGGCAACGCGGAACAGGGCCACCTGGATTCCTGCACGGCTACTTACGCAGCGAGTGCTTCTGCTTCGAAAGAAGCCTCGTCAGCTTCTTCCTCTTTTCTTGCGAAAATTGCAGTTATTGTTTTGTCAGTTTAAGGGACCTTCAACCCTACCTGCAATACAAGATTTCCCAATTCCGTCGAAACCGGGACACCCCCTAAGCATTTATTAATATAGTTATATTAATGTCAATCGTCAAGTAAAAATTGAAAGAAGAAATAAAACTAGAGCTTTCTTAAAATGATATAGGTAATATCATCGTTGAAGTTTTCTGAACCGGAGAATTTTCTAAGGGCTGCAGGAAGGGCAGTTACCTGATTTTTTACACTAAGACCGATATTATTTTTAAATACAGCAAGTATTCCGTCTGCGCCAAAGTATTTATTTTCAGAGTTTGTGCATTCTGTAATACCATCTGTATAAAGAACAAGCTCATCACCAGCAGTCATATTAAAATGAACAGTTTCAAATGCAATAGGGAAATCTGGAATACCGATAGCACCAAACTGATTTACGCCTTCTTCTTCAACATTTTTGATTTCGCCGCTTTCTGAATGATAAACAATTGCCTTAGGATGCCCCGCATTTACAAGCTCAATATCATTCTGATTAAAGCGAATAAGCATACCTGTAAGATAGTTTTCAATGCTTCCTTTTTCTATAATAATACGGTCATTGATTTTTTCCATTACCCGGTTTAAAGGTATCTTCATGCCCTTACGGAATTCATCTTCAATAATATTTTTTACCAGCATTGTTACAAGGCCGGAAGCAATACCGTGGCCCGAAATATCAAAAATACCAATACCCGCAAGCTTATTATCTTTTATAAAGGTAATATAAAGGTCACCGGAAACTCCTGCCATAGGCTTAAAGGCGATGTCTAATTCCCAGTCCTTTATTTCAGATATATCTGTTTTATAAAAGCTTCTTTGAACAAAACCCGCAAGATCAATTTCCTGAAGGGCTCTGTTTTTTTCTTTTTCAAGAGCTTCTGTTCTTACTTTAATCAGCTCTTCAAGATTCTTGTTCATGGATTCGTACATTCCCGCCTTCTTAACAAAGTTCCCGATAAGTAAACTAAGGAAGAGGAAGATAACACATAACCAGCCTATAGAAAGAATAAGCGGGTTGAATGGATTTTTTAAGAGATAAGTTGATATTAATTGTGATAACAGGGAAATGTAAATTGGAACAAAACATAAAATAAACTTAATTGCCTGAGCATCTTTTTTAATAAGACCTTTAGTGACAATTAAAGAAGGGAAAATGAATTGTATTACCATTATGAAAAATGAAATATGCAATAAAAGCTTAGTTTGAGATATAGTTCTTCCAAAGAATGGTAAGAATATGGCAATAATAGAAAAGCACATTCGTAATAATCTGGTTACTTTCCTTTCTTTATATTTCATAAAATCACGGGTGAAATTAATTACAAAATAACAGGTAGCAATTGGAGCTGCCGCATTGAAAATCTTTTCAAAAAGAAGAAAAGAATATACATGCTTATAAATAATTGAATATTCACCAATATAAAAGGTAACCAGGTAAAGAGCTGTACAAAAACACATTTCTCCAAAAGAAAGATTTTCAAGATCATTTCTTCTAAGCAGGAATACAAAAATATAAATGAGAAATACCAGAAGAAGTACAATCGAAAAAATCATGTATATTTTGGAATTTATAAGGTTATCAAATTCTGTTTCGTGAATAACATCATCAGAAGAAGAAATAAAAGGAAGGTCCTGCAGAGCTCCGTACTCATCACACCAAACAGTAATTGAAATAGTATTGTCTTTTGAAAAATCAAGATATTCAATTGGAATCTTAAAAGAACTGGAGGTTTCGCCTTCTGTAAACTGATGTGGTGGAAATGAACCTGTTGTACCTAAAGGATGTCCGTTTATAAAAACCTGAGAGGCAATTTTTATACGGCCAAGATAAAGATAGAGATCTTTTGTTCTGAAATTCGAGGGTAGTGAGAAAGTATTTTTAAGATATATATATCCATTTTTATTGTTGAGTAAAGCAGAGAGTCTGGATAAATCCTGATTTGGAAGATTAGTAAATTCATGTGGTTCTCCTAAATCGGAATATTGCCAGCCGGTAACAAGATAGAAGCGCTCCTGCATTTCTGACTTTTTTGTACAGGCAGTAATAGAAAAAATGAGAATAGTCAGCAATAAAAACTTAAAAAAATACTTCTTCATTTTAAACAAACATAAAAAAAAGTGCCTGTTTTAGGGGATTGAATTCTAATTAAACAGACACTTTTTTATTTAATTTAAAAAATTAAAAATTAATTATTCACCGTCGTGATTTGCATTATGGAATTTCTGCTGATACTTTTTAAGCATTGCAACAGCATTTCTCTTTCCGTTATAAACAAATCCACCGTTCCAATATTCCAAAGCAGCGAAAAGGGCGTTACCACCGTCCTGGCTGTCTGATTCTTTTGTACGGAATGAAACGTAGTTTGACAATTCCATAAAGTCATTGTTATGAAGACATTCAAGACGCTTTTTATTAAAGTCGTTCCATTTTTCAAGATCCTGGAAGCCTTCACCTTCGTCCTGTACAATAATATGTGCATGTGTTGGGCTGAATGAATACCAGACTGTTACCTTCTTGTTAATATCGCAGTGATTACCATGCTTAACGGCATTCTTAATTACTTCACTAATCTGCTGCTCAAGAAGATTCAGCTCTTTAATTTCTGTAGGTGCTGACTGAACAATCAGCAATGTGAAATAACGAATCTGTCTGAAGTCAGAAGGAAATTCCTTCTTCAGCATATTTGTTTTATCAAATAAAGGGTCGTTCTCATCCGATCTGAGTTCTTTAAATTCCTGAACCATCTCAGTTCCTCCTGCAGTTTGCTTACTTTAATTAAATGATGACTTTTTTAATAATAAATATATTATTCTTTTACCATCAGAAGAGCTTCTTCAATACTGTTGGCAATAGGGAAGTAGCCCATGAGTTTAGTAAGTTCAATTACTTTTTTTACAGAACCATGAATATTTGCAATAGCAAGATTCAAGTTCATTTTTTTGATTGTAGAACAAATGTAGATGAGAGCACCAATTCCAGACGAATCGATGTAGTCTACCTGTTCAAGGTTGATGACGAAGTTCTTTACGTTCTTTTCGAGCATTTTCATAACAAGCTCTTTCAGCTTATATGAATTGTAAAGATCCATCTCACCGGTTACGTCAATGATGTATACATCACCATTCTTACGTATTTTAAGTTCCATATAGAATCTCCTTTTAAATTCCTATTAAATTATTGTATTTTAATAACCAAAAGGCTCTGATCATCATACTGCTGTGCTGTACCGCAGTATTTCTTCAAATCATCTTTTACACGATTTGAAATATCTTTTGCTGCCGCTCCGGCATTTTTAGCAATTACTTTTTTAAGATTCTCAATAGAATATTGTACACCATTTTCATTGAGAGATTCAAGTAATCCGTCTGTACAAGTAACAAGAATGTCACCTGAATTGAGCTTGAGCGCAAGATTAGTAAATACAGTATCTTTTGTAACTCCCATAGGCTCGCTAGGAACAGAAACCTGTTTAATGGCTCCTTCTGAAGCAGAGTAGTGGAATACAGGGTTATTACCACAGGTACTGATTTCGGCTTCTTTTGCAGTTGCATCATAATTGATGAGTGCAATACTTGCAAAATGGTCTATTTTTGAGCTTTCAAGACAGATACCTCTGTTAGCCCAAGACATAATTGTAGAGGCAGACTGGGCTGTATGAACAGCAAGACGGAGGATTGCACGAATCATAATCATAACGATAAGTGAATTCATGCCTTTTCCTGCAATATCAGCCATTACAAAAGAGATACGGTCTTTTCTTGAAACAAGAATATCATAATAGTCACCGCAGACATTTTCTGCAGGGAGTGAATAACAGCCGATTGAAAGTCCCGGAATAACAGGGAGCTTAGCAGGGAGCATATCCTTCTGATATTTAGAAGCAATAGAGCCACCCTTGTTCAATTCTGTATGTTCTGCATAATCAAGGAAGCTGTAAAGCGGTTTGATTGCAGTAGAAACTGATTCTGCAAGCATAACTGCATTGTCAAAATCATCTTTATTGAATTTTTCGTTATCTGGCTTGCGGGCAAGTGCAACAAGACCAACTACAGAATCAACCTGTTTAATTGGTGCAAAAATGTAGCTTCCGCAGCGGAGGAAATCTTCCGGACCATTCTGATAAACACGAGGGTCTTTTACAGAGTCTGTAATAAGGACCGGCTGTCCTTCTGTAAAAATCTGTCCAAAAATATTTTCCTGAAGTGGGAACTGGGCAAAACGAAGGTTTGTTTCTACTCGGATAGGCTTGTGAGGAAGGTCTTCCGGCAGCTTATAAGGTGGAGGGAAGGCTCCCTTGAAGGATTTAACGGCAAGAGTATTGTCGTAATCATCAGCAATAAGGAAAATACAACCATCTGCCTTGATTTTTTCTGTAAAAAGATCGTTACAGTATTCAAGGAAGTTTTCCATACTGTTGTTATTTGTAAAGAATGTAGAAAGCTTTGCAATAAGATTGCGGTTAATTTCGATATAACGCTGATTCTTTTCTTCAATCTGCTGGATAACGGCTCTGTTTACCATATCGTTATCGCGGGAAGCAGAAATTTCTGCCGCTTTTTTGGCAGCTTTTTTCTCTTCAATCTTCTGTGGATTTACAAAGGCCTTTATAATCATGTAAGGCATCATAACCAGCTCTGCCAGAATGATTGAAAAGACAACATAAGTGTAGAAACCTTTAAAAGTACTGTAAATTGTGCCGACAAAGATTATTCCAGTGGAAATAAAGAATACCAGACTGATTTTCGCCTTATTTCTGAGTTTGATAATCAGAAGAAAGATGAAAAGCAACGCACTGATACCGGCAGCAATGTAAAGCGGTACATTTATAAATGAATCAATGGTAAACAAAGTTTTCTCCTAACGTATATAGTATTACTATATTATCGGCATTATCTTAGATTTTAACATTGAAATTTTGACCCGTCAAGAAATTGTTTGATAATGACGGGCCTGAAGTAAACATTAAGAAACTTCTCTTATAGCTCGGGAATATTATTGCCGGAATCGGTGATTGCACGGCGCAAAATAATACACTTTATGCGGTTTAAGATCCGTTTTATGAATGGAATTTTATATTTTTTAGTAAAATCAATAACTGCTTCGTCCATCGGAATGGTATCACCGAATTGTTTTTTCAAATCATCCCAATAACGGACTGTCCATACATATAAATCGCCTAAAGTACGTCCCGGGAAGTCGTGCAAAATACGTTTTTCACGGATAATTGAAGCCAGCGGTAGGTAAACATTGGAATACCAGGATTCGATTGCTTCTTCCATGGAAACTTCTGCTTCTTTATTCTGGTTCATGTAATATTTATGGGTCAGAATATGATTATAGATTACGTCGTAGCGTCCAGGACTCGAAAAATCCAGACACCAGTAATCGGTTATGTCGCCGAAGCAGGTTTCGCTGTAAAAAACACGCTTTTCGTAGTTTATAATCTGTTTCTGGATTTCCTTAAGGGAATCTGCCTTTTTAAGCTTGATTTCACTCTGAAGTGAAACTACCTCTGCATCAATGAATTCTGTTCCCCGGGCTTTTGCTACAGAAACACGGTGGTTTCCGTCGCGGACAAAATAAAGCCCTGCAATTTCGTAAACCTTAATTGGTGGTAGCGTAATGTCATTTAAGGCTGCTTCATCAACATGCTGCCAGCGGTTTTTCAGATGAGTGCTTTTAGGGAAAAATCTGTTATCAAAATCGTTATAGCGGCCTTCGCTTCCTACTATTTTCTCGATTGGTATAACCTTCATTCCTACATAGGTTTCTGCACTGGCTTTTATCATCTGTTTTACATCATTTAATGATATAAGCTTTGCCTCTTCAGGTGAAAGCAGATGCTGAATTTCATTTATAAATGCTTTTGTGTGTGCTTTGTTAAAGTCTTCTTCTGATTTTGTTTTTGCGTAATCCATCTTAGTTGTCCTTTTCTTCTGTTCTTTCTGATGATGTTGCTGCCTTTATATCAGCCGGAAAATCAATTACATAATGTGCATATGCATTGACTACGGTTGAATCATAATATCTGCCTATGCGTTCTTCGCGTAAATCATATAAATGAATGTGTCCGTGTACCATAAAAGCCGGCTTAAAACGTCGTAAAAACCAGTTATAGCATTCAAATCCCAGGTGACAGGGGTCTTCATGGTCATGAATATGACGTGGAGAAGCATGAGTCATAAAGATATCAAGATATCTTCCGTATTTAAACTTATTATAAATCAATTTAGGAAGCAGTTTTAAAAGCTTGCGTTTCATCTGCGCATCTGTAAACTGGCAGAGGCCGTTGTTGTACCTCATGGTACCGGAAGCTCCTGCTATGAGAAGCGGTGTCTGTTTTCCGCTTTGAGGATCTTCAAACATAAGGTTTGTGTTTACAAAGCTCTTAAAACCAAGATAAGTGGCGCCGTGACCGTTCATAGACTGCTCATAGCGGGAAGGTCCACTGTCAAAACGGCTGTCGCGGTGGTAAAAATGGTATTCTTTTAAATCATGATTTCCAAATACAAAATAGGTAGGCTTGTTAAATACTGTAACAATAAAGTCTACATAGTCCATTGGAAGATCTCCGGCGCACAAAATAAGATCTATGTCTGGAAATGCTTCCTTTACATTTTGTGTGTAGATTAAGGGGTCTACATAGTCGGAGACGCAGAGAATTTTCATTAATTACCAGCTTTAGAAAGTAAGGCTTCGAGCTTCTGTTTCTCTATAAGCTCAACCGGTCTGTTTTCTGCAAATCGTTTTGCGGCTGTATTAAAGCCAGAGCTTGAAAACAAAAATGCCTTAACACTGTTTAGAGTTTTCATCTGATCGAGAGATTCGTGTATCTGTGCTTCATCTACAGGTTCCGGATCCCGGTAAAATCTCATGAAAACAACCTGTTTACGAACAGACATCCAGGATTCGTCACTTTTATTTACACCTGTAATCTGGCAACCCCATTTTTTCTGGTCCAGAGAAAGGACCTGAAGATTCAGACCCTTGATAACTGCATTTTTGCAGATATATGGGAATTCTTCGTTGCTGCAGGTGAGGTAATCTTTCAGATAATCATTTGCCTGAAGGTCTTTATATTCCGAAAGCTTTGCGGAAACATCGCGGAAGCCCTTATTTCTCTTGTAAATAAGTTCCCACTGTTCAATTGCTTTGTCTATTTTGCGGCTTTTTTCGTAGCAGGCAGCCAGAAAGTAACGTGCATAGAGGGTTTCTGGCAGAGAATCGTTTTTGTCCAATTCAATTGCACGCTGAAAGTCTACAAGTGCATTATCTGTTCGGCCGGCAATCATAAAGCAGGAACCGTGTTCAATAATTGCCTTCTGTTTTACATCAGGATCTCGCTGTGCTTTTTCAAAGGCTTTAATTGCTCCCTGCAGGTCTTTTCCATCCTTAAGAATCTTTCCAAGATAATAATATGAAGAATAAGTATCAGGACTAAGCTTGATGGCAATATCAATTTCTTTTTTAGCTTCATTGAACTGCTTTGTTCTGTAAAGCATAAGGCCTATTTCTGCATGTGCCTTTGCGTGTTTTTTGTCTATCATGGCACACTTCTGCATAAAGCCAAGTGCTATATCGTAGCGGTTTTGGTCTTCGTAAATACGACCAACCTGATAAAAGTTTTCTGCGTTCTGAGGGTCGAGTTTTGTAAGAAGAAGGAAGTTTTTAAGTGCTTCGTTCTGCTGATTGTATTTTAAGAGGAGCTGGGAATATTCTGAACGGAAGGAAAGTTCGTTAATTCCTTCACCAAAAAGTGCATTGTCATTAACATTTTTGTATTCGATTACGGCAAGCTCTGTTCTGTTTTCCTTTATATAGGCTTTTCCAAGATAATAATGAGCCAGATAGTTTTTCTGGTCTTTTGCAAGTATCTGCTTTGCGATTTTTATTGCGTTCTGAGTTTTACCTTGTTTTATAAGACGGGGAATAGCTTCAATCTTCTTGGGAGAAACAAAATTTTTTAGTATAATTATAAGCAGTGAGATAATGACTACTGCGGCAACAACTATTACAATAATAAACATCCTTATACTCCAAGAGAACAAAGCAGATTAAGTCTTTTCAGAATCTCTCGATAATAAGAGTAGTAAATTTATGTCAATGTGTCAAACACGAAGGTAGTATCTATGGAATTTAAATTGAAAGCTTTATTTATGCTTGCTTTTCTATTTTTGGGAACATATCTTTTTTCTCAGGCTGCAAATACAGGAAGCGGCTCTGCTTCTCGTGGAGAAAACTTATTTAAAGAGAATAATGCAAAGGACGCTGTCCAGGTGCTTGAGTATGAAATAATAAATGGACAGATTTCTGAAAACACCTTCAATTTTCTGGGACTTGGATACTATCAGCTTGGTGACTATGAAAAATCTCTGGACGCTTTTAAGAGAGGTTTGAAGGTTCAGCCGGAAAACAAAAAGGTTCTTTCATATAATATGGGAAATACCTATTACGCCCTCAAGGATTATAATTCTGCAGTTACCAGTTATTCGGAATCTATGAAGGCAGATCCTTTATTTTATGGAGCCCTTTTAAACCGTGCGAATGCCCTTTTAATGGCAGGTCAGCTCCTTTCTGCAAAAGAGGATTATATTGATTTTATTACTAAATGCCCGGATGATCCTCAAAAAGAACGTATAGAATTATTAATTAAGGCACTCGAAGAAGAAATTGCCAGGCGCGAAGAGGAAGCAAGACTTCTTGCGGAACAGAATAAAGCCCAGTGGGAAGAATATGATGGAAATCTTCAGGATGGAACTAAGGTCAATGACATACCAGACTGGGAACAGGTTGAGGATGGAATTGAGTATGCCAGAAACGGTGCAGAAGGTCCTGAGTGGGAAAGAATAAACGCAGAGGCTGTTCAGGCTCTGGCTGATAATTCTGAAAAGGAAAAGGTTAAGGAAACTGATGAGCCTGAATATGATTCTAATTTTGACTGGGAGAAGCTTGATCATGATAACGGACAGTCAGTACTGGCAGATGAAGAAGTTGTAATTGATGATGAAAACTGGCTTACCTTCAGCGATGAAGAGCTTGCAGAAATGGAAGAACTGGAAAGACAGTCCCGTGAAGAACACGAAAAGTGGCTTGAAAATGAAAAACGTAAGGCTCACGAACTGGCTACCCGCGAAGCTCAGGCAAAACAGAAGGAGCAGCAGCAGGCTCTTGACGATGAAAGACGAATGCGGGAAGAATTGATTGAAGAAATGCGTAAGGCTGAAGAAGAAAGACGCAAGGCGGAAGAAGAACGCCGTAAGAAGCTTCTTGAAGATGTAGCAAATTCTTTGCAGGGAACAGATTCTACAAATCTTACTTCCGGTGCAGAAGACTTAATTGATTACGATCTGGAGGGAGAACTGGATTAATATGAAAATAAAGCGCTGGAAGGATTTATCAGAAGAAGAAAAAAATCTCCGATTAAAGAAAATCTGCAGCGGTGCGGCTGTAGTTTTTGTGATTATTTTATTACTTTTACTGATGCGCTGCGAAAGCTGCTCAAGTGCAAGCAGTAGAAAAATCAGGAATTTTTTTGATGGTAAAGGTCATGCCTATGGAGAAAAGCTTTCTGGTGCAGATCTTTTTGATGATGAATATGGAAAAGGCGCGGAAGATTATACCTTGAGCGATGCTGACCAAGAAGCCCGCCGTAGAGCAGAAGAAGAGGCTGCCAGGGAGCTTGCGGCAAAAGAAGCCGCAGAACGTGCAGAACGCGAGGCAGCCTTAAAAGCCGAAGAAGAAGAACAGGCGCGGCTGCTAAGCGAAAAAGAAAGAAAAGCAAAAGAAAAAGAAGAGGCTGAACGAAAAGCCGCAGAAGAGAAAAAGAAAAAAGCAGAAGAAAAGGCCCGCAAGGCCGCAGAAGAAAAAGCCAGAAAGGCAGAAGAAGAGAAGGCTAAAAAAGCGGCTGAAGAGAAGGCAAAAAAAGCGGCGGAGGATAAAGCGCGTAAGGCGGCTGAAGAAAAAACCCAGAAGGCCGCAGAGGAAAAAGCCCAGAAAGCGGCTGAAGAAAAAGCCCGTAAGGAAGAAGCAAAGCGTTTAGCAGAAGAGGAAAAAAAGCGTAAGGCTGCAGAAGAAGAAGCCGCTGCAAAAAAGGCTGCGGAAAATGCAGCTAACGACAGAACAAAGGCAAAGCTAGAAGAAATTGTAAAGCGCCTTGCAGAGACGACTTCTGAAACTGAAAAACAGAAGCTTATAGACGAAGGTCTTGAGCTTGCTAAAAAACTTGAGGCAAACGGCGAAGACAGCGATGCCGCCCACTATATAAAAGCTCAGGAAGCCCAGAAGCAGAAAGATTATAAAAGAGCTTTAAGTGAACTTGAAAAAGCGATTGCCCTCAATGAATCAAATTATCTTTATTACTATGATATGGGTAAGCTCCAGTATCTTTTAAAAAGATATCCGGATGCAAAAAATTCTTTTAACCGTTCTATTGAGCTTAATAATCAGTTCCCTCCAAGTGTTTACAATCTTGGATTAACCTACGTAAAGCTTAATGACGAAAACAGCGCCCTTGAGTCTTTCAAGAAATCTGTAAAAATAAATCCGGATTATGAAAAAGGCTATATTGAACAGGCGCGGGTTTATAACAGACAGGGTAAGCTTGCAGAATGTGTAAAAGCCTATGATACTTTGATTAAACTTTTCCCTGATAATCTTTCTGCAGTTATGGAGCTTGGTTCTGTATATTATCAGTATGGAAAATATGCAGAGTCAGAAGCCCAGTATAAAAAGGCACTGGAGAGGCTTTCGAAAAGCGAAGAAAAAACTCTTACCGCCTATAACCTTTCAAAGGTTTTATATGATGATGGAAAATATTCAGAAGCGGCCCGCTATGGCTGGACAGCTTATGATGAAAAAGATTTTCTTTTAAATGATTCACAGCAGGCAAATATCACATACAATTATGCTCTGATTCAGGAAAAGCTGAATAAGCCGGAAGATGCAAAACGCTACTATAAGGAAGCCCTGAGTTTGAATCAGGATCATGTAAAATCAAAAATAAATCTCAGTGCCCTTTATATGTCTGAAGGTAATGAAGATGTAGATAAGGCCTTGAAGCTTTTGCAGGAAGCTTATAAAACCGACAGCGAAGATTTCAGTGTAAACAATAATCTTGGTACGGCTTATATGCTTAAAGAAGATTATGCGACTGCGGAAAAATACTATAAGGCCGCTCTAGAAATTATTCCTGATGATGAGGATGCACTTTTGAATCTTGCAAATGCTCAGGTTAAGGCTGGAAAACCGGCAGAGGCAATTTATAATTTCAGTAAAATAACTACAAAGAATTCTGAAAATCTTGAAGCCTTTGTTGGTCTTGCAAAGTCACAGTTCCAGACTGGAGACACACAGGGTGCCTATAAGAATCTTTTATACGTAAGAAGTAAAAATCCTTCCTTCCGCAAGGCTGAGGTAGACAGTCTTATTGCAGTCCTCGAAAACTAAAGCTGCGGGTCGGCTCTTTAAGTGCGTTTTACAAGTTCAAAAAGCTTTTCGCGGCTGATAACAGTATAAATAGGACGGCCATGCGGGCAGTGCGGATCTTCAAGAGTGAAGGCCTGCTCTGCGAGACGGGTTGCAGTAATGTCATCTAAAACATAGCCGTCTTTTACCGCTGCCTTGCAGGCTGTCATTGCGGCAATTGAGCGGATAATCTCTTCCGGGGCCACCTGTTTTACAAAAAGAAGAGTTCGCAGATCGTATTCACTTCCGGTCCAGCGTTCTGGAATTGTTTTGATTTCCCATAAGCCTTCGGCTGTATGTTCTGTTTCAAAGCCAATTCTATCTAGTTCCGCTTTTAGTTTTGTAAGCTGATTATCCTGAGTTTTTGATTCTGTTTTGATTTTATAAGGAATCAGCAGCGGTTGACGTGCAGAATCTCCCTGTGAATTCATCAGCTTGTCAAAAAGAATTCGTTCATGGGCGGCGTGCTGATCGATTATGTAAAGATTGCTGTTTTTTTCTACAAGCAGGAAGGTTCCAAGGCAGGGACCTATATAGCGGATTTGAGCTTGTGAAGGAAGTGTGAAGTCTGGTGCTGAGTTGCCGGAACTTTTTGAAGCAGCTGAAAGAGCCGCTTCGGCCAGAGAGCTGGAGTTATGGGACAAACTGCCTGTCGAACTTCCTGTTGGAAGAGAAGTGCCGCTTTTTATTCCAAGATATTTGGAACGGAAGTCTGAAAGGCTTTCAGATTTAGTTTCAGAAGCTTTATAAGAAATATGCTTTTCATAAATTGAATTATCTGCCGGTGTAAAATCAAATTCGTTTACCCTTACATCATCAGCGGCCTTGTCTTCCTTAAAGTTTGAGTAAGTATACTGGTGGAAGAAGTTTCGTATGCAGCTGCTCAAGCCGTGGTGAAGGGCAGAAATATCCGAAAAACGAGCTTCACGTTTAGCAGGGTGAATGTTAAAGTCTATGAGATCAGGGCGAACCTGAGCAAAAACAGCGGCTACCGGATAAGTTCCGTTTGGAAAAAAGCCCTGACCACCGTATTCAACAGCCTGTACCAGAGAGTATTCCTGGATGCGGCGACCGTTTGCATAAATAAAAATTTCCTTTTTGTTAGTCCGGCTAACAGCGGGTTCTCCGATTACAAGGGTAAAAGACCATTCCGGATTTTCTCCTCCTGAAGACTGACCGAACTCGTAAAAAAGCTCCGGCCCTTCGCAATAGTTGTTAGCCATGACAAACCTGTCCTTTAGAGACTGACCGGCAGGTAAATCAAGTTTAGTTTCTCCGTCTGCAACAAAGCGGAAGGCAATATCCGGACGGGCAAGGGCTTTTTCTACAAAGGTATTGCGGCACATAATGCCTTCGGTTGCAGGTCGTTTTAAGAACTGGCGGCGGGCAGGGAAGTTTTCAAAAAGCCCTTCTGACTGAACGATTGTTCCTTTTACAGGGGCTGCAGCGTCTATGATGTGGTCTTCGGTTATTGAGGCCCGCATTTTAAAGCCGCCACTCTGGATTGAAAGACGGGCAACTGCTGCAATTGATGCAAGTGCTTCGCCCCGGAAGCCGAGAGTAGAAAGATTCATTAAATCTACTTCGGATTCAATTTTACTTGTTGCGTGAGGACGGGCACAATTTTTCAGGTCGTCCTCGGTCATACCAGAACCGTCGTCTATAATCCTGATTTTGTCGATGCCGCCGCCGGTGATTTCTACAGTAATACTGCTTGCTCCGGCGTCTATGGAGTTGTCCATAAGCTCGCGGATTATTGCGTTAGGGCGGTCTATTACTTCTCCGGCAGCAATTTTTCTTGCTACTTCAGGATTTAAGGTGCGGACTGGACGTGTCTGGCTCATTTGCGGGTTCCGTTTACTTCGCCGTCATCGCTGAAAAGGTCCATCTGAGGCGGATTATCTTTTGTCATTGGATTCGGCTCATTCATAAGAATCTGGATTTTTCCTTCGATTTCATCCAGCTGCTTTTCCATTCCGGATGCAAGCTTTATGCCTTCTTCGAAGTCTTTAAGGGCATCTTCGAGGGAAATATCAGTGCGTTTTATATCTTGTGTAAGTTTTTCGAGTTTTTCCAAATTTTGTTCGAATGTGTTCATAATACCTCTGCTGCAATCTTACCCTTTGCAGGTGTGATTGTTAATTTATCTCCTTTTTTTATAGTTGATGCATCTCGCACGACTTTTCCATTTGCATCTGTTACCATAGAATAGCCGCGGTCGAAGATTGTTTGGGGGCTGGCGTTTTCCAGGACGGTGCGACTTTGAGCTATACGTACCCGAAGGTCTCGGATTTTGTCCTGAAGATTCTGTGGCAGGGCTTCGCGGGCAGCAGCAAATCTGTTTAAAAGCGGCTGCTGGATATTACGGAAGCGCACTTCAAGGCTTTCGGGATTAAAGGCCTTAACCATAAGCCTTGTGTTTTTGATCCTGGCAGAAATTGTGTCGTAAAAGCCTGACTTATAGACTGCCAGGTCTTGTTTAAGGTCTGCCAGTAGCGGAACTGCCATTTCTGCAGCGGCAGATGGTGTTGGGGCACGGCGGTCTGCTGAATAATCACATAAAGCCCAGTCAATTTCGTGGCCAACAGCACTGATAGTTGGAATTTTAGACTCAGCTACAGTCCTTACAACACTTTCTTCACTGAAAGGAAGCAGATCTTCAAGAGAACCTCCGCCACGACCAACAATCAAAACGTCGCAAAGCTGATAAAAGTTTGCAATTTCAATCATTTTGCAGATAGTCTGGGCGGCACCTTCTCCCTGAACGATAGCCGGAAGAACTATAATATTCATTCCCGGATTTCTTCGTTTAGTTACATTGAGAATATCGCGGATTGCAGCTCCCGTAGGACTTGTAACAACTCCAATTGTGCGGGGAAAGAGGGGCAGGGACTTTTTTCGGTTTTCATCAAAGAGACCTTCTGCTGCAAGCTTTCTTTTTCGCTCTTCCAGCATCTGAAGAATATTGCCGGCTCCTGCAATTTCCATTGTATTTACTATTATCTGGTAATTTCCCTGAGGGGCGTAAACAGAAAGACTTCCTGTACAGCGAACTTTATCTCCATCCTTAGGGCGGAAGTTCAGTTTCATTGCGGCGCCGCGGAAAAGTACAGCCTTTATCTGAGCATTATTGTCTTTAAG
>JAEEGJ010012990.1_pt1 | contig 20401 bp, 18 predicted proteins | sample 8958761 | NCBI WGS metagenome assembly JAEEGJ01 (sample SAMN16246546, study PRJNA631951) | gut metagenome | biome: gut microbiome; feature: rumen; material: RS-attached | host: Bos | place: Iran: Karaj | collected 2018-10 | reverse complement strand
CATCTCTGCACTAACCAAAAGAATCCGTAGATCAGGGTTTACTCGAAGTAGCTTTGCAAGCAAAGCCAGCACAACAGTGCTTTTCCCGCAGCCCGCATCGCCCGTAAGCATATATATGAAGGCCTTTAGGAGCCCACCATCTTCACTGAGAACCATGTCTATGGGGGTTTCGGTCCGATATGTCTCGAAGAATGCAGGGTCGATGTACGTATCTTTGTACTTCTGTATTCGAGATTTGTAATCCATCGTGTTCTCAGAAGAGAGCCCCGGGGGTGTCCCCGGGGCATGGCTAGGAGTGGACCCCTTCGGACCTTTCGGCCTTCCGGGACTTTCTCTCCTCCTTCTCCTTGTTATAACGTTCCATTGCTTCCACATTCAGACGCATGTCCTCGATGCTCCCGCCTTGTAGCCGAGGTGGCCGGTTGGTAGAAGTCGTGGAGATGGCTTTCTGACGAGCTTCTTCATCAGCAACTCGCCGTTGTTCGGCAAGTTCCGCGTACAGAGCATCGATCTCTGCTGAAACCGATTCACGATCTTCGATATGAATCTCAGCGTACTCCTTATATTGTCTAAGGAAATATACGTCCAGTTCACCGAAGCTCCGTTTGTTTATAAGCCCCGCGATGATTTCCACCTGCTGATTGTCCAGGTGCCCGAGGAAGTTCTTCATATCGACATCAAACGTCGAAATCAGAGCCCCCGAGCACTGCGGAACCACCGATAGGATAGTCCGAATGCCTTCAAGTCTGCGGAACCATTTACCCACGGTTTTCCTATCCTTGCTCACCTTGCCATCAACGGGCAACCCAACTGCGATAGCCTTTGCGAAACCGATTCCTCGGACCACCAACGGCTCATCATAAACCAGCGTCTCGCGTCCATTTACGGCATCAGCCTTCTTCATCCCGTTCTGATTCCCAGTAAGGATACCAGCCTTGTACCTCTCACTCGACTCCGGCAGGATTACTCCCACTTCGTCCATTGCGTTGAACAACGGGCTAGTATAGATTCCGGTGGTGCGGTTGGCCATGATCCAGTCCGAACCGTTCCAGTTTTTCTGTCCAGAATTGTAATCTCCAACATACTCAAACACTTCTTCTGGCTCGATGGCAATCAGCATGAAACGCATGTCAAAGCCATAACTATAACAAGCAGCAACACGGTGCTGACCATCAAGTATCAAGTAATACAGTCCCTCACGAACTCCTGGGGAATTCAGCGTAAGCTCATTCCCGAAGATGTCGAAGAAGCTATATTTCTCGGTTAATTCCTCCAAGGCTTCAAGAAGTGGGAGGAGTGGGGTCACTGTGCCAGCAACCGTGAATTTCAACTTTCCCTTCCGTCTTAGCAGCGCTACCAATTCATCGACATGTTTGCGGTCGATGGGACGGTTGCCACGGAGAAATGCGGGGCGATACCCCGCATCCCAGGAGGATCGAAACGGAAAGACCACCATGGTTGTGTACTGGACAAGTCTGTTCTTCATCGAACCGATGAAATCAACCACAGCCTTGACGACACGGCTGAAAAAGCTTTGTTTGTTTTCCATATCACTATAGTTTAAAGAGTTTTCGTCGTGTCAACTTTGCCACGGACATCGGCGACCAGCGCGTGCACGGACTCCTTCCACCGAATGAGCGGATCATCGATGTACTTCTCAACGAGCCAGCGGAGATTTTCGTCTCTCTGCCACTCGAGGAGCTGGTCGGCGGCACGCTGCTTTACCTCATCGTGCTTGAAGCCGTTGTTGGACAGCCGTGACCGAAGCCTGTTCATCTTGCCGATCCATATGGATTCTGTTATGAACGGCCGGAGGTCCTCGACCACCAGGTCCACACGGGTATCAAGCATCGGTTCGCAAGACAGGCTGGTCGAGTAACCGGCGTTGAAGGCGTACTGGATGGCGGCCTTCCGGGTTTCGTAGGACGGTGCCCCCGGCTCCCAGAATTTCAGCGTCTCATCACTGATCGACCCCACTGTGAACCTGAACAGTATCTGGCCGCGATATGCAGTGAGCTCATCACACATTGCCTTGACGCAGACCAGGTCCGGCTTGGTAACAATCAGGACTCGATTTTCGGCCGCCAACATCCGCTTCAGGTAGTCGAGACACTCGACCAGATGGTCCTGCGTGATGTCGTGCGTACTTGGAAACATGATCGTTCCGCCTCGTTTGGCAAAGCGCTTTGCGAAAGCGGTCTTGTTCAACACCTCCACTCTCCAGTCCTCAGCGGTCTTACGGTGGAAGCGGGTAGCCAGATCTCGGGCATAACAGTAATCACAGTTGTTCTTACAGCCCGACAGAAGGTTGAGCGTCTTGTCCGCCCATTCCTTCGTACCAAATAAAATCTTCTTCATTTTAAAGAAATTTTAAAAAGTTAAAGGTTGGCGGCCCCAGTCGGATACCATCTGGCTGAAGCCATGTAGCTACCTACCCCTTCCGGCAGACCGGAACTGAGCAGTGCGTTGAACAAGGCTTACCAGAACAGACTCACGGGACGATCATGATCATGCTCCATTATTAGCGCTTCACAGCGCAGAGCGTTATCGAAACGCTCCCCGGATTTAACCGACATTACCGGTTATCAGTCTTTTCAAAGAACTGTACCCTTGAAGACATCCTTTCCTTGGCTTGCAACTCCGACTTTCATCAGGGCTTCTGCCTCGCTCGGGGTGCACTCGCGGGTAACCGGCATTATGCCAAATCCATGCAATCAATTCATAATGAGAACATTATGAAAAATGATGACAGAATGAATTAGAAATAAAAACGAAATGAAAAAGGCCGCCAAAATGGCAGCCTTACGAGCCCATAACCGCCTAAGATGACCAAGAGGTTTGGACTGACAGTTTGACAAAAAAGCCACCCCGAGTGGGATGGCGAGAATGATTTATTGTGTGTTTTGCTTTGGTTTCCTGGGCGAACGCTTTATTATGCTTTCGATTGTCTCCCTAAGATTGGCATTTGCGCCCTTACCATACGATGTGTAGTTTGATGATTTCTTTGAGGCATAGTTGGGAAGGAGGAGTTTGTATGCCCGTTCGTATTTGCCACCACCGCCCTGTTTAAAAAGTCTGTATGTGAGAAATAGCACCACATATTCTGTTTCTACACCCACAGGCTCTATCCATTTAACAACCTTGTTTTCATCGTGTTTCTTTCCGGCCAAGATATCTGCGACCAGTTGGAGATTATCTTTTCCCGGTGCAAGGAAGTTCAGCGTCGCGCCATTATTCTTTTTATATGGATAGGTCAATGCTGTAATAATCTCGGCGAACACCTTGGGACCAGCATCAATAATCTCTGGCTTGAGCGTTCCGATTATTTTTTCTGGTTCTATTTCCTGATCCTTGTATTTAAAATAATCATCTGGCAAGTCAAATACCGTGGTTGTCTTCTGTCCACCAACATCATTTACAGGATGATTAATTGCGGAAGGGTTCATCTCTTTCACCTCTTTCTGCTTCACCGGCTTCCCATCTCCCTCATGCTTCCTTTCGTCATCTGTATCATTAGAAGTATGGGGACTGGAGTGGAAATCGCCGATTAATTCTTTTATTTCTTTTTTCCTTATTACTTCTTTAAAACTCGGAGTCATAAGAAGTCTATTCAGATCTATACCCTTGTCTATCTCTAGGTTCCCTTCGGAAACAATATAAATCATTCTGTTAATTCCATTGTTAACAGAACGGGTATCTGGGTCATCAAGGAAATCTTTTATTATTTCAAGTTCATCATCCTTTAATTCGGCGCAGATAATAGCACCATACAAGAAATAACAATAAGAACAAGTCAAAAACAGAGTAATTGTTTCGCTATCGGTAAGATTAAGATGAGTAAAACGACGTAAAACAACATCCTTATCTTTTTCTTTATTAACCCAAGTTGAAGTATCCTTCGCCGTGTTTTTGACAAAACGTGTTGCTTCATAAGCATGCCGGCTAAGATGCTGGCTCATAGTATCTGCGAGCTCTTGAATATCATTCACCATCATTTTCGCTTCTTCCTCGTTCTTTGGAGGTGCAGCGAAGACACCATCAATTCGAGCTATAAGGATATCAAAGCCTATAGAATTATATATCCAATCCCTGATTTCCAGACGGAACTCAGAGAAATCATCACTATTGTCCTCAATTACTGCAATAAATCTCTTCTTATCGTTAGAGAAAAGCGCGTCCCATAAACCTTGGAAAGTGCCGTCGTCACCTGGAAAACGATTTGCTATACGATATTTACCATAATTTGTTAAACTCGAGAGGAAATCAAATAATTCCGAAGAGGAATAACGAGGATACTGTTCAGGGTCAAATGAATCTGGCCTATCTCCTTTCGAACTATCGTTCTTAAACCAGAAAGCAAAATACTTCAAAACAGGTAAGAGCCTCTCAAGATAAAATCGCCATACAGCATAATCATCCCCAACCACATTCAATTCCATTATTGTTGATTTCTGCTCCCGAATTCTTTCCCCCAACCGTTCCAAGTTGTACTCAACTGCAGACTCTTCAAGTATCTTCTTCACCTCTTGAAGATACTGTTTTCTCCAATCTCGCTCTAGGAAATGGCTAATCATATCGTTTTAGTGCTTAATCAGTTATTATTCTTTATCCATCCACCTTAGACAAAACTCTTCGGCAGGCAAATGTTCTCCACCCCTGTCGCATCCTTGAACAATGGTGCGATATCCTTGTCCCTAAATCCGGCTATCCCACATCCAATCCTCGTAACATAGAAGAAGAGGTCGGGATGGGACTTGGCGAATGAAATGAACTCGTCGACATAGGGCATAATCGTCTCCACCCCACCCTGCATCGTCGGAATAGCATAGGACTGACCACGAAGACCAACACCACAACCCATAACGGCCCCGAACTTCTGGAACGCTACATAGGCCGCACCTCCTCCATGCATACCCGCCAGATTCGATCCAAAGACAAAGATTTCATCGGCTTTAAGATCAGTGATTCGTTCCGGGGTATAGTCGGGCCGGGGGATGTTGTTATAGGTTCTCATAGAAATCACTTCATAAACTGAATCTTCGTGCCATCCGGGATTTCCTCTTCTATCTCAACCACATTACCATTCTCGTCCATCTCTTTTCTCTTAATTGATTTTAATGCCATCCGGGAGGCACATACTTCTTTTGGTTTCATCTCATCCGGGATAACCTGATCCACCCATGAATGAACAACAGGTCCGGGGACACTGAAATGGACATGGTTATTCTCATCCCGTTCTTGAGGATAGTGATCAAGAGTTGATGCTGTGAGCCGGATTAACGCCTCCTTTAGTGGAAGAAGTAGTTCCTCTGTCTGGGCCCTTAAGGCCGCAACCTTAGTTTTATTAGGAATCAACCGCCGAATTGTGATCGCATCGGTAGAATCGTAATCTATTCTCGTAAAACCAGTAAACCCACATATCTTACATGCCAATGCCCCAGCCAGACGAATCATCACGTCTTTTACCTTTGTTGTCTGGATTTCCCAAACAGATATGCCGCTCTCTTCATCTTGTACAGCATAATATGGCTGATAAACGGTATGGGCATCCATTCGGGCTAGCGAGTCAATAAATTGAATCTCCGAAATGTTCTTCACCGTCCCATAGAGAAGATAATGAACAAGGACATGCCCCCATTCATGGCATATCGTACTGGTTACATAACGGTCAATCGTCTTAGCGCTCATAATCCTGTCCTTTAGTTCAACTACCTATTGTAGAAAGTCACTTTACCGCCATAGTCTGTCTTCTCCACGAACAACTCACAATCTTCTTTTCCATCAAACATGGACTGTTTGTAGGGAAGAATAATCTCTGCCTGCTGAGGGAATAGCATATCGTAAGCCACAAAGGTCTTCATCAGCAGAATTCCATTGTCCATCTGCTGGGAGAAACCGACACCCTCGAATGTGATCTGAACCCTTTTTTCCTTGTCACTCGGGATGTCCTTCAACTCCTCGGAATACTTGCAGAGATCTTCGCTCACGGGGATACTGAACCACCTAAAATTGACCCTCATGAAGCGATTGATTAACTCTTCGTTGCTGATTTCCTCATCTTTCAGGAACCTTTCACGATACCTGCTGAAACAGTGTGGAGATATCACATACAAGCAGGAGAAGGAGCCTTTATCAATATCCATCGGCATGATAGCGTACTTCCCTTGAGGTGTATCCCAAATCATGTAAAGCTTCATTAACGGGTTATTCCAGTCTCCCCGTTTAAGGGCTTTTGCAAGGACATACACCTTATTTTTCCGTTCCCTTGTTATGGCGGAATAGAGCCTCAATATAGGATACTTCTGCCTGAAAGATGTTTTCTTAACGACACCACCGAACACCTTCCCGTATTTCAACTCACACTCCACCACAGAGTCCCAGTCTTTCTTGAACTCATCCCTGACTTCCGTGAATGTCATTTCTGGCAGCAGCATATTTGAATCGAATATGTGGTTTTAGTGTTTTCAAATATAGCAATCTTTTCCTACAAAACCCCAATCCCAAGAAGAACAAGTATTATCACCCCAACCAAAGCCAACCCCAGCAACACCCACTTCACATCTATTCGCCGCCGGTTATCCTTCTCCAATCCGCCGCCTTTCCCATCACCCCACTTTTTGTCTCGAATCACCACAGCATCTTGATATCCTTCCTCGGCGGCCTTTGCGATCCAGTATTTGGCGGAGATAGGGTCTTTGGGCAGTTCTGGCTTTCCATTGAGATACAGGGAGCCGAGAATGAACCAACAGAACGGCTCATCACTTTCCGCCGCTTCCTTTATGGCCTGGAATCCTCTCTCGAAATCATACCACGGCTTTCCTTCCAAGAGATACCCCAGGCCAAGGATAGTTTTAGCGGCGGGAATCTCTTTTGCCTCCTTCTCCATATCATCCAAAGCTTTCAGTGCCTTCTCCGTCGTCCCGGCCATAGCAAGACCGGCAAGGAAAAGGTTGGCAGAATCCATGTATGAAGGTGTGGAGGACATAAAAGCTATTACGCAATAGAATTCCAAGGCGGTAGTTGCCCATAGCCTTCCTGGAATTCAGCCAGTAACGCATGTTCAACAGCTACAGGATCATCAAGTCCAGTATCATACCAATAGATCTCTAGTTCAGAAATACCTTGCTTCTCCATAATCATTGGCCAGGAGCGTTTTCTTGCCATTTTTCCAAACTGAAGGCCATTTACGAGCCTGTCCTTCATGCCCCCCAAACCGGCCCTTCTATGCTCGATCACGCCATCCTTCATCTTTCCGGAGCGCCCGATATACAGAAGACAACGTTCACTGCCTATTCCCATCCACACCAGGTAAACCCCGCTTCTATTAGTCGGAGCATTACAAACCTCTTTCAAGTCATCAAAGCGCCTGAACTTGAAGCTTCCACAATGCTTGTATTTCTGGAGAGTCTCAAACATACTAAACCTGCTTCTTGAAATAGGCGGCTATCTTCTCAAACTTCCCACTGCTTTCTCCTCCACCATAGCCAAGAGTTGTATCGGTATACCCTTCGACTTTGAGACCGATGGGAGTTACGGAGACCAATTCCCAACCGTCTTTGCCAAGGTCGTTAAAAGCCTTCTCCATTTTCTGGTCCGGCGTAAACTCAACGATTTTGTATTTGTAGGTATTGGTTGGCATAGACTAGTGTTTTTCTGTTTCTAATAATCAAACCGCAGTATGCTAAAAAAACCTTCCGTTCCTCCTTACTCCTTAGCCCCTTTGTGCTTAATAGCAGAATATATTTTCACGACACACCAGAGCCCAGGAAAGGTTTGGTCCATGTCCTTTACTATTCTTGATGGAATTTTCCAACATAGTAAAACATTGGGCTTAAGGGATGGATAATGCTTCCCTAGATCTATTCTAAAACGTTCAAATGTATCCGGAATGCTCTCCTTAAACCTATTAATCAATTGATTATCGGGATTCTTATCAGAATACGAAGTAATGATATGCAGCCCAATTCTAATCACCCCTTTCGTCGATTCACTATACTGCTTAACTTCTTTCTCAATACTTCGCAACTGCTCATTCATTGTGATCCATCGATCAGTCACGGTATCCTCTCGAGTGACATCCGTAGTGAAACAATCATAACTATGCTTTAGTTCAATAACAAAACTATAGTCCTTGTACAGACACCAATAGTCAATCCGTCCACTTGACTCATCAACCTGAGTTCTCCGATTTGAATACCGACGTATTGCCGGCAATTCGGCTAAGACCTTGGAATCGCATAGTTTAGACAAGGCTGGTAATAATACGCTGTCAAGTTGACATTCTCGATAAGTAAACGGCAGATCGCAGAATTGGTCATTGTCGTACTTTGTACTCAAAAAAGCCATGTCGTAGAAGAGATTCTCCATCAGCTCCTTTGCGATTGCGTAATCCTCACCTTCCACTTCAGAAGCCACCTCGAAAAACGAAAGGCCATGCTTGCTTATCTGTCTCATAAAAACAATCTTTAATTATCGATTCGGCATTCAATCATCCATATGGTCATAGTCGAAATCGTGGCGGGGATTCTTGTCTCTGATGGATTCTTGCCAATAGAGGGATTCATAACGGCGTTTTTCTGCCGCCTTTCTTTCTCTTTTAGCCGCCCTTCCAAGCATCTCCGCTCCCATCATTCCCGCCATTAATTTGGTAGCCGGATCTATCTGGGATTCGGAATTGTCGGTGCCCTTTATTCTTTCATCAACAGGAGCCTTGTCCCATTTATCCATAAGAACAGCCATAACAATGGCGGCGGCGATAAAGAAAAATGCTGCAAATCCTAGGTAAACGATATCATCCTTTTTAATCCACTGCCACAGAAGAAAAAACAACAGAAGGACATACACAAGACATAAGAAAAACATCCGCCACCAGATTTGTACTCTACTCAACTGCTTCTTTTGTGGTTTATCATTATCGGTCGTAAGCAATTCCATCACCGGTTTTTCTGTTCCATCTTCAGCTCCAAACTTCGCATCTTCGGAAGTCAGGAACCCACGGACGAATGCCTCTGGGATACGGAAATTGGCCTCTTTCTCTCTAAAGCGGGCAGTACAGTAGTCCTCATTCACGGCAATAACAACACCGTCCCCCAGCGTTTTGTGATGGACTCGATCTCCGATATGAAGGATGATGGGTTTCATTTAACTGCTTTGAGGTCACTTCTGCGTGGAAATTCATTCAATCCCACCTTCAACTGCATTGTAGAAATCGTCTGATGCCTCACACGCAGTAACCTTAATCTCGCCATCCTTGAGGTAAGAAACCTCAAGAAGAACGGTATTGAAAAGGCCATCATCATCGGGCTTCTCATCACAATCTACGGCATGCAAACGCTCACCATCTTCGTTATTGGGCTCTTCAACCAAATAATACTCTCGGCCTCCAAATCGTACTGTGCCATATTCTAATTTGCTCGGCTCAGTATAATCTATCCAGCCATCATTTATGTCCACTGGACAAGAGTCGTCTTCATACCAATAATACTCAGGATCCTTAATATGATTTATCATAGCATACAAATCCATTTGCGAATCCATATCTGAATACTCTCCAAAGAAGATATCCTCCCTCTCATTCAATGCATCAATAACTAATTCGATCAGGTCTTCTTTACAAATATGTGAGCCGTCCTCCAACTCGTATTCCTCGTCGATATCGTCGAATAAATCACTCTCATATTCACCAGTCTCCCAATCACACGAAAACTCATATCCTCCTACATCTACTGTGCATGAACCAAACTCATTACTGGATCTCGCGTCATCCATATCAACTTGTTTGTAAAAAGTACGACCATCAGGAGCGGTACATTCCCGAATGTTATTGGGCTCCTCATAAGAGACTTTGTAGTCCCCTTTTTTGATTGCTTCTACGATGCGGTCAATGGATGCTTTAACGTCTCGATAGTCCATATTGTGCTGCTCTAAAAATGTAACTCGATATAAAAGGGCCTACTTAAAATAGACATGGATGTAGGACCAAAGAAGGCCTTGCCCCTTGAACTCTTCCACCTCAACGGTCTGATCACCGGGAAGTATATAGGGGCCGTATTCTATGCCATCAAATTGTTTAGAGAGGGTCTTATCCTTTCCAACGAACTTGATAGTCTTGAAGATCAGAGGCTCACCATTCTCCGGATTCAAAAGCAAATTATCCATATAACCGGTTAGGTCATATTCCACATGGTCGGAACCGGATTCAATAGCCGCCATAACGGCATTACTGACTGGAAGAATAAGGGTATCATCTTGGATGTCGGGAAAACCACAAACCCATTCATGAGACGGCGGAAGATTGTTCTCATCAATTTCAGGTACATCAAACAGATGACCACGAACCCCCTTGATGCCGTAGATGGGCTGGTCAAAAAAGCGCGCACCACGCAGGCACCAGTGGAAGCAATCCGGCTGCGCCCAAGGAGAATTCGCATCCCTCACTATCTGGTAGCAGTCCACATAGCCAATAATGGCGCCGTTGGGCATATCTTTATACTCGGGGAACTGGCCCATCAAGCGGCCATTCTTGACCATAGACACATACTCAGAGGGATAATCTTCCCAATTGCCAGGGACTTTTGCAGACGTTGCATGGATAAGGATGCGACCGGGAGCCTGGGCAGCCTGCCACTGCCGGTTTTCGACATCTTTCAAGCCAGTACAGATGATACTGGCCCAGGGCTGGGTGACAGATAGTGCTTTCATGCTAATATGGTTGTAAAAGTGTTTACGGTGATTTCTATTAATAGTTATTCTATCTTATTAGCATAAATACCCCAAGTTTTCTCATTAACTCTTTCAATGAATTCATTTATGCTCTCCGCTCTCCATTGGGTCGTAATATAGAGATCACCTTTGGGCCATGATACAAGTGATGCACGAACAGTTTTGGTAGAATCTTTAGATCGGGCACGTCGAGACTCGAATTCCTCTGGTAATTCCACAAGATGTGGAATGTGAACACCAAGAGAGAGAAAGACATCTCTCACTGTCTCGGGTTCATCATCAGGGAACTCCTCAACATACATCTCAAGAATCCTCTGTGCTAGTTGTCTCTTATTGTATGAACCTTCACCATTAATTTCATACTTGGAACGGTCATGTCCAGCGACTATACCCGTCTTGTCAGTGTCTTCATCTTCACTATCCTCCTGCTTAATATAAATAGGAACCGTACCTTCACCATAATCAACAGAGACAAAAGCAAGTTCATTGTCATCGTATCGAATAGAAATTCTAGCGTCACTGATTCTCTTCAATTTAAGCACCGGTGACAAATAGGTCTGAATGGCAGAAGCAATCGCTGCGTTACCATTTCTAGGGACTGAATCTCCCCGTACTGATCTAATCAGGGCATCAATCTCTTCAAGATGCAAACCGCATGCAGCCATTCGTGCACGAAGGTCAAGTAGGTTTTCGACACTGAAAAGGGAAGTATCAGATTGTTCCTCTTTTCCGCGTTTATGAAATAGATTTCTGAAACAAAACCTGGACATACTTGGACTAAAACTATAGGTCTTTATTCGTAGCTTTTCTTGAGTTTGGCACTTTAATCCAAGACTTCCAGATGTGAAATCTCACCCTTGGTTTTATAGTTTCCAATCTTGTCGCCTCTGATAATCTGCTCGGCTTGAATGATTTCCCCCTTTCGTAAATGGTCTGTAATCACAAGGTCTCCAGGCAACAAACTTCCATTCTCACAAGAAACAACCCTAAGACACTTGTTCCCATCATGTATAGCGACCATAAACAATACACAACGATCCAAGTATTTCACCTTAAGGCGAGACCCTTCCTGCAGCGAATGCACATATACAACATCATCCCTAAATCTCCACATGCTTTCTAAAGTCAGCTTCTCCTGCATCTCTTGCCAGGAAGAGTATCCCAAATAGATTGCAATGGTATTTAAGGTGAAGCGATTCGCCCTCCTATCATCCTCGAGATATCCCATTAACCTTTTTAGCGTGGTCGCCCCAACAGGGCGACCTGTTCTCTTGGTTATTAGCTCAGCAAGTACGTTATAATCCTTGGCTTGATCAAAGCTCAACCCAGAAACCCGTTTTAGGTTATTAATTATTAACTGACTGAGTACCATTATATTGTCACCTTAATAAATGTGTAATTGTCAGAGATATTCCGACGCCTTCCATCTAACTCAGCCTTGAGCTTTTCTTCATCATTCTCGTAAAGGATATCATCGATATTCATCTCTTTATGAATCCCATCTGTACAAAGAAGGAACATGTCACCCTTTTCGGGCAAGAAACTATCATATCCAGGCATTAACGCTCTCTCATCTCCCATTAAGGCCTGTGTCACAATCGATGCATACTTCTCGTAATCATCAGCACGTAGCGTCCGAATCTTGGCCATCTCATTGATTACAGAATGATCTTCAGTCTGGAAGATGATACGGTTCTTTCGACTCAGATAAATACGGGAATCTCCAACCCATACTAGATGGGCCGTACCTTCAAGTAGATAAAGAACGACAACGACACTGCCCATGTTCTTTGCTCCAAGAGCAAGTCTTTTGATGCAAAGGGAATCATTGGCATACTTAATGGCTTCAGAAAGCAATACACTTGGGGAGAACCGATCTTCGTTCCCTTCTATGAACTCTAATAAACTCTCGGTAACGACTTGGGCGGCTACATCCCCGTAGGAATAGCCTCCCATGCCATCAGCTACAACAAATAACGAGGAATTCTCCCCAAGGGTTCGCCATCCCAGATAATCCTGGTTCAGTTTTCGACGGCCTTTATTGGTATACGTTATGACCTTCATTCTTCAGTTACTGCATGAATCGTCTCTCCACCATGTTTGGTCACCCTAGGCCGGATGGAAATCTTCATTGGCCTAATTGTTATTGTCTTTTCTGTAGCCTTATTTGCCCACAGATAAGCTTCTCCAGAACCAAGCGAAGCCATATCGGAGGATGATAGGGACTGCATAGAAGTAATTGACTTCTGGATATGCTTGACCCACGCTGGCGAGTTAAATTTATGTAACAGGATAATGGAACTCAACTCAATTATTTCTGTTGGCAAACCAACCGGGTTCTGGCTCGCAATCATGATAGATACACCCTTATGTCTCATCTCCTTGATGGCCACAGTTATGGAATCGACCATTTTTTTGTCATCCATATACTTATGGGCCTCGTCGAAGACGATAAACTTATTGAAACTCTGTCCATTTACGGTCTTCACCCCTGAGAAGATATTCAACATTACGACGAAGAGACCAAGCGCTTCATCTTTTTCAATGAACTCGTCTCGAAGATCCACTATTATCAAGCGACCAGGCATCATGTACTGCTGAAGCTTGATACCATCAGTGATGTAATCCTCCGCAAATGAAAGTCGCTGATTGGCCAAGTTCTTTTGCGACTGAGAAAGGTATTGATTCGCGGCAACACCGTGTTTCAAATTCCTAAGAGTGACCTCTTTGTTAAGGCGCTTTAGAATCTGTTTAATCTCATGGATATAAGTGGAATCATTACCCATTGCTCCGATAAGGAACATCCAATCTTTCACTTGCAGTTCAGAAGAATCGAAACCTATAGGATGAATCTCCAAATCAGGATACTCCTCCTGACGTTCATCAACTTTATTCTCCGGGACAAGCATGATAACATCCTTGATGCAACCTGGCTCTGCACCATACTGTTGTTTGAGTTTGGCAAGCTGTCCAGCCTCATCATTAGGATATATCATAGAAGTGAATTCTGGGGCATAATCCATAGTATCACTATAATGGAAAATCACGCTAGCGAGTGGAGCCTTAAGCTTATTCACATTACTGAATTGCTTAAGTGTCATCTCGGCCACTGTACCAATTGTATAACTCTTTCCTGCTCCTTGTACGCCAAAGAGACTGAAAGTATTACAACCATCAAGATCCACAGCCACTGTTTTATTGCCGACAAGAGTCTTCCCCAAAATACCAAACTGCGCCGTTGCATTATTACTACCTACTAACACATCATATTTGGGTTCGCAATACTTCGGGTCGATTTCTTCCCCAATAGCCGGGCTAGATGATGCTTCGGTTTCGACTTCTCGTTCTAAGGCTGTCTGTCTTTTGGCCTCATATTTTTCTTCATGACTATCACGAAGCTCATGAGGGGCGCTCTCTTCCTCTTCTCTTTTGTATCCATCTAGTTTCGGCACAATAGCCGGTTCGGGTTCAACATCAACCAAATCCGGTTCAACTGGGAAAGTATCCACAGGGGCTTCAGCTGGAACAACCTCATCAGCCGGGAAACTCACCGACCTTGGAGATGTCTCCCTTTTTTCTATATCCCTAATGGTTAACCTTCTGGAAGTCGGGAAACTGCTTACAAACTCTTCATCATCCGCATCGAGATGGAACGTATCCAGAGGCTTATCATCCGAAAGAATATCCGCAATAACGGGCTTTCCCATCATGTACATAATAGAATCACCCCATAGATCCTTACGCTGTTTCTTTTCTTGCCCCATATTAAAGATGATTCCCATCTTCTTATAATCAATGGAATAACCATCATTGAGTGTATTCAAGAAGTCAAGATACTCTTGGGCAATCTCTGGCCTCAAGATCTTGTAGCGGAGAGAACGTTTAATATAGAAGCGAAGCAATTCCCCAAGTTCCATAGTCTTTAACTCTCTATCAAGACGTTCATTGTCCTCGAGGGATTGAGCAAAATGACTTTCTAACGCAACAATGGTATTATTAATCTGAGAGAACATCTTCTCCTCAAGTTTCTCCTCCTCTTCATCGGTAAGAGACGTACGACACTTTATCTCAACAACCATAACCTCGATTTCTCGGGTCTCAGTATTGATACTAATGACTAAATCATCCGCTCTTTCTTTATTTTGAGAGTCAAGATCCTCAAATAACTCCTTGTGCAGATCTATTGGGATGATAAAAGAATTTTTCAGAATCCCTTTCCTCTTCAATAGTCTCTGGGTAAACGTGATACCAAGAACTTCGAAAGTTTTATTCTGTGAAGAATTATTCTGCAAAAGGATAGAACTACTAACAGTTCTGACGTCTTCAAGAAGACTCTTGAAAAGCTTGGAATCAGAGATGTCAATGCCGAACTCTTTGAAGTGAGGCACCATCAGTCCCTCAACCTCACTTGTCGGTTTTGTAGTGAGAAAAGACGAAATACCCGTACGTTCCTGCCCCGGGATATAATCAAGAAGATAAGGGATATCACCGTTTTCACCACTAGGCAAGTCGTAGAACTCTGGCCCCATGTTCTTATCAAAGGTCACCACCCAATCAGAGACGTCGTGGATGAAGGACAATAACATTGCATCCCCTTCATTGAGGTTGAGACTGGTTGCCGGTACAGACTCTGTAGACGTAGTTGAAAGCGTTTTCGCAATAAGGTACTGGATATCAGAAAACAATCGCACAGTATCATTTGCGAACTCATTCACAACAGAAGGCATCAACTGGTTGGAAAAATACCTATTCCAAATGGTGCTCTTATTCTTTACCTGATATGAGACAGAGCTCTTGGTAATCACACAGTTCAAGAAGAATGAGTGAGTCTGAGGATCTGGGCGTACCATCTCCGTCGTAACAGGGAAAGGATTTACAAGGAATGAGATATGCGCTTGATACTTCTCATGCTCCTGAATAAAATCGTCGATGCTATTGATAGAGAATCGAAGCTTCGGGAACAAACGGTTGCTAGATGCAACAGAGAATGGTTCTGCCGCATCTGACTGTGCACTGTTCGGGTCAAGCAGATCTCGTAAAGCTTCACCGGGTTGAATAAGTTTATCATCCGCAAACATTCGGATTTCATAGTCCTTAATCATCCCTCTTCTTTCCATTGCGACCAAAGCATCTGCGAAGACATTTGCATCTCCAGCATTAAAAAGATTGATGACAATCTTGTCAGCATACTGGTGAGCCTTGGCATAATTCTCAATGTGGTGAAGCACAAGATCAAGATTGACATCGCTATCAATTTGCTTCTCCCTTGTGATGTTAAGTAACGATGTTACATACGACTTCAGTTGCCTAAATTGAGACGCAAAAATATCCTCAGCATTCTTTGTCGGCACGGCATATAACCCCCATCCAAAGGTTAGCTCTCCAACATACTGATAAACATCAAGGGCACCATCAGTAAGAATTAAAGGCGAGATCTCCAGCGGTATGTCGCCAAGAAATAACTTATCTAATTTCTTATACCATTGGTTCTTATATTCCGGATTATCAACCGTCTTTTCTTCCCAGTCCGAATACAGATCAAACATATTGATTAGCCAAGAGAGCCTTAATGTGTGAATCGGGCTGATAAGTTTAACTAAAGTCCTTGAGCCATCTGGCATCTCAACAGAAAGGGAAACAGTATCAATATTCTGTAAAGCAACAAAAACTTCTTCACTTGAATTGGCTTCCAACTGTTTTCTTACCCACTCTGAGTAAGCATGAATGTAATCTCTAACCAAATCTATGTTTTTATAGATTTGGAATGTATTGATTACACCTGATTCAGATGCCGCACCGCATTGAATTGCATTGAACAAGGCAAATCTCAGATTAAGGAGTTCCGCTGGAACTTCTATTTCGGGACTCAAGCCTATAAAGTGCATATCTTGCAGTTTCGTGTCGGTAGGATTACCACTGATTTCTGCATCAACATGCCCAAGTTGAGTCGAATGGTGATAAAAACAGCGTTCCATCTCCAACAATTTTTTGGAGCACTGAATCTGATAAGCAAACAGGGCGTTGCCAAAGTCGAATGAGAAGATGTCATTTCTGGAACCCTCTTTCCATAACGTATCAGAGGGTATTTCTGGGATACTCAATTCTTGCCCCTTTCGAACGCTCTCTATCCGATAATTGAAATATGCTTGTAAGAGGTTCTCACATCTCCGCCGTTTGTCGATGCTTGTTTCAACTTCTTCCTTCGAATCATCAGCCTGAAGATTTACAAGCGTGAAGAAGGTTGTTTCGTTGATAGTAAGAACATTGTGCTCAGCCTGGTAGGCTTCTTTCGTGAGTTCAGGGTTTTCAGCCTTTGCCGCCTCCCAAGCGAGCTGAACAGCCTCAGGTTTAAACGGGTTGTCTTTGTCCAACTCCATACCGTCCGCATCAAGAGCATGAACTCTAAGGAAGTATACACCATCCTCATAAGAACCATTACTAATACTGAGAGTAACGGTCTTGGTGGAGCGAGATGTTACAATCTTTGCATTCTTAACCTCGTCACGAAGGACATACCCATCCTGGCTTATAAGCTCGATCTTATACTTTTGCAACTCAGGAAGCTCTGCTGGAGAAGGCTCAAAAATCATCTTTACCTTCACCTTGGACTTCTTTCCGTATGGTATCTGGAGAACATAATCATTAGAGACATCCTTGACCAACTCCTTATCGGGATCTTTCCCTGGAATTAGTTCAGCAAAAACCTTCACATTCTCCACGCTCTCCTCTAACTTCTTGATTGGCCAGTTAGAAAAATACAGTTGAGGATACTTTTCATAGATGGCCTCGCATACTGCGTGAGGTGTAACTAGACTAGGTTCACCACCAAAAAACTTCACCACTTCTTTTTGTAGCGTGTCGGGCTTCATAGGAAGTTCAACAACTTTATCCGAAATGGATATGGAGAAGTCACAAAGCACGTCGGTGCACCGAATGTTGTAGAAGAGACGCCTCTTCACATTGTCAAGATTGTCCAGTAACTTGCTATCCGGAAGGAGATCCAAGCAAAATAAGCCATCTCCCCATGCCTGAATAGTCCAATCCTTTGACTCTAGGAAGAGAAGGTATTCAATCAAACTACTTGTCCTCGTGTTTCTTTCGCCAACAAGTGCTTCAAGTAAACTGATGATTGACATCATGGCTTCCGGAGCGTCACGCTTAAGCGAGCGATAGAACTCATATTGTAATTCCCTGACAGATAGCTCCTTAAAGGTAGCATCCCCATATGAGTCTTCAGCAGAAGTTCGGCTATTGCTAGGAATAAGGATGATCAATGGTAAGCCATTATCATTCCTCATCTCAATCAGTTTTGACGCATGGATATAATCGGAACCAGTTTTCTCATCTGACAGGATGAAAACCCTCGCACTTGAATTAATTGGCTTTATTAGGCTAATCAATCTCTGTAATTCATTCTCAGCAAACCCCGTCACTTTCATACAGTGGCCAGCCTTTGCATTCTTGATTTCTTCTTCGTAGTAGTTTACAAAGAATTGCAGAAACTTCGAATAATATAGGGTGGTGAAATCCATAATACTTAGATGTTATAACGTGGACGGATCTTCTGAAGCAAGCAGGCATCACTGAGGTCTGTATAGAACCCGATTTGCCTTAGCTTATTCTTGAATGCATTCATATTGTCTCTAAATGCCGCCAAAGTTTCTACGTCGGCAGTGCTGAAACGCGGCTCGTTTGCTCCGTTAATAATCAAGCCATAGCGATCTCGAATAATCTGAGCCAACTCGTCAATGGAAAAAGACCTAGAATGGTACTTGCCATCTTCATCTTTTTCGAGAACTAATATCTGAACAAGAGTTTCAAGCAATTTGGAACCCATGGCGCCACGACGGGGATGTTTCCTTGAACGTCTACCATCGGCCATCAGTTTCGTTTCTGTATTCTTCATACACAAATTGCCTAGCAAATCCATGTAGTACTTGTACTGGTAACTACTACCACCATTGGTTTTCTCAAGCAGATAGATGTACTTATCAAAGTAATTATCTTCATCGAAGAACTTTAACATATCCTTAACTGCATTCTGGTCCTCCTCTTCCGGAATATTGTCAAGGATATTCTTAATCTCCCATTTATATACAACCTCAGATTTGTTAATGTTGTGAAGAGCCTTGAGAACATCTTCGATTGTACTTGGCTCTCCAAATGCTTTTTTGTTCGATTGGATGACGTTCACCTCGAAGGTACTCTTGAAATACCGATTAAGGGAGTTTTGCATTTTCTCAAAATCGACACATGCAATTGGAGCCATCGTACTATTGAGGTCATCTGAGAGATCCACAACCATAGACCAATCATCACTAATCTCAGTCGTTCCTTCTTGACACATTATTGGAAGGAGATGGATCAACTTCATAACATAAAGGGCAAGATGGAATGCAATGAGTGTCTTCAGATACTCAATAAAGACGTTCCGAGGAAGTATGTCACTATAAACCAATAACCTACGTATATCATCATTAAACAGTTCCGTCTGTTTTTTGAGCAAGGGCTTCGTGGTGTTAATTGTGACATTTGGCTTCTTCTTCTCCGAAATAGATTGGGTTAAGAAAAGAATCCCGGTCGTATCAACATCCAGGTCATCGTTGGGAATAATGCTGTTAGTTGTGCTATCCCAACCTTTACTGAGATATTTTTTCAGTCCAGTCATAACTTCCGGAGACTGTCTCAACATCAAATAAACCTGATCGGAAGTGTTATAGTCCTTATTATGTTTTCTATTTTGGATTCTGTAACTCATTAAGTGCACAGGCCTCAACGCCGAAACGTTTTCCTTTTCAACATTTCCACGGAAGACCATATTCACAAGATTACTTCTCAGCCAATCCTCAACGGCTTCAATATTGTCCGATACACCATGGACTAAACCCTTGGCTTCAAGACTCTTCATGTAATTCTCCAATGATTCAATTGTATGCATCCCCTTGATGGCACCAAGGGTAATGGGCACACCATCCGCAGCGATGAGCATGAATAAATTTGAAAGAATATGCTCAAGGTTGATAGCCTTTGCGTCTATAGCCAGAATCTCTGGATTTCTGAAGACAATCTTTTTATTCTTTAGTTTAATTATCATGGCTAACTGACTGATAAGGTTCTATAGATATAGTGTTGTCATCATTGAGCCTGATTACAAAGAACTTTTTATTGTTCTTAGTAACGAGGATCTCTTTGTAGGTCTTGCTCTCAAGCAAGTTTTTGAAGATCTGTAGTTCGATGAAACGGCCTTGCAAGTCATTGATGGACGGACTGAATCCTTTCCCGATATAATCCAACATTTCGAATAGATCCAGGGACACCGTAAGTTGAATATGCTTGTCTTCCTTACTCCTGAATGTAAAGCTGTCACTTTCATATTCGATATACTCGGTAAGAGATGTCGTATGGTTCACAAAAAGCTCGAATCCTTCTACATCAAAGATTCTATAACTCTTGGACATCGGGTCATTTACGTGCGAACAGGAGAGCAGAAGGTATTTGCTGGCGAGTTCATCGTTCATGCATCCTTCGCTCTTGGAAATCGCCTGGGCGATATAACTCTTTACCTTTTCCATATTCTCGGCCTTCTCATTGTTGAGGTATTTATAGAAGTCCTCAATAGACTGATAAGGAAGCCTCCTCTTGAAGTCAAACTTTCCTTCGAAATATTGGTGGCGGATGA
>JAEEGJ010012989.1_pt1 | contig 20401 bp, 17 predicted proteins | sample 8958761 | NCBI WGS metagenome assembly JAEEGJ01 (sample SAMN16246546, study PRJNA631951) | gut metagenome | biome: gut microbiome; feature: rumen; material: RS-attached | host: Bos | place: Iran: Karaj | collected 2018-10 | reverse complement strand
AGAAGATCATCTTCGACTTCATCAACTACGACTACGACGTGCTGCTGTCGACGACCATCGTCGAGAACGGCATCGACATACCCAACGCCAACACCATCATCATCAATGGTGCCCACCGCTTCGGACTCTCCGACCTGCACCAGATGCGTGGTCGTGTGGGACGTGGCAACCGCAAGGCGTTCTGCTACCTGCTGGCGCCACCGTTGGCCGACCTCCCGCAGGAGAGTCGTCGACGCCTGGAGGCCCTGGAGACCTTCAGCGACCTGGGCAGTGGCATCCATATCGCTATGCAAGATCTCGACATCCGTGGTGCTGGCAACCTGCTGGGTGCCGAGCAGTCGGGTTTCATTGCCGACCTGGGCTATGAGACCTACGTGAAGATTCTGCAGCAGGCAGTGGTGGAGATACGCAATGAAAATCCTGCGCACACGGAGACTGTCCCTGCTGTGCGTAGTTCACGGAGCACAGAGGGACTGTCCCCCAATAGCTTCGACTTCGTCTCCGACTGTTCCCTCGAGTCCGACCTCGAGCTCTACTTCCCTGACCAGTATGTGCCCTCTGATTCTGAGCGCATGCTGCTATACAGGGAGTTGGATGGCCTGACCACCGACGAGCAGGTGGCAGCCTATCGTACCCGTCTGATAGACCGCTTCGGCCCTGTGCCTCACTGTGGCGAGGAGCTGATGCGCGTCGTTCCCCTGCGTCGCATCGGACAGTCGCTGGGTTGTGAGAAGATAGTCCTCAAGCAACAGCGCATGACGCTCTTCTTCGTCACGCAGAACGACAGTCCGTTCTACCAAAGCGAGGCCTTCGACAAGCTGCTACAGTTTGTGGGCCACAATCCTCGTCGTTGCCAGTTCCGCGAACTGCACGGCAAGCGCTCTATGGTCATCAGCGACGTGCCTACCATCGAGGAGGCCGTCAACATCCTGAAAACGATTAACTAACAATAATTACCAACTATAAAACGTACTAAAGAAAGATGAGAAAAAGAGTATTCCTGGCATTGCTATCCGCTGTTAGCATGCTGAGCGTCAGTGCAGCAGAGCGCTTGACGAGTCCTGATGGAAACATCGTTGTCGTGGTGGACGTGCAAGACGGCAAGCCTACCTACGAAGTGCAACTGGGTGGCGTCACCTTCCTGCAGCCCTCGCCGCTGGGTTTGCAGACCAACATCGACGACCTGACCAGCGGTCTCGTGTTGAAGGGTGTCGACAGCAAGAAACAGCACGACGAGTACTTGCTGAAGACCACCAAACGGAGTCACATCAGCTACGATGCTACAGAGGCTGTCTGCCATTTCGAGAAGGGTGGGCGTCAGGCCCTCGACATCCAGTTCCACATCACCGATCGCGACGTGGCCTATCGTTACAAGATCTATCCCAAGAAGATTCGTGGTGGCGAGACGCTGGTAGCTGTCGTCAGTGGCGAGGCCAGTGGTTTCGTCATGCCTGAGGGTACCACCACTTTCCTCTGTCCGCAGGCTGGTCCGATGGGTGGCTTCGCGCGCACCGCTCCCTCTTACGAGACGTCCTACACCCTCGATGACCAGATGGGTAAGAACGGCTGGGGCAATGGCTTCACGTTCCCCTGTCTCTTCAAGACTCCTGCAGGCTGGCTGTTGCTCAGCGAGGCAGGCACGGATGGTGGCTATGTGGGTTGCCGACTGCTGAACAAGGGTGGCAACAAGTATCAGATTGGCTTCCCTCAGGAGGGTGAGATGAACGGCTTTGGCACCACCTCTGCTGCTGTCTCTCTGCCCTGTGAGACACCTTGGCGCACCATCACCCTGGGCACCACGTTGGCACCTATCGTGGAGACCACCGTCACCAACGACGTGGTTCGTCCCAAGTACCAGGCCTCTAAGGAGTATGTCTATGGCAAGGGCTCGTGGTCGTGGATTATCGGCATGGATCCCAGCTGCAACTTCGACGAGCAGAAGCGCTACATCGACTTCTCTGCCGCTATGGGCTGGCGCTCTGTGCTGGTCGACGCCCTGTGGGACGTGCAGATTGGCTACGAGAAGATGGCCGAGCTGGCACGCTACGGTCGTGAGCGTGGGGTAGGGCTCTTCCTGTGGTATAACAGCAACGGCTCCTGGAACGATGCTCCCCAGTCGCCCAAGGGCAAGATGGACAAGTCTGCCGCACGTCGCAAGGAGATGGCGTGGATGAAGGAGAACGGCATCCTGGGCATCAAGGTCGACTTCTTCGGTGGCGACAAGCAACCCATGATGCAGCTCTATGAGGACATCCTCACCGATGCCAACGAGTTTGGTCTGCAGGTCATCTTCCACGGCTGCACGCTGCCTCGCGGCTGGGAGCGCATGTATCCTAACTACGTCGCCTCTGAGGCTGTCCTGGCTTCTGAGAACCTCCACTTCGGACAGGGCGCTTGCGATGCTGAGGCCTTCAACGCCTGCATCCACCCCTTCATCCGCAACACCGTGGGCTCTATGGACTTTGGCGGTTCTACGCTCAACAAGTACTATAACAAGGACAACCAGCACGGCACCGTTCGCAAGACCAGCGATGTCTTCGCACTGGCTGTTGCCGTCCTCTTCCAATCCAGCGTCCAGCACTTCGCCATGGCTCCCAACAACCTGGAGGATGCTCCCGCCTGGGCTGTCGACTTCATGAAGCAGGTGCCCACCACGTGGGACGAGACCCGTTTCATCGACGGCTATCCTGGCAAATACTGCATCATGGCACGTCGCGCAGGCACCAAGTGGTATGTCGTGGGCATCACCAGCGACGGCACACCTCTGCAGAAGAAGATAGACACCAAGGCCTTCTTCCCCAAGGGCACGAAGCCTACCGTCTATGTCGATACCGATGCCATCGTGATGATGTAAGAAAGTCAAATCAAATCTTTGCAGCGTGATACTTCTAATGATAATCCTACTCTTTTTGGGATGCAGTCAGCTGGTAATGGCAGAAAATGCCGACAGTACTGAACTGCAGCCTAGGTTTGCACTGACATATACTGGTGAGCTGCAAACCGACTTTAAGACCACCAGCCAGGTCAATCTCCTTCAGCTTCACGCTGAACTGCCCTTGTCGCGGTCACTGTCCTTTCAGGCTACCTCACTCAGCGTGGCCTCCACGCACGACGAGCTGCTCTTTGAGAATATGATGGGCTATTCGGATCTCGATGCCTACGACAAGTCTTTTGCACTCCAGAAGGCAGGCCTCCAGTGGCGCATCAATGACCGTCATACCCTTTTTGCTGGCGTTCGCTGCATGGACGAAGACTACTTCTGCAGTGACGGTCTTTCCCTCTATACCAGTCCTTCCAGCGGTCACTTTCCTGTCCTCAGCTGCAACTACTTCGTTCCTACCTATCCCTTTGCTGCTATGGGCTTGCACTACGTCTATGAGACAGACCCTCTGTGCCTGCAGGCCTCCGTCTATAACGGTACTGCCAGTCAGGGCTTTACAGGTCGCGACAATATTTTCCGCATTTGTCCCAAGGACGATGGCATCTTTGCCTTAGCCCAGGCAGAATACCGCTATCGCGACAGCCGCTATTTCCTGGGAGCCAGCCTCTATAATGACTATGAGTACGACATTTATTTCGATGGTGAAGAACTTCAGGAGGAACCTCTCGGGCGCAAGACGTACCCCACTGCGTGGGCTTATGCTGAACAGTCCCTTTCGTCCCGCTGCATGGTGATAGCAGCCTATGGCCATTCTTTCAGCAGTGACGATTTGCTTCGCAACTACTACGGCCTGGGAGCGCAATATGCCTTGGGCAAAGTACAATTCGGATTCTATTCCGACTATGTCCGTATGCTGGGTGTTGACGAGTGGGATACTGAGTTCGTATGTAATATCGACCTCAATGATTATCTCTCCGTTAAGCCTGTCCTCCACATCCTGAATTGCGACAGCAAAACCCAGTGCATCGGCCTGCTGCGACTGACTGTGAATTTGAATAATTAAGAACATATGCAGGGCTTTTTGTCGTCATTATGTAATTTCTTGGTTATTGTTTGCAGAATTACATAAATATTTCGTAATTTTGCAGGTCGAAAACGAATAAACATATATAATAATGTATAGGACAAAGACATGTGGTGAGCTGCGACTCACCGATGCTGGTCAGCAGGTAACGCTGGCCGGATGGGTTCAGAAGACCCGTAAGATGGGCGGTATGACGTTTGTCGACCTGCGCGACCGTTATGGCATCACGCAGTTGGTGTTCGACGAGTCGAAGGATGCTGCGCTGTGTGAACAGGCTAACAAGCTGGGTCGTGAGTGGTGTATCCAGGTGACGGGTACCGTGAGCGAGCGCCAGGCCAAGAACCCGAAGATGGAGACGGGCGACATCGAGATTCTGGCTGAGAAGCTGAACGTGCTGAGCGAGAGTGTGACGCCTCCCTTCACGATTGAGGACAATACCGATGGTGGTGACGACATCCGCATGAAGTACCGCTATCTGGACCTGCGCCGTAGCTGCGTGCGCAAGAACCTGGAGCTGCGTCATAAGATGACTATCCTGATTCGTAACTTCCTGGACTCTCTGAACTTTATCGAGGTGGAGACGCCTATCCTGATTGGCTCTACTCCCGAGGGTGCCCGCGACTTCGTGGTGCCCAGCCGCATGAATCCTGGACAGTTCTATGCACTGCCACAGTCGCCACAGACGCTGAAGCAGTTGCTGATGGTGAGTGGCTTTGACCGCTACTTCCAGATTGCCAAGTGTTTCCGCGACGAGGACCTGCGTGCCGACCGTCAGCCTGAGTTCACACAGATTGACTGTGAGATGTCGTTTGCTGACCAGGAGGATGTACTGCAGATCTTTGAGGACCTGGCACGTCACTTGTTCAAGGAGGTGCGTGGCGTAGAGCTGCCCCCACTGGAGCGTATGACGTGGCACGAGGCTATGCGTCGCTTTGGTTCGGACAAGCCCGACCTGCGCTTCGGCATGGAGTTTGTTGAACTGATGGACGTGCTGAAGGGTACGGGCGAGTTCCCTGTCTTCAACGAGGCAGAATACATCGGTGGTATCGTGGTGCCAGGATGTGCTGAATATACCCGCAAGCAGCTGGACCAGCTGACAGACTTTGTGAAGCGTCCGCAGGTGGGTGCCAAGGGTCTGGTATATGTGAAGTTCAACAGCGACGGCACTGTGAAGTCGTCTATCGATAAGTTCTACCAGCCTGAGGTTTGGCAGAAGCTGAAGGAGAAGACGGGTGCCAAGGATGGCGACCTCGTACTGATTCTCAGTGGCGACAAGGCTAACAAGACGCGCACTCAGCTCTGCACGCTGCGCCTGGAGATGGGTGACCGCCTGGGACTGAGAGACAAAAACGTGTTTAAGTGCCTGTGGATTGTCGACTTCCCCCTGTTCGAGTGGAGCGACGAGGAACAGCGCCTGATGGCTACACACCATCCGTTCACGCTGCCTAATCCTGACGATATCCCCTTGCTGGATACTGCTCCTGAGAAGGTGCGCGCCGTGGCTTACGACTTCGTCTGCAACGGCATCGAGGTGGGCGGTGGCTCGCTGCGTATCCACGACGGCAAGCTGCAGGAGAAGATGTTCCAGATTCTAGGCTTCACCCCAGAGCGTGCGATGGCTCAGTTCGGCTTCCTGATTAATGCCTTCAAATATGGAGCACCCCCTCACGCTGGTCTGGCCTTCGGTCTGGATCGCTTTGTCAGCATCATGGCTGGTCTCGATTCTATCCGTGACTGCATCGCCTTCCCGAAGAACAACTCAGGTCGTGATGTGATGCTCGATGCACCAGGCGAATTGGACCCTAAACAGTTGGAAGAACTTCAACTGAAAGTGGAGTTGCAAACAGAGGACAAGGAAAACTAATTACAGTCCTTTCAGTTTTAACTCACTTGATGTAGGTCAAGAATTTAGCGTTTAATTCTTAAAAATAGTTGGTAAACAGCCAATTAGTCGGGAAAAGTTGTTAATTTTGCACCGCAAAGATAGGATACTATTTTAGCGTATAATTTTTTAAACAACTATGGCAGAAAAGAAGACTACAAAGAAGGCCGCTGCTCCCAAGGCTGAGGAGCCCAAGAAGGCCGCTGTGAAGAAGGCTGCTGCTCCTAAGAAGGCAGTAAAGGCAGCTTTCACTGTAAATGCTGAGAACGCAGGTTTCAAGGCTGGTGATGTTTATCAGGCACTGGCTGCTGCTGAGAAGGCACTGACTGTTAAGGAAATCGCTAAGGCTGCTAAGATCAGCGAAGAGGAAACTCTGCTGGGTCTGGGCTGGCTCTTCAAAGAGGGCAAGTTGTCTGCTGCTGACGAGAAGATTACACTTGCTTAATCAATTAGAAGAAAGCATAAAAGGGCTGGAAGCTGCAAAAGGCTTGCCAGCCTTTTTTTTAGATGACGTACGACCAACAGATACTGAAGATACTCACTGAGGCTGGTGAACGGGGTATAAGCGTGCAGAATATCAGCAGACACGTTTATAACCTGAACTGTACCTTTTTCCATCAGCCGGACTATGAGGAGGTGCGTAGTTACGTGCAGCAGTATCTGTTGAAGAATTCGAAGTCGCAGCAGTCATTGATTGAGAGTACGGGTCAGCGTGGATGTTATCGTCTGAACACGACGGGTTCGAAGGATGCCCAACAGCTGATGCTCTTGTTTCGTGACGAAACGGTTGCTAATGAGGAGCCATCAACGTCGAAGGAGGACTTATCGCTCGACCTATTTGAGGGAATGATATAGTTGGTGCAGCTGTTCTGCTGTCTTGCGCCAAGAGAAGAGTTTGGCGCGTGCTAATCCTATTTGTTTTTGTTGTTCGTAGAACGTCTGGTCTGTCTCCAGACGTAGCATCATCTGTGCTATCTCGTCGCTATGCTCAGGATTGATGAGGATAGCGTCAGGACCACCAATCTCGGGCATGGATGACGTGTTGCTGGTGATGACGGGTGTGCCGCAGGCCATCGCCTCCAATAGGGGGATGCCGAAACTCTCGCGCAGGGAGGTGTAGAGGAAGGCAAAGGCGTTATTGTAAATCTTGGGCAACTCGCTGTTGGGAATGTAGCCCGGCATGTTGAGCATGGGCAGGATGTTCTCGATATGGTTACGGCTGATGATGTCGTTGAGGTAGTTGCGATCGAGGTCGGCCATCAGCAGGCGACGCTTGACAGCAGACTGCTCCAGGTATTTGGAGTAGGCCACCAGTGTACGCTCGGTATTCTTCTTGGGGTCGGTGTTGCCGAGGAAGAAGAAAAAGCCTTTCCCCAACCCCTCCCAAAGGGGAGGGGAGCTTAGCGGCTGGAACCAGTCGTTGTAGCCATTGTATATCATGGCCATGCGCTCTTCAGAGATGCCCAGCTTGCGCATGATATTGTCTTTCTCGAAGTTGGAAACGGTGATGATACGTTGGCACTTGTCCAGAATGCGGGGTACTACCAGTCTGCGGTAGAACCATCCCATATTCTGATAGAGCGACTTGTTGCTCTTGTCGCGAGGTTCCAGGAAGATGATGTCGTGAAGGGTGAGCACCAGGGGGATGTCGCACCAGATGGGTGCCGTATTGCTGGTGCAGTGGAGCAGCTCTACGCCATACCTCTTGGCAGCGCGCGGCAGTGCCCACTGTTCCCAAAGCGGGTAGGAGGGACAGCTCAGCTCGACGATGTGTACATTGGCAGAGTCCTCCACACAACGGTCTTCGCCAGGCTTGACGAAGACGTAGTACTCGTCGTCAGTATGCATCTGTTGCAGTTCCTTGATTTCCTGCAAGACGACATAATCCATGCCGTGCTTGTTCTTGCGGAAAATGCGCTGGGCCTCGATACCAACCTTCATATTTGACAATTTTACTATTTGACAATTTAGCTATTTAAGGCTTTTGATAATTCTCGCTGGAACACCGGCGACAACACAATTGTCTGGCACGTCCTTGGTGACGACGGCACCTGCTGCTACCACACAGTGACGACCAATGGTGACGCCAGGTAGAATAACAGCGTTGGCACCAATCCATACGTCGTCGCCAATGACGACGGGCTTCGTGCTGACGCCTTGTTCGTCGATGCACTTGGTGGCATCTTCGAAGTTGTGGTTGAGGGCCGTCACCGTGATGCCTTGTGCCAGGTTGACGTTATTGCCTATGCAGACGGGACCAATGACGGTGCAGTGGATGCCGATGCGTGTATGGTCGCCAATGGTGACGTCGCCCACGGCGTTGTTGATGCAGCAGAAGGACTCGATGACGCTACGTTTTCCCAACCAGAAACGACGATAGGGTGGTGTGTCCATGCGAGCGCTCCAGTAGATTTTCGATCCACTGCCACGATGCTGGTAGAGCGGTGCCAACAGTCGGATATACCACCGTGGACGGGCATCGCGCTGGTTCATGATGAGGTAGTCCAGGAATCGCTTCAGGCGTGGTGAACTTTTCAGTCCCTCTCGTAGTTGTTCTTTGTCTTTCATGCTTCTATGATTTGATGCCACTGACGGCTGATGGTTTCTATATTATATTGCTTAGCGATGGCAATGGCTTTCTGTGACGTGCTAGGCCAGTCGAGTTGGGTGGCTGCATGCATCTGACGAGCTAAATCGTTGACATCGCCATTAGAGAAGTAGAGTCCGAAGTCGCCCATGATTTCCTTGCATATAGGTAGGTTTGATGATATGATAGGTAATCCATGTGACATGGCTTCCATCAAGACCAAGGGCATGCCTTCCCAGCGTGATGAGAGCACATAGACCTGTGCCTCATGGTAATACTGCTGAATATTGTTGGTGAAAGGATGAATGGTGATGTGCTCCTGCAGGTGGTATTTCTCGATGAGCTGCTGATAGAGGGGCTCCTCAACGCCTTCTCCCACAATATCTAGTGTCCATTCTTGATTGTCTTGTGCAAAGATGCGGAAAGCCTCTATCAACAAGTCGAAGCCTTTATGCAGATGAGAGAAGCGGCCTACAGCCAGGAACTTCTTTGATGTACCCTCTGATGGGGAACCAGGCACCAGTGTCAGTGGGTTGTAGATGACCTCTGTGGGGATATGATATTTCTGGGCATCATCATGACAGAGTACTACTGTCTTGTCAAGCTTAGCCAACTGTAACTCATAGTGTTTGCAGATTTCTGGCCCGATATAGAGTGAGCCTTCGCCAAAGAGCGCTTGATAGGAGTTGTGTATCCAACCAATGAGACGTGTTCCTTGCAGGTGGTGGCGACAAGTAGCCAGACGCACAGCCAAAGGAGCATGTACGCCGATAATAACATCGTAGTGCCCTTCTTCTAATTCTTTATACAGAGCCTTGCGTTGTTCATGTGGGAACGAACTGTAGGCATAAAGGTCAGACGTCAGACGCGTCTGTGGCAGATGGCGACGATAGAGGTAGCTATAGGTCTTGCAGAAGTAATACTCCCATCGTGAAACTTCAGGAAAGGAAAAGAACCGATAATGGATGTTTGCCTTGTCAAGTCCGTAGAACGTAGTGTCTTTCTGCTCCGGCTTGTCTTTAGTGACAATGGTCACATCATAATCCTTCGCCAATTCCTTGGCAATCACCGCCGTCACTCGCTGAACACCGCCAAACGAGAAGATGGAGTCGGTCAGAAAGCAGATTCTTTTCATTTCTGCGTACAAAAATACGGATAAATCTTGATTAATCCAAATTTTCTTCGTAAATTTGTGGCATTAAATACTATCAATGAAACAGAAGCCTTTGAAAATAGTATATCTTACACCTGCCCTGTATATGGCAGGTGGTGTGGAGCGTGTACTGACATTAAAGGCTAATTACTTTGCTGAACACTTCGGCTATGATATTACCATCATTCTGACAGAAGGCAAGGACAAACTACCGTTCTATCCGCTGTCGGACAAAATCAGGATTATCAACCTTGATATTGGATTCGAAGAACTATGGTCGTGTGGTTTCTTAAAGAAGTTATTCGTCTATTTGAAGAAGCAACGAAAATTCAGAAAACTGCTTAGTAATCAGTTGATGCTATTGCGCCCAGATATTACGGTGAGTCTGTTGCGTAGGGAAATTAATTTCCTCAACGCTATTCATGACGGTAGTAGAAAGGTAGGTGAGTTGCATGTTAATCGTGCCAATTATCGCAATTTTGAGGCGAATGATTCAAACTTAATTAAGAAATTTTTTGCAAAGTTCTGGATGCATAGCCTTGTTGGAAAGCTAAAGAAATTGGATCGATTCATTGTCTTGACAGAAGAAGATAAGGAGGCATGGCCTGAGTTGAATAATATATGTGTTATTCCTGACCCATTATCTTTTGTTCCGACCAAATGTAGCGAGCTTAAGGAAAAACGAGTAATTGCGGTTGGTCGGTACGTCTATCAAAAGGGTTTTGACTTGCTTCTACAGGCATGGTCGAAAATCGAGAAACAATACCCAGATTGGCAGTTAACTATCTATGGTGATGGAAATCGTAGGCCCTATGAACTTCAGACTAAAGAATTAGAACTTGATACAAGTCGTTGTCATCTCAATGGGCCCACCAATGATATTCAACAGGAGTATTGTAATAGTTCCCTCTTTGTTTTCAGTTCGCGTTTTGAAGGATTTGGTATGGTTTTGGTTGAGGCTATGGCTAGCGGCCTTCCAGTGATATCTTTTGCGTGTCCATGTGGCCCCAAGGATATAATTAAAGATGGGGAGGATGGGATATTAGTAGAGAAAGGTAACGTACAGGCGTTGGCTGATTCGCTAATGCGACTGATGGGTGATGAAAAACTCAGGTGTTCGATGGGGCAAGTTGGAGTGAAGAATGTGCAGCGTTACAGTATCGACAAGATAGCTGAACGTTGGAAAGTGTTGTTCGAAAATTTGTAGGGCTATGCGGATATTGTTCTTGGTTTATCACGGATTCTCGCCTCATAGCGGTATCTCAAAGAAGATACATTATCAGGTGAAAGGCTTGAAGGAAAACGGGCATGATGTACGTCTATGCTATTATGACTTTGATGCAAATGGGCATAGTTGCAGGTTTGTGGATGATCAAGTCATTAAAGACTACGGAAAGGGTAAATGGGCAGGATTTCGCCAGCGAATGGATTATGATTGCATCCTTGACTATTGCCTTCGCGAAAAGATAGAATTGATCTATGCCCGTTGCTTCCAAAATGCGAACCCTTGGCTCATTCGATTCTTTATGATGCTAAAAAAGGCAGGTATTCATTCTGTAACGGAGATTCCTACTTATCCATATGATCAGGAATTTAAGCATTTTGAGTGGAAGATGCGCATGGAGCTGAAGATTGATCAGTTGTTTCGAGATCGTTTGTACAAGCAGATGGATTCTTTAGTCACATTTAGCGATGCTGAACGCATATTTGGACAGCGTACCATTCGCATTAGTAATGGTGTTGATTTTGATAGCATTCCGTTGCATGAACCATTTGCCAATAACTATGAATTTCATCTCATTGGTGTTGCAGAAGTTCATCCTTGGCATGCTTTCGATCGTGTCATGTCAGGTATGGGTGAATATTATAGTCAAAAGCGATTAGCTAACAGCCCAAAGTCTGATGTTTATTTTCATGTTGTTGGAGGTGTACATCCCAACCGTATGAAGTTGGATTTCCAACCCATTATAGATAAATATGGGTTACAGGACAAGATAATATTCCATGGTCAGCTTTTTGGCGATGCGTTGACAGACGTCTTTAATCAATGTCAGTTCGCTATAGGTTCTTTGGGACGTCACCGGAGTGGTATTACAAATATTAAGACCCTAAAGAACCGAGAATATGCTACACGTGGTATTCCCTTTATTTATAGTGAACAGGACAGTGATTTTGACAATCAACCCTACGTACTGAAAGCTCCTGCCGATGAGTCTCCGATTGATATTCAGCAAATTATTGATTTTATGGGTTCTTTTTCGATGAAGCCAGAAGAAATACGTAAGACTGTCGAACATCTTACTTGGAGAATTCAGATGCAGCGAGTTGTTGATGAAGTTTTTCATGAAAACACAAAATGATAGAAAAATATAATCATGAGAATTGTATATGTTTTTCCTCAGTTAGCGCGTTTAGCAGGTACAGAGCGTATCATTATAGACAAGATGAATTATTTGGCTGACCATTTTGGTTACGATGTATATGCTTTAACATACGAACAAGGTCAGGCACCAGTTGCTTACAAAATGTCTGAGAAAGTAACCCATGTGGATTTGGCTATTCCTTTATGGAAATTATACAGATATAACAGAGTTAAGAGGCTTTTTTTGCATAGTAGATTGGTGAAGCAATTGTACAAGAAGTTTGAAGATTTTGTTTTTAATACCCATCCTGATATTCTCATTGCTACCCCATATCATGAAATAATACTAGATATGATTATTCGATGTCCTTATTCCGTTGTACGGATTATCGAATCTCATCTTAACAAACGTTTCAGTGTGGATAATGATCCGATTATTAGAGGTAACTTCTTTCGAAGAATAATGGAACGATATAGGATGCATCGAATAGAACACTATGTTAGCCATTTTGACATTTTAGTAGCTTTAAACCAAACAGATGCAGAAGATTGGTCGAAATTTGTTAAGACAAAGGTTATATGTAATATGGTTCATCTCAATGAGGAAGCTGTTAGTGATTTGCATGAGAAAGAAGTTATTTTTGTTGGACGATATACTATGCAAAAGGGTATTCCAGATTTATTTAAGGTTTGGCAATTAGTATATAGTAGGCATCCAGATTGGCATTTGTATCTTTATGGTGAAGTGGACGAGGATTATGACTATGCTTGCCGAGAGGCTCAACATCTTGGGAAGAATATTCATGTAAATAAAAGTACCAATAGAATTTTTGAAAAATATCGTGAAAGTTCTATTTTTGTGCTTACTTCCATATATGAACCTTTCGGATTAGTGATGCCAGAAGCAATGAGCTGCGGATTGCCTGTTGTTGCCTTCGATTGTCCATACGGTCCTGCAAATGTTATTTCTGACGGTGAGGATGGCTTTTTGATAAAAAACCGTGATATACAATCTTTCGCAAATCATCTTTGTCTTCTAATAGAAGACGAAAAACTACGTTTGCAGATGGGGAAAAAGGCTATAGCTTCTTCTCAAAAATATGCTGCAGATAATATTATGCCAGAATGGAAAGATTTGTTCGAGTCGCTTATTAACGAATTGTAGGAAAAGAAAATATTGGATTCCTTTTCTGTTTCGGAAATTATTGTTAACTTTGCAAATGAATAATTGTATTACTTTATGAGGACTGTTACTTCAGAAGAACTGAAATCCATTCAGTTGGACTTGTTACAAAAGACCGCAGAGTTTTGTGAGAATAATGGTTTGCGATATTTCTTATGTGGTGGAACACTCATAGGAGCGATTCGGCACAAAGGTTATATACCATGGGATGATGATATTGATATTGCCATGCCTAGACCAGATTATGACAGGTTCGTGAAAACTTTCAACCAGCCAGATAATTATTATCAAGTGGTGAATTTAGACACAACCCTAGACTATGCATATGATTTCGCTAAAGTATATGATAATAGAACTATTTTCAATGAACTTCATTATCATGGGACTACTTTTGGCGTAAATATTGATGTATTTCCTGCGGATGGTGTAAAGAATGCGACTCAGGTAAATAAGATAAAGATGCTTCATAAAGTCCTTAATACTAAGAGGGCAAACTATTTCCAAAGGACATGGTCTAAAAAAATAATCAATACTTTTGGTAAATTGCTTTTGCTTCCATTCTCTGCTCGCCAAATTGCGATATGGATGGACAACGAAGCTCGAAAGTATGCATTTGGTAGTGTGCCGAAGGCAGGTGTAATAGCAAATCCCTATGGACCAGGAGAAATAGTTGATAAATCCGTATTTGATAGCGATGTTTTTGTGGAGTTTGAAGGGAGAAAATATCGAGCTCCTATTGGCTATGATACATGGCTTAGGAATATCTATGGTGATTATATGCAGTTGCCACCAGAAGAGCACCGAGTTCCGCATCATACCTTTGCAGCTTGGTGGAAAGATAATATTTGACAATAATTGATAATACCCAGTATCTATGAATATTGCATTAATTATAGCTGGTGGTTCTGGAAACCGTATGGGACAGGATATCCCTAAACAATTTATGCATGTGGATGGTAGTCCCATTATTATACATACCATGCTTCGTTTCCAGTGTCATCCTGATATTGATGCTATAGCAGTGGTGTGCTTGCATGGTTGGGAAACTGTGCTTCAGAGTTATGCAAATCAATTCAATGTTACGAAGCTGAAATGGATTTTTCCTGGTGGTAATAGTGGTATGGAGTCGATTCATAATGGTATTTACGGATTAAAAGATGCTGGTTGTGCTGATGAGGATCTTGTTCTTATTCATGACGCAGTCCGTCCTTTGCTTTCCCAGGATATAATCAGCAGCAATATTGCAATATGCAAAGCTTATGGTTATGCTATTACAGGAATCAAATGTCGCGAGGCTGTCTTAGAAAGTCATGATGGTTTCCATACAAAAACTAGCATATCGCGTGATACACTCATACGAACACAGACTCCACAAACATTTCGTTTACAATGTATAATAAATGTTCATGAGCGTGCAAAACAAAAAGGTATCGTAGACTCGGTATCTAGTTGTACGTTAGTTGCCGAACTAGAGGATGATATTGAAATGCACATTGTCCCAGGCTCAGAGATTAATATAAAAGTGACAACGGTCGAGGATTTGGAGATTCTGAAAGCGCTTATGCATACTACAAAAGATGAATGGCTGAAATGAGTTGTCATGATGACATAAAAAGCGGCAGTCCGGGAGAAATGAAGGTGTGACTGTCCCTCTAGTTTTGAAGTGGATTATGTTGGTTTTTCTTTATGTCTTTTCCAAGCAGAAAAGGATATTTGTTCTTGAATAGAATTATTATTGGATAAATTATAGAATCAAAAAAGATAGTCAAAACAATTGTAATGAATAAGGGATATGTAATGCCGTGACTAAGGCCTAATAGCTTCTGGAGTACGTAATTTGTTGATCCAATGAGCATCCAGTGTAATCCCATAATTACAATGGTTCCCAAGGAAATGTTTTCAATAATTGTTGAGCGAGTCTTATCAAATATCCTACAAAGGCTTATGGTGCCTATTACTGTAACAAAAGCACACAAATAGAACAAAGCGTAAATTGTTATTGTAGGGGTGTAATGTAACAAATATTCGTAAGAAATGAAACTACCTGTAATCCCGATGGCGCAAACAAAATAATCATATTTGTTGGGTTCTAATGGAATGATATTTTTTCTTTTACAAAAATGTCCAATAATGAAGAATGGCATACATCTAATAAGTCCTGTAATAGGCAAATTTGTGAAGACCATATTTTGTTGATTATATATGTATAGCAATGCACAAATAAGTGAAAGCAATATTAGAAACAAATCTCCATTTTTGTATAGATAAGTAATCGACAAAACTAATTTCATGATTAATAATACTGCAACAAACCATGTTACTTCGTTTAATGGGGATGAAATAGGTGTGTGCAATTGTAAAAAGAATATGCCAATTATAGGTTTGATATAATCACTTATAACAGCATTAGGTACATCTACATTGTGCCGTACAATCCAATATGGATAAAATATAAGATTATAAAAAATATAAGGTATAATTAGGGTATGCCAATATTTTCTAATTGTATTAATATTGAAACATTCTTTTTTAGTTAAGTAACCAGAAATCAGAAAGAATAAAGGCATATGATAGTTGGTGATAAATTTCTGTATGAAATTATCAGGACTCATTGGAATATGACCGAATACTACTAGTGAAATAGCAATTGCTTTTGCCCAGTCTATCCAATTTAGCCTATTCTTAATCTCTATAGTATATCTCATTTCTTAATTAAATAGTAATGTGCAAAGATAATACAATCTTTGCACATTATAGTCATTGTTAAGATGATTTTAGTATTTCTTAAATAATGGTATTACTGATTGCTGAACTTGTTGGGATAGACTTTGTCTTCTTCAAGATACCAATTCCCTTGTTAATGTCGACTGCCCACGATAGGAACGTGTGGTACGAAGAACAGTGTCGTTCATGTCGTAGTCAGCAGTCTGTGGGCGGCCCTCAAAGCACATGTAGGTCTTCCGTTGGCAGTGAACGTAGTAATACCGAGGCGATTATTTAACATATTTTTTTAATTTCCGGCAATGATAAACTCTTCATTTTACCATTTATTTGATTTTATTTATTACCTTTGCATGGTAGAATCCGCGATTGAGACTATGGCAAATTGGTATGATAAATACATGAGTATCTATGGGAAACCTTTCAGTGAGGTTCCCCAGTATGTCATTGATGAAACCCGTGAGCGTTTGGCAGCATTGCAGAGTCCTGAGCCACTGGCTAGTATTGTGGTGATAGGCTATAACGAAGAGAAGCACTTGCAGGCGTGTCTGTGGGCTATCAGCGAGATACGGTGTAAATATCCTGTCGAGATTATTGGCGTTGACAATGACTCGAAAGACCGCACGGCCGAAATCTATGAGAAGTCGGGCATACCTTATTATACAGAATACCAACATTCCTGTGGCTATGCCCGTCGTTGTGGGTTGCAACATGCCAAGGGCCGCTTCTATTTCGATGTTGACAGCGACACACTCTATCCGCCGCAGTATTATGAAATCATGCTAGACCACCTGTTGAAGCCAGGTGTCAGCTGTGTCTCTGCTACGTGGAGCTACTTCCCTGACGAAAATCATAGTAAGCTTTCATTGCGACTGTTTGAGATGGCGCGCGACCTGTTTCTGTGGATTCAGCATTTCAAGCGTCCCGAACTCAGCGTGCGTGGTCTTGTGTTTGCCTATAATGCCGACTATGGTCGCCAGGAACCCTACCGTGTGGACATTATCCGTGGGGAGGATGGCTCGATGGCGCTGAACCTGAAGAAGTATGGTAAGATAGTCTTTGTGCGCGACCGCCGTTGCCGTGCCATAACGGGTTACGGTACTATTGGCAACCAGTCGATGTGGCAGAGTTTCGTTGACCATGTGCGTATCCAGATGCGTGGCATCACGCGCATCTTCCATTCCACCGACCATTACGACGATGCGGAGGATAACCTCGTCAAGAACAAGTAAGCGTTAGATTCTGATCAGTGCTGAGCCGCTGGTGCCTATCTGAACGACATAGATGCCTTTTCCCAAAGTGGGTAAGGGCAAGATTACGTGGCTGTCGTTGGTATTGATGGGTGAACGATCAACCACGCTGCCGCCAGTGGTGTAGATGGTAACGGCAACGGGTGTCGTGGGCACATTGTCGAAAACAATGTGCAACAGACCATCGCTGGCCCAGATGCGTGCATCGCTGGGCTCGTGCTGACTAATCTCCTTGATGGCCGTAACGCCCAGGATGTCCAGCAGACCACGGTAGGCATCAATCTCACCATAACCATATTTGCTGTTGGGGTAGCTGAGCGCTTCCTCTGGCTGGCGACTGGTGCGCTGCAGGACACCCATGATGTCGTCGCGTGTCAGGTCAGGTTTGGCCTGTAGCCACAAGGCGATGATACCAGCCGCTACAGGGCATGCCATCGACGTACCGGAATCTGTATGCCAGGGGTAGCTGCGTCCGTTGACCTCTGAGGTGGCTACATCGTAGTCTGTCGCGGTGGGGTAGGCCTCCCGATAGTAGCTGCTGTATGCTGATATGACGTTCCTGCCAGGTGCACAGATGTCGGGCTTGGTGCGTTCGTCGAGTGTCGGCCCGACAGAAGAGAAAGGACTCCACAGTCCAGCTTCTTCACCGTCATAGAGGCTCCCCTTCCATTGACCGTTGATGTTGCGGAATCCCAGGCGGTGTGTCGTAGACCCCACACAGATGGGTGCTGTCAGACAGCCTGGTCCTAGGATGTTGTGACTCACCATGGCGTCGTTCCATCGTGGGTCGGTATCGCGGTTGGCCAACGCATAGGTCGCAGAGCCGAAGACTGCCGCCTGCTGGCTGCTTCCACCAATAACGATGGCGATGGGCGACATCCTGTTGATGGCTTTGTTGCCTAGCAACTGCACCATCGCAATGCTTCCCTGTTGGTCGAATGCCGAGGGATAGCTGTTGATGACGATAGCCAGCGTGTCATTGCCTACGAAGAGCGTATCGATGATGGTTCCCGACCAGCGTTCGTCGTCTGCGGCAATCTGCAACTGGTGTGTGGGCGTGCTGCCCGCTGTGTAGGCATAGAATGTCAGAGTGACAGGTTCCTGACTCTTGATGCGGTACAAGGCGTTCTGCTTGCTCGTCTTCAGGAAGGCCCCCGCCTGCTCCTTGCCCACGGGTTTGTCGATATATGTCAGTTGGTGACTCTCGTTGCCTGCTGAGGCTACGAAGATGCGCCCTGGTCCGATGAGCCGTTCCAAGAAGTCGTTATACAACAGGTCATCGTCGTCCATATAGGGTGTGTAGCCCTCGCTGAACGACACCACACATGGCTTGCCCTGCTGTGCGGCATAGTCGAAGATGTATTTGAAGCCCAGCGCATCCGTCGCTGAGGTGTAGAGATAGTAGTCCTGCGTGTCAATATATATGGTGTCGCTGCTCACGGCATTGGCCACCAGACAAATATCACTCTCGTAGGCCACCCCACGATAGGGCATGTTGTAACCGCTGCCGGCGGCAATACCTGCTGTATGGGTGCCATGCGCTTGGGTCTTACCATCAGTGGCACAGCCCTGTGCCAGGATGTCGCCAGTGGTGAGAAAATCTCTGCCGACAGGCAGTTTCTCGTCATGTGGCTTGGCCAGCTGGTCCCAGAAGGCCTTGATGCGGTAGTCGCTCAGCGACACATTATTATAAAAGGTGGGGTGGGTGAGGTCGAAACCCACGTCAACCAGTCCCATGACGACGCCCTTACCCGTGAAGGCCTGGTGTTCGGCAGTCCGTTCATAGACTGGCAGGATATTGCTGACCCGTGGCACCGTGTCGAGTGTCACCTCAGCACGCTGGTTGGCCTCCACACGCAGTACCGTCGGGTTCTCGATGAGTTTTCCAATCTGCGACATAGGTATGGTGATAATGCTGATATCCCCTAGTTGCGCATAGATCTTGCCACCATACTCCACCAGCATCTCCTCTGTCAGCGTCTCACTGGTGCGCACGAAGACGGTGACCAGCCTATCGTCGCTTGCGGCTCGCCGACTTGCCTCTGCCTTCTTGCCTCTCACCTCTAGCTTCTCACCTCTTTTCTCTGTCCCCTGTTTCAGCCACATGGACAGTTTCTCTTGTTGCGCACTCATCGTTAGTGGCAGCAGGAGAAGGAGGAAGGATGCGATGCTTTTGTAGAATTTCATAACGATCATGCATTTCATGTCGTACATATTGTTACCTTCTTTGGACCAGATACAACATACCTTCGGTTGTTCGGCGACTCTCGAATTTGTACTCCGGACGTGAGAGAATGCCTCCAATCTTCTGGAATGTGGAGGCTTCTTCCTTGTAGCCTTTGAAGTGACTCTTCAGCAGGGCTGACAGGTCTTTCAGCGTCATCCACTCACCCTCGCCGTCGTGTGGCTTCTGGATGACGGACATCAACATCTCGGCCAGTCCGCTGAGCTGTTGGAATACGAGGTTGTGCTCCATCAGCTGGTGCTCCTCATCTTTCGTCAGCCAGTAGCGCTGGCCCTGGGCTATCTCCTGTTTCAGTTGGGCATAGAGCTGTGAGTGATCGACGGGTGTCTGGAAATCGATGTCGCCCGTGATGAGCGTACAGATGAAGCGACGACTGCCCGTGGGGTCTGTCAGCGGATGTGTCTCGTTGGTGGTGCCAATGAACGAAGCATAGCGACGATGCTGTGAGTAGGCCTTGCCATAGGGTGGACGGTATTTCAGATCGGCCGTCGACAACAGGTACTTTAGCACAATCTGCTGCCGCTGGGTAATCTTGTCAAACTCGTCCAGGTTGATGAGCGCAAACGACGTCAGGCCGAGGTTCAGGTCCGACTCGTTCTTGAAGTTGATGCGGTCGTTGTAGTAGTCCATCACCTCGCGAGGCATGAGGATGCGACAGAAACTGGACTTTCCACAGCCCTGTCGACCAATTAAAAGAGGTACGAGGGCATTACCCGTCAGCTGACCTTTGCCCAGCCACATGGCAACCATCGAGCGCATCCACAGGTGGAACAGGTGAGGCCACGCCTCGTTGTCGGTTGGTATGCGCTGGGCCAGCGGCGTCACGCGGTCCTTGCCGTCCCATTGGGGCAGACGCTCTAGCCATTCGTTGATGGGGTCGTAGGGGGTGATGTCCTCTGAGTTGACGAAACGGCGGATGTCCTTGTCCCAGCAGCGGATGCCCTGCTCCAGGGCGCGCATGGTAATGCTGTTGCGCGCCTCCTCCGTCAGGTCCTGGTACGAGAAGCCGATGCCTGTCCGTGGACGATACTCTGCCACCCCTCGCATCACGTT
>JAEEGJ010012987.1_pt1 | contig 20403 bp, 19 predicted proteins | sample 8958761 | NCBI WGS metagenome assembly JAEEGJ01 (sample SAMN16246546, study PRJNA631951) | gut metagenome | biome: gut microbiome; feature: rumen; material: RS-attached | host: Bos | place: Iran: Karaj | collected 2018-10 | reverse complement strand
CAGTATTACGAGCGCGAAATGGAAAAGAAGATCCAGACGGCCGTGAGCTCCCTGAGCTTCCAGTATTCCGCCAGCGAGGAACTGGACCTGGAGGCCTATCTGGTGGAGATCGGCGAGATCTCCAACGCCAACGACATGTATTTCTATATCGAAGCCGAAGACGAGACCTTCAGCATCTCCTCGACAGACCAGGGCTCCGCGGGCCGCTATTACTACAGCCGCAGCGGCGTAGATCTGGCGAGGGAACGTCTGATCGCGAACAACGGAGAACCCGTTACGTTCAAGATCTCCAACCAGACCGGCGAGACGATCACGCAGGTGTACGCGGCGAAAGTGGACAGCGAATACCGGCCGAACGTGCGCTTCTTCGCGTTCGCACCGCTGACCCCGATGGGTCCGGCCGTAGGCATTCTGGCGAAACAGCTGATGACGGTGACCGCGATCTCCCTCGTCGTGGCCGGCATCCTGGCGCTTTACATTTCCAGCCGCATCGCGCGCCCGATCCGCAGCATCACGGAAAAGGCGTCCGAGCTGGCGGAAGGCCATTACGACGTGCAGTTCCAGGGCAGCACGTACCGGGAGATCAACAATCTGGCCGGAACGCTGAACGCGACGGCGGCGGCGCTGTCCAAGACGGAACAGCTGCAGCGCGACCTGATGGCCAACGTATCCCACGACCTGCGCACACCCATCACGATGGTCAAATCCTACGCGGAAATGATCCGCGACATCTCCGGCGGCAACGAGGAAAAGCGCAACGAGCATCTGGGGGTCATCATCGAGGAATCGGACCGCCTGAGCTATCTCGTGAACGATATCCTGACCCTTTCCCGCATCCAGGCGGGCGTGGAGACCATGGACATGCAGCCCGTGGATCTGCAGAAGACCGCGGAGAGCATCCTGTCCACGTACCGGGTGCTCGAGGAGCAGGAGGGCTTCTCGATCCGCCTGCAGGGCCTGCCGCAGCCTGCGCTGGTCAACGCGGACGTGCACCGCATGGAACAGGTGCTCTCGAACCTGATCTCCAACGCGGTCCGCTACAGCGGCGACGTGAAGGACGTGGAAGTCGTGTTCCTGCAGAACAAGAAACGGCTGCGCTGCGAGGTGCGCGACAAAGGCATCGGCATCGCCCCGGAGGACATCCCGAACATCTGGAACCGCTACGAGCGGGCCAGCTCCAGGGGATCGCGCTCCAAACAGGGGACGGGCCTTGGCCTGTCCATCACGAAGGAGATCCTGGAACGCCACGACGCGAAATACGGGGTGGAAAGCAAAGTCGGCGAAGGCAGCACGTTCTGGTTTGAACTCCCGCTGATTGACTAAATTTTCTCCGCAAGATATAATATGTTCGGAGGAGTAACGATGTTTTCCGTAGGTGATAAAGTCGTCTACCCCATGCACGGGGCGGGAACCATTCAGAATATCGAGGAGAAATCGGTTCTGGGAGAGACCAGAGCCTATTATATCCTGCGCATTCCCTACGGCAGACTGCAGGTGATGGTGCCTGTGGTCGGTTCGGACGCCGCGGGTCTGCGGCCCATCGTTACGAAGGAAAAGATCGCGGAGGTCCGCGAGCTCCTGTCGGCGCCGTCCACGCCCATGGACGAGAACTGGAACCGCCGCTACCGGGAGAACATGGACAAGCTCCGCAGCGGCGACCCCTGCAAAGTGGCGGAGGTCATCCGCAACCTGATGCGGGTGGAGCGCGAAAAGCGCCTGTCCACCGGCGAAAAGAAGCTGCTCGCCAATGCGCGGCAGATCCTGGCCAGCGAGATCGTGCTGGTCGAGGGCATTCCTGAAGAGGAGGCCATGAGCATGATCGACAAAGCCGTCTAGCCCCCGCAAGACGGCCTGCGTCATTTGACATAGATACAAAACTTAACGAAAAAGAAAGGAGACAAAATGCTCAACAAAGTGTTCCGCATCATCGTTTGTCTCAGCGGAGCGCTTGTCGGTTACGGAATCACCAGTTTTACCGCACGGCCGGAGATCTTGGGAGAAGCCTGGGGCATCACCCCGGGCCAGAAAGTCCTCTGGATCTGTACGGGCATCGCTTTTTTCGCATTTATTTTTGATTATTTATTCGGGTTTTTCCGTAAGCGCGGGGAAAAATTGATGAAGAACGTGGAAGGGTCCCTCACGAAGGTCCCTGCCACGGAGATCGCGGCCAGTTCCGTAGGCCTGGTCGTCGGCTTTGTCATCGCCTTCCTGATCTCGCAGATTATTAATGAGATCCAGCTGTTAAAGGCGCTGAATCTGAACGTTGTGATCTCTCTGGTGCTGTATCTGTTTTTCGGCGCCATCGGGGTCCTCGTAGGCAGACGGCTGAATACGGATATTGGAAAACCGCTTTTGACTTCACTGACCGGCAAAGAACCGACAGCGAAAAGCAAGACAAAGGCTGCCGGAGCATCGCCGAAGATACTGGATACCAGCGTCATCATCGACGGACGCATAGCAGACATTTTAAAGACAGGCTTTATCGAGGGCACTATCATCATCCCCGATTTCGTGCTCGTGGAATTGCGCCACATCGCGGATTCTTCCGATTCCCTGAAGCGCAACCGCGGCCGCAGAGGGCTGGACATCCTCAACCGTATCCAAAGCGATTACGGCATCGAGATCTATGACACGACGTCCGAAAAATCCCTGGAAGATATTCCGGAGGTGGACGTCAAACTGCTGAAACTTGCCCAGATCATGAAGGGCATGGTCGTGACAAACGACTTCAATCTGAACAAAGTCGCCACCATCACAGGCATCGGCGTGCTCAACATCAACGAGCTGGCCAATACCCTGAAGCCGGTGGTGCTGCCCGGCGAGGAGATGCAGGTCTTCCTCGTCAAGGAGGGCAAAGAAAACAACCAGGGCGTAGGATATCTGGACGACGGCACCATGATCGTGGTCGAGGACGGTAAAAAGTTCATCGGCCAGACCATCAACGTGGCCGTTACGAGCGTGCTGCAGACCTCTGCGGGGCGCATGATCTTCGTCAAACCCGCGCCTATCATCTGAACGCAGACATGGCAGACAAAACTACCGCAGTGATCCTTGCCGCCGCCGGTTCGGGAAGCCGAATGGGCGGCGGCATTCCAAAGCAATACCGCCTTTGCGAAGGAGAACCGGTCTTGGTGAAAGCCGCCAGGGCTTTTTGTGCTATACAGGACGTCTCCTTTGTCACCGCGGCGGTGCCTGCCGAAGATCTGGACTACTGCCGCGGACTGCTGGACCGCTATGGTCTGTCCGCCGTCGCGCTGACGGCAGGGGGCGATACCCGCCAGGCCAGCGTTTTCAAGGCGCTGCAGACTCTGCCGGAAACTGTGGGCACCGTATTGGTGCACGACGCCGCCCGGCCTTTCGTGACGGAAGACGTCGTCCGCCGGGTGATGGACGCGCTGCAGGAATGTCCTGCCGCCGTGCCCTGCGTGCACCCGAAAAGCACGGTGCGCACCGCGGAACAGACCCTGGACCGCAGCCTGCTCTACGAGGTGCAGACGCCCCAGGGCTTCGACCGCCGCCTGCTGGAACAGGCTTTCGTCCATGCGGAGGAAAGCGGTTTTGCCGGCACGGACGAGGCGGGCATCGTCGAGCACTATACCGGGCAGCCGGTCCGCATCGTCGAAGGCGATTACGCCAATTACAAGATCACGACCCCGGAGGATCTTCCCGTGAATATCCGCACAGGAAACGGCTACGACGTACACCGGCTCGTCCCCGGAAGAAAGCTTATGCTGGGCTGCTGCGAAGTCCCCTATGAGAAGGGGCTGCTGGGTCACAGCGACGCCGACGTCGTCGCCCACGCCATCGCCGACGCCCTGCTGGGAGCCGCCGCCCTCGGCGACATCGGGAGGCATTTCCCGGACAGCGACCCTGCTTACGAGGGCATGGCCGGAAGCGACATTCTGGCCAGGACCGCAGAGATCCTGAAAAACGAGGGCTTTGCCATCGTCAACGTGGACGCCACGCTGATCGCGCAGAAGCCCAGGATCGCGCCGTATGCGCCGCAAATGATCGAAAACACCGCGAAGGCTTTAGGCATCCCGGCCTCCGCCGTATCCATCAAAGCCACGACCGAAGAGGGCCTGGGCTTTACCGGAGACGGCAGCGCCATGGCGTGCCTGGCGACCGCGTCTGTCAAATAGAAAGGAAAAAAGACCCTTATGAGAGCATCGAACATGTATCTGTACACCCTGCGGGAAGTTCCCGCAGAAGCCGAGATCGCCAGCCATATCCTGCTGCTGCGCGCCGGCTTTATCCGCAAGCAGGTGGCAGGCGTTTACGCATACCTCCCCTTAGGCGCACGGACGCTGCGCAAGATCGAGAACATCGTGCGCGAAGAGATGGACGCCATCGGCGCCCAGGAGATCAAGCCCAGCATTCTGGAACCCGCCGAACTCTGGCAGGAATCCGGCCGCTGGACCGCCTATGGCCCCGAACTGTGGCGCATCAAGAACCGCGACGGCAGAGAATTCTGTCTGGGACCCACCCACGAGGAAGTCTTCACCGACATCGTGCGCCAGAACGTCACGTCCTACCGCCAGCTCCCGGTGCAGCTGTATCAGATCCAGAATAAATACCGCGACGAAGCGCGTCCCCGCTTCGGCCTGATCCGCAGCCGCGAGTTCGTCATGAAGGACAATTACAGCTTCGACCGCGACGTCGAGGGGCTGAACCATTCCTATCAGCTGAACTACCAGGCCTACTGCAACGTGTTCGACCGCTGCGGCCTGCATTACCGCCCCGTGGAAGCGGACACCGGCGCCATCGGCGGCACGGGTTCCCACGAATTCTGCGCGCTGTGCGAAGTCGGCGAAGAGACGATCCTGTACTGCGATCACTGCGATATGGCGGCGACGGACGAAAAGGCGGATTTCCGCGACGCGGTCGCGCCCGCAGAAGACGAAAAGCCTCTGGAAAAGAAGCTCACCCCGGGCACGAAGACCATCGAAGACGTCTGCAACTTCCTGGGCCTGCCGCAGGATAAGAGCATCAAGGCGCTGCTGTACCAGGTGCAGGTGACGAACGACGATCCCATCCGCTACGTGGCGGCGTTCATCCGCGGCGACCGCCAGGTGAACGAGATCAAGCTGGTCAACGCGCTGGACGTCCCTGAATTCGCCCTCACCATGGCGGATGAAGCGGCGATGGGCGCGGTCACCGGCTGTGTCGGCGGCTTCACCGGCCCCATCGGTCTGCACGACTGCACCATCGTCGTCGACAGCGAACTCGTGAACGCGAAGAACATGTGCGCGGGCGCCTGCGAAGAGGATCACCACTATATCAACGTCAACTACGGAAGAGACTACAAGGGCGATATCGTCAAGGATATCAAGCTGCTGCAGGAGGGCGACCCCTGTCCGGTCTGCGGCCAGCCCGTCAAGTCCGCCCGCTCCATCGAAGTGGGCCAGGTCTTTAAGCTCTTCGATAAATATTCCAAGGCGCTGGGCCTCACCTACAAGGACGAGAACCAGGAAGACCAGCTGGTGCAGATGGGCTGCTACGGCATCGGATGCTCCCGCACCATGCAGGCCGTCGTCGAACAGCATCACGACGACAACGGCATCATCTGGCCGATGAGCGTCGCTCCCTACCACGTGATCATCGACCTCGTGGGCATCCACGACGAGACGCAGGTCGCGCTGGCGGAAGACCTGTACGCGAAGCTGCAGAAGGCGGGCGTCGAAGTCATCCTGGACGACAGAGACGAACGTCCCGGCGTCAAATTCAAGGACGCCGACCTGATCGGCATCCCCATCCGCATCGTGGTGGGCAAGAAGGCCGCGGACGGCATCGTGGAATACAAGCTCCGCAGAGGCGGCGACGTGCTGGAACTCTCCGCGGAAGAAGCGCTGGCGAAGGCGGTCGAACTCGTGAACGCAGAAAGGTACGGAAAATAACATGGCAAAGATCGTAAGAATAGAAATGGAAGACGGCGGCGTGATGAGAGCGGAGCTCTATCCCGAGATCGCGCCCATTACCGTCGCAAACTTTGAAAAACTCGTAAAAGAAGGCTTCTACGACGGAGTCATCTTCCACAGGGTCATCCCCGGATTCATGATCCAGGGCGGCGACCCCACCGGCACCGGCATGGGCGGCCCCGGCTGGAACATCAAGGGCGAATTCGCCGCGAACGGCGTGCCCAACAGCCTGAAGCACACCGCGGGCGTCCTGTCCATGGCCCGGGCGATGGATCCCAACTCCGGCGGCAGCCAGTTCTTCATCATGGTGGACGACGCGCCCCATCTCGACGGACAGTACGCAGCGTTCGGCTGTCTGATCGAGGGGCTCGACGTTGCCCGTCAGATCGTGTCCGCCCGCCGCGATTTCCGGGACAAGCCCCTCGAAGACCAGAGGATGAAGCGGGTCACCATCGAGGAGGAAGAATAATATGAAAATCTATAACACCATGAGCCGCAGAAAAGAAGAACTCGTGCCGATGGATCCGTCCGAGCTGAAGATGTACGTCTGCGGTCCCACCGTCTATAATTTCATCCATATCGGCAACGCCCGTCCGTTCGTCGTGTTCGATACCATGAGAAAATACCTGCAGTATCGCGGCCAGAAGGTGCGTTACGTGCAGAACTTTACGGACGTGGACGACAAGATCATCAACCGCGCCAGAGAGGAACACATCGGCGCGATGGACGTTGCGAACAAATATATCGACGAGTATTTCAAGGACGTGCAGGCGCTGAACATCACGCCGGCGGACGTGCACCCCAGAGTGAGCGAAACCATGCCCGAGATCATCGCGTTCGTGCAGGGCCTGATCGACAAGGGACTGGCCTACGAAGTGGACGGCGACGTGTACTACAGCACCCGCAAGTTCCCGCGTTACGGCCTGCTGTCCGGCAACTTCATCGAGAACCTGGAAGTCGGTGCCCGCATCCCCGAAGGGGAAAAGAAGCGCGACCCGCTGGACTTCGCCCTGTGGAAGGCGCAGAAGACGCCCGACGAGATCGCCTGGGATTCCCCCTGGGGCAAAGGACGTCCCGGCTGGCACATCGAATGCTCGGCCATGAGCAAGAAGTTCCTGGGCGAGACCATCGACCTGCACTGCGGCGGAGAAGACCTGCAGTTCCCGCACCACGAGAACGAGATCGCGCAGTCCGAAGGCCTGTCCGGCAAGAAGTTCTCCAACTACTGGATGCACAACGGGTTCATCACGGTCAACGACGAGAAGATGAGCAAGTCGCTCAACAACTTCTTCACCGTGCGCGACATCTTGAAGGAATACGACGGCGAGGTGCTGCGCTACTTCCTGCTGTCCGCCCAGTACCGCGGACCCATCAACTTCTCCGACACGCTGATGGAGGAAGCCAAGACCGCGCTGGAGCGCATGAGAAACTGCAGACGCGACCTGAAGAGCGCCATCGCATCCGGCGAAGGCCAGATGTCCGGCGAAGAGGCCAACAAACTGGCTGACCTGCAGAAGCATAAGGATAAGTTCATCGAATGCATGGACGACGACCTGAACACCGCAGGCGCCATCGGCGCAATCTTCGAGCTGATCCGCGACATCAACACGAACCTGCGCGAGAAGTGCAGCAAGGAATTCGCGGAGAAGATGTGGCAGATGCTGGACGAGCTGACCGGCGTGCTGGGCATCCTCAGAAAAGAGGAAGAGACCGGCGTGGACGCGGAGCTCCAGGCGCTGATCGACAAGCGCGCCGAGGCCAGAAAGAACAAGGACTGGGCGACGGCAGACGCGATCCGCGACCAGCTGGCTGCCATGGGCATCACGCTGAAGGATACGCCGCAGGGCGTGCAGATCATCCGCACCGAACCCAAGGCCGACGCGGCGAAGGAACCTGCCAAGGTGCAGGGCGGCAAGCTGCGCGGCATGCTGAACGATTCCGACGGACTGTAAACAGAATGGACTATAAGACTTACAACAGCATCGCCCTGGCCTTCCTGGGCGATGCTGTTTATGAGAGATTCATACGGGAACGCATCCTGCGGCACGGTTCCGTCGGCGCGGACAGAATGCACCGCGAAGCGGTCCGCTACGTCAAGGCGGCAGCGCAGGAACAGTCGCTGCGCGCTCTTGCGGACGAATTGACGGAGGCTGAAGCGGACGTGGTGCGCCGCGCCCGCAACCATAAGATCACGTCCAAACCGAAGAATGCGGACCCGGTCACGTACAAGATGGCCACGGCGTTCGAAGCGCTGCTGGGCTATCTGTATCTGGACGGGCAGGAGGAACGCCTGCAGGCCGTCATGGAGCGGGCTGCGCGGGTCATCGAGGAAGCATGAAGAACGAATTGAGATTCTTCCCCGCCGGCGACCGGGCTGTGCTGGTCGTGCTGGGCGAGGGGATCTCCGAAGAAGTGAACGACAGAGTACGGGCGCTGTACCGGGCGATCTGCGCTGCGAACGCGCCCCAGATCGTGGAGGCTGTGCCTTCGTATACCTCCGTGCTCGTGCATTACCGGCCGGAACGGACGACGCGGGAAGAGATCCGGGAACTGTTGACGGCCCTGGCGGAAAAGCCTGCGGAGACTGTCACAGCTCCGCCCCGCACGCACGTCATCCCCGTGTGCTACGGACTGCATTTCGGCCCCGACCTCTGGGAAATGGAACAGACGCTGGGAATGACCCGGCAGCAGATCGTCGACATCCACTCCGGCAGGGAGTATCGCGTGTATATGATGGGGTTTCTGCCCGGTTTCGTGTATCTGGGCGGCATGGATGAACGCATCGCCTACCCCCGGCTGAAAAAACCGCGGCTTCGCATCGACGCGGGCGCCGTGGGCATCGCGGGCGGGCAGACCGGCATCTACCCGAGCGTTTCCCCGGGCGGCTGGCGCATCATCGGCAACACGCCCATCCGCATGTTCGACCCTGCAGCGGATCCTCCCACGCCCATCGAACCGGGCGACCGGATCCGTTTCCGGCCCATCTCCGTGGACGAGTGGTACGACATCCGGCATCAGGAGATGAAAAAGGAAGTGCAGCGGAAGGAAGCGCAGAGCGCTCCGCGTGGCGCGTTCCGGCTGAAAGTTCTTTCCGCAGGACCGCTCTCCACGGTGCAGGACGGCGGGCGGTTCGGCAGTCAGGCCAGCGGCATGACCGAATCCGGCGCCATGGACCGCCGTTCGCTGTGCCTGGCGAACAAGCTGCTCGGAAACGAAGAGGACGGAGCGGCGCTGGAACTGACGCTGTTCGGCGGATCCTTCGCGTTCGAAGGGGAGGGCGAGATCGCCCTTGCCGGCGCGGACATGCAGGCGAGGCTGAACGGACAGCCCGTCGCGAGGAACGAAGCGATCCCGGTAAAGACGGGCGACAGACTGGATCTGGGTCCGGCAGTCAGGGGCGTCAGGACTTACCTGGCCGTCTCCGGCGGCATCGACGTGCCGGTCGTGCTGGGCAGCCGTTCCACAAACCTGAAGGCGGGGATCGGCGGATTCGAAGGCCGGAGGCTCCGCGCAGGCGACGTTCTGTGCGCGCTGCCGCAGGCCGCGGCGGAAAAAGAGCACATTGTACCTGTCCCCCTGTGTAGTTTTGGAGAGGTGACGGAGATCCGTTTCGTGTACGGGCCGCAGGACGGGCGGTTTTCCGCGGAAGAAAAGGAAAAGTTCACGAACAGCGTTTATACGATAAGCGCGTCGGCGGACCGCATGGGATACCGGCTGGAAGGGCCGCAGATCCACGCGGAGGGCGGTTCTGACATCCTGTCCGACGGCGTCTGCTTCGGGTCCGTGCAGATCCCTGCGGACGGGCAGCCCATCGTCATGATGGCGGATCACCAGACGACGGGCGGCTACGCGAAGATCGCGACGGTGCTCAGCTGCGATCTGCCGCTGCTGGCGCAGCTCGGTCCCGGAAAGAAGATACGCTTCTGCGAAGCGCAAGGAGAGTAGAGATGAAGACGATCGATATCAACAGCGACCTGGGAGAATCCTTCGGCGCCTATTCCATGGGCAATGACGCGCAGGTCCTGCAGCACGTCACGTCGGCCAATATCGCCTGCGGATTCCACGCTTCGGATCCGCTCACCATGGTGAAGGCCGTACGCATGGCGAAGGAAGCGGGTGCGGCCATCGGCGCGCATCCGGGGTACCCGGATCTCGTGGGATTCGGCCGCAGGGAGATGAAGATCGCTCCGGAAGAGGTCCGCGCGCTCGTGCTGTATCAGATCGGCGCGCTGCAGGCGGTGTGCCGGGCGGAAGGCGCTGCCCTGCATCACGTCAAACCCCACGGGGCGCTGTACAATATGGCGGCGAAAGACGAAAAGCTGGCGCTGGCCGTCGCGGACGCGGTCGCCGGCGCGGATGAGGGCCTCATCCTGGTCGGTCTTTCCGGCAGCCTGATGGCGGACGCCGCGAAAGCGAAAGGTCTCCGCTTCGCCGCGGAGGTTTTCGCGGACAGAGCGTACGAGGACGACGGCTCCCTGGTCTCCCGCAGCAAACCCGGCGCCATGATCGAGGACGAAGACATCGCCATCGCCCGCATGGTGCGCCTGATGCGCGAAGGAACGCTCGAGAGCGTCAGCGGAAGGATCATCTCCCCGGCTGCGGACACGGTCTGCGTCCACGGCGACGGTCCGAAGGCGCTGGCGTTCGCGGCCAGACTGCGCGAAGCGTTTACCGCGGAGGGAATCCTCGTCCGTCCGCTGTAAAAACGCGCGGAGTATGATAAAATAATTTAGTTAGACCATATCGCAATTTACGACCCCAGAAAGACACGGTTTCCCCTGTATGAACTATCTCAGCCAGTTTCGCGGTCTCCCGAAACAGGTATATATCCTCTGCCTCGTCCGCTGGATCACAGGGATGGGCAGCCTGGTATTCACTTTCTCCTCCCTGATCCTGACAGGTCTGGTGGGCCTCACCACCAGTCAGGCCGGCTTCGTCGCCATGTGCTACGCGGCGGCCAACGTCGCCGGCGCCATCGTCGGCGGCAAGATGGCGGACTATTACGGCCGCAAGAGGATCTATTTCTGGTTCACGGTGGTCACCTGCGTGTTCTACGTGATCGCGTCGTTCTACTGCACGACGATCCTGATCGTGCCGATGTCGATCTGCGCGTTCTTCTTCGGGAGCGGCTGCTATCCCATCGTATCGGCCATGGTCGCGGACAGCGCCAAGGGGCCGAAGAGCCCGGAATGCTTCTCGCTGCTGTATCTGTGTCATAACCTGGGCTTCGCGGTGGGTCCCGCGCTGGGCGGCGCGCTGCTGGCGGATCATCTGCCCTGGGTCTACCGGATCCAGGCGGGCATGTTCCTGCTGGGCGCGGTCATCCTGTTCCTGTGCACGGAGGAAGTCTACAAGGTGCCGACGAAGGAAGAGCGCATGGCGGCGAAGGTGAAGAAAAACGCCGAGCGCTTTACGATGGATGACCCGGAGAGCACCCTGCACGTCTCCACGCTGCAGATGCTGCTGCAGACGAAGATCCTGCTGATCTTCATCGTCACGCTGGCCATCGCCACGACCCTGTACTGCGGCATCGGCTTCATCCTGCCACTGCAGTTCAAGGATTCGTTCGGCCTGGCGGCCGGGGGGATCTACGGCGGCCGGATCTGGACGGTCAACGCCCTGATGGTCGTTTTCGGGACGCCCGTCATCATGAAATATACCAAGAGCCATCACCAGTTCAACTGCATGGCGCTGGGCTGCCTGCTGTACTGCATCGGCTTCGGCGCTTACGGCTACATCAAGGCGCTGCCGCTGTTTTTCGTGTCCGTGGTCATCTGGTCCATCGGCGAGATCCTGATCTCCACCGGCGCCGGCGTGTTCATCGCGGAGCACAGCCCCGCCAGCCACGTGGCGCGTTTCCAGTCCCAGTACGACATGGCGCGTTCCGTCGGCAGAGGCGTCGGCCCGCTGATCTTCGGCGCGCTGCTGTCCTCCCTGAACTACCGTCAGGTCTGGACGCTGGACGCCGCCGCCTGCATCGTGATGGCGGCGTACTGCTGGTATATCTTCAAAAAAGAGATGGCGAAGAAAGCCCGCGGGGAAAAGATCTAGATTGCACTACCTCGATAATTTTGCCGGTTTAGGCAGACAAGTCTATATCCTGTGCCTGGTGCGCGTGCTGGGCGCGTTCAGTTTCATGGCGTCGTTCATGACGCCGCTGCTCTTCCGGGAAGTCCTGGGGATGAGTCCCCTGGAATCCGGCGTCTGGATCAGCGTCAGTTACGGCGCGGGCATCCTGGGCACCATCATCGGCGGAAAGGCCGCCGACCGGATGAGCCGCAAGAAAGTGGCGCTGGCCATCCTGCTGATCGTCGGCGTGACGATGCTGTGGGCGGCGCTGGTCTGCCGCAGCCGCACGGTGGTCGTTCCGGTCGTGATCGGTTTCGGCGCCGGATACGGCCTGTTCCCGGTGCTGTCGGCCATGGTGGCGGACGTGTGCAAGCCGGAACGCAGCACGGAGAGTTTCTCCCTGATGTATCTGGTGCAGAACGTGGGATTCGCGGTGGGCCCCGCCGTGGGCGGACTGATGTTCTACAACCACCTGCGGGGCATGTTCCTGCTGGACGCCGCGATCTGCTTCGTGTCCGTCGCGGTCACGGTGCTGTTTGCCGAAGACCATTACGATCCTGTAAAGAGCGCCCTGGCGCCTTCCGCGGGCGGCGCGCACGCGGACAGCACGCTGCGTCTGATCTACGCCAGACGGCCGCTGTTCATCTTCATCTGTTCCATGCTGATCATCAGCATGTGCTATCAGATGCTGAACTTCAATCTGTCGCTGCAGATGTCCGAACTGTTCGGCCTGGAGGCGGGCAGCCGCAATTCCGGCCTGATCTGGACGGTGAACGGCATCGTGGTGATCGTGCTGACCCCGCTCATCGTCAGCCTGACGAAGCGGCGTCACCAGTTCGCCAACATGAGCGCGGCGCTGCTGTTTTACGCGGTGGGCTTCGGCATGTACGGCTTCGTGAAGAGCGTCTGGCTGTTTTTCGCGGCTGCCGCGATCTGGACGGTGGGCGAGATCGTGATCAACACGGGCGCCGCGGCGTTCATCGCCGCGAACTCGCCTGCGACCCACGTCGCGCGTTTCCAGTCCGCGCTGGAGACCTGCACGGCGGCCGGCAAGACCGTCAGCCCCATCCTGTACGGGGCGCTGCTGAAAGTCGCCAGCTATGAAGCGAGCTGGCTGATGAACGCCTGCGTATGCATAGTCATTTCGATATTTCTTGGATTCATGTACCGCCGTTACGCGGTTCCTCAAGGAGGGTCCCATGAGTAAAGCAGATACCATATTCGTGAACATGTGCCGCGACATTCTGGACAACGGTTTCTCCACCGAAGGCCAGACGGTGCGCGCCAAATGGGCAGACGACGGCGCTCCGGCCCACACCCGCAAGATCTTCGGCGTCTGCAACCGCTACGATCTGCAGGAAGAGTTCCCCGCGCTGACGCTGCGGCCGACGCCCATGAAGAACGCCATCGACGAGATCCTGTGGATCTGGCAGAAGAAGTCCAACAGGGTGAGCGAGCTGCACAGCCATATCTGGGACGCCTGGGCCGGCGGAGACGGCACGATCGGCAAGGCCTACGGCTATCAGCTGGGCGTGAAATACAAATTCGCCCAGGGCGTGATGGACCAGGTGGACAACGTGCTGTGGCAGCTGAAGAACGCGCCTTACAGCCGCCGCATCATGACGAACATCTATAATTTCGCGGATCTGTCGGAGATGGGCCTGGAGCCCTGCGCGTATTCCATGACGTTCAACGTGGTGGGTAACAAGCTGAACGCGATCCTGAACCAGCGCTCCCAGGACGTGCTGGTCGCCAACAACTGGAACGTGGCGCAGTACGCGGTGCTCGTGCACATGCTGGCGCAGGTGAGCGGCCTGGTGCCCGGCGAACTGGTGCACATGATCTCCGACGCGCACATCTACGACAGACACGAACCCATCGTGCGCGAACTGATCGAAAGGCCCCAGTATCCGGCGCCGAAGTTTAAGATGAACCCGGACGTGAAGAACTTCTACGACTTTACGCTGGACGACTTCGCGTTCGAAGATTATCAGGCGGGACCCCAGGTGAAGAAGATCCCCGTTGCGGTATAGCAGGTCAAGAAAATGAGCAAGAGAGATAACCCCAGACTGTGGGAAAAAGTCAATAAAGACGGCAAGAACAAGCGCAGCAACCATTCCGTCGGACGGGACGGCAGGCTGCAGAAGGACAGCAGCCCGAAGCCTTCGAGGACTTCCGGCATGCGCTCCGCAAAACCGGCGGCAGGAAGCAGAGCGGCAGGCCAGGGCAGAACGTCCCGGGCCGCGGCGACGCGCCTTCCGGCGCCGAAGGAAGACTTCGAACTCAATCCGAATCTGATCATCGGGCGCAATCCGGTGACGGAGGCCATCAAATCCGGCCGCAGCATCGACAAGATCCTGATGCAGAAGGACGCGGAAGGCTCCGCGAAGAAGATCGCATCCATGGCCAGGGAAAACGGGCTGACGCTGCAATACGTGGATAAGATCGCGCTGGATAAACTGTGCCCCGGCCGGCCCCATCAGGGCGTGGCGGCGTACGTCGCCGCGAAGGCGTACGCGGATCTGGACGACATCTTCGATGCGGCGGCAAGCCGCGGCGAGGACCCGCTGATCGTTCTGCTGGACGGCCTGGAAGATCCGCACAATCTCGGCGCGGTGCTGAGGAGCTGCGACGGAGCGGGCGCCCACGGCGTGGTCATCCCCTCGAGACGGGCCGTCGGCCTGACCGAGACCGTGGCGAAGGCCAGCGCGGGCGCCATCGAATATGTGCCCGTGGTCAAAGTGACGAACCTGGGTCAGTGCGTGGATAAGCTGAAGGAGAGAGGCGTCTGGATCGCCGCCGTGGACATGGATGGCGAAAACTATTCCGACGCGAAGCTCACCGGACCGCTGGCGCTGGTCATCGGCGGAGAGGGCCAGGGCGTGTCCCAGACCGTGCGCAGCAAGGCGGACTATATCGTGTCCATTCCGATGAAGGGCCGCGTGAACTCGCTGAACGCCTCCAACGCGGCAGCGATCCTGCTGTACGAAGTGGACCGCCAGAGAACGCTGGCGAAGGAGTAGACGATGAAGGCGATTGCGGTCGTGGATCGAAATCTGGCGATAGGGCGGGACGGACAGCTGTTGTTCCACCTGCCTTCGGATCTGGCGCATTTCAAGGCGGAGACGCTGGGCGGCGTCGTGATCATAGGCAGAAAGACCCTGGAATCCATGCCGGGCGGCAAACCTCTGCCCGGACGGCACACGCTGGTGCTCAGCCGCTCGATGGAGCCGGGCTTGTGGATCCGCGAAAAGAAGGGAAAAAAGTGGCTGTTCGGCGTGTTTGCGGACGCGCAGACGCTGCTGGATTTCCTGGATCTGAGGGAAAACGACGGGCGCACCATCGCGGTGTGCGGCGGAGAGCAGATCTACCGCCAGATGCTGCCGTACTGCGACAGCCTGGTGCTGACCGAGGTGGACGCTGAAGCGGAAGGCGCGGACGCGCATTTCCCCGAGTTTCGGGACGACGCTTCCTGGCGGGTCATAGACGAGGGCGAACCGGTGACGGAGAACGGACTGACGTACCGCATCCGGCGCTACGCGAGAGAATAGAGATGGGCAAGTACGACAAGAAAAACGATATGGAACTGGTGTTCCTGGCCCGCGGCGGCGATACGGCCGCGGCCGACGTTTTGCTTGCCCGCTATAAAGACGCGGTGCGGGGCACCGCGAAGAAGTATTTCATGCTGGGCGGCGATCAGGACGACGTCATCCAGGAGGGCATGATCGGCCTGTTCAAGGCGGTGCAGACCTTCGATCCGCAGGGCGGCGCGTCGTTCAAGACCTACATGAACATCTGCGTGCACAACCAGATCCTGAACGCGATCGAGGCGGCTTCCACGCGGCGTCACGCCCCGCTGAACAGTTCCGTCTCGCTGGACGAAGCGCTGGGCCTGACCGACGATCTGGATTCGGACCCGGCGGAGCAGGCGGTCTTTACCGAAGCTATGCAGTTGATCCTTTCCGACGAGAGCAAGCTGCTGTCGCCCCTGGAAAAGCAGGTGGCGCGCATGCTGGCGGGCGGCAGGGATTACCGCGAGATCGCGGCGCAGCTGGACCGTTCTCCGAAATCCGTGGACAACGCCATCCAGCGCATCCGCAGAAAGCTGAAAGACTTCTTTAATTAGCCATATAATCTTCTTGACAAGCCGTCGGGACAGGCTTTATAATAATCAAGTCGCAAGATTTGCTGATATAGCTCAGTCGGTAGAGCGCATCCTTGGTAAGGATGAGGTCTCCAGTTCAAATCTGGATATCAGCTCCAAAAACTCCCGAGTCCCAAACTTGGGAGTTTTTCTTTCCCCGGAGGGTCGCGCATGAATCAGGAAAGGCTCAAAATAATATCGCTCTCCACGATCAAACTCTTTCTCGAGAGCAATATGCTTGTCTATTCAGGAAACGCCACGCTGTTCATCATCACGGCGGCGTTTCCTTTCATTGCGCTGATCATCTCCATCGTCAACGTGCTGCCCTGGTACTCTCCGACGGACGTTATCGAGTTTTTTTTCCGTATCCTGCCCGATCTCGAACCGTTCCGGGACTTCATCAGCGGAATGGTCATGAACCTGAAGAGTTCGTCCGGCGGCGTGCTGATCGGCGTCGCGGCGTTGACCACCCTGTGGTCCGCCAGCAGCGGCGTCAACGCGATCCGCGTCGGTTTAAACCAGCTCGACGGGGGCGAGAAGGGCAAGGTGCAGCACAATATCATCAAGCGCCTTGTCTTTACGCTGATGCTCATCATCCTGATCCCGGCGCTGCTGATCTTCAGCATGCTCGGCGATTCCGTGCAGAATATCATCGGCGGCATCTTCGAACGCATGGGGGCGGAAGGGCTGCTGCACTTGAAGGAGATCCTCGACTCTGTCTTCCAGGCAGGTACGCTGATCGTCGCGGTCGCAGGCTTCTTCGCCGCGCTGCTGCTCTACGCGAAGCTGCCCGCGAAGACGCATACGCTGAAAAGCCGCATCCCCGGCACGATCTTTACCGGCGTTGCGAGTTTTCTGTTCACAAAGCTGTTCTCGATTTTTATCCCGAAATTCTCCGGATCGTCCAGCCTGTACGGTTCGCTGGCGTCCCTGTTCCTGATCCTGCTGTGGATCCGGATCATCATGATGATCCTGTTCGCGGGGGGCGCTCTGAACAAGGCGATGGAAGAGAATGGCATCGAAGTGAACCTGCCGAGGAGAAAAGCATAACACCCCTTTGCAGGCGCGATATTTAGATGATACAATGAACACGGGAAATCTTCCCGTGTTTTTTTGTTTTACCGGAAGAGAAGGTGAAAGAGTATGAACATCGATTATAAGAAGGAAATCGCTGCGCTGCACGACGGAACCATCGCGCTGCGCAGGGACATCCATCAGCATCCGGAACTGGGCTTTCAGGAGGTGCGGACGTCTGCCCTGGTGGAACAGCAGCTGCAGGAAGCCGGCATTCCTACCCGGCGCATCGCGGGAACAGGCATCGTCGGCGTCCTGAAGGGAGGCAAGCCCGGCAAGACGGTGATGCTCCGCTGCGAGCTGGACGCGCTGCCCATTACGGAGGATAACGGTCTGCCGTTCTGCTCTGTGAATCCGGGAGTCATGCACGCCTGCGGCCACGATTGCCACGCTACGATCTCCCTGCAGATCGCCAAGATTCTGGCGAAGCACCGGGACGAACTGCCCGGCACGGTCGTGTTCATGTTCCAGCCCGATGAGGAAGGCGCCGGCGCCATGCCTATGATCGACGGCGGCGCGCTGAAAGATCCCCGTCCGGATGCGATCCTGGGCCTGCACGTCTGGTCCCAGTACCCCATCGGGAAAGTCGCGCTGGCACCCGGCGCCACGAACGCTTCCAGCTATTACTTTAAGCTGACGATACACGGCAAGGATACCAGCGGCTATGAGCCGGAGAAGGGCGCCAGCCCCATCATCTGTGCGGCTCACGTGCTGCAGGCCATCGATTCCATGCAGGCTTACGAATACAATACGGTGAACGAGCCGACGCTCATTACGGTCGGCATGATCCACGCCGGCAATTACATGATCAACATTCCGGACAGCTGCGAGATCCAGGGCTCCATCCGCTGCCTGCACGACGGCGAGAAGGCAGTCCACGCCCGGTTCCGGGAACTGGTGGAGACGGTCTGCAAAGCCATGCGCTGCACGGTGGACGTGGAGATCGAGTGCGGCAATACGATGCTGACGAACGACGAAGCGCTGTATGAGATGGGCAAGAAGGTCGTGGAAGAGACGCTGGGTGCCGACGCGGTGCTGATGAAAGGCGTCCGCGGCATGGGCGGCGATGACCTGGCGGAATTTTTCAACGAAGGCATTCCCGGCCTGTACTATATGGTGGGCATGGGCAACCCGGAGAAAGGCAGCACCGTGCAGCATCACAATAAGGATTTTCTGGTGGACGAAGACGTGCTGGACATCGCGCTGGAACTGCAGCTGAAGATGACCGTAAAATACCTGGAAGAGCACGCGGAGGAGGCGTAGACCATGAGATCATCCTGGATCGAAGTGAATTTGGACGCGCTGTACCACAACGCGGTCTATATCAAGAGCCTGCTTTCCCCCGGCTGCCGCTTTCTCGCGCCGGTAAAGGGCAACGCCTACGGCTTCGGCCTTGTGCCGACGGCGAAGGTCTTCGCGAAGGCCGGGGCGGAGTATTTCGGCGTCGCGATTCCGGAGGAAGGCGCGGAACTGAGAGAGGGCGGACTCGTCCAGCCCATCCTGATCTTCGGCGCCACGTTCTCCGACGATTACGGTCTGCTGTTCGATTATGATCTGATTCCCAACCTGTTCCGGCTGGATCAGGCGGAGGAATTGAGCGCGCTGGCTGTCGAAAAGGGCAAGCCCCTGACGGTCCACCTCAGCGTGGATACGGGGCTCACGCGGCTGGGCTTCGACTATACGGAAGACCTGCCGGATACGATCGAAAAGATCTGCGGTCTCCCAGGACTGAAGGTCGAGGGCATCTTTACGATGCTGGCGACGACGGAACTGTATCCCGAGCGGACCTACTGCGACTGGCAGTTCGGCCGTTTTCTGAAGCTGCTCGACGCGCTGGAGGAACGGGGCGTGCATATCCCCATCCGCCACGTTTGCGACGGAGGCGGCACGCTGGCGTTTCCCGAGATGCACCTGGATATGGCACGGCCCGGCACGCCGCTGTACGGCATGCTGTCCGGCGAGCCTCACAGCATGGACGACCTGCAGGATCCGCTGCAGCCGGCCATCGAGGTAAAGACGCGCCTGGCCAGCGTGAGGCGGGTGCCGAAAGGGACGAAGGTCGGCTACGGCGCCACCTGGGAAGCGCCCAAAGCCAGCATCATCGGCGTGCTGCCCCTGGGCTTTGTGGACGGCGTGGCAAGACAGGCGGCGGGCAGAGGCTGGGTGCTGGTGCAGGGGGTCAAATGTCCCATCATCGGCCGGGTCTGCATGGATCAGCTGATGATCGACCTGAGCGACGTGCCCGATCCTAAGTTCGGCGAAGAAGTTGTCGTGATGGGCGAACAGAACGGCGCGAAGATCGACATCCTGGAGGCCGGCGATTTCGCAGGCACCTCCGATACCGAGTTCTCCTGCCGTCTGGGCAGACGCCTTCCGATCCGCTATGTGGGCAAGCTGGCGGAGGAACTGGGATACGCCGAATAAAACAGGAAAACAGGAAAAACTCCCGGACTTGCCGGGAGTTTTTATTTGCGGATGATCCGCCAGGCTTCGATCAGTTTCTCGAGGCTGCAGGCTGCGTTGGCCGGGCTGGTGGAGAGCAATTTGACCGCCTCGATGCCGGTGCGCGGCAATTGATACCTGCAATAGATCCTGTATGACTGCGCCCCGTTGCAGAAGATGCGGGTCACGTTGGAGTTTGCCAGGATCGCCGACAGGTCAGTGGGCACGGCGTTGCGGATGGACGCGTCGGAGGAGCCGGTGATCTCACAGGAGGCGATGGAATCCCAGAGCGCCAGGCGATGGGACAAAATGAGCGCCTTCTTTTCTTCTATCGTCTGAGGGACGGGATCTCCGTATAGCGCCGCGACGACCCGCCAGAACCGGTTCTGCGGGTGGCCGTAAAAGAACATCGCTTCCCGGGATTTGACCGAGGGGAAGGAACCCAGGATGAGCGTATCGGAACCGGGCCCGAACAGGGGCGGAAAGGGGTGCCGTATCATAATGCGCCGCCTTCCGGGTCATAGACCGGGTCCGGCTTGCCATCCTGAAAGATCAGCGTACCGGGGAAGATCTCCGGCAGGATGTCCCAGCTTTCGACGAAACCATCCAGGTCGAAACCTTCCGCGTTCGACAGGATGCGGTAGGGGCCGGATCCGTCGCGCATCTCGTAGCCTGTATCGTGAAAACCGTTCTTTTCGAAAAAGCGCAGCCTGCGCCTGCGTTCCCCGTAATTGTCCGCAGTCTCGTCCATGGGTT
>JAEEGJ010012986.1_pt1 | contig 20405 bp, 18 predicted proteins | sample 8958761 | NCBI WGS metagenome assembly JAEEGJ01 (sample SAMN16246546, study PRJNA631951) | gut metagenome | biome: gut microbiome; feature: rumen; material: RS-attached | host: Bos | place: Iran: Karaj | collected 2018-10 | reverse complement strand
AATGTTCGACTTACCGCACCCGTTCGGCCCCACCACGGCCGTAATACCCTTCGTGGGGAAGTTGATTTCGGTCCTCTGGGCAAAGGACTTAAAGCCAAAAATCTTTAGTTTTGTAATCTGCACTTCAATGCGAAAGATAAAATGATTTTCCCGTACAAATGGGCGAAAAAAAGCAAAAAAGGCCAAAAATCGCCTTTTCCACCAATATATTCCAACTTGGAGTAAGTTTTTCGTAAAAAAAAGAAAATTTACCTAACTAATAGATATATTATATGAAAGAAGGGCGAATTTTCCATGAGACTTACGTTTGCAATTATTTATGTCTTGCTAATAATCCTTTTAGGGGTTTTTGGAGTAATTGCGCGTAAATCGAAAAAGTCGATCGGATACGCCGTATCCCTTCTCCTGTTTTCGTTCATCGTTCCCATTATGGGAAACCTCTTTATTGTCCTTTCCACCAACCAGCTTCTTTCGACCATCGGTAGTTATATCTACTTCATCGGCATGGACTTGATGTCGTTCAGCCTGTTTGACTTTACCTTGGCCTATTGCAGCATATCTTGGCGAAAAAACAAAAAGAAATGCTATGTCATCTATGCGCTTTTAACCCTGGACATCATCCAATATTTCTTTAACCCCTTCCTAGGGCAAGCATTCGGTATGGAAGCCCTCACGGTAGACGGATCCCCCTACTACAGGCTCATTCCTTACATGGGGCAATTCTTCCACCGTATTGCAATCTATCTAGCTTTCTTCGTATCGCTTTTCATATTCTGCATCAAGGCCATACGCGTTCCCCGCATTTACGCCGAAAAGTACTACGTCATTTTCTTCACCATGGTCGTGGCCGGGGTATGGCAATCGTACTACATCTTCTCGAGAACACCCATTGACCGTTCCATGATCGCCATGGCCGTTTGCGGGATGTTCATTTTCTATTTTTCGCTATTCTTTAGGCCCTACAGGCTCCTGGACCGAATGCTTGCCAAAATCGCCTCCCAAATGCCCGAAGCCATCTACTTCTTTGATGCCAACGATCGTTGCATCTGGGCAAATAGCAACGGCTGCAAGCTCCTCGTTATCCGTAGCGATAACTACGAAAGCGTTCAGCACAGGCTCGCCGCCATGTTCGATGACTTCGGCGAAGGCATGGACAGTTGGTCGTCCAAGCAAACCGTAGGTTCCGGAAAGGACATTCGATATTTCTCACTAAAAAAACACCTTGTCTCAGACGAAAAGTACCGAAAAATCGGATCGTTCTTGACCGTTCAGGACAACACTGCCGATATCCTCAGGCAGCAAAAAGAAATGTACGAGGCAACCCATGACAAGCTCACAGGGCTGTTCACCAAGGAACACCTGTTCAATGTCATCAAGAGCCGAATCACCACCGACAAGAATACTTCTTACTCCATCGCCTACTTTGATATCAAGGACTTTAAAATGGTCAACGATATCTTCGGCAAAGACACTGGCGACAAAGTTCTTGTGAGAGTAGCAAATTGGCTCAGGGAAAGCGCCCTCGACGACTGGAGTTACGGACGCATCGGCGGCGACGCCTTCGGCGTCTGTTTCAAGACAGATACAGTCAATCTGCCTAAAGTCGAGCAAAAACTTTCAGAGTTTGTCATTTCAAACGGCGCGATCGACCAGCATATTTTGATGCATGTAGGTATATTCCGTGTAACCGACCCGAGTATCGACGTGTCGATCATGTTCGACCGCGCACACCTCGCCCAGACAAGCATCAAGAACGAATACAACACGCACATCGCCATATACGACGACAAAATGCGCGACCAGGTGTTGTGGGGCCAAAAGATATCGATAGAACTCGCAGAGGCAATCAAACAGCGTCAGATTGTCCCCTACCTGCAGCCTATCGTAGACAACAAGGGTTCCATTATCGGAGCCGAAGCTTTAGTTCGCTGGCTCCACCCCACAGAAGGTTTCCTCCCGCCTTTCACGTTCATTCCCATATTCGAAAAGAACGGCATGATTGCCGACGTGGACAAGTACATTTGGCGCTGCGCCTGCGAAATATTTGCCTCATGGACCGGCGAAAAAGAAAAGCTCTTCATTTCGGTCAACATTTCGCCCAAGGACTTCTACTTCATGGATGTCTTTGCCGAAATCGACAAGCTCGTCAACGAATTCAAGATCAACCCGAACCGCCTGCGTATTGAAATTACGGAAACGGTCATGATGACCGACGCCGAAAGCCGTATGGCCATATTGAAGCGTTTCCGCGACAACGGATACATTGTCGAAATGGACGACTTCGGCAGCGGCTATTCTTCGTTGAATCAGCTCAAGGACATGCCTCTGGACGTGCTGAAAATCGACATGAAGTTCTTGAGCAAGGCCGAAGACAACCAAAAGGCCGAAACAATCCTCAGGAACATCCTCAGACTTTCGAGCGACCTGGGTCTATTCTCGCTCACCGAAGGTGTCGAAACCGAAGATCAATACCAAATGTTGAACCAAATGGGCTGTAATTTGTTCCAAGGATACTACTTTGCAAAGCCCATGTCGGTAAGCGACTACGAAAAGCTTTGCGAAGCCAAAACTTGAACTTCAAAAAAGCTCTCCATGGACTCAAAAACGCCATTTTAGCTTAAAAAACGAACAAAGTAACTTTTAGAACAGAAATTTGTAACAAACGATACTAGCTTATTAGGCTATATTCAATTCATAGAACAAAGTAATTATCTATGAATAAAATTGTATCGTTTGCGTTTCTTTTCTTGGCTGTCGGGCTCTTGGTGTTACAACTTTTCGTTGGAAACTATCTCCTATTGGACCTTACGGCGACCGCATTAATTATTATTGCCATTTTGCGTATCGAAAAGCTTCAGCAAGAGGCTTCTATTGCCAAAGAAAAGGTAATCAAGCGCCAGCGCGAAATCTACAACGTCACCCATGACAAATTGACCGGATTGTACACCAAGGAAGCCCTTTTCGAAAAAATCAGGGACACCATCGCCAAGCACCCCGATGTCAATTACTGGGTCGCCTACTTCGACATCAAGGATTTCAAGATCGTAAACGATATCTTCGGTAGCGACATGGGCGACAGCGTCTTGCTGAAGGTTGCCTCCTGGCTTCGCGAAAATTCTACCAAGGAATGGGTATTCGGGCGCCTTGGCGGCGACGATTTCGGCATTTGCCTACCGGCTGGAGATGCAAACCTGCAACAACTGGAACGCCGTTTTTCACGATACGTCATTTCGAACGGTTCCATCGATCACCGCATTTTAATGCACATGGGTATCTACAAGATTACCGAGCCCAATATCGGCATATCGATCATGTTCGACCGCGCCCAACTCGCCCTCACCTCGGTCAAGAACGAATACAACAAGCACATCGCCTTCTATGACAACAAAATGCGAAAGCAAGTGATGTGGGACCAGATGATTTCTGCCCAAATCGAAAAAGCCATCGAAGAAAAGCAAGTGCGCCCTTACTTACAGCCCATTGTCGACAACAACGGGCAGATTATCGGAGCCGAAGCGCTTATCCGCTGGGATCACCCCAAGGAAGGCTTCTTGCAGCCCGAAACCTTTATCCCGACATTCGAAAGAAACGGCATGATTGCCGACCTGGACAAGTATATTTGGCGAAGCGCCTGCGAAATCCTTTCTACCTGGACCGGAGAAAAATCGCACCTGTTCATTTCGATCAACATTTCGCCGAAGGACTTCTTGTTCATGGATGTCTTCGCCGAGATCAACTCCTTGATCGAAGAATTCAAGATCGAGCCCTCGCGCCTGCGCATCGAAATTACCGAAACCGTGATGATGACCGAAGCCGAAAACCGCATGGCCATTCTGAACCGATTCCGTGAATCCGGATTTATTGTCGAGATGGACGACTTTGGCAGCGGTTATTCTTCGCTGAACCAGCTCAAGGACATGCCACTCGACGTTCTGAAAATCGACATGAAGTTCTTAAGCAGTTCCAAGAACAGCCAGAAGGCCGAAATCATCTTGCGCAACGTACTCAAGCTCTCGGGCGATCTGGGACTTTCGTCGCTTACCGAAGGTGTGGAAACCGAAGCCCAGTACCACATGCTGAACAAAATGGGCTGCAACCTTTTCCAAGGTTACTTCTTTGCCAAGCCCATGACAGTAGATGAATTCGAAAAAGTCTGCGACAGCAAGGTCGCTTAAGATTTACTTGAATTCGTAGTGAAGAGAACCGTCTTCGTCATCCGAAAGAACCATATATTCACTTCCGCCGTCAAACGACAAGTTCTGAATGTCAAAATCGGCGCCCAAAGTCCTGATACGCAAGGTGAACGTTCCGACCCAGTCTTCTTCGTACACGCGGCTCTTTTCGCCTGTGCGGAGAGTATCTTGGATCCACGCCCTGTAAGAACCGTCTTCGGCAAGAATATCGACTTCGACAACCGTCTTAGACGACCTGTTTTCGATCTGGAGTCGAGTGGTCGAATCTAAGAACCAGTGCGTAAGGCAGCCCGAAAGCGTAATGCAGCAGGCAATCAATACCGCAAGCACCGAAATCTTTTTCATAGCACCCTTCATTAATTGCCTCCTTCAGAGCCGACCTTTTCGTAGCGGATTCCCTTGGCTTCAATGGTCTTGGGAGCCCCCTTAGCAGAGCCAATCGGGGTGATTTCGTTGGAGCCAGCCTTCTTATCGAATTGCTTAACGACATCCGTTTGCATCGGAGCGCTACGTGCAGCACCGCGGTTGAACAGCCAGCCGTCAATCGTGGCGAGGTTGAACTTGAATTCAACAAGGAACGTACCCTTCGCGCCAAAGAAGTTTTCGTAATCGTAGGCGGCGTTGTAGGCAAAGCGGGCAAACAACAAGTCGATTGCACCACCCCACAAAAAGTCGTTTTCTTCTTCAACCAAGTCGTCGGAAAGCTGTTTCTTTCTGACACGGTTCAAGCAGGTCGCTTCAAAGCCGATCATGCGAGAAGGATCCGGGTAAAACTTGAGAGCTGCGCTATGGAACCAGGAGTCGTTCAAGTCAATCGCGACTTCGGCATAAAGGCGCTGGTCATAAAGATTCTGTTCCCAATTAATGCGCATGGAATCAACGTCGTTTTCGTCATCGGTATTGTACATGGAAAGCGACACGTTCGGCAAATACGTCAGCGGGCCGGACTTTTTGCCGCCGTAAATAGCACGGCTTTCCAGGTCGAGCGAAAAACGGAACAGGCGCCAGTCGGTGCGGTAGAAATTCGCCTGGGCGCTCATCTTGCTAAAGCGCAAATGAGCCCAACTGTAGGCCAGAGAATCGCTTTCTTGCGGGTAAAGCTTACCGTGGTGTTCCAGATTCTGGTGCTGCATACCGGCCGCAAGAGTCCAATTCATGCGGGCATCTGTAAAGGTCAAGCCCCAAGTAACCACCGAGCGTTGCAAGCCGAAATCGTTATACTGCGGGAAAAGGAAAAAGTCTTCGCCATCCCAGCCGGAACGGTCGAACCAAAGGAGCGCACCCATGTGGCGGTCTTTAGCCACTTCGCCAGCACCAAAGGCTGCAAAATGATGATTGAAGGCAAAGCCATCGTGTTCACCGTACTGACTTTCCAGGGGCAACTGTTCACGGCTCGGCGTGTAGTAAAATCCCAAATCGATATAGCCACCTCGCCCACCGCGCATAATATCGCTGATTTCGGACAGGTGACGGTCGCGAGTCACCGCTCCGTCGTTGGCGAGAGCGTTTGGCTTAATGCCGTCGGCCAAAGCAACCCCGACAAGCGTAAGCGCAATCAAAGCGGATTTCAATACAAACTGCATGCCGGAAAAGTAGTAAAAATGTGGAATGTGAGGTGTGAGATGTGGAATGAATTAAGGTTAATTAAGATTGCATGCCATCAAGTGAGCAGAGGAGATGTTCAAAATTTTCGCTCTAACTGCATATAGGCGCAGACTATAACTCGGATTACTATATTTGGCGGCATGAACGAACAGGAAAAAGCATTAATTGCTGCGTGGAGCAGCCACCCCCGCGAATGGGAAAACAACACCTGGGTGTACCCGGTCATTAGCCGTCGTGCAGGCGGGCTTTCTTTGGGCGTGAACCTGAACCCCGACCACCACTGTTCTTTTTCGTGCGCCTATTGCCAAAGCGGCCCGCAAGAGGGACACAAGCGCATTCCCGTCGACATCGACGCCGTGGAACGCGAACTGCGCGACTTTCTCGACTATTACGAATCCGGCGAATTCGCCAAATGCAAATCATTCGAAAACGTTCCCGAGCAAAACAAGCTCTTGAAAGACATCTGCCTTTCGGGCGACGGAGAATCCACCATTGTCAAGGAATTCCCTGAAGTCTGCCGCCGCATGCGTGAAATCCAAAAGGAATATACGCCGAGACTAGGCGCCTTTAAGTTGCGCCTCATAACAAACGCTAGCCATCTCGAAAGCCCTGCGGTAGAACTTGGGCTTTCTCACCTGCTGGCAAGTGACGGCGAAATCTGGGCAAAGCTCGACGCCGGTACTGAAGAATGGTTCAAGAAGGTAAACCGTTCACCCCTGCACCTGACCAAGATTTTAGACAACCTAACAAAGGCGATCAAGGCCTACCCGATTTGCATTCAGACCATGCTCTGCGATTTACAAGGCGAAATTCCGAGCGATCAGGAAATTGAACGCTACATCGAAAACCTGGTCGCTATTCATTCCGCAAATCCGGACCACCTTGTCGAAATCCAGCTGTACACGGTTATCCGCGACACTTTGCTCAAGGGAATAGAACCCTTGCCCAAGGAATTCCTGGAAAGCGTCAAAACAAAAATCACCGACGCATTGCCGGTGAAAGTAAGATGCTTCTAATCAAAAATCGCCGCTAAAAAGCGCCGTTTTTTTTTAAATCAATTCGTCAGGCGGCAAGTGGTCGACACTTTCCGGTTCCTGGTAGCAAGTTTCAGGCACCTGAACCTGCATCTGGAAGTAGGCCTTGTGTGCGGCAATCACCTTTTCGCGGGCAAAGGCGGCATTCTGCCATTCGCCAATCTGAACGTCCTTGCCTTCCAGTTCCTTGTAGTTCTGGAAGAAGTTACGCGTAATGCGCAGGAACATCTGGTCGACGTCAGTAATGTCCTTGATGGGGCGCGGGTTGAAAACCGGAACGCCCAAGACCTTATAGTCCTTGCGACCGCCATCGGTCATGTCAAGCGCACCAATCACGCGGCAGGTGCAAACCGTTCCCGTCATCATGGAGGCCGGGCTGTAAATCAGCATATCGATAGCGTCGCCGTCATCAGCCTTGGTGCTCGGGATAAAGCCGTAAGTACAGGGGTAGCTCATGGAGCTCAGCAGGCAGCGGTCCAGGCGGAACACGTGCAGGCGTTCATCATATTCGTACTTGAGGTTGGTGTCTTTACCGATTTCCACGACGCAGTCCACTTCGTAGGGGTACTTGCGACCAATCGGGAGATCCAGATAGTTAATTGCCATTTATACTCCAAAAGGCCCACTTTGAGCCATATTATCTTTTTGTTATAAATATGAGTCCTAATTTAGTATTTATCCAAAATTTGTAAAGGGTTGTTTACTTTATTTACGTCGGAATTGGTTATCTGCCACGCCAGCGAGACGTCGAGACCTTTTCAATCATGCCAAAGAAGAACTTGGGTTCTCCCCTGTCAGGGCTGTAGCCCACTTCAAATCGCAAGCGGTCTACTGCAGGAACCACCAGATGAATACCGCCATAGACGGCCGCCTCGTAATTATCCCAACCGGGGCGACCCGAATTCCAGATAAGGCTACCATCAAGACCAGCCACCAACTGGAGGCCGTAGAAGAAATTCACGCCCGCGATACTCGCCGGCTGGCGATCCAGCAGGATAAAGCGTTCTTCCAAATTCAGCAAGGCTTCGTGTACGCCCAGGCGCTTGGAATCGCCATAACGACCGCGATAAGAATTCACACCGCCGTGGGAATAGTAATCGTAAAACTTGACATCGCCCGGGCGGTAACGCACGAGCGCCGTCGCACCTGTTACAAAGCGGCTGACGGTATAGTAGGCGCGGGCATCGTTCAAGAGTTCCCAGTAGTTTTCGCTGCCCATGGATTCGCAGCCACCTTCACAGGCAACTATGTATGCATCTGTTCCGCCCACATGCGTCAGCATGTATTCATAGTAAATGCCCTTGCGAGTATCAATCTTGCTATCGCGGTAATCAAAGGCAAAACCGGCACCAAATTCCGGCAAGAACGCGGCTCGTTCCAGGCGACGGCCGACAACCGTTGCCAAAATAGACATGTGCGGCATGAATTTGTAATCCAAGTCCAAATCCAGAAGCCAGCTATCATCGTGATAGTCACGAATATCGTCATAGCTATCCGTATGAGAAAACTCGAAATTCCAACCCAGCGGCAGGGCAAACATGTACGGCGAACTTGCGTAGAAGGCGTACTCGTTGTTATCGAGGAAATGTTTGGTCGATGTGCGGTACTGAACTTCGGCGCGGATATCTTCACCCAAAATATTCAGGTTGGCAAGAGCCACCCCAAGCATCAGGCCATCGCGCTCTGTCGTCTTGCTCGCCGGTGCGGGAATCCAGCGGAATATTTCAACGAATGTGTACTTCAGATTTCCACCGTTGCAATCTACCGACACATCGGTAAACAAGTCCAAGTCTTGTAGGCGGCGTTTTTCAAGATCGAACTTTTCGGCAGAGAAGGGCTCCCCCGCCTTGTTCAAGAGCTCCCGTTCCACCACGCGAGTCTTGGTATGCTCCAGTCCTTCGTACTGAATGGACGAAATGACCGTGCCTTCAGGACAACCCGCAACATCAGCAAAGGCCGCGCCCGAAAAAAGCGCCGTTACAGCACATGTAAAAAAAACTCTTTTCAAAAGACTTAACACAAATACGAATATAGAAAAGCTTGCCTCCTTAAAAAAGCGTCGGCCAAGGAAGTTCCTTCGCAGTAGCGAGCAAAACGAGTGTCGCGGGAGGCTGCCAGCAGACTCACATGACCGAGTGAAGCCGCTGACGCCGTAGGCGTCCACTCCGAGCCGGGTCCCCTCCCGCATAAATCATTTATTTTTCTATATTTTCTTTCGTAAAGAAAAGAGGTTTTTATGTTAGATTTTCTCGCCAACTATTGGCCCTTCATTGTCGCCCTTGTCCTGATCGTGCTCGGCGTGTTCGCATTCCGCGGCGTCCGCAAAGCCCTCAAGGAAGGCGGTGGCGCATTCAGCCTTGAAACCATCAAGAAGAACACCGAACCCAACTTTGCCGCCCTCAAGCAGAAGTCTCGCGCCCTTCTGGCCGACGCTGACATGATTTGCGAAGTCAAGGAAGGTTCCCACCTCGTGGTGCCCAAGAAAGAAGACCTCAAGTTCTTCCGCCGCGCCGTGTCCCAGAAGTACAAGCTTGCCATGTTCCTGGTGCCCGGCACCAACAAGGTCGCCTACTTTTTCTGCAAGACCGAACAGGGCCTGCGTCGCCGTATCGACAACCTGGTAATCAACCAGAAATTCCACGAAGGCAAGAAGCCTTACAACGACGTTGCCACCGGCGAAAAGCTCAAGTTCCCGCGCTAGTTATTGATCTTTAATCAATAGACTTTAGTGAATTACAAAGATTTAGCACTCGCCGAAGAAGAAGGCAAACTGGAAGCCGCGATAGCGGCTTCTCGCAATTTATTGATTGAAGCGCCAACCGGTTCGGGCAAGTCGCTATTTATCCCCTACTTTTTAAGCAAGCATTGCAAAGGCCGCGTGGTCGTCTTGCAGCCCCGTCGCATTGCGGCACTTGCGCTGGCTCAGTTCTCGGCAAAACTCCATGGAGAGAGCTGCGGAAAGACAGTCGGCTACCAGTTCAGGCAAGACAGTTGCAAAAGCGCTGACACGCGCATACTCTTCCAGACCTACGGAAACTTTCTGCAAGAGCTCTTGCACGGCAAGCTAGATGCCGACTGGATTGTCTTTGACGAATACCACGAACGCAAAGCTGACATGGACTTGCTGTTTGCGTATTTTAGGGGAGCCGAAAAGCCTAGGATTGCGGTGATGTCGGCGGCGTTGAACCGTTCCGAACTCGAAACGGTTCTCGGCGTCAAGTGTCTGAGCCTCGGCCACCCGCTCTACCCCGTGCAAATTATCAACCAGACGCCTGCCACGGGGACATCGCTTGTTTCGGGCGTTGGACTTGACGCCGAAGTGGTGCGGGCGCTCCGCACGCTCTACCGCAACAACATCTGGCAGACCACGCTGGTATTCTTACCGGGCAAAGCCGAAATCGCCCGCTGCCACACCGCCGCCTCCGAAGCCCTCGGCCCAAACTGCGCCGAATTTCTGGAACTCTACGGCGGCCAGGACCGCGATACGCAAGACCGCATCTTTGAAGTCACCGAACGCCCGCGCGTCATTTTCACGACGAACATCGCCGAAACCTCTATCACCGTACCGAACGTGACAGGCGTTGTCGACAGCGGCATCGAGCGCGTGAGTTTGTATGATGACAGCGAAAAGGTGAATGTACTGCGCACGCTTCCCATTTCGATGCAAAATGCCATTCAGCGCAGCGGCCGTAGCGGCCGTACGCAGAATGGTTGTGCCATACGCCTCTGGAGCGAAGAATCCGAAAAGCGCATGCCCCAAGGAATCGTTCCCGAAGTACTGCAAATCGAGCCTTCGGAATTGCTACTGCAGAAAGCGGCGTTAGAGGATCTCGGCGAGGAGAGGAGATCCCGGATCAAGTCCGGGATGACAGATGGCATAGTACTTCCGACTGCAATTCCGGAAGCACGCGAAAAGACCGCGACTGCGCTCCTCGAAAAATTCGGGATGCTCCAGGACGGCGCCATCACCGCACTCGGCCTCAAGGCAATCCGCACGCCCGTTTCCAGCATTCCGCTCGCGCTGCTCCTCGCGTCGGCCCAAAGCAAGGCAGACCTTCCCGACTTGCTCCTCGCCGCACTCGCTTGGATTCACTCCGGCACCGAATTCCTGCAGAAAGCAAAAGTCGCCTACGACATTCTCACACTCGCAAGCGACACGTTGTCCAAGAATCGGGATGTTCCGCGAGAAGTTTCGTTCACGCTTGGACAGCTGCGCGACTATCGCGATAAAATAGACGAGAGAACGGGCTCCGCCCTACAGACGAAAGACGAGAGAGAATCCGTCATTCGCAGCCTCTTGAAAGCTTTCCCGGACAGGCTCGCGACTCCGAGCGGCAATGCCTACAAGCTCGCCAACCAGAACGTGATTCGCCTGCAAGTTGCAGAACCGCCTTACGCGATTCTCGCCCTCAGCATGCTCCGTACCGGTACAACAAAGTCCGAACTCAAGGTCAACCTTTACGCGCCCATTTCGCAAGACATGCTCGGCGGCAGCAACGCCAAGACCCGCTACGAGCTTTTGTGGCGCAGCGGACAAGAAAGATTCATCGGAGTCGAAATCAACGAATCCGAAAACGCCGACGGTTCCACCACCGAACTTTCCCGCAAAGAAATTCTCACGCAAGAAGCCTCGCCTAAAGTTCTCGAAGAACTCAAGAAACTTACCGTTGACGCCTGGCGCGAAAAAATCGAGAAAGAAAACTGGAGCGGCAAGTTCCTGACCGAAGCCGTGCAAACGCAGCTCATCAAAATGCGTCTTGCAGCCAAGCTCTATCCGGAATACGGCCTTCCCGAATTCAACGAAGAAGACATGGAACTCATCTTCGATGAATTCGCAGACGGCAAGTTCCTGCTCCGCGACATTAACGAAGACCGTTACCGCAGTATCGTCGAAGATTATTTCGGCAAGTCCATGCTGCAGTGGCTCGGGAAAACTTTCCCCGACCATTACATACTCCCCAACGGCAAGCGCGCCCGCTACAGCTACCAAGAAGTCGCCGTCAGCGACGACGGAAAATCCGTGCAAAGCATCGAAGGCGTCCTCGTCGAAATCTCGGCCCGAATCGAAGACTTGATGCAACTCCGCGGCGAGCACAAAATTGCCGACGGCAAATTAAAAGTTCGGTACGACATTCTCGCACCGAACTTCCGCACGATTCAAAAAACTTGGGACTTGACTGGATTCTGGCAGAACACCTACGCCGAGGTGCGCAAGGAATTGCGTGGCCGCTACCCCAAGCACCCCTGGCCCGAATCCGTTATTTAATCGTATAAATCGTCAGCGTCTTGCTGTATTCGTAACCAACGACCAACAAGGCTTGGCCCGCCATCGGGCTCTTGTCTGCCGGAATGAAGAGAATGCCTTCAGGGCCACGATCCAGCGGATCCAAATAGTAATCCACAAGCACAGGTGCCATCGGCTCCGTGATATCGAAAACGGCAACGCCACTGGTGCGTTCTAGGCCCGCAAAAGCGTAGCGACGGGCACCCACCTCGCCTACGGTCACGTTCTCGGGTTCGCAGCCCTTATCTGAACTGCGCTTGTCCATTTTGGCCTTGCCCTTCTTGGAATTCCAATTGAAGTATTCCGGCGCAATCTTTGCCAGAACGCGTTCAAACATTTCTCCGGAATCCCAAAGCAGTTTACCCGTTTCGCCATCGAAAATGCTCACGGAACGGGAACCGAATGTATAGGCATAAGGGCACTTGCCATTATGGGTGCGGAACTTACCCTCATCGCAACGTTCCAACGCACTGACCGAAAGATCCTTCAAGTCCGTCGTCATCTTTTCCGTGAACACGGCTTCATCCAAACGGCCCTGTGCCACAAGTTCCTGCACGCTCGTTACATCGGTCCATGCCTTGTAATCATTTACAGGAGCACCTTCGTTTGCCGTCAGCACAAAGTGTCTGTCGCCTGCCGTAAAAGCGGCAATGCCATCAGGCTGGCGAAGTCCACGCAGCGGGTAATAATTCTTGATATCAATCTTTCCGTCGCTCACGGCATCGATTGCAAAACCATTTCTGGAATGGTCTACAAAACCCAACGGGAAAACCTTCTTGATTTTCTTGGCCGGCACATCGATAATCGCCATGGCGTTATTTTCTTGCAGGCTCACCCACGCCAGTTTGGAATCGTCAGAAACCGTAATGTATTCCGGTTCCAGTGATTTCAAAAAGCCCTGATTTCCGGGAGCACGTACGCCAGCATTCTTAAGTCTATTCGTGTCGAGATGATCAAATCCGGCCACAGCAAATTCCGCAGTTTTCCACGATTCGGCGTCCGCCTTAGCAACTGTCAAGAATCCAATACCGCCATCGGGGTCTACCGCAAAATCCGTACTCGGCGAGCCTTCGCAGGCCACCAGCAAGTTCTTGCCATCGGGCGTAAACTTGATCATGTCCGGCTGGCTGCAGACCGTATACAATCCAAGCACTTCGAGATTGTCGGTGTAACGCATCACCTGTACCTGGCCATTGCGCCATTCTTCGACTTCAAGCATGCTTACCGCGACCAAGTCACCATGGACCGTCACGCTAGAGGCATTGCCCGGAAGCTGCACTTCAGAAATCTTTTTGGCTTCGCTCGGATTACTCAGGTCCACCACTTCGACCACATTGGCATCGCCTACAACAAACAGTTTTTTCTTGGCAGGCATATAAGCCGAAATTTCGGCCGTAGACATTTTAGTCGTCGAAAGCGGTTTAAGCGTATGCCCCCACTGGAACGGTCCGGCGGGCACTGCATTTTTAGCAAAACAAAAGCCTGCGCACAAAAGCAGGCTTGCACTCAAAAGAATCTTATTCATTCACTCCTCAACACAAATCCAATTATTTCATGATCAGCCACATGATCAGCAGGCCGATACCGACACCGCCCAAGAACGAAGACGAAGCCGCCATGGCAGCGGACCTACGATCCTCCTGCTCCTTTTCTTGCTTCTTTTCATTCATGCCAATCGAGGTGACAAGCATTTGGGCACAAGTTTCATTATCTTTCTTGACGGTATTGTAGCTCTTTTCCCAATTTTCGCTTTTGGCTTTTTCCGATTCGATGACAGAACGCAAGGAATCTTTTTCAAGCGTACAGGCATCGCCCTGCACCTGCATCACGCTGTCGCGCACGGCAATTTCCTGTTTAAGTTCCGCTTCAGCCGAAGGTTCTTGGGCAAACGCAATGGAGCCACAAAAAGCAAGAGAAATGGCAAGAATTTTAATCAAACGCATCATACCGCAAATATACAAAAATCCCCGACGAATCCGTCGGGGACATCCATTTAAGAATTCGTTACAGAACCGCGTTACGGCAATTCGACTTGCTTTTTCCAGCGGCCGTCAACGCCCTTCACGTAGTAAACGCCGGGCACAAGCTGTTCGCCCGCCTTAACTACGGAACCGTCGAGCCTGCGGATTGCGCGGGCAGCGCCGAATGCGCGAGGAGTCGCCTGTAGGCGGCCAATGGCTGTAGAAGATTCCGACGATTCCGGCTCCACAGAGGAACTCGACACCACACTGCTAGACGACTCCGCCACAGAAGAAGAACTGTTCACCGCTTTTTTGTTCGGGTCGGTCAACACCGGACGTAAAACCTGAACCTGGATTTTAGAAAGCGAGTCGGGAACATCCTCTCTCTTATTAAAAGCAGCCAAAGCAGCAGCAACCGCATCCGCGGAATCAAGCCTGAATGCCGAACCAGAATAGAGCAAAGCTCCGCCATCGCTCTTTTTCACCCTACCCAAAACAATGGCCTGCCATGAATCAAAAGCGAATTCAAAAGTTCTTGAAACCATCAAGTCATCAGCCGAGAAAGAAAGCTCCTCGGAATTGACGCCGCCCTTTTTTACCACCAGGACATTATTCGAATTGGTTGAATCAAAGCCGGGAATATTATAGAGGTTGACATCTATAATCCATGAGCCGTAATCGTCATTTTCATCGTTCAGAGTCCATTTTTTGCCATTCTGGTCCCATTCCCCATACTTGAAAAGATTGTAATTGCTAGACACGCAGCCTGCATCGATAGAATAGGGAATTCTAAGGCTGGTCTTTTGCATGATAGGCGTGATTGTGCTATAATCCTCATGCACATTCACCTTAACGGAATCAGTCTTCTTTAAATCGCGGGAACCATACCAGACGGTTTCCTCAACGCGTTTAAGCTTGAGTTCCACCTTCGGAGTAGCAGAAACGGATAACGTATCGCAGATATTGCGAATATAGGTCTCTTCTTGCGCAAAAGAGAACACGGTGGCCACAAGGCCGGCTAGGCAGACTTTCTTAAACATACGACTCTCCTAGCCTTAAATATATACAAAAATTTACGAAAGCGTAGCTAAAATTCGCTTCCAGCCGTCTTCCGGAATCTGGGCACCCATCACCTGGACCACTTCGTTACTCACGACACTGCCCAAATTGCCCGATTTTTCCATATCCCAGCCGTTCATGTAGCCATACAGGAATCCCGATGCCCACAAGTCGCCGGCACCCGTAGTATCGATAGCCTTGGCAGGGCCAGCCTGCACATGCACCACCTTGCCGTCCTTGGCAATCAGGGCGCCGCGCTTGCCGATTTTCACTACGGCAACCTTGGCCTTCTTGGCAAGCACATCGAGAGCGGCTTCTTCCTTGACGCCCGCATAGGCATAAGCTTCGTCTTCGTTGGCAATGATGATATCGATCATCCCTTCGGCAAAGAGTTCGTCAAAGAGCTTGCGGCAGGCTTCCACCACGCCAAAGCTGCTAAAATCGAGAGCGGTTTCTACACCCAGGCTGCGGGCCAAGGTAAAGGACTTCTTGAAACAATCTGCGTTAAAGGCACGGTAGCCTTCGGCATACAGCAAGCCAACGCCGTCGTAAAGAGCCGGCACAAAGTCGTCGCTGCCCAAGAAATCGGAGGCGCCCAGATAAGTCCACATGGAACGCTGGGCATCGGGCGTCACGGCGCTGAAAACGCAACCGGTAGCGGCATCGCTCAAGCCGAGCTTCGATTCCACACCATTGTCTTGCAAGTGTTTCTTGAAAATGTTACCGAGTTCGTCGTTGCCGATCTTCGAGATAAAGGCGGCCTTGCCACCCAGGCGAGAAAGACCCACCATTGTATTGCAAGTAGAGCCACCCGGCACGCGCAGCGGATTCTTGAGGGCGCCCAGGAACTTTTCCATCTGGGGCCAATCCACCATGTTCATGCCACCCTTCTGCACACCCTGAGCTTCGATCCAAGCGTCATCTACATTGGCCAAAATATCAACGAGGGCTGCGCCCATACCTAAAACTTTCTTCATTAGAAGCCTCCTCTGCGGCGGCGCAACTTTTCGCTCGCCTTAAGTAAAAATTGACGTTCGGATTCATTCAGCGAATTGATTCCTTCACGATTGACTTTCTTCAGGATTTCATCCATCCGCTTGTTTTCATCCACATAAAAAACTTCGCCTTCGATAGCGTCAGAATCATCGCTAGACTTTTCGCCGGATTCGCTTTCGGAACGGCCACCCTGGTGCACCTTGAACTTGGGACCACGCATTTTTTCGAATGCCTTGCCAAGATTACCGAATCCGCGTTCGTAAAAGTGCATGTAAAGGAATCCGCCGACGACACCGCCCAAGTGGGCCAAGTGCGCAATGCCATCGCTCGAATGCGCCATAAGCACATCGACTGCAACCATGAACCACATGGCATACTTGATTCGCATCGGGAAAAAGAAGAACATCAAAAGCATGCGGTTCGGGAAGAACTTGTAGTAAGCCACAAAGATTCCCATGAGGGCACCCGAAGCACCGATAATCGGGGCATTCGTCATACCGAGCCAGAACATGACCAGGCTGAATACCGCCGCAAAAATACCGCAAAAGAAATACATTCCCGTAAAATGCTTGGCACCCATCATGTCGGCGACTTCGCTGCCGAACATCCAGAGCATGAGCATGTTGAACAAGAAATGCCAAAAGTCCACATGCACGAACATATAGGTCACAAAGCGCCAAGCCTGTTCCGGCGCAAAAGGCCAGAAGGCGCCAAAGTAAGCGATGTATTCGCGAATGGTTCCAGCGCCCACACCGGGCAAGTTCAACTGCAAACCAAGCGCACCGCCAATAAAGGCAAGTCCAAAAACAACTGCATTGGAAATCAGCAGGACTCGCAAAACTTTAGGTAAGAATCTGAACGGTCTCATAGAATTTAGTTGGTAGAACTTAGTTAATAGAGCTTAGAATTGTTACAACTTCGGCGGGGACGTATTTAGCGAGAATTTCTTTTCCGTCAGCATTCTTTGCAACACCCACTTTCAGGAGTTCGCGAACCACAGTACTCGAGACACTCAAATGTTCCGGAGAGCTGGACAAGAAAACCGTTTCGCATTCAGGGTAAAGAATTTTGTTGTTCCAGGCGATGGACTGTTCGTAGTCCACATCGGCGGCACCGCGGATTCCGCGCACCAGGTACTTCGCCTTTACCATTTTCATATAGTCGACCGTAAGCCCGGCTGCACAGTCCACCTTCACATTCTTCAAGCCTTTGACGGCTTTCTGAATCAGCTGCATTCGGGTCCCTTCATCAAGCATATACTTCTTGGAAGCATTCTCGAAAATGACCACCCACAATTCATCGAACAGCGCAGAGGCGCGCTTCACGATATCGAGGTGACCTAGGGTGAACGGATCGAACGATCCTGCGAATACGGCGATTTTCTTCATGACTTAAATATAAAAAATTCAGGCCTATAAAAAGGAGATGCCGGGTCGGAGCCCGGCATGACATCAATTATGCTCTATAAATCACTAGCGAGGATTCGCCGTAGCGGCGGACTTGCACCATTCCCGCTTCGTCGGCTTTTTTCACCCACGCAGGCAGATTGCGGCTCGGGGCCTCGAACACGGCGACACCACCCGGATTCAGCCACTCCCAATAGGGGCGCAGGTCTGGGTAATCCATGTCCTTGAACGGCGGGTCTGCATAAATCAAGTCAAAACCTTCGCTGGCGCAAAGGGATTCTTTATCGAGCGTCAAGGCGTTCTTTTCTAACAAAGTAAGTTTCGATTCCAGCGACAAGGCCTTGTACGCCTGCAACACGAGTCGCGCCTGGGCATGCGCCATTTCTACGGCCACGACACTTGCAGCACCGCGACTGATTGCTTCAATGCCCATAATGCCCGTGCCCGCGAACAAGTCAAGCACGCGAAAATTTTCAACACCCTGCAGAATGTTGAAGAGAGCTTCTCTTGTTCGAGAAGCAGTCGGTCTTGTCTTGGAGGTATCCGGAGAAGGAACGTTCCTTCCCCGCATCAGTCCACCCGTAATGCGAATTGGCATCTGGTATTACTTTATCACAAACATTTCAAAAAGGATTGTCGTGAACATATCCTTTTTGGCCAGCTTCATTTCGATATTGCGAATACCGATACGAGACGGCGAGTTCACAAACGCGGTAATGAAGGCGTTCAGCTCGGCAAAGTCCGCAGTCGAGGTAGCCTTGAGCGTATAGCGCTTGTACACACCGAATTCTTCAACAACCGGCTTTTCAAGTCCAGAGAGTTGCACCTTCTGGGTGGCAGCCAAAGCCTTCATGGACTTGACTTCGCTGTTCACTTCGGAGGCGGGAACGAACGAAGAAACGGCAGTCAGGTTCACGTTGGTCACGTTGTACATACCGAAAGCGGTAATGTCGGTGGCCGGAGCGTTTTCAGGCAGAGGCGGAGTCCTGAAGTCGGAACTGACCGCACGAATGCGATCGAGGAAAGCCTTCTGGGAATTCGGGTTACCGGCCACGCCGCGAACATAGAAGTAGTTCGGAGCCTGGTAGATACAATCCGAGAAGCCCACATCGTCAGGCGTTGCAGTATTCAAGAACGCGAAGAACTGGCCGACAGAAGCCTTCTGGAACGAAATCTTTTCGAGCGGCAAGTAGCTGTTGTAATCGGTGCGCTTGTTGTTGAACAAGGCCTGCGGGTTGATTTCGCCCACGACCTGCTTGACCGTCACATTATCGCGCTGACGGATCATTGCGGCAGCGGCAGCAGCTTCGGCTTCAAGCGAACCACCAGCGGAGGTACGCTGTCCGGCACCAATCGCAAGAGCGGAACGAGTCGGGTCTTCCGCACCAATCAAATCCAGATACGGCGGCGGCAGCAAACCCTGCAACTGCTTGGGAACGCCAGCTACACTCAAGAAGCAGCTGAAGGCAACAAATACAAACAGAGCGGCAACCAGAACCGTAAGAGCCTTCTTTCGAGACTTCTTCTGCAGTTCCTTAACGCTCGTGACGTTGACCGGAGCCACAGTTTCGACTTCGACCAAGCGTTCAGCAGCGTCAATCAAGTTCAAATGAATCATACACCCTCCATCACATTCAAGGCGGCACCGATTGCACCTGCGCAAGAAAGCACGGCAGCAGAATCTGCTTCTTCAATCGGGAGCCTCAAGTTAGAGAAAGAATCCATCAAAGACAGCTGGAATTCGGGCAACTTTGCACGAATGTCTTCCACGAACAGCATGTCGCTTGCCATTTCACCGCACAGACGGATCGACTTCGTAGAGACCGAGGCGTTTTCCTGTTGGGCAATGGCGATCTGCTCGGCAATTTCCCTAGCCAAAATCTGGTAAGCTTCTTCCTTGGTATTGTTCACCAGCGAAAGCGTGGACACGCAGCGGAGCGCATGCAGGTTGTCCTTGGTGAGCCAAAGGAGCGTCACACCGGCATAGTCAGCCTTGACTATACATGTCAGTTCGGACACATTTTCGGCATAGTCCATCAGGTTCATGAGCGAGAGCACGTCCACATCCATGGCCTTAGGAGCTAAAGCCTTGTTACGGAAGCCTTTACGTAAATTATCAACCCACTGTTCACGGACCGCAATCAGCATAATCGTGTATCCGAGCTCGGGGTCACCGCTCATGATTTTGTAATCAATTACATACGCATTGGATTCGGCGTTCGTAATCAGCGAAACATACCACTTTACATAGTCGTCAACGTTCTTTGTGGCTTCTGCCGGAACAAAGATTTGGCGAATAATCGACCTAAATGCAGGAATTGCCACCGAAACGGCTTCGACGGATTCAATCTGGTTGAACTCCATCCATCCCTGGAGGACGGTTTCAAAAGTATAGACATCGTCAAGGGGGGCGGTTTCCGTATCGAGAACGGCCGTCTTCAGAACACGGCGTTCGGCCGCATCCACAAGGGCAACTTTCAGAGAAGCGTCCCCTGCTTCTATACCCATGTAAATCTTCGTATCACTCATATTATCAACGACTTATGAAAAAAACTACACTCTAAAACTAATCAAAAATTACCCCCGGAAGTAGCTTTTCCAATTTTTTCTTGCCGATTCCGGGCACTTTTTGCAAATCTTCGGCCTTTTTGAAGGCTCCAAGGGCATTTCTGACCTCCAAAATCTTCTCGGCGAGCTTCGGACCGACCCCATTCAGGGCGCAAAGTTCATCCAGGGAAGCCGTATTGATATGGACCGGCAAGTTCACTTTTTTGGCCGTTTTTCGCTCTTTTTTAGGTCCGTTTTTAAATTCATTGTCAGTTTTTGACAACACGGTGTCCGCTACGGTTGCCGAGTCCCGGACGACC
>JAEEGJ010012985.1_pt1 | contig 20406 bp, 7 predicted proteins | sample 8958761 | NCBI WGS metagenome assembly JAEEGJ01 (sample SAMN16246546, study PRJNA631951) | gut metagenome | biome: gut microbiome; feature: rumen; material: RS-attached | host: Bos | place: Iran: Karaj | collected 2018-10 | reverse complement strand
CGACGCCGCGTTCAATCAGCACCGGAGAGGAATACTTGTTGTTCGTACATCCAAACAGCATGAGGGCACCAAAAGAAATTATGCACAGATGGGAAAATTTCATTGGATCTCCTTGTATTTGATGACCACAAAATAAGAATTTATTGTGCAAGTAGCTAAATAATTTTTAGATTTTACACTGAAATGAATAAGATTGATGCTTTGTTTAAAATTATTTTACTTAATGTAGCTCTTTTGGGCTCCCTGTGTTTCGGTGCGATTGACTTTGACCAGTCCAACCTGGTAGGACTCCGCTATGGACCGAACCTTTCTTGGGGCGGTATGGTGAACACTCCGGTTGTCTGGGGGCAGTGGGTGCCGCAGGCGAACGTGGGCATGCGCTATACTTGGCTCGAACCTCTGTCTCCTTTGAATTATGGCGACCCGATTGGTGTTGCTTCGTCGTACCTCAAGATGGACGCCTCCATTGATTTGTCCCCGTTTTACGGCGGTTTTCGCGCTGGGTTTGGGCTTAGGCCGTTCAAGATAAACCCGCAAATAGAATTCGGCGTCGTCTATGAAAGCTACTTCTATTTCAAGTCGAATTTGGAAATGGTCAATGCCGATGTCAAGGGCGGCGGCCACATTGCTGAATCGTGGAATTCCGACTATATCCTGGACAATGTTGGGCATTCCGATTTCGACTACGCCCAGTTGTTCGACTTGAGCCTGGATTTTAGCTACACCTTCCCGCGGGGAAGCGTCATAGGCATTGGCGCTCACTACGTGCTCACAGACATCAGCACTGATTTCGAGGGCAAAAGCTACGATTACGAGCGCAATATTCCCGTGTTCAGCCGTGACTACATCGTCGAAATTCAAAGTTTCGGGCGCGTTCCGGTGAGCGAAAATGTGGCCATCGTTTATGATGGGCTGTATCTTAAGACCGGTCTATTACGCAGTGGCGGTAGCGTCAGAAAGGAATCGCTTAGTTATAGAAAAATGCTCCTTGGTGCACACATCTCGTGGAGGAGCGGCCTTCGCAATTTTATCGTCAAGGGCGGTATGTGGAGCCGTGATAAGAAGCGCTTCTATAACGGGTCATTCGCTCAGCAGCTGCTTATTCAGCTTGAGTATAAGGGGTATTTTTCTTTCCCCTTCCATAGCAGTAATTTTTCCGAATAGCTTGGGAACAGGGAAGAGAATCTTCGGTTTCTCCGACTTGCGTAGCGGGTCCGCCTCCAGGGCGTGCGCCGGGTAGGCCGAGCGAATCCAGAGATTTCCGCCGTAGTCGCCGCTAGCGACATTTACGAGTGTAGGGAGGAGCTCTCCCGCGTAGGATTTCCAGTTCGAGATTGTGAAATAACGGTTCTTGGAGGCTCCGTGCATAACGGCCTTTTCAGGATTGGGGAGCGAATCGACGACGATGCTCCACCACATGTTGGATGCTGCGGTCGCAAAAATGTTGGGATTCTGGTCTAGCCTTGTCGAGTCGGGACATTTGAAGTAGCCGTTCGCCAAAAGTTCTAGGTCGTCGAGTCTTAAAGGCGTTTTTCCGATTTTCTCTTTGAGGTGGTGTAAACCGAGCTGGCGTTTGGCTTTTGAATCCCCGATAAGCATGTAACGGTAGTGCCCTGCTGTAATGAACGTGAACGAAGGGCTGTCGTAAAGGTTTACAAAAAACGTGTCGAGCTTTTCGTTGTGGTGTCTCCATTCGATAGAAGCGCTGGTCCTGTTTTTCTGTTCGTTGACGAACCGGCCTTCAATGTTTACGATCATGGATGCATTCGTTAAAAGATGGGGGCAAACTTTTTGCGCCATTAGTGAAACGGCTGCAATGCAGATGACAAATGCTGTTAATTTTATGTCTCGAATCATATATTTCGAATATAGATAAATTTATGACATATCCGTTATTTTTTATGGTTAAAGTTCTGTAACGCAAGCATAAAAAGAAAACCCCGGCGCTTCCCAAATGGCTAGAAAAGGAAGAACCAGGGTTTATGTTTTTTCAGGAAGAAAATTCGATATTAGCCTTCTTCTGACAAGCCTTCGCCATCTCCGTCGTCACCGATATCGACAGAATCGTTTTCGCCCAGCTTGAAGAGCTCCACGTCCTTCATGCTTTCGCGAATCTTTTGTTCGATTTCGTTGCAGAGTTCTACGTTGTCCTTCAAGAACAGGCGAGTGTTCTCGCGGCCTTGGCCGATGCGTTCGTTGTTGTAGCTGAACCAGGAGCCGCTCTTCTGGATGATGTCCAGTTCGCTGGCTAGGTCGAGGATGGACGCTTCGCGGGAAATGCCTGCGCCGTACAGAATGTCGAATTCGCACTGGGTGAACGGGGCGGCGACCTTGTTCTTCACAATCTTCACGCGGGTGCGGTTGCCGATGACTTCTTCGCCGTTCTTGATGGCGGCGATACGACGGATGTCGATACGCTGCGTGGCGTAGAACTTGAGGGCGTTACCGCCAGTCGTCGTTTCCGGGTTGCCGAACATCACGCCAATCTTCATGCGGAGCTGGTTGATGAACAGCATGCAGGTGTTCGACTTGGAGAGGATGCCGGTGAGCTTGCGGAGCGCCTGCGACATAAGGCGAGCCTGCAGGCCCACGTGGTTATCACCCATTTCGCCGTTGATTTCGGCTTGCGGAACGAGCGCTGCCACGGAGTCCACGACGATGATGTCGATGGCGCCAGAACGCACGAGCGTTTCGGCAATGTCCAATGCCTGTTCGCCGGTGTCGGGCTGCGAGACGAGGAGCGATTCGATATCGACGCCGAGCTTGCGGGCATAGACCGCGTCAAATGCGTGTTCCGCGTCGATGAATGCTGCCACGCCGCCAAGCTTCTGAGCTTCGGCAATCGCGTGCAGAGCAAGCGTTGTCTTGCCGGAAGATTCCGGTCCGTAAATTTCGATGATGCGTCCGCGGGGGAACCCGCCTACGCCGAGTGCCATGTCCAGCTGGATGCAGCCCGTCGGGATGACCGGGATGTCTTCGACTGGTTGTTGACCGAGGGCCATGATGGAACCTTTACCGTAATTCTTTTCGATTTGGGCGATTGCGGCTTCGACGGCTTTTGCTTTTTCGCTGGAAAGGTTGCTAGTGGGTGTTGTTGCTTTTTTGGCCATTTTTGACTCCGTTTTTTTCTTTGTTTTTTGTTAATATACTAATTAGTGAACTTTTGTGCAAGTGCTTTTTTGGCTATTTAGCAAAAAAAGTAGCTTGCTCATTATCTTATACACGCTTTTTTCACGGATTTGTCCTCGATTTCCTGCAAAAATTTCGCAAAATGCTTCATTTTGCAAACTATTGGCGACACACATCCATACTGTACCGACCGGTTTTCCCGGAACGGCGCCTGTTGGCCCCGCTATTCCCGACGTGGCGACCGCCCATTCGCACTTGAATATTTTGCGGGCGCCTTCGGCCATGGCCTTTACGGTCTGTTCGCTCACGGCACCGTATTTCGCGAGAATCTCGTCGCTTACACCCAGCATCTCGTGCTTGACTTCGTTCTGGTAGGCGACAATTCCACCCTTCAAAATCGCGGAGGAACCCGGCTCGTTGACGATGCTCGATGCGATAAGCCCGCCCGTGCAGGATTCCGCCGTTGCCATCATCTCGCCGCGCTTGATCAGTTCTTCCTTGATTTTCAAGGCCAGCTCGTGAATCTCGTGTTCGATATTGATTGTTTCGTTCATCATTACACCCATAAGTTAAAAACATTAAGTGTCAAAAATAGACATTTTTATAAAATTTTAAAAAATTGTCATTCCCGGCTCCGACCGGGAATCTCCATCATGTGACGCAAAATTAAATAAATTCCAGCCTTTGCGAATCTCCGCTTTTGCACCATTCGTATAATCTTTTTCTATATTCGCCGCAAATGACTCCAAAATCTATCATAATTGCACTTCTGGTGATGTGCGCGTCTCTTTTTGCGGAGACGCCGGCATCGGTTTTTGCAGATAGCTTGGATCAAGGAACCGTCAAGACGGACAGCAGCGTGGCTGTGACAGATTCCAGCGCGAAAGCGGCAGCCGTTGCAGATTCTCTAGCGGATGTCGCCGCGAACTCGGTAGCCGAGGTTATGTCGGATGCTGTAACCGACGATGAAGCCGAAGATGAAACAGATTCGGATGCGCCTCCCGAGGTGGATTTTGAAAATTCTACGACTCCGCTAGTCAAAGGCAAGACTGGCATTGTCGCCATCGATACGCTCCCCGTGAACGAATGGGACATACCGACAAAGCGCAATTCCCTCAAGTACGCCATGCTCTTTAGCCTGCTCCCCGGTGGCGGCCAGTATTACACGGAGCATTACGTCCGCGGTGGATTCTTGACGGGCATTGAAGGCTTGCTGATATACGACATCTTTTTCAATAGGTCCTACCAGCGGGATAGACTCTTGGAACGCGTACGCCCCTTCCAGGATTCGGTTCTCTATTTTACAACAAAAGTTTTGGAATCCCGCAAAAATGGATCGTCTCGCGACAGCGTTCTGTATTATCACGACAAACGATTGGAGTTCCTGGAACGCGTTCGTGCGCAGAGCGACAAGAAAATGGAACAGGAAGACGTGCGTAAGGCGGAACTGGCATGGCTTATTGGTATTCACCTTTACGGCATGTTCGATACGTTTGGCATTTGGTACAACAATAATCGCAGGAGTACCGAATATCGAGACATGAAAACCGCTGTGCTTTGGGCTCTTTTGCCGGGCGGTGGCCAGATTTTCAACCGGGACTTTGGCAAGGCTGGGCTAGTTTATATGGGACTTCTCGGGGCTGCGGTGAGTGTCTCGACTTCGCAGAACATGGTCAACTATTACCTTGACCGTAAACATTTGGTCGAAAAGGAAAACCCGAGATCCGAAGAATACGATCGCATCACCGAGCGCGTGACATATTATCGCAAAAATCGCAACACATATATCTGGGGCGGAGTGTTAATTTATTTATACTCTATTGCCGACGCCGCGGTTGATGCGCTCTTGAGCGATTTCGACAGTCCGCTGCATTTAGCGCTTGTTCCAAATTTCGATGGTGGCGCCCAAGCTGTCATGTCTCTCGACTTTTAGCTTAATGAGTTGTCATCCTGGAACTTGTCATCCTCGACACAGTCATCCTGGAGCCTGTCTAAACGCCCATCTTCAGCTTCGGCATCGGTATGCCGTCGTGCAGCTTCGTAAACGTCCCGTAGAACTTTCCGTCCTCGTTACGAGTAAATTCAAACTTCGTCACCATCGCGTAACTGTACATTCCTTCAGCGAAGACCTCGTCTGGCAGTCCGCACCGCGAATGCTGCAAAGCGGCAATGACGCCCGCATGCGTGATGCACAAAAATTCGCCATCGTCGGGGAGCGTGTCGAGGAACTTCCCTGCGCGTTCGTCGATGTCGTAGAAATTCTCGCCTTCGGGGAACCGGTACCCACGGAGGTTGCTTATCCAGGCGTGCATCTCTGAACGGGGAACCGCTGTCAGCTTTTGACCTTCCCATGTGCCGAAGTTGAGCTCGATGATGGCTGGTTCTTTCTCGATGGCTAGACCGGTCACCGCAGAAGCCTTCTCTGCGAGTTTTAGGCAACGTATAAGCGGGCTAGAGAACAAGCGCGTGGGCTTGGCTTTGGCCTCCAGAAGAGCCTTGATGGCGCCGTCAGATTCTTCTTCGAACGTGGGGGAGACGTCGAAGTCCAGTCTCCCGTAACAAACATCGTTAGGATTGTAAGGCTTTGTATGTCGTATCGTCCAAAGAATCATGATATCAGTAAGCTGTGGTTAGTAGGCCGTGGATTGATGCAACGTCATTCTGAGCGTAGCGAAGAATCCAGTGACATTCTTTAAATAAAAAACGCCCTGGCCGGGCGCAATATAAAAAATCCTAGGCTACCTGAGCACATAAAGATCCGCAAGTCCGTTGCTGCTTTCGCCCTGGCGAGTTGCCCGCAAATAATCATTGCGCAGGGCCTAGGAGCCCGAAATATAGAATCCGAAATCGATTTTTGCAAGGACTTTTTGAATCCATGTGGAACAAATTGTTCCTATATAATACAAAGTACGTGATAATTTACACAGAGGTGGGCGAAAAGTTCTCGTTTTTGTGCTTTTTTTCGTACAATATTTGTAATCAATGTTTTACTGTTAAAAAAATATTACTATATTCACTAATAGGTGTTTAGGGATTGTTGTTTTATAGTTGGGGTATGTTATGAAAAAGGAAAAAATGTTTCTGAGAACAGTTTTGAGTACTGTTGCTGCCGTGTTAGGGCTGGCAGTGTCGGCTTTGGCTCAAACGACTGAGCCTGCCGTTGATCGCGTCGTCGTCACGTTGGACCCATTATACTTCGAGGACGGCGGTGTTCGTATTACTGACGAAAACGAAGGTCAAAAACTTTGGAACCGGCTTTTGAAATATAAGCTCTGGGGAACCAATGAAGTTGTTTTCAATAAACATGATTTTAGAATTGCCGAAACGAGTGGCTATACAGGAACGGCTAAAGGCGATATTGTTTTCAACGATTACGGTCATACTCTTGGGGGTCCGATAGTTTCGGGTCGTGATATTATTTTTGCAAAGGGCGATGCCAAACAAGATTCCTTGATTGGGGGGTCGATTTATGCGAGAAACCTTTATTTGTCCGATTGGTATAAAGTCTCTGATGCTAGATATGATGGAAATATCTGCTTTGAAGGTTCAATTAATTTTGGTATGCCGGATAGAAACTCTCAACTTACCGATTATGTTTGGACTCTGAATCGCTTTATTGAAAACGCCCACAGTGGTAATGGTGCTAAACAAAAGAAGGGTATGGTCTTTGCAGATTGGAATACTACTCTTCCTAAACCGTCTGATGTGAACCTTGATGGTCCTTTTGCTGATTGCCCAAAAGATGACCCAAGACCTGATAAAGACCTTACTGTTCCGCAGTTCGATGAAACTGGGATTATATGGGAACCTGCTGTGAATTTGACTTCAAGCTACTATGGCGAAGTCCAGTTTATTCATGTTCCGCCTATTACAGATGATGATATCAAAAATGAACATACTTGGTTTGATATGTTTGTTCAGGATATTCGTTTTAAAGGCAATTACGGAAAGAAACTTTACATTTTGATGCCTTCTAGAAATCAGAATGCGGATGGAAAGACAACTGGCCGCTTGACTCGTATTTTTACAAAGGCTGGTGTTAATATTGAAGCTTCCGCAAATGACACGAAGATTCAGGTTGCATACGTTAATAGTGATGCTGAATGGAATGGCAGTTCTTGGGTGAAATCGGATGGCAGCGCCATTGATGTATCTTCAATAACTGTTGTTCCTGATTCTAATTATTCCGGTAATCTCATGTTCTATACGAATGCAGATATTTACTGGTCTGCGATGAATGGTAATAAGCAATCTGATTATCAAGGTACGTATATTACGACAGGCAATTTTACAATCAATGACCATATTAGTGTCGCTGGACAGTTGATTTCTGGCAAACGCTTATGGTTTGAATCCGAATTTAGTGGCGATTTCCACTATGTTCCGTTCAACTCTCCCGAAATCAAGACCGATGTCTTTGCAAAGGATAATTTTAAGGAAAAGGGTTCTGTAGCAGATGGCTTGATTTGGTATGACATGGAATTCTATTTGACGGATACCGCCCATACCGAAGTGTCTTTTGACTATTGCTTTGAATTCTTTGGAAATTTACCGGATGCAGAAACCAAATACGCTGCTTACAAGAGTAACGGATCAAAAACCTTTGCAACGCGTGATGATTTGGCGCCTAATCCAACGAACAAAAATGATGAACATTATATGCCGTTTTGTCAAGACGGCGAATCGAAGCATGTTGTTATCAAGAAGGATACTCGCAAACCATCGACATCGTTCTACATTAGTGTTCTTGAAGATAATGTGGTTGAAGACAGCGAGTACATGATTTTCAAGATTATGAATTTGAATGGTGCCACGATTTCGGGCGGCGTATTTGATGGAGGACTTGTGGTAAAGCTTGTTGATGCCACCAATAATGCTCCTCACTTTACTGGCACAAAGCCGAGTCCGCTTATCGTTCCTGAAAATGCGACTAAGGTAACGGCAGGTCAAATTCTTGCTGAGGATGTTGACGGGGATAAGGTTACGTTCTCCATTACAGGCGGTTCTGCAAAAGATTCGTTTGAAATCGATGTAAATACGGGTGTCGTTACCATGAAAGATGGTATATCCGCGTTTAATTACGAAGCGTGGAAGGCCTCTGGAGACAAATATGAAATTGAAGTAGAAATTTGCGACAACAAGACATTCCAGCTTTGTGATGACAAGGTGTTTGAAATTGTCATTGGAGACGTCAACGAAAAACCGTACTTCGATTATAGCGCCACCGATAAGAAAGAGATCACGATTGCCGAAAATGAATACTTCTCTGTCGAAAATGTCAAGTTTGCGGATGTTGATACCTATACGAACAAAAATGGCGATATTATCAAAAACATCAGTTTTACGAATGATTCTGTATCTGCCATTGGCGGTGATACCGATGTCTTTGAAGTGACTAAGAGCGGTGCCATTAAAACGAAAAAGGGAGTCGTTCTCGATTACGAAATCAAGAGTACATATAAGCTTACTTTGAGGGTTCAGGATGCAACAAGGGATGCCGATGGCAATCTCCTTTATCCGGACCTTTACGATGAAATGGAAATCACCGTCTTGGTGACGGACGTTGATGATGGCCCGAAGTTTGAATTCAAGACATACAACGGAACGGTTGTCGAAAATTCTGTCGCTCCGACAGAAGTCGATATGGATCATGCAATCCATGCGGAAACTTCGCAGATTGGCGCTACGATTACATACTCGTTGCTTGATTCCACCAAGTCTTTTGCCATTGACCCGAATACTGGCGTTATTACGGTTGCTACCGGTGCTGTTCTCGATTACGAAACCAAGAGCGTCTATGAAATGAAGGTTGTCGCATCTGATGCTTCTGGTGTTGCAGGCCAGGTTGTGCAGACTGATACTGCCGCCGTAATAATCAAGCTGATAGATGTGAACGAGAAACCCGTCTTTGTGGATACGACGCTTACGTTCCCCGAAAACCAGAAGGGCTATCCGATTGGCTCGCTCACGTATGACGATTTGGATACGGCTTCGGGCTTCCGCAATAACAAGTTCGAATGCTTGAATTGCGAAGACTTGGGCTTCTACCTCGATGAAACTACGGGCGAACTTTCGACGACTCGCAGGTTCGACTATGAAACAGAAGAGAAAACGTACAAACTCAACATTGTTATCAAGGATGTCGATGATGCTACGCTTTCGACTACGGGAACCGTCACGGTTGCACTCATGAACGTGTATGAATTCACTGAACTTGTATATACTGTTCCTGAAACGGATACCGTTGGCACACCTTTCAATAAGGCCCTTGAAGTCGATAACACCGATGGAGCCAGCACAGATCTTAAGTTCTTTATCCTCGACGGTCCGACGGAAGTGAATGCGACAAATGAATTTAAGTTGGATTCCGTGACGGGCAAGTTTATTGTAGCGACCCCGCTTGATTACGAAACGAAGGAATCCTATACTGTCAGAGTCCGTGCCAAGGACGAAAACGGTGTTTACGGCGATACGACCGTGACCATCAACGTGATTGACGTGAATGAAGCCGCGTCCATCCTCGTGGATACGATTTACGTGAGCGAACACCAGTTGGTGAACGATCCGTTCGGTACGGTCAAGACGGATAAAGACGACCCGGATAAGAACCCGGCATTCCGTGACAACGTCTATGAAAATACGGACAACGGTGGTGTAATCAAGATCTTGCCAAACGGTGATGCCATTCTCATGAAGCCGATTGACTATGAAGCGGATTCTCTCTATACGATTACCGTGCGTGTCACGGACAAGGACGATAGCAAGCTCACTTCGACAAAGGACGTTGTCGTGAAGGTGGTTGACGTCTATGAAAAGTCCGAGGTCGAAATCACGCGCGTGGAAGATCCGGATTCTATCTATCTCAATACGAACGATACCATCTTTGTGAACCATGAAATCGTGGAGATCGAATGGAAACAGGACGAAAAGACCAAGTCCAGCACCGATTCGCTTAAGCTAGGCTGCAACGAAGTCATCAAGACGTTCCGCGACAAGACCAAGAACGATCCGGGTGCCGATACCGTGATAATTTGCTACAGCAATGCGGCTCCGATTGTGACTGTTACTGCCGATGGTGAAAATGTCACTGCTGAGAATATCTACACGGTCGTTGAAAAGGCCACAAAGAACGATACCGCCATTTATGTGAATAAAGTAAAGAACGATATCAAGGTGACCGTCACGGATACGGCCTCGCATGTCACGAAGAGCTTTACGGTCTCGCTGGAACTCGATACGGTTTCCGTGCCCTCCAAGGACTTCAAGGAAGTGAAGAGCATTGCCGAAACAGAGATTGCCCGCAACAAGAAGCCCTCTTCTGGCATTTCGTCTGTTCCTGAAAACGGTGAATACGTGAAGAACACTTATACGGAAACGGTCAACGGCCAGGAAGTGACGGTCTCTTACTACACCGACAATAAGGGTAAGGACGTCAAGCGCTCCGTGATTACCGCTTCGGGCAAAAAGAAAGACATCGCTGTTATCGAAGTCTCTTACACCACGAAGGTTGATGGCAAGGATGTGACGATTTCGTACTTCGCAGATGCCTCCACGGGCGAACGCGTAACGCTGAACACCGGACTCACCGATAGCGAATCCGTGCTCTCCGCCGATGGCGACGACGTGATTGGTTCTTACAAAGTAACGTACAACTATGAAGACAAGAACGGCAATACCGTCGAAGTCTCGTACTACCTCGACGAAAAGGGCAAGATTGCAAAGAACACCGAAGGCAACATCGGCTACAATGTCAGCTATACGTATGTGAACAAATTTGGCAACTCCTCGAAGAAGACCGTGTTTATCGTGCTCGACCAGAAGGGACCGGTCGTGAAGATTGTGTCTCCGTCCGAAGACGACGTGCTTACGGCTAACTTCGCCGAAGTCAAGTGGACCGTCAACGGAGTCGAACAAGATACGCTTAGAATCCAGGGCCTGGACAATGGCGTACAAACGATTGTCCGTGTGTTTCGCGACAAGGCTGGCAACGAATCTCGCGATTCTGTGCACGTCATGGTCAAGAACGTGAAGAACATCGATATCAACGTCGAAAAGCCCGTGACGCTTGTGGACCGCGACTCTGTCGAAAAGTTCTACAAGACCAAACCGCCTGTGAAGGACCAAACGTACGGCGTGACGTTCTACAACAACAAGAAGAAGGGCGAAACCGAAGCTGTTGTTGGAATCAAGGGCAAGGCGAAGGACGGCTCTGGCGAAGAACCGTATCCGGGACTCGAAGGCCACCTCGGACCGACACTCACGGTTGATGCTCGCGTGCCTGTCGCGAATGCTCTTGGCGGACTGGCAACGCTGGACGACATCATCAGTTCCGACGGCCAGGTTGCTCTGGACGGCGTGGATGCTGCCAACAGCCGCAAGGTCTCTGTCAGCGAATACGTCGAGAACTACTGCACGGACGAATTCAAGAAGTCCATGAAGTCGGATTACAGCAAGATGAACCTTTACTGGACGACCATCAGGGTGAAAGTTTGGGTGTATTCGAACACGGGCGTGTTTGCGGATTACTACACCTTTGATTACGACCTTGATGACCCGGACTACGTAAACGACGCTGGCCTCCTCAAGTTCTTCTTCGAACTGAAGCCCGACGAGAACGGCGACGTGAGAACGAAGGACGGCCGCCTCTACGGCACCGGTGCCTATCTCTTCAAGACCGAAGTCAAGATGACCTCCAAGCTTCGCTGCGATCTCCCGACGTCGCCTGAAGAAGAGGAAAGCGTCAAGGCCAACAAGAAGAGGAATGCTGTCATCCGCTCTAGCGACGAACTCCTGAAGTCGTTCGGCTACCGCCGCCCTGTGAATAACTAAAGTATTAATTGTTGATAACCTTTTAGTAAAACCTGTCATGCCCGCCTCCGAGCGGGCATCTCCTTTTTTATGTCTTCCACCACCTGTCATCCTCGACTTGTCATCCTGGAGGCACGAAGTGCCGATAGGATCCGTTATGTCTCGTATGAATATTGACAATAGGCTCCATACAATTCCGATTGCATTTGATTAGCATCACACATATAATACGCATGATACGCCTACAAAAAAAAGAAACGTAAAAAAACGCTTTTTTAATACTCTTTTCTTACTTTTCGTAAAAAAAAGCATTTTGAAATTTCTGCGTTCATTATTATATTTATAGAAAGAGTACCTGGATGTTTGGGGAAAAAAATGGCAAATTGGATGCATACGATTTGCTAGAGAAAAGGAGCATGTAAAATATGTGGTTAGGCAAGTTAAGTCTAAAAGCAGCAGCCTTAGTTTTGGTCGGTGCAGTTTCGTCGATGGCTCAGGGACTTGCGCCGTTGACGTTTGGTAATACAAGTACAGATGCCCGAAATTGGAATTATCTCATCAATTACAAAATGTGGGGCCAGACGGCAATTTCGTTTGGTAACAACAATAATTTCCCTAAAGCTGATGGCTGGGTGGGTTCTGCTACGGGTAATTTATCTGCTACAGGAAATGACGCTAAAATTGCCGGTGCCATTGTCGTTGGCGGGAGTGTCAATAATGACAAAGGTATGACTCTGACTACGGGCCCTGTCCGCTATGGTGGCTCTATTTCAAATAGTGGAAAGGCCAGTGGCACCAAGTGCCAAGGGACAACCACTTCGGGCAGTTGCGCCGATGTTCCCCAGTATAGGGATATTCCGGTTCCTTACATGAGCGCTGGTGGTTGGCCTTCGAATTTGAGAGATCTTAATACGCCTGACCATGGAACTTATACGATCGATGCGCGAAGCGGATCTGCTGATTTGTATTTCAACAACATCAACTTTGGTCAGGAAAGCCGGTTGCTGGTCTTGATGCCTGCCGGTGGACGTACAACGCGTATTTTTGCGAAAAAATTCAATATCAGTCAAAACTCGACCCATCCGCAAATCGTGGTTCAATATGACGGAGAAAGTGGTCCTCGCTGTAATTTAGCTCCTGGTCAACAATCTAATAGCAAATATAATTGCAGTGGCGGTGATTATGAAGGCAACCTGGTTATCTATGTCGAACAAGGTTTTACTCTTCAAAATATTGACTATGCCCCATTTGTCGGTACTATCATAAGTGGAGGTACTCTTGAAGTTGTTTGCAACATGAGCTTTGCTGGGCAGCTTATAGCGAAAAACTTGAAAATGGGTAACGAAGTTAAAGGCGATGGTTTCAAGTTTGTTCCTCCTGTAGAAATTCCTGAGTTGGTTTTGAGCAACAAAAGCGCTACGTTCAAGGAAGACAATACTTGGCATACTATCAATATTGGTTTGGATAAAGCCGGTGAAGAAGTTGTCACGTTTAAGTACTGCTTTGAATTCAGGGATCCTCCTGTCAATGGTCAGTATGCAAGCAAGGATGATGTTGCTCCGAAAGATGCTTCTCATGCGTTCCCGATTTGCGGCACAGATAGCCCTGTTCAATTGACGATTCCTATAGGTGATGTAACTCCTACCGCAAGTATCAACCTCAAGCCTCTAATCGATGGCCTTGTCGAAACAAGTACTAGCGGTGAAAAATTCTGGCTGGTCATTTCGGATCTTGATGGCGCCAAACCTTCTACTGACAACTATGATTCGCAGCATAACGGTTTCAACATTTACATCACGGATTCCGATGAACTGCCTTATGTCACGACTGCACTTGTCATCAATGTCAATGAAGACGAGAAGCATGCATTTACATCGACTGAGTTCAATTACAAGCATTCCACAAGAACGTTTGCTTCTGTGACTATAACCAGCCTCCCGACCAAGGGTACTTTGGCTCTTAACGGGACTGCAATTTCTTCGGGTGCAAGCATTGCTGTTACAGATTTAGGTAAACTCACGTATCAGCCAAGAGCAAATGAATTTGGTGATAGCTATGCGACTTTCAAGTATAAAGTTGTGGGCTCTGGTACAGGTGACAATACCTCTGTTGAATACACTGCAACTGTTAACGTGGTTCCCGTCAATGACAAACCGGTTGTCGATGATGTGAACTTCCAAGTGAATGAATTAGATCATATCGTATCGGGTGGTCCGATTACGGTTTCTGATGTTTCCAATGAAATTAATGTTGATAAGTATACTTATGCATTGGATGCAACTAGCACAGACTATTCCGCCTTCAATAGTGTTTTTGAAATAGTTCCATCGGGTAAAGGTCAAACGGCAACGATTAAGGTGAAGTCCGGAGCAGTGCTGGATTACAGCGTCAAGAAGGAATATGTTGTCTATGCGACGGTCAAGGATGACGCCGCCACAGAAACATCTGTAGTGAATGGCCCGTTGACTTCTAATAAGTTCAAGATTACTGTCAAGATTAAGAACGAAAACGATCCCCCGGTTATTGCAAATCAGTCGTTTACAATACCGGAAAAGAATACTGATGGCAGTGATTGGACTAGTGCAAAGGTCGTGGGAAATGTTGTTGCCACTGATCCTGATGGAGATGGTTTGCAATTCAAAGTTGTTGATTCTGGTATTCCTTTTGCGTTCAGAAATTCAAGCGAGGAACTTTATGTTTCTGACGGAAGTGCTTTGGATTTTGAAACCAAGCCGACATGGACATTCAAGGTTTCTGTGACGGATGGTGATCTTTCCGCTACGGCTACAATCACGGTGACCCTCACTGACGTGAATGAACCGCCTTCGCCGCCAGTTGTGAAGAGAGAATATTCTGTTAAAGAAAATTCTGCCAAGGGTACTGTTGTCGGTACGTTCGAAGTCTTTGACGGTGACAAAATCTCTGGTTCTTACGAAAAGTTGACTTATACTTTGGAAGGTGCTTTGACGGGAGCAGCTGCTGCTTCGACAACGCTCAAAAACAAGACCATGGCCGATATTTTTGAACTTGTGGAAACGAACAATAATGCTGGTACAAGAACGGTCTCGATTCGCGTCAAGGATCAGGCTTTGCTCGATTACGAATCCCTCTATAACGGTAGCAATGCTACGTACCCCGTGAACATTACGGTGACGGATTCTAAGGGCCATTCTACTGACCCTGTATCGACAAGGATTGCTGTAATTGATGTCAATGAAACGCTCACGGCTACCGGAGGAACGTTCCACTTAGAGGAACATCTACCGATAGGAAGCCCCGTGTGCGCTGATTACGCTGATTTGGCTCCGGGTGCCATATTCCGCGATTGTGAAAAGCATGCACAAGTGGTGGGTTCTGACCTTGACATCTATAATCCTGCATTTAGTGATTTGACATTTACGATGTCATCTACAAAGAATACGGGCAGCTATGCTGCGGATGCCAAGAGTTTTACCATAGGCAAGAAAGATGGTAAATTATACTCTAATGCTGAATTCGATTACGAAACGGGTCAGCTTGCCTTCGAGTTCTACGTGAATGTTTCTGATGGTGATTTCTCTGTGGACGTTCTTGTTACTATAGATATTGACAATATTAAAGAACCTGAAATTATTTCGCATGTCGATGGTGCTGCCTCGATAAAGGAAAATTCCGCTACAGGTACTAAAGTTGAAAATTTCAAGGAAAACGCTGACGTTCAAAAGAGTATAGAGGACGCAAAGCTTGTTAGTGATATTGTATTTAAAGTTGATCAAACGGCTAGCTCCAATGCCATGGACCTCTTTAATATTGGTGCCGAAAAAGGCATAATTTCGGTGAAGAAAAAAGATGACCTTGACTTTGAAAAACTGTATCCAAATAACTTATTTGAGGTTGTCATTCTTGTCAACGGTAAAAAGGCCGATGGTAACGAATTATCCGAGCCTATCAAGATTACAAGAAATATTCAAGTGGAGGATGTGAACGAAGCTCCCGTAATCAACAACGCTGCTCCGATTCAAGTGCCCGAAACGGCCACGAAGGCCGATGGTTCCATTGGTCATGTCGATGCCACAGACCCGGACTTCTGTTCGAAGGATCCTCTTAATGCTTGCCCCAATGGTCTCCATCCGCAGGGCTTCAATAAGTTGACATACACTATTGTAGAAATTTATGAAGTGAACGGAAGCAAGGATTTCCCGTTTGAGATGGATCCTAATACAGGTGCTATTTCCGTTATTGATGGCAAAACGCTGAGTGCGACAACGCAGGATACTTATAAATTCAAGGCTAAGGTCATGGATAATGCTGTTGGCACTCCGTCTAAATACGATGAAGCGGATATTACAATCAAAGTTACGGATGTAAACCGTCCTTCAGAATTCAGGGTGTTGTCTGATCTTTATGACATTGACGAAAATGTCCCTGTTAGTTCTCAGTTCGATGGTAAAATTGTCGTCTATGACGAAGATAAGGCCGATATCGACGCATTGACTATTGACATAAAGGACAATGATGCCGGTACTGTTGCCGCAGAAGATCTTTTTGAAGTCGTTCAGCTCGGCAGTACAGATGCCAAGCTTTTGACCACGTTTGTTATCCAGACGAAGAAGGACTTGGATTACGAAGAACTCTATAAGGCTACTGAAAAGGATGCCATCTTCAATGTCACCCTGACCATTAATGATGGCAGCGGTAAACCGACGAGTAAGACGACTCAAATTCGCGTGAACGATGTGAACGAAGAACCTTCGTTTAAGAAAGATTCTTACGAATTCAAGGTCCAGGAAAATACCACTGTGGCAACTTCGCTTGGCGTTGCAGAAGCTTCTGACCCGGATAAATACAATCCGAGTTTCGGAACACTCTACTACTCGCTTGATGGCGCTGATGCAGCCCAGTTCGATATCAATACGAACACTGGTGAAATCTCTACCATCAGCAATGCCAAACTTGACTACGAAACCAAGTCTGTTTATAACTTCTATGCCGTCGTTACGGATAAGAAGTCCACGGTGAAGGTCCCTGTAACGGTTAAAATCATTGATGTGGCCGAAGTTCCGAAGTTCCCGGATAATCCGCCGGCTCTCGCAGTCGATGAAAATACAAAGAAAGGGACGAAGGTCGGTGTTGTTGTCGCCGAAGATGACGATTGCAAGGGAACTTACAGTGCAACTTGCAAGACTCCGAAGTATTCGCTTACGGCAACAAGCATTGCTGCCGATGACTATAAATCGTTCACGATTGACGCTGACGGAACAATCAAGGTGGCTCAGGACAGCATCTTGAACTACGAAGTCAAGAAGGAGTACTCAGTCCGTGTTGTAGCTACGGATGGCTCTGACCCGACTCTTTCTAGCTATATCGACGTGACTATCAAGATTAACGACGTGAACGACGCTCCGACGTATGAACAGAAGGAATTTGTGTTTGAAATTCATGAAAATGCGCCGAAGGGTGAATTTGTCGGTTCTGTTGTTGCCGATGATGAAGATACTTGGAGCGTAATCAAGTATGAACTTTCTGATTACGAAAAGGGCTCTGGTGATGCCGCCACGTTCTATATTGATGACGATGGCAACATTTACTTGGCTACGAAAACTTTGAACTATGAAGTTAAGAAACAGTACCAGGTATGGGCTACAGCGACGGACAATGGTAAGGATAAGGGCTTTGAAAACTATCAGGCTACGACTCTTGTGACCATCAACCTCATTGATGACCCGGATAAGCCTAAGATTAAGGATGACGGCAAGAAGGGATATGATGTTGATGAAAATACTGACCAGAAACCCCTTAAGCCTGAAATCGCTTGTTATGAACTTGAAGATGAGGATGCTGGGCAGACTGCAACAATGCTTGGCTATATCAAGGATGATGGCAATACCAAGGATGCTGACCGCTTGTTTGACGCTAAGGTTGAAAAGAAAGGCAATGTTTACAACCTTTGCTTATCTGTGAAGAATCCGTCCCAAATTGATTACGAAAACATGAGTCATTCTTACAGCATTATTGTTGGTGTGATGGATGCTGATGGTTTGACTGCTGAAATTCCCAAGTCAATTAATATTACGGATGTTAATGAAATGCCTATTATTTGGGGAAGCACGACATTCTCGTTCTACGATGGAAATAAGGCCGGCAATGTTATTGGTAGGCTTGATCCTGCGGATGTTGATACTGCCATGGTGTTTATGGATAACGTGTTTACTGCTGTTGGTGGCGATACCGATGATCTCGACATTACCGAAGATGGCAAGATTAAGACAAAACGAGTCTTTGACTTCCAGAAGGATACAAAGCACACGTATGAATTGGTTGTCTCTTTGTCTGACAGGGATAACAAAAAGTATCCGGAACTTACTACAAAGACAACGATTACAGTTACGCTCAAGAACAAGCCGAAGGCTCCGGAAATCACGAGCAGTGAATTTAGCGTCAAGGAAAATTCCGATGAAGGTATTTCTATCGGTATCATCGAGGCTAAGGACCCGGATGGTGATGGCAAGCTTTTGTTTGAACTTACTGAAGAAAATCCGTACGTGATTGTAACTCAGGATGGCGAAATCAAGGTTAAGGATGGTGCTGAAATCGACTACGAAAAGATGCAGAAATTCACCATCTCTGTGGTTGTCAAGGATGTCGATGGTCTTGAAACTCCGGGCGATATCGTTATCAATGTCATTGATGTGAACGAAGCTCCGAAGATTACTTCGCAGGAATTCACGTTCCCCGAAGATTCCAAGCCTGGTACCAAGAAAGGACCTATCGAAGCTGACGATCCGGATAAGAAGAATCCGAAGTTCAACGATTTGAAGTTCTATCCGGTTGATGAAAATGAAAAGTTCGAAATCAAGGAAAATGGCGACATTGTCTTGAAGGGTGAACTTGACTACGAAACTGAAAAGTCCTATGTGGTCAAGGTCTATGTGACGGATGGCGAATTCACTGATACGACCGACATTACAATCAATGTGGGTAACGTCGTTGAAAAGTCCGAAGTCAAGATTACTCGTGTCGAAGCAGGTGATTCTGTCTATCTGAATCCGACCAAGGATAAACCGATTTACACGAACAAGGAAGTTATCCTTGTGGAATGGAAGCAGGATGGCAAGACCAAGTCTAGCCTCGATACCTTGAAGGAAGGTTGCCAACAGATTATCAAGTCGTTCAAGGATTCTAGCAAGGATATTGCTGGCGCCGACACCATCGAAGTGTGCTACAGCACTGCCGCTCCGGTTGTCGATGTGTTTGCTCCGAAGACAAAGGTTACTGCTGATAACATCTTTACCGTTGTCGAAGAGGTTGATAAGAAGGACTCTTCTATCTACGTGAACGATAAGGAAAAGGATGTCAAGGTCTCTGTGAAGGATACGGTCTCCGGCTATACGGAAACGTTCGATGTCACAGTGGTGTTGGATACGGTTGCTGTTTCGGATAAGGTCGTCAATACCCTCATTGATGTGGCCAAGTCTCAGCCGTCGCTGGACAAGGATCCGAAATCGGGTGTTTCTACTACTCCGGTCAATGACAACAAGACTGTCGTTTCTTACAAGAAAACTGTGAACGGAACCGATATCGTTATCTCTTATAATGTCGATAACGATGGCGATATTATCAAGGTCCCGGTCATCGACGAAAATGGTCAGAAGAAGATGACGGAAGTCATTGAAGTTTCGACCACTGTCGAGGTGAAGGGCAAGACTGTGGTTGTCTCCTACAAGGCTGATGCCGAAACGGGCAAGATGCTCTACGGTGACTCCGAAGGCAACTTGATGGTCGATGTCCCGAGCTCAAGTTCTAGCAAGCCGACTTCTAGCTCTAGCAAGAAGGGTGATTCCTCGAGCTCCAGCAAGAAGAATGACTCTAAGGATAGCGACGAAGTTGATTTGAAGACTGGCGTTGGCGCATTCACGGTGACCTACGATGCCAAGGGTGTCGAAGGCAACAAGGCTACGGTCTCTTACGTCATCGACGAAAAGGGCAAGATTGTGGCTAACGACGAAGGCGACAGGGGCTACCTCGTGACTTACACCTACACGAACAAGTATGGCAACTCCGCCGACAAGTCCGTGTTCATGGTGCTCGACAAGGTGAAACCGTTCGTCAAGATTCTTTCTCCGTCTGAAAACGACGTGGTCTATGCAAACTATGTCGATGTCGATTGGTGCATTTCTATCGATGGCGACAAGGACAACTGCGTCAAGCAGGATACCTTGAACTTCGAAAGCCTCCACAAGGGCGTGAATACCATCAAGCGTATTTACCGCGACAAGGCTGGCAACGAAATGGTTGCTGAAGTCAGCGTCATGATGAAGAAGGCTAAGGATGTCAATATTGACCTCGAAAAGCCGATGATTCTCGTGTCGATTGACTCTGTCGATAAGTACTATTCTAGCAACCCGCCTGAAGAAGATCAGTCTTATGCCGTAAGCATCTTGAACCCCACGACTCATAAAGAGAAGGAAGTGGTCAAGGGCTTTGATGGTG
>JAEEGJ010012984.1_pt1 | contig 20408 bp, 15 predicted proteins | sample 8958761 | NCBI WGS metagenome assembly JAEEGJ01 (sample SAMN16246546, study PRJNA631951) | gut metagenome | biome: gut microbiome; feature: rumen; material: RS-attached | host: Bos | place: Iran: Karaj | collected 2018-10 | reverse complement strand
AAGTAGGTGATGTTCACGAGTTTACAATCATCGAACTGGACCGCGACCGCCGCCGCATCGCCCTTTCTCTTAAGAGTGATGCTGCAAGCCGTGCAGGAACAGGCCAGAAGTCTACTGCTCGCCGTGAGTCTACAGGTGGTGCAGGGGGAGCTGGAGGTTCTGGAAAGCGCGTTGTTGTGGTGAAGAAGGCTGGTTCCGACAAGCCGCGTCAGCGTGAAGACCGCAATTTCCGCGACAACGGTGACGACGGCATGAGCTACAACCCGTTTGCTGCTTACTTTAACAATAAAAAATAACCAAAGTTATTCTGAAAAGGTGTTCTTTTTTTGTGTCTTATGTGTTATAATCCATAGGCACGAGAGAGGAACACTATTTAAAAATACAAAAAGTCTTTTTATTTGAAATCCGAAAATAGTTATATTAAGAGAGTTTTACGCATATTATGCGGTTTTAGGAGGTGTCTTATGAAAAAAATAGCGCGAGCTATAATTTCTATGGGCGTGGTATTGGCTTTTGCCGGTTGTTCTTGGGAAGTACCTCAGAACGTATCTGTCAAAACTAAGGCAGATTACAATTTTTCTTTGGGAACTTTTACAAAAGAACTCGACAATAATATGGATTTGACTTCTATGTTGGGTCAAACTGGTGAAGGAAATGATTCAATTGCAACTTATGATTATTTCCCTGGTAAAGAAGATAAAAATGTCCAGCACTTTTTGCTTGAAGTAAAGATTCTGGACCAGAAGTTGCTTTCTACGGTACCAGATGCATCTGTTTTGGACATTCTTTTTAGTAATGGCGATGAAATAGATATTACAGGTTTGTCTACTTTTGGTGTATCACTTACTGCAATTCCTGCAAACGCTGTCAGTCTGGACTTTAATCCTGCAACAATGCTTGCCGGTATGAAGGAAGCTCTTGGCGAAGAATTGGCCGGAAAGATTTCTTTTGCTTCTATTCCAATGTACTTGTATTGTAAAACAGCAGAAAAGCTTGAAACAACAGCGGCCCTCTCAATCTACTATGGTGATGATCCGGAAAATGATCCTACACATCATCGTGCCGGAGTTGAAGGTATAACCTTACTTCCATCAGAAAATGGAGACAACACCTTAAAGAATGTACCAAAGCCAACCTATGAAAAAGATGGTGAAACAGTAGTTTCAAAGCTTTCTGATTATGATAAAAATCCTTGTATTGGAAATCAGGCTATAAAGCTCGAAACTCTTCTCAGCGATACAAACACTGCAATTCAGGATGGCGATAAGCTGTGTATTTCTTATCAGATTTCTGTTCCATCAGGCAGCATTACCAGAGCCGATGTAGAAGCGGGAATTCCTCTTGCACTTTATGCAGTTATTGATCTTCCTGTAGAGTTTAAGGTACTTCAGGATGTAAAGCTTGATGTTAATGAGCTTACAAAAAAAGCAGAAGGCGAAAGCAGCTCAAGTGGTGAAGGCAGCTCAAGTGGAAATTCTTCAGGAGATAAGAGCTCAGATAATGAAGAGTTCAAAAAATATCTGGAGGCAATTGATTCTGTAACAATCAGATATGTTGCTTATCAGCTTCCTTTCTATTCAAGATCTGGTATGAAGCTTGCTATTGATATGCTTGGTAATGGAAAGTTTGAAAAGCCAGTTGATATTAAGGTAATGGATAAAGGTAAGAAGATTCCAGAAAATGAAAAACCGTATATAAAAGTGAGCCAGGAAACTATTAAAAATATGAAAGATATTTCATCTTTAAATCCAAAGATTCAGCTGCTAATGGAGAAAGATACAAAGTTCTCTCTTCCACGTACAAAAGCAATAGAAATGGATCTTGGAATCACCCTGTCGACAGACGGCGTCATTAAGGTAAACTAAGGAGGCAGATCATGAAAAGAATACTTGCGTTTATTTTTGCTGTTTCAGTAATCTCTACAGCTGCCTTTGCACGAAACTTCTTCTCTCAGCGCTTTTTTGAAGTTAAGACTGGAGTAGAACTCGGTGTTTCAAATAACCTTTTTGCTGCAAACGAGTTTATGAAGAAGGATCTGGTTATCGACCTTCGTAAGATCGCAGATGAATGTCCAGAAAACGGATTTAATCTCCGTGCCGATATTGAACCAATGCTTGCTCTTAATCTTAACATCAGAGACTTCCATGTTGGAGTTTCTACTGGTGTAGATGTATATGAAAGCATGTCAATTGGAAAAGACTTGTTCGATTTCCTTGGATATGGTAATGAAGTTGGCGAAACTCTTGATTTTACCTTCAACAATGATACTGATGTTTTTGCTTACTCGAATGTTGATGTTGGCTTCCGATTAGGAAAGCTTAAGATTAAGGTTCAGCCTTCTGTATTCCTTCCAATTATCTCTGTTCGTGGTGGCGGCGGAAAAGCTTCTGTTCTCAACGATTCAGATGGAAACTTAAATATTGATGTAGACATGGATATGGATGTTTACTCAATTGTTGCATTGAAATCAGAAGATAAAAAGAATATCAGCTTTGAAACAGATAAAATTACAGCCGCTTTGCAGTCTGGTTATGGTTTTGATATCGGTGGAGGAGTTGCTTATAATCTTACAAAATCCTTCTTTGTTGAAGCTACCTGTAGAATCCCTGTATTCCCAGGCTATCTCGATAACAAGGCTACTATAACTGGTGGTTTTGATTACAAGATGAAGCTTACAGATTTTGAGAATTCTGAAAAAGAAACAAAGGATGTTGAAGTAACAAATGTTAGTGAAAAGCTTGCATTGCATCGTCCTCTTAAGTTTGATGTTTATGCAGATAAGAGCATTCTTGGCTCTCTTTTCAATGCACGTGCCGGGGCAGGTTTTGGTATCAGAAGACCTTATAGTGAATACGCTGTATTCTATCCTGAATACTACCTTGGCTTTACTGTAAATCTGATCGATATTTTCAAGGTAGGCGTTTCAACTCAGTATAGAGATCAGGTATTCATTCATCAGCTTGGAACAACCTTAAATATTCGTGTTCTTCAGATTGATCTCGGCCTTTCATCACAGTCTTCAAACTTTACAAAGAGTATGTCGGTTGCCGGTATCGGCGGATATGCTTACGTAAGTATGGGCTTCTAAGCACATCCCTGTCACCCCGGACTTGATTCGGGGTCTCCCAAAAAACGCGATGGTATTGTCCATCGCGTTTTTTTATTGTAAAATAATTTACTTATATTTATTTAAGAGGACTGAAGATGTTTAAAATTATTGAAAAAAAACAGCTTTCTGCCGGTGTATTTTATATGAAGGTTACTGCTCCTGAAATTGCACGCAACCGCAAGGCAGGACAGTTTGTTATCGTTCAGGTTGATCTGGACTTTGGTGAGCGCATTCCGCTTACAATCGCTGATGCAAATGCCGAAGAGGGCTGGATTGCTCTCGTTTTCCAGGCTGTTGGTGCATCTACCTTGAAACTTTCTTTGAAAGAGGCTGGTGAAGAACTTCCTGCTGTGCTCGGTCCTCTTGGAAATCCATCTAAAATCGAAAAATATGACCGCCCTGTACTTGTTGTTGGTGGTGGTTTTGGTGTTGCTCCATGTTACCCAATCGTTCAGGCTCACAAGGCTATCGGAAACAAGGTAATCATGGTTATCTGTGCACGTAATAAAGACCTTTTGATTTATGTTGATGAAATGAAGGCTCTTGCTGACGAAGTAATTATCATGACAGACGATGGATCGGCTGGACGTCAGGGTGTTTCTACAGTACCTGTAAAGGAAATGTGTGAAAGCCAGTGCCCACCAGCAGAGGTTATCGCTATTGGTCCTCCAATTATGATGAAGTTCTGTGCTCTTACAACTAAGGAGTACGGTGTAAAGACAACAGTTTCTTTGAACACAATCATGATTGATGGAACTGGTATGTGTGGTGGCTGCCGTGTAAGTGTTGGCGGTGAAACAAAGTTCGTTTGTGTTGATGGTCCAGAGTTCGATGCACACATTGTAGACTGGGACAACATGATGATGCGTATGAAGTCTTTCAAGCCACGTGAAACTGAAGATTTCCACAAGTGCAAGATGCAGGCAGAAGCTGATAAGCTTGCAAAGTAGGAGCATAAAAATGGCAATTAACGTAACAGAAGAATTAAATAAAATCCAGGATTTGATTAAAACTAACGGAAAGCTTACAGCTAAAGAACGTAACGCAATTCCACAGATGGAAATGCCTGCCCGCGATCCAAAAGTTCGCGCTCGCCAGATGGACGAAGTTGCTCTTGGTTTCAGCGCTGAACAGGCTATCGTTGAAGCTAACCGCTGTCTTCAGTGTGCAAAGCCATTCTGTATGGAAGGCTGTCCTGTAAACATCGATATTCCAGGCTTTGTAAAAGAGATTGCAAACGGCCAGTTCAAGGCTGCTGTTGATATTATTAAAAAGACATCACTCCTTCCTGCTATCTGTGGTCGTGTTTGTCCTCAGGAAAAACAGTGTCAGGGAAAATGTACTGTTGGTAAGGTTTACAAGAGTGCAGAAAAGGCTGTTTCTATCGGTCGTCTCGAGCGCTTTGTTGCAGACTGGGAACGCGAGAACAATCAGGTAACAATGCCGGAAGTTGCTCCAGCAACAGGAAAGAAGGTTGCAGTTATCGGTTCAGGTCCTGCAGGTCTTACAGTTGCTGCAGACTGTGCACGTGCTGGTCATGAAGTTACTGTATTCGAAGCTTTCCACAAGTGTGGTGGCGTTATGATGTACGGTATTCCTGAGTTCCGTCTTCCAAAGAAAATCGTTCAGGACGAAATTGAAAATCTTAAGAAAATCGGCGTAAAGTTTGAAACAAACTTCCTTGTTGGCCGTACAGATACACTTGATCAGCTTCTTGAAGAAAAAGGCTTTGATGCTGCTTTCGTAGGAACTGGTGCAGGTCTTCCAAAGTTCCTGAACATTCCTGGAGAAAACCTCATTGGTGTATTCTCTGCAAACGAATATCTTACTCGTGCAAACCTTATGAAGGGTTACGATAAGGATCATGCTGCAACTCCAATTTACGAAGCAAAGCACGTAGTAGTTTGTGGTGCCGGAAACGTTGCAATGGATGCTGCCCGCATGGCATTCCGCCTTGGTGCAGAAACTGTTGATGTTGTTTACCGCCGTACAAGAAACGAAATGCCGGCTCGTCTCGAAGAGATTGGTCACGCAGAAGAAGAAGGCGTAAACTTCCGCTTCCTCGAAAATCCGGTAGAAGTACTTGGAAATGAAGAAGGAAAGGTTGTTGGTGTACGCTGTCTCAGCTATGAACTCGGTGAACCAGATGAATCAGGACGCCGTTCTCCAGTAGCTATTCCAGGTTCAGAGCATGATGTTCCATGTGATGCTATGATTGTTGCTCTCGGAAACGGTTCTAACCCACTTCTCGTAAGCACAACACCTGGTCTCGATGCTGACAAGCGCGGACACATCCTCGTAGATGAAAAGCAGGCTACACACCACGCAAAGGTATGGGCTGGTGGAGACATCGTTCTTGGTGCCGCTACAGTTATCCTTGCTATGGGTGAAGGACGTAAGGCTGCAGCTGGTATTAATGAATATCTTGCTAAGTAATTATATAGCGTAAATGAAAAAGGCCGGTTGGATCTGATTCCAGCCGGCCTTTTTTTATCGTGTTATTTTTTTATTTATCACAAGCCTTAAGGAATTCTACAAAGAGAGGTCCTGCATTATTTGGACGGCTCTTGAATTCCGGATGGAACTGAACACCAACATGGAACTGGCCGGCAACTTCAACGGCTTCTACTAAAGTTCCGTCAGGGCTTGTTCCACTGATTGTGAGACCTGCATCCTGCATCTGTGTGCGGTAATCGTTGTTGAACTCATAGCGGTGGCGATGGCGTTCATCAATATGTGTACTTCCATAAGCTTTTTCAAGAATTGTTCCTGGAGTAACTTCGCAAGGGTATGAACCAAGACGCATTGTACCGCCTTTGATTACACCTTCCTGATTTTTCATCAGGTCGATTACTGGATGTTCACAGAGTTCGTCAAATTCGCGACTGTTTGCATCTGAATAACCGAGTACGCTGCGGGCAAACTCAATTACTGCTATCTGCATTCCAAGACAGATTCCAAAATATGGCAGCTTGTGGGTACGTGCATAACGACAAGAGCAGACCATTCCTTCTACACCACGGTGACCGAATCCGCCCGGAAGAATAATTCCGGCGCAGTCCTTAAATACTTCCGGTGCAGTTTCATCAGTTACGCTGTCTGAATCAACCCATTTGATTTTTACATTCTTACCAACAACAAAGCTTGCATGGTTGAGAGATTCAACAATACTCAGATATGAGTCGTGAAGTTTTACATATTTTCCAACCAGTGCAATCTGAATCTCACCCTGGCGTGCATGAATTGTTTCTACCATTCGAGACCAGTCTGCGAGCATAGGATAGTCAGCGCCTGTTTCGAGTCCGAGGTCGCGGCATACAACATCATCCATATTCTGAGCGTGGAGCATCAGAGGAACTTCATAAAGGCTGCGGCAGGTTGTGTTGTTGATTACACAGTCTTCTCCAACATTACAGAAGAGCGAAATCTTCTTGCGGATGTCTGTTGGAATTTCTTTGTCACAGCGGGCAACAATAATATCAGGATGAATACCAACGGCCATGAGCTCTTTTACAGAGTGCTGTGTTGGCTTAGACTTATATTCGTCAGAACCGCTGATATAAGGAACGAGACAAACGTGAATGAAAAGACAGTTACGGCGGCCAACTTCAAGTGCAAGCTGACGTATTGCTTCAAGGAACGGCTGGCTTTCGATATCACCGATTGTACCGCCGACCTCAACAATACTTACGTCGGCATTGCTAACCTCTGCGTTTTTCATAACAAAGTCTTTGATTTCATTTGTTACGTGAGGAATAATCTGAACTGTCTGTCCAAGGTATTCACCCTGGCGTTCCTTGTTCAAAACGTTCCAGTAAACACGTCCACTTGTCATGTTTGAATATTTTGTAAGATTTTCATCGATGAAGCGTTCGTAGTGTCCAAGGTCAAGGTCGGTTTCTGCACCATCATCTGTTACGAAAACTTCTCCGTGCTGGAATGGACTCATTGTACCCGGGTCAACGTTCATATATGGGTCGAGCTTCTGGCTTGTTACCTTAAGCCCGCGGCACTTCAAAAGGCGTCCTAAACTTGCTGCTGTAATTCCCTTTCCTAATCCTGATACAACTCCACCTGTTACAAAAATAAATTTACTCATATCTTTCCTCTCTAAAATAACTTTCCTATATTACATGTGATTGATGTCGACTAGACTGGCGTTTGTGAGGCTGAATGGTGATGCAAGGCTATCGGCCAGGGCATTAGCTGTATCGATTGCGGTGAGACAGTCGATGTCGCGTTCTACGGCGAGACGGCGGAGCTTTACGCTTTCTGCTACCGGGTCGCGTCCTTTTGCGGAAGTTGAAACAACGTATGCAATTTTGCCGCTCTCAAGAAGAGTCATTACGTTGTCATTGTAATTTTCATGAACTTTTGCTACGTGAGTTACTGTCATTCCGCTGCGTTCAATTGTGTCTGCGTTTCCGGTTGTTGCGTAAAGAGTGAAGCCGAGATCGTAGAACTTGCGGGCAAGGGCGGGGAGCTCAGGAAGGTCTGAAGCACGAACGGAGAAAAGAATTCCGCTGCTTTCAACAGGCTTAGCTACTGTAGAGTTTGGTCTTATCATCTTCCAGCCGGCTGCAGCGAGTCCTTTAAAAATTGCTTCTTCGCGAGTGGTTGCTATTCCAAGAACTTCACCAGTTGATTTCATTTCCGGGCCAAGATGAGTGTCTACGTCCATCAGTTTTTCAAAGCTGAAAACAGGAGCCTTTACTGCAAAGTAATCTGGCTTACGGTAAAGGCCTGTGCCATAGCCGAGGTCGCGGACTTTTTCACCGAGCATTGCACGGGTTGCAAGTTCAATCATTGGAACTCCGCTTACTTTACTGAGGTACGGAACTGTACGGCTTGAGCGAGGGTTTGCCTCGATGATGTAAAGGTCGTTTCCACTGCCATCGTCATAAATCAGATACTGAATATTAACGAGCCCTTTTGTACCGAGAGCCAGAGCAAGGTCTGATGACTGGCGAACAATTTTTTCTTCGATGTCTGATGTGAATATTCCAGGATAAACAGCAATTGAGTCGCCGGAGTGAATACCGGTTCGTTCAATATGTTCCATGATTCCAGGAATCAATACATCTTCACCATCACAAATACAGTCAACTTCAAGTTCCTGTCCTTCCATGTATTTATCTATGAGGACTGGATTTTCAATTCCAGCTCTCAAAATGATTTTCATGTATTCCTTTACGTCGGCACTGTTTCGGGCGATAATCATGTTCTGTCCGCCAAGTACGTAGCTTGGACGCATAAGAACAGGGTAGGTGATTTTTTCTGCAGCTTCCAGAGCTTCAACTTCTGTGAAAACTGTGAGACCCCGAGGGCGTTTGATTTGCAGGCGGTCACAGAGTTCTTCAAAACGTTCACGGTCTTCTGCAAGGTCAATTGCATCGGCACTGGTTCCAAGAATTTTTACTCCCTGACTGTCCAGATATTTTGCAAGTTTAATGGCAGTTCCACCGCCGAATGCAACTACAACACCGAGCGGTTTTTCAACAGCGAGAACGTTCATTACATCTGCCGGTGTCAGCGGTTCAAAGTAAAGACGGTCTGCAGTATCAAAGTCAGTAGAAACTGTTTCCGGGTTATTGTTTACGATTGCAACTTCATAACCGAGTTTTTTCAGCGACTGTACGCACTGAACAGAAGCGTAATCGAATTCGATTCCCTGACCAATTCGGATTGGACCTGAACCGAGAACTACAATAGTTCCTTTGGAATCTTTTTTATTTTCATGGAGTTCCTGAAGGTACTGTTCAGCTTCATTGTCTCCATTTGTTGTCGAATAAAAATACGGAGTCTCTGCATTGAACTCGCCGGCGCAGGTATCAACCATTTTGAAACTGCGTGGTGGGAAGATGAGGGCGTCGGAAGTATCGGCAGCAGCAATTTTCTCCAGTTTCCACAAGAACCATTCATCAACTTTTGTAATGTCGTGAATCTGTTCTACTGTGAGAAGTTTGCGCTTAAGTGCCTGGTAAATGGCAAAAATGCGCTGGTCTGTGCACTGTCCAACACGCTCACGAATCTTTTCATCACCTTCTTTTACAAAGGCTGGAAGATTCAGGTCTTTTACGCCAACTTCAAGTCCGCGGCAGGCTTTCAGAATTGCTTCTTCAAAGTTCTGACCGATGGCCATAACTTCTCCAGTTGCTTTCATCTGAGTGCCGAGCTTGCGGGCAGCGTATACGAATTTGTCGAACGGGAACTTCGGCATTTTTACAACTACGTAATCGAGAACAGGCTCAAAGCAAGCCTTAGTTTTCTTTGTTACGAAGTTAGGAATCTCATCAAGTGTAAATCCTACAGCGATAAGAGCCGCTACCTTAGCAATAGGATATCCTGTTGCTTTAGATGCCAGTGCCGATGAGCGTGAAACTCGAGGGTTTACTTCAATTACAGCATATTCAAAACTATCCGGATTCAAAGCAAACTGGCAGTTACAGCCACCTTCAATTTCGAGTGCGCTGATGATGTTCAGGGCAGCTGATCGCAGCATCTGATATTCTTTATCTGCAAGAGTTACGGTTGGTGCGATTACAATTGAGTCACCAGTATGAACACCGACCGGGTCAAAGTTTTCCATTGAGCAGACAGTAATTACGTTTCCTGTGCTGTCACGCATAACTTCAAACTCAACTTCCTTCCAGCCTGAAATACATTTTTCAACAAGAATCTGATGGATAGGTGAGCGGTGAAGACCGTTGTGGGCAATTTCATCAAGCTCGCGGTCGTTGTTTACGATTCCACCACCAGTACCACCAAGGGTAAAGGCCGGACGGATAATTGCAGGGAAGCCAATTTCGTTATGAACGAAATCAACTGCATCTTCGTATGTTGTTACAACTTTTGAAGGGATACAAGGTTCGCCGATAGCTTCCATTGTGTCTTTGAACATCTGTCGGTCTTCAGCCTTGTCGATAGTTTCAGGGCGGGCACCTAACAGCTGTACATTATGAGATTTCAAAAAGCCGGATTTTGCAAGCTCCATACTCAGGGTAAGACCAGTCTGACCACCAAGAGTTGAAAGCAGGGAATCAGGCTTTTCTTTTTCAATAATTCTCTGAAGGGTTTCAAGTGTAAGCGGCTCAAGATAAATCTCGTCTGCCATTGAATGATCTGTCATAAGAGTTGCCGGATTCGAATTGACAAGACAAACTTCAAGGCCCAGCTGCTTAAGGGCTTTACAGGCCTGGTTTCCGGCGTAGTCAAATTCGGCTGCCTGTCCAATTACGATAGGACCCGAACCGATAATCATTACTTTGTGTATGTTTTTATTGAGTGACATCATTAACCCCAAAAAAAAGGCGACACCACCCCTTTAGGATAGTGTCGCCATTGACTTAAAATAATATAGCGTAAATAAATGTTTATGTTAAGTAGGTTGATTTTTTACTATTGTATTTTTTGAAGTTGAAAAAAATCGTTTTGAGAAGTAAAATTACTATGTATAAGTACAAAGCGTATTTATAAAACTAGGAGAGAGAGAAAAATCATGACACTTCTAAAACGTTCTCTATTTATGATTTCGATACCGACAGTGGTATTGTTTCTTTTAATGATGTTCATATCTGCCAACAGATTGAAGTTCTATGCAAGCCAGCAGACACAGGATGATCTTATTTCAGCAAGTGATGCAGCTTCTGAATATGTAATGGGTGCAATGCAAAAACCCCGAAATCTGCTGGAAGCACTTACCGATACATTTGCAAGCGGTGCTTATGAAAATGAAGAGGATAATCTGAAGATCTTTATAAACTTTACTAAGTCGTATGTGGATTCCACAGGTTTTTATGGCGTTATAAACGAGCATTATTATGATGGTTCTTTATGGGAACCGGATGCAGGCTGGGATCCTCATACACGTCCATGGTATTTAGGTGCTCTTGCAGATCCAGACAATTTTGTTTTTTCAGATGTTTATACAGATTCTGAAACTAATACTTCAGTAGTAAGTATTTCAAAAGAAGTTTTTGATGAAAGCAGAAAATCTCTTGGAGTTGTTTCTTTAGACTTTCCGTTATCAAAAATCCAGAAATCATTGAATGAAAAAAAACAGTATGAAGATGAACGAATGTTCATCCTTACAGATACCGGATATTTTGCGACCCACGAAAAATATACAGCAGAGGATAATATCAGAACAATTGAAAAAGGAGCGTATAAAGATATAGCAGATAAGTTCCTTTCCGGAAGTTATGAAATAATCCGTACAACAAAGGATGGTATTCCTTATTACTATAAATCAACACAGATTGAAGGAACTCACTGGTATTTTATTTACGGTCGTTCTACAGCAGCAGTAGACTCATTTGTTAATAAATCAGTACAGATTATCATACTCTCTTTTGTAGTTCTGCTTGCAGTAATCTTTATTTTCCTGATTTTGATTCTTCGCGGTATTGTTCGTCCAATCCGTTCTACAGCTAAAGCCCTTCATGATATTTCTGCCGGTGATGCAGATTTGACCCGCCGTGTAAATATCAAAAGTTCAACAACAGAAATCAAAACTGTAGTAGACAGTTTTAATGTATTCGCAAACAAGCTTCAGAGTATGATAGGTAATATTAAATGTAGCAGTGCCAATCTTGATGTAGTTTCTGATAATGTACGCGACAGTGTTACGGCAGTTTCTGATGCAATGACAAATATCCGCGAAAATCTTGAAGGACTGCGCGAGCAGATTGTAAAGCAGTCAGTTGGTTATAATGAAACTGCACTTGTTGTACAGGAAAGTGTGGACAGTATTTCTACAGTAACAAAGATGATTGATTCACAGACAGAAAGAATCAGTAAATCTTCTGCCGCAGTAAGCCATCTTGTAAACAGCATTGAACAGGTTAGTGACTCTATGGAAAACATGGCCGTTTCATTTAATGCACTTGATACACAGGCAAAAGAAGGAGTTTCTAAGCAGAAGAAAGTAAATGAACGAATTGCCCAGATTGAAGAGCAGTCAAAAATGCTTCAGGCAGCAAACCAGGCAATCGCAAATATCGCAAGTCAGACAAACCTTCTCGCCATGAACGCAGCTATTGAGGCGGCACATGCTGGTGAAGCCGGAAAAGGTTTTGCTGTCGTTGCAGATGAAATCCGAAAACTTTCAGAAACCTCTTCAGCACAGTCTAAGACAATTGGTGATCAGCTTAAGAACATTAAGGCCAGCGTTGATGAAATCGTTACAGCCTCTCAAGAATCAAGTGCTTCCTTTAATGAAGTTTCTGAACGCATTCTTGAAACAGACGGACTTGTTCAGTCTATAAGACAGTCCCTCGAAAAACAGAATGAAGAATCTCGTAACGTAATTGAAATGCTTTCTGAAATGGACAAGAACACAGACGATGTTCGTAAGGCTTCTCAGAATATGGCCGATAAGAGTATGCACGTTCTTGATGAAATGAACGGCCTTCACAGTTCCGTTGATGCAGTTGGAGACAGCATTGTTTCAATGACAGGAAACGCAAGAAGTGTTGTTAATAGCGGTAAGCAGCTTGATAATTGTGTTGAAGCCTTAAACCAGAACGTAAATCAGCTTGGCTCTGATGTCGGACAGTTTAAGACAGAAGCTTCGTATGATTTCGAATAATCACATTCTTTAATTACTGCTTTGACCGTTTCATCAATTCTATGAATCGGTCAAACAGAAAGTTTGTGTCGTGCGGACCACCGCAGGCTTCCGGGTGAAACTGAACGCTGAAAGCCGGAATATCAGTATATGTAATTCCTTCTACAGTACCATCATTTACATTAAAGAAACTCATTTTTGCGTATGCAGGAATTGAAGTGTTTTCAACCGCATAGCCATGATTCTGACTTGTGATATAAACTCTGCCGGTTTCTGTATCTTTGCATGGATGGTTTCCGCCGCGGTGACCATATTTGAGTTTGCTGGTTTTACAGCCGCGTGCAAGAGCGAGCATCTGGTGACCAAGACAGATGCCGAAAATTGGAAGAGTGCCGGCATCGCAAATCTTCTTAAGTTCTTCAATAATCTGAACATTGTCCGCCGGGTCTCCAGGTCCGTTACTGAGCATAAGTCCATCTGGATTTAGAGCGAAAATCTCGTCAGCAGTGGCAGTGCATGGAACAACAGTTACGTGGCAGCCGCGTTTTTCAAGTTCTCTCTGAATATTTGCTTTTGCTCCAAAGTCCCAAAGTACAATAGATTTTGAGGGAGAAGTCTCTCCCTGCGCGCCCACTTCGTTGGTCGCTACCCTCTCAACGGGGGACACCCCCGTAACGCCCCCGACAGAATTCTGCTGAACACTTTCAACAGCCTGTTCAATTCTATATGCTTTGATTTCTTTTAAGAGAGCTTCAGTTACGGCAGGACAGCTTTCTACACCGCTGATAATCATACCGTTCATAACTCCGGATTCACGGAGGCGTTTTGTAAGGGCACGGGTATCAATTCCACAGATTCCGACAATGTTCTGATTTTTCAGAAAGTCGCTTAGTGTGCCGCCGCAACGGAAGTTTGAAGGCAGGTCACAGAGTTCGCGAACAATATAGCCGCGTACCCAGCATTTTTTACTTTCGTAGTCCACCGGAATATCGCCGTAGTTTCCGATGAGCGGGAAAGTCTGGGTAACAATCTGACCGAAGTAGCTTGGGTCGGTGAGAGTTTCCAGATATCCGGTCATGCCGGTTGTAAAAACTGTTTCACCGATTGTTTTACCGGTTGCCCCGATTGAGGTACCTTCGAAGATTGTTCCGTCTGCTAATATTAACCACGCCTTCATGATTTTCTCCAAAAAAAAGACGTTCATTCCATTTAAAGACAATATGTCTGCAAATCGAATGAACGCCTTTGTTCTTTAATGTTATACAGCGTATGAAAGGTATGGTCAAGAGTTTTAGTAGTATTTAATAGTACTACTATTGACTTTTTTCTATTGAAAAGTTAAAACAAAATAACGGCAAAGAGGTCGTAGATAAGTTTCCCGGGGGAAATTTGTCTACGACCTCTTTTTGTTTTTGTGAGGTAATCATGAAGTTTACAAAAATGCATGGTTGTGGAAACGACTATATTTATTTTGATTGCACAAAGGAAGATTTTCCGGGTGGTGCTGAAGGCGAAAAGCAGGCAGCCATAAAGTTGTCAGACCGTCATTTTGGAATCGGCGGAGATGGAATCATCATCATCAAAAAAGGTACAAAGGCTGATTTTGAAATGGTGATGTACAACTCTGACGGAAGCCGAAGCCAGATGTGCGGTAACGGAATCCGCTGCGTTGGGAAATATGTATATGATGCAGGCTACGCTAAGGGCCGCGAGTTTACTGCTGAGTCTATGGGCGCAGTAAAAATCCTGAAAGTGGAAGATGGTGAACCAGGCGATAAGGTAACAAAACTTTCAGTCGATATGGGAAGTCCTATTCTGGAAGCAGGGAAGATTCCTGTGGCGTTGGAAAGTGGATACGTAATTCAACATCCTCTGACAATCGCTGGTGTTGAATACAAAACAACCTGCGTCTCAATGGGAAATCCACATGCAGTTGTGTTCATTGATAAAAAGCCTTCTGAATTCCCGGTTTGCGAAATCGGTCCGCTTTTTGAAAACGATAAGTTTTTTCCGGAGCGTACGAATACTGAGTTTGCTTATGTAGAAGACCGCCGCACAATCTGGATGCGTGTATGGGAACGAGGAACCGGCGAGACATTTGCCTGTGGTACTGGAACCTGTGCAACTGCAGTTGCTGCAATTCTGAACGGCCTTGTTGATGCGGGCGAGAAAATCACAGTACATCTGCTTGGTGGAGATCTTGAGATTCAATGGAGCGGCAACGAGGGAGACAGTGTATTTATGACCGGCCCTGCAGAAAATGTATTTACAGGAAACGTTGATTTATAGGAGAACAAAATGAAAATAAACAAGAATTTTTTAGACCTTGAAGCGAGCTATCTTTTCTCAACTGTTAATAAAAAGACCCGCGAGTTTATCGCATCGCATCCATCAGCAGATGTAATCAAACTTTCAATTGGTGATGTTACAAAGCCAATCTGTCCGGTTGTTATTGATGCCATGCATAAAGCTGTTGATGAAATGGCAGATGCAAAAACTTTCCGCGGATATCCGCCTGAGCAGGGCTATGATTTTGTGCGTGAAAAGATTTTGGAATGGGATTATACAAAGCGTGGAATTGATATGAAACTGGATGAGATTTTCCTTTCAGATGGTGCTAAGTCTGACTGCGGAAACATTGGTGACATTTTTGCAACTGACAACACTGTTGCAATCTGTGATCCTGTTTATCCTGTTTATATCGATACAAACATTATGAATGGACGGAAGAACAATATCATCATAATGCCTTGTTCTGCAGAGACAGGTTTCTTACCAGAGATTCCTTCAGATGATGCACCTGTTGCAGACATCATCTACCTCTGCTTCCCTAACAATCCAACTGGAGCAGTTGCATCAAAGAGCTATCTCAAAAAATGGGTTGATTATGCAAATGCTCATCACAGTGTAATTCTTTTTGACTCTGCTTATGAAGCTTTTGTTACGGAACCAGATGTTCCAAAATCAATTTACGAAATTGAGGGAGCAAAAACCTGTGCAATTGAATTGCGTTCTTTCTCAAAGACAGCAGGCTTTACCGGCTTACGCTGCGGTTATACTGTTGTTCCTCATGAACTTGTTTTTGATGGAACTGAATTAAATGCTCTTTGGATGCGCCGTCAGTCAACAAAGTTCAATGGAGTTTCATATATTACACAGTGTGGTGCTGCTGCAATTTATTCAGAAGAAGGACAGAAACAGATTCAGGAAAATCTGAGTTTCTATCGTGAAAATGCACGCCTTATTTTTGAAGGTGTAACTGCTGCAGGCTTTAAGGCTTTTGGTGGAAAGAATTCTCCATATGTATGGCTTCAGATTCCAGAAGGTTATACAAGCTGGAGTTTCTTTGATGAACTGCTCGAAAAGTGTCAGGTAGTAGGAACACCGGGAAGCGGCTTTGGACAGAAGGGTGAGGGCTACCTCCGCCTTACAGGTTTTGGCAGCCGCGAGCGAACTATCGAAGCAATCGAAAGAATTAAAGCTTCTTTCGGTCGTTAAGTTTTTGATTTATCTTTTTGGCTTCATTGAAGTCAAAAAGATAAACAAGAAGTGTTACAACAGCATAGACTGCAACAAACATAATCTCCATTGAAATAAGAGACGATAATTCTTTTCTGAACCATCCAAGATGTAAGCCAATCAAAAGCAGTACAACATTCAAAATTGAAAAGTAAATTATATGAATGATTATAGACTGTTTTGTAGTTGTATTTTTCTTAATGTAAAAAAGACCGAATGCAAGACCCGAAGCCAGACCCATCACCAGAATTCCACAAATGTCTTCTAAAGAAAACTTAATTAAATCGGCATCACCTATAACCAGATAGAATACTGCTATGATTACAAAAATCATTGTGATTACTCGAGTTGCAATATTTATCATTATAGAAATCATTTCTTTTATTTCATCTGAGTTTTTCATAAGCCTAATAACTCCTTTAATGTGTTCAGGTAATTTCGTGAAATCACAACCTTATAGCCGTTCTGTAAAATGGCTTCAAAGCGTCCGCCGAAAATAGGGGCAAGACTGTCGATTTTATCCAGATTCACGATTACTGCCTTATTGGCGCGGAAGAAAATACTGGCCGGTAATTCGGCTTCCAGCTGATACAGTTTTGACTTTGTTTCGTAAACACAATCCGTTGTGTAAGCAAAAACTGAGTCATCTACAGATTCAAAATAGAGAACGTCCTCCGGTTCAACGAAAACGATTTTAGAATCTTTATAAAAATTCATTTTTCCTTTGCTGCCCTTAAACTGATTTATCAGTTTTGTGAGGCTTTCATCAAGGTAATCGCATTTTACGATAAGCTCGTCTTCTTCGCCGGCTTGTTTTTCAAGAATAGTAACTTTCATTATGAATCTATTGTAACACCTTTTTTGCTTCTTGCAATGAAAGAAATGCATTTGAATCTTTTCCGCACTTCTGGTAACACTCATAAGCCATTACATAACAGTAGGCTTTTAAGTTTATGTCATCAGTGAGGGAAACAATGCGGATAAAGTTTTCAGCTCCACTTTCTGATTTTGCAAAAACCTGTTCCGGTACAGAAGCACTTACAGAGGCTCTTGTCAGAAGAACTTCAATTTCATCTGGCTTGTTGTAAGAAAGTTCCGCAGCTTTATCCATATATTCAAAGCCCTTATTTACAAGGGATACTGCAGACATAATATTTGACTGCCCTCCCTTTATTGCATAATACATTCCGTAATAAACCATGCTTAGATAATCTTCCGGATTTGCCTCAAGTTTCTGACCGTAATAAGAAAGACAGGTATCAACATCATCCGATGAAGGTGCGTCGGAAGTTTGTGTTGTGATAGTTTCTGCGGTTCTGCTTTGTGCATACAATTCTTTTACATGTTTTACATATGCAGCATTTTCTGCCTTTTCTTTCCTGGAGTTTTTTCTGACTTCCATGTTTACTTCAAGAGGTGAAGCTGCAACACTCTTATCTGCTTCTATATAGTGATAAGTTTTTTTAGCTCCAAGGACTGTCTGTATTTTTTTATCCTGAAGAGGAATACGAAGCTTAATTCTAGAACCATTGTTTAATAAATAATATTCAGAGCGGCAGAGGTAAGTGCCGTTATTGTCATAAACTTTTCCTTCTCCGTCAGAGATTTGAAGTGCAATATCATAATCTGTAACAGATTCCGGCTCAGTAAACTTTATGTAAATCATAAGTTTCTGATTACCGGCATCTCGATTCTTAAACTCAAGCATCAGCTGCCAGTATTCTGCGTTCTGCTGCCATTTTGCATTTGTTACAGGCTGATAAACTGTATATCTGACAAGGTCATAATTTTCTACAGGGGTAACAAAATCTCCTGCAATTTCTCCACCAGTATATGAGGGATGTACATGCAGGAAGGAGCCGACAAAACTCGTCATGGTCGAAGAAAAAATAAAGAATAATGCAATTCCAAAAAAGCAGGTAAATACAGCTGTCAGTATATGATATTTATGGCTAATGACCGCAAAAATCTCTTTTACAGTTTTACTCATTTTGCACCTCCTGAAATTAAAGCTGCGAGCGGACTGAAAATAATATTGAGTGTTTTAATCATAAATCCCGAAGACATGATTACAGAAAAAGTAAAGGCTGCAAAACGGAAGAGCTGTGCCGGATGAAGAAGTTCCTGAATAACACGTCCGAACTTTGTCTTTGGAGCTGATGATTTTGAGCCGCAGTTACAGCCGCCTTTTTTAAGATTGAAGCGGAAATCATAAGAGATTGCTTTGTTAGGACAGGCCTTAATACATTCTCCGCATTTTGCACAGGTGATTTCCGGGTGACCTTTTTTATCCTGAATTGTTTTGATATCGATGGCACAGAACGGGCATGCGGTTGCACACTTCATACAGCCCGAGCATTTGTCTGTATCAATCTTAATTTGGAAAATACTGAAGCGGTCTGTAAGAGATGCAAATGCTCCAAACGGACAGAGAGCACTGCACTGAGTTCTTTTCTTTGTGAGAATTGGAAGAACAACAACCAGACCGATAAAAAGTCCGACAAACATAATGGTTGCAATCAGGCTTGGAATGGAATTAACAGGACTGTATTCAGTTACAAGTTTGAAAGGGCAGAACCATTCACAGTAAGTGCAGGCAAGTTCGCATAAAGAAGAAAGAATTATAAACATGAAAAAGCCAAAACTGATTTCTCTGATTTCTTTATTTTTAGGAAGCAGATTTATTCTGCGCTTTTTTCCGATGCGTGAAAAACCGTCTTCCCAGCCACCGTAAAAGCATACCCAGCTGCACCAGCCGCGACCGATAGTAATTGTGCAGATGAACCAGATTAAGAACATACTTGCAACAGCTGCGTAGTGTCCTGAGATTCTTGCAGGGAAGATAATTGATTTTGTAATCATAAGAGGCACGAGTACCTGTGGAATTGCAATATGACAGAATGGCAGTTCTGAGTTACTCATTGCCTGATTTGTGATTGCCATGCTTCCGCGTTCAGCAAGTAAGTCAGTGATGAAAGCAATACAAAAACCAACTGCAAAAACTGTCTGGAAAATACGGCGGTAGATTACTCCGCTTCCGGCTCTTTTGCGTTCAGAAAAGGTCATCCTTGCGTAAAGGAAGAAAAGAAAAGCTGCATAAATAATTGCAGTCAGTGCAAAATTATTCATCAAAATAACAAAGAAGAAAATTATAAAAAACATTAAGCTGCTTAAAATAATACTTGAAATCATAATAGCTCCTTTTGATTAGCCAAAAATCAGAGGCTGAAGGCCAAGAAAATATATAAAATAGATGCTTATAAAAAATTGTGCGATTCTGGAAATCTTTCTGATGATACCGACTCTCTTTGTGATAAACGGAATGCCAAGCAGCGGAATAAAAAACGGCAGGGTTCCAATGTAGAAAAATACAAAGTAGAAAAGTCCAGGAAGTCCGTGACCACCAAAAATTGAACGAGTCATTGCTGTCCAGAGCGGAGGACAGATATGGAGTCCAACGGCAAGGCCTGCGATTACAGCGGTTACCCAGTCGTTACCGATGCGGCGGAGTTTTTGAACTTTACAGCCGTTATGTGAACAGCCCCATGGAAATCTTACTCCGAGGGAATTACACAGGAGAATGAGTCCGCTGAAGATGTATGCAAAGAGTGAAAGCTTTCTTGCGAAAACCGGATCAATGTAGTCGTTTACGAGATAGCCTAGGCCAGCGAAAACTGTACCTAGAATAAAATAGGTTACGAGGCGTGCAGCGAGAAAAGCGCCTGTGAGGCCGGCGTTGCGTTTATAGCCTGGGGTTTCTGTGCCACATAAGAACGGAATAAGAACTGGACCGCAGTACATTGAACAGTAGGTGCCGGTTGAGGCTCCTAATAAGATTGCTTCTAAAATCATGGGTTCTCCTTAAGGGCCGTATTCCCGATAATTGACGGTGTTCGGCCGTTTTTTTTTAGTCTGTTTTCATAATAAGGGCGGTTAGTTATGCGCACAATATGGTTTTCGGCAAGATGCAGGAATGGGGTGGTGAAATGCATAAGGGCGGGGTGAAAATAAGAGCTTGAGGTCTAAGAAATTGCCGGCGTGGGGGGTATAACAAAAAATTATGTTTCTATGAATAATAACATATTGACGAAGTTTTTATGTTTCGCTAGTATTTCAACAATGATTTTTGGAATTTCATTTTTTACATTTGCTTTCTTCTCATTTTTTGCCTTTTACTTTTTTGGCAAGAGATGCGTCGTACGAAAAGCATAG